>Ga0123356_10007152_pt1 | contig 11175 bp, 9 predicted proteins | sample TergutEmb28metaG_2_FD_92546 | JGI IMG/M metagenome (GOLD analysis project Ga0123356, IMG submission 92546) | Embiratermes neotenicus P3 segment gut microbial communities from Petit-Saut dam, French Guiana - Emb289 P3 | ecosystem: Host-associated > Arthropoda: Insects > Digestive system > Gut ... | reverse complement strand
GCGGGCGATATCCGTGTGCTGGGGCAGCTGGCTCGCCAGCATGAAGAAGGTGGCTCGCGCCGACACCGCCTCGAGGGCGTCGAGCACCGCCGGCGTCGCATCCTCGTCGGGGCCGTCGTCGAGCGTTATCACCACTCGACCGCCGGCGTGCACGCGCTGTACTCCGTCATGTCGGCGCCAGCGGCGTTCACGGCCGGGGTGCCAGTCGTAGAGCCTGGCGCGGGCCGACCGCGGGATCAGTGCCCGGAGCTTGTGTGTGTGCCTGAGCGGAGTCACGCTTTATTCCCCAATAAGCACACATAAAACGGTGCTCATGTGCGGGAACTTCCGGTCGGCGTCACCGTCGACCGCTGTCCCGGCCGTGGCGCGTGTGAGCCGATGCCGGACCTTCGTGGTGACCGGATGTGGGGCTCCGGGCCACGTGGGCGATCGGATGTGGCGATGACCATGAGCCGCTCTCGGCCGATGATCGCGATGAGTGCTGCCGCGAACAGGAACGAGTAGATCGCCTGACCGAACCCCATCGCGTCATAGGTGGCACTCACCGCCGCGAATGCTGTGCATCCGGCGGCGGCCGCCACTGCGATCTCAGCGTGCGCAGCGCTACGGCGTACGAGCCGGCGTGCTGCGACGACGGGTGTCCACAGCATCGCGCCGTATGTGATCAGGCCGATGACTCCGGTCTCCCACAGTTCGTCCAGGTACTCGTTGTCGAGAATCCGGTACCAGCGCAGGTTCAGCGGATCCAGCGAGCCGTATCCGCGCCCAATCAGCAGGTTGCTGAGAACGTCGGGCGTTATCGCGCTGTAATCCGCGGTGCGACCGTCGGAGTAGTTCCCTCCCGACGCCCCTGGGAGTAGGTTCTTGAGCTCCCCCAAAACGCCAGGTGCGGCGACGTGAACCATCGGAATCAGCAACAGGATCCCGAGCGGCGCCCAGCGCAGCAGTCTGGGTCTGAAGGCTACGAGAACCACGATGACCGCAAGTGGCGAGAGCATCGCCGTCTTCTCTCGGGTGGCCAGGGTTGCCGCGACGATCAGCCCAATCGCGATGAAATATCCGACCCGGTCACGGGTGCGTGTGGCCCTGTACAGCGGAACGATCGCGAACGGCAAGGCCATCGTGAGCATGCTCGCGAGCGCGAGCGGGTGGTCGGTAGGGCCGACTATGAAGGCCCGGGCGCCGTTGGTCGGGTGGATGTTCGTGGGCGACGGCGCAACGGTGGCGATCGGGCTCAGCAATTTCCCGGCCCATATGTAGAAGGCGTTGAATCCCCTGCGCGACTCGACCAACACGCCCACGGAGGTGATGCAGCTGAGCCACACGATTAGTCGGCTCAGCGCCGGTATCTCGGTTGTCCGGACGGCCTTGACGACGACGAAGAAGAAGGCGACATAGGAGAGCAGCTGTAGGACTGCCTTCTCGACGAATGGGAAGTACTCGAGTCGGTAGAGGCGATCCGCGTTGATGACCACGCTGATAAGGGCGACGGCAGCGAAGATCAGCACGGCGTACTCGACACCGCCCATCTGGCGCTTGGCCCCGCTCAGCAGTGGCTCGATGCTGACCACGAGGGCGACGATCATCGCCACAATCAGCAGTCGGTCAGGTGTGGCGTCGGCCGGCAGGTGCACCTTGAACTTGATGGCCCCGAACGGGACTAGGAACAGCATCACGAGGAATGCGGCGAGCAGCCACGGCACCGGCCTGCGCGTGTGCGGCCAGTCGTCCGCGGCTGTGAGTGTCGCCTCGGCGCGCGACGTACCGAGTGTCAGCGCGGACATCTGACCGTCAGGGTGTGCGGGCTGAGTCCGCCGAGCGCTCCGCGAGTGGGCGGTCCTCGGCCGCGCGGAGGTCGGCGCCGATCTGCCTGGAGTTCGGGACGAGCGTGTACACGGCGGTGGCTGTGTCAGGAACCCGATACGTGCCGAACGACGGCTGGGGTTCCGTCGCTGCGTTGGGCGCCGGCTCGTCACCGTCCGCCAGTCCCAGCCGCCGCTCGTTGCGGATCTCGGAAGCAAGGCGGGTGATCCATAGCAGGAAGCCGCACCACGCGAAGAAGACGATGGCGGCCACGATCACTGCGATCGACTTGCCGGCGCTGGGATCGACCACCCCGCCGGTGGCCCGACCCAACTGAGTCACTGGGGCGTTGTCACTTGTGGAGCCTTTGGCGTGCTTGCGTGCGAGGAAATCGGTCAGGCCCTTTGCCGCTGCGTCGGCAAGCGCGATCGCCTGCTTGGTCGAAGGGGCCTGCGTGGCCACCTCGATCGTGGGCAGCGCCGGGTTCTGGGTGAGGTTCAGGATGTATTGCGGCTTGCCGGTCGGAATCGGCTCGCCGGGCACCGCCGTGGGCATACGGATCGTCTGGGGTGCGCCGTTGACCTGAACGGGACCGACGGCCTCGATCAGGTTGCCCGGGATCCTGGCGGCCTTGCCGACGTAGGCCAGCACCTGATCGCTCGTGAGCAGCTGTGTGTAGACGGGGGCGAGCGCCTCGGCGCCTGTCAGGACGGTGGCCGCGCTGCCGACCGAGGCACCAGGTGAGCCCACCAGCAACTGCGTGCTCGCTCCGGCGTATGTCTCCTTGTGCAGGAGCTTCATGGCGCCGAATCCAGCGACGCCGGCGATCACGAGGCCGAGCACGACGAGGCGTCGCATTTGCCACAGCCTGAGCAGGATCCTTGCCATTTCAGTGTTCCGTTGTGCTGGGTCGATGGGCGATACGGCGCGGTCTACGGGTTGACGCCTTGTTGAGGAAACGGCGCTGACGCCCCCAAGCTTTCACTTCTCTCTGGCTCCGTAACTCATCGACAATGCGGCATAACGCGAATACGACGCCCCACCAGACGACCAAGACAGACAGGAAGACGAAGACCTCGAAGCTGTACAGCTCGGACGCCTTGCCCGGCTGCGTGGCAATCGGCGTTAGCTCCCTGACGCGATAGCGGTCCGCCGTCGGGGTGTGGGCGGCGTTCTGCGTGCTCGTGACAAACCGCGAGAGCGCTCTGGTGAACGCTGTGGTGACGCGTTCGGCGCCCGCAACCGTGGGTCCCTGCGTTGTCGCGTAGATGATCGGCGACTGTGGATCGTCTGTGAGGGTGATCCGGTACGGATCACCCTCCGCCATGATCTGTATCCCGCGCTTTGGCCCGGTGTCCCACTCCTGCGTGCGCTGGAGATTGCTCCACAAGGGCTCGTCTATCGCCAGCTGCGAAGGCCTGATGCCCGCGATCGAGGCGGTGCTCTTCAGTAGCGCGGGGCTACCGGAGATATCGCCGAGCGTCAGAGCGAGCTCATAGAGCCCGCTTGTGCTGTGTGGGCTCCGCGGTTCCGGTGAGATCGCCGGCATGCCGACGAGGATCGACATGTTCGCGGTGGCGTAGCTGGGCGAGTGCGCTTGGAATGAGGGCGGCAGAAACCGGAACGTGCCGAAGTCCGAGGCGGTCACGAAGCCGGCGACCAGCACACCAAGGGCCAGCCACCAACGGCACCGGCGGATGCGGGATCGCTTCGGAGGCGACGCGATGAGGCCCATGGGCTCAGGTCGACCCGATTGCCTTCAACTTGCCCAGGGCCCGGGACCTGAGTTCGCGGTGCAGGTGCTGCCGGTAGCCCTCGGGCTCGAACCGGGGCACCCGACGCACGGCGGCATCGACGTAGCCGGTGAGGTACGCCGCGCCCGAGATCCCCCGGGGAGCCGATGCTGCTGCGACCTTGAGCGATCGAGCTGTGACCCAGAGTGGGGGGTAGCCTTCGACGTACATACTGCGCCCCAAACGGCGCAGCCCGCGCAACCGGCCTTGGGCGCTGCCCGCAACCCTGTGGTGTCGCGCGGCCAGATCTGGAAACGATCGTGTCGCGAACCCATGCATGCGTGCGAGGACCTCGTCGCATCCGTCCCAGCCGAGCATCTCGTGCATACCGCCGATTGCCGTGAAGCATTCACGCCTGTAGAGCTTGAGTGCTCCCCGGACGTGCTCGAGGTTCGAGGCGCCACGCACCTTCCAGCAGACGCCTACCGGTTCCACGAGCACTCCGCCGGCGATGCCAAGCGCGGGCTCGTCCCTGAAGCGCCCGAGCAGTTCTTGCCAGTAATGCGCCGGCAGCTCGATGTCGCCATCGATCTTGCCGATGTGTGTGTAGACGGGCGCGAACGTGAGACCGTGGTTGAAGGCGCGTGCGTCGGCAGCGTGTAGCAGCCTGTCGGCGGTGTCGCTCAGTTGAACGCGCGGCGCGGTCAGCACCTTCATGAACGGGAGTGCGGGTGCGGCTTCGGTGAGCAACTCCAACGTGCCGTCGGTGGAGCCATCGTCGACGACGATCCAGCTGTCGGGCGGGCGAGTCTGCGCCGCCATCGCGTCGATCACCGCCTTGATGTGACGAGACTCGTTGCGTACCGGAGATATGACCAGCAGACGCGCTTCTGTCATCCACCAAATAACGGCGCCGACCCAAACGGTTCTTTCGCGCCGATTCTCCGATCGATCGCAGCGAGAAGATCGTGCGCTCGCCGCTCGTAGCTGTGCTCGCTAGCGAACTGGCGGCGGCGTGCTGCTGCGGATGCATCCTCCGATGTGGCCGCCGTAACCGCGGCGGCGGCGAACGACGCAGGTTCAGAGGCGATTCGCACCAGCTGCGGATCGGCTCCTAGCCACCGGGTAGATGGCAGATCGGTCGTCACCGCCGGCAGACCGGCCGCGAGGTACTCGAGCGTCTTCAAGGGGAAGCTGGCGCGGTTGAAGTTGCTGTCGGTGTACGGCACGAGGCCCACCTGGGCGTGGGCGAGGTACCGCGGGAGAGCCTCAAAAGGCTGACTCCCCACCCAGGCGACGTTCTCTCGGCTTGCCAGATCCGAGATCCAGGTCGCTCCCGCCTCGGGGCCGACGAGCAGCAGCGACATGCCGGCATCGACGACCGCATGGAGAAGTCGGGGGTCGGTGCGCGCGTTGAACTGCCCCATCATGATCGCCACGGGTCGTGTGAGACGCACGTCGCTCGCCGGCTCGACCCCACCAACGACGGAAAAGGCCTGCGGATCGCATCCGTTCGGGATGAGCTCAACCTCGCAGCCCTCATCGCTCCAGCGAGTCGCGACCTCCGGGTTTATCGCGATAACGAAGTCGGCGCTGCGGGCCTGCAATGCCTGGCCAGCCGCCGTGCGCTGATGCGATACGCCCATCAGCTCGGCTCCTGCGCCGAAGTCGTCCTGAGCCCACCACACCTTGAGTAGCTCGTTGCATGTGCCGGTCACGTCGAGGGTTGCCCAGCTGGTTATGACCACGCTGGCCCTGCCTGCGAGCGTCGCGACCGCCCGCCGGAGCGCCCGCCTGACGATCTGCTCCGTGATCGGCCTCATTACCCTCCGCATCGGGAAGGGCGGCACCACGGGGGTCAGCCGCCAGAAGCCCGCATCTGTCTTTCGCAAGGGTGCCTCTTCGACCGCTGGCGCGAGCGCGGGATTGCGCCGCAACGAAACGCGCGAGCGCGGCGGATCGACGTAGAGAAGGTCACAGTCTCGAGCGAGGCTTTCCGCCATGTGCTGATCGGCGCCCTTAACCGCGTTGTAATTGTTGGCTGCGCAGAGCACGATCAGCCCGCGACCTCGGCCACTCGCGACACCGCTCCCGTGTTGCCGGCGCACGGTGCTAGTTCCGGGAGATCAGCCTCTTGGCGCGGAGGTACGCGGCGACAAGGGCCGGGTGGCGACGCTTGAGCAGAATCTTGGCCCTCCTGATTCGATACTCCGCGGTGAGCCTGATCCGCTTCCGCCAGCCGAGGAAGCCGTAGTCCGGGTGGTGCTTGTTGAGCCCCTCCAGCATCCACGTGTCGCGGCTGGGCGGCTCGGCGAGCAGCGTGAACTGGGCGGCACGGTCGTCGAGCGTCGCGTCCAGTTGCCAGTTTGGCTCCAGTGTCATGTGACGGAACACCGGAGCGATCGATGGGATCGTGATGTCGTCCATGACGAGCCTGCCGCCCACCTTCATGGCTCGCGTGATGTAGTACCAGTCGATCTGTGCGTATGGGAAGCAATGCGCACCGTCGACACAGGCGGCGTCAAGGACCCGCTCGCGACTGAGCAGCGACGGCAGCACGTCCTGCGACAGTCCTTCGACGAACTCCAGCCGACTATCGTCGACGCCGATCCTCCTGCAGTACTCGCGGATCAGCCTATGCTCGGCCGGATCGGGACTGATCGCGGTGTGGTACGCGCCGCAGGCTGCGAAGACGACGGTCGTCGCGCCGGCACCGGTCTCGAGCGTCCGGTCACCTGGTCTAACGGCGTGCCGAACTGCCTCGAGCGTTTCCGGCAGCGAGGTCCAGTGGGCGTCGCCACCCATATGGAACGACGGCTGGTCCGCCAGTAGACGAGGTACCACATCAACGTCGGTTGCCATCGTGATCGTCATGTCTCTCCGTTTGAAGACCTTGTCTCGTGTTAAGGGCGGGCCGCCAGAACGGTGAGCGTCCACCCTTCGAACCAGCAACGGTTCGGCACCCGTATTCCTCGCGCAGAGAGCAAATATCTGGAGTCGCCGGCAGCCGGGCGGGGCGCGAAAGTCGCCGGCTACGCGGCCGACCCGAGTTTGCGTGCTCCCGCGCTCCAGACACGCATGAGCGGCACCTGGGGCGCCAGCGCGATGCTGCGAGCGATCTGACGGAGGCTGCGGAGGTAGCTTCGGTCGCGCCAGTCCAACTTGGCTCGTGCCCAGTATGCGCCGGAGAGTCGGCGCCGCAACTCTCGCACGTGCCCATGTCTCAAGTCCGTGAAGCTGGCGAGCAGGTCCTCGTACAGCCAGATCGTCTCATTGAGGTACCCCCGGGTCCTTGATGAGTTGATGGCGGTGAGGCGGGATCCCGACTGGTCGTCGGCCGTGAACGCTCCGCCTACTCCGGCCACCGCGCAGGCCGGCCCGGTCAAACCCAAGTGGAAGAACAGATGCGTGTCCTGTCTACTGGGGAGTGCCGTGGGCATTCCCCCGATCGCCAGGAAGACATTTCGTCTCACGACCGTCGTCTGCACGAGCACCGGCATCAGCGGCTGCATGAACCAATCAGTCGGATCTTCTCTGAACTCGTACTGCCCCGAGATTGAGAATCCGATGCTCTCCCACCAGTTGCCGTTCGCACGGGCTGCCAGTGTGTCTGAGAAGTAGATGTTCGCCGCACCGGACGTCGCCTCGATCGCCGCAGTCATGTTGGCCAGGTGGTTGGGCATCCAGAAGTCGTCGGAATCAAGGAACGCGAGCCACTCGCCGGTCGCGTTCCCGGCGCCGACGTTGCGAGCTGCCGATAGGCCACGGTTCTCTTGGAAGATGTACCGGATGGGCCCATCGAGGCGGGCGACCACGGCTCGGGTGTCATCGGTGGAGCCATCGTCGACGATGACCACCTCGGTGGGAGCGAGAGTCTGATTGAGCGCGCTCTCGACCGCACGGGTGATCAGGCCGGCACGGTTGTAGGTCGGGATCAGCACGCTGATCGTCGTCATCTACGCTCCCTCTCTACGCCTGAACATGCTCAGCGCATCAGCGATATTGGCCTTCACTGCCGGTCGCGCGAGCATTTCGATCAGCGGCATTCCTCTCTTACCGGGAAGAGAACGGATGAACGCGTCGCGGGCTTTCAACCTGCGGCGGTTTCAGACGGTCTCAGTGGGCTACCGGCCGTCGATGTCATGCGGCGCCGGGTCCCTGGGCACGCGGCGGAGCCGGCGTTCACGGGCCGATGGCGCCCTGGTAGCCGTCTGCGCTGGGCAGGTTGGCGGGCTCGTAATAGCCGGCCGGCGGCGGGCTCCAGGGCAATCCGGAGTTGGGGGACCAGGACGTGGATCTGAAGTCCGGCTTCCAGTTGCCACGGCTCCCCGTTGCGGGGCCCCACGCGAGTGCGCTCGAGCCGTCCGAGACGTTGTCAGCGGACTTGCACGTGCCAGTGCAACTCCAGCCGGCGTAATCAGGCTGGCCGTGGACGGTCAGGTTGTCCTCGGCGGTCACGTTCTGCGGGTTGGTGTAGGCCGAGCCGCAGTCGGTGCAGCCACCGCTCATGAGGACTCCCGCGTTGCCGTCTGCCGGGATCGTCGTGTTGTGGTCGAACGTGACGCCGTCAAGCCCGTAGAGGTTGTACTCGTAGGCGGCGTCACCCCAGTTCGGATCCTCGACCAGCAGGTTGTTGTTGATCGTGTCGTTGATCTGGCCGCCGCTCTGGAACATGATCGTCTCGCCGCACGCCTGGGTGTGCCAGATGATGTTGTTGGAGAAGTCCAGGTTCGTTGAGCTGCCGGTCTCGTGGAACACGTTGACGTGGCTGTATTCGGAGTTGCAGGTCGGGTTGAGGTTGGGATCGACGGGTCCGAGGAAGGCGTTGTTGTCGATGCTGTCGTTCTCGGTGTTGCTCATCTGGACGTAGTGCCCGCTGACGTTGCACTGAGCGCCTGCGACACAGCCGTACCCGATGTCCGGGCCACACACGTTGTGGGAGAACGTGATCCCGCTCTCCTGGGCCTGATTGCTCGTGTTGGTGGCAACCTCGAGGCACTCCCCGGTGTGGTCGATCTGGTTGTACTCCATCGTGATGCCAGTCTGGCTGCAGTTGCTGTCGCCATCGCCGCCGTAGTACATGTAGAAGGCGGACTGATCGGAGATGTCCTGGAAGTTGTTGTCCAGGAAGCGCAGGTTCGACGCACAGTCGGTCATCGAGACTCCGCCGGTGAAGTGGATCCCCTCGAACGTGAGGTTCGAGACCTGGCCGTAGCCGATGCTCAGGCCCGCGACGGTCGCGGCATCACCCGGCGCCGCGGCGACCGTGACGTTCGAGGACGGAGCCGTAGCGCTGATCGATTGGGCGCTGCTCCACGCGCCGTTCAGGCAGATTGTCGACCCAGCCGCAGCGCTGCTCAGTGCCGACTGAATCGTGGTGGACGGTGTGATCGTCTGCGTGCACGTCACTGACGGCTCGCCCGCGGTACCGACCACAGCGGCCGACGAACTGGTCGTGACGTTCGACTGCACGACTGCGGTCTCGGCACTTGTCGCGGCTGTGCTGCCGCCAGCGTTGGTTGCCGTGACGACTACGTCGACGGTCGAGCCGACGTCGGTCACCTGCAGCGCATAGCTGCTGGAGGTGGCGCCACTGATGTTCTGGCAGCCGTTCGCGGTGCAGTCCTGCCACTGATAGCCGTAGCCGGTCGGTGATCCGCTCCAGGTGCCGTTCGTGGCCGTCAGGGTGTTGCCCTGCGTCGCGGTGCCGCTGATCGACGGCGGTGTCGTATTGGCCGGCGGGGGCGGCGGCGGGGGCGTCGTCGTCGTGGTGGTCGTCGTCGGCGTGGTCGTGGTCGTCGTCGGCGTGGTCGTGGTGGTCGTCGTCGGCGTGGTCGTGGTGGTCGTCGGCGTGGTCGTGGTGGTAGACGTGGCGGCCGCCGGTACGAACCGCACGTCGACCCAGTAGTTATCCGACTGGTACGAACTGATCGGGAACGTGCTCGAGTTCGCGTACGAATAGAGACCATTGGCGCTCGTGCTGTTGGCAAGCGCGGTCAGAGGCCCGTTGGTCGCCGCGTTTGAGAGGCCGCCGACGGTCTCGGCGTAGTGCCCGCGGGGGGCGAAGTATGCGGCCACGTAGGTGGTGCCCGACTGGATCGCGACAGGCTGCGCGAAGTTCACGGTCTGCCAGCCTGCGCGGCTCTCGTGGGAGAAGGTCGCCGAGGCCAGAAGTTGGCCTGTCGCCGAATACAGGCTGCCCACGTGCACGCCGGTGTTGCCGCTTCCCTTGTAGAAGCGAATGCCGGCAATGTTGCCGTTCTGGCTGCTTGTGAACTTGACGCCGAGTTCGACACCATTTGAGTCTGTGGTGGCAGCGCGTTGCGGCGTACCGTTCCCGAAGATGGTGTCCGCAGACCCCGAGTAGATCCGCTGCGGCGCCGTCTTGGCCAGAGCGAGCCCCGGTATTGCGCCGAAGCCAAAAAGAGCAAGCGCAGGCACAGCTAAGCGCGCCTTGTACATGCGGTGATCCGGTCCTTATTCGGGGGAGAGGAGCTGGGCTATGTATCGGATCCCAGGCAGGTTTTCTTTACCCGCATGTGTGATTCATCAAACAGATCCAGCGATCAAACAAGCTGCAATTGACGGCTTTTCTGTAAGCAGGCCAGGCAGATCCGGCCAACCTCCTGCTCAGCGAATAGGCTGAGCCGATGGTCGACGCAGCCCAACAAGACTTGAGGTCAGATCGACTGCCGCTTGCGGTGTTGTCGAATAGCCGGCTGTCGCCGGCGATCAATTGGACGACGCTCGGTCCGCCCTTGCTCGAGGCGCTGGCTTGCCGAGCGGGTTCCCGCCTGGTGTCGCCCCCGCCGCCCTCGCTGAGCGAGCGCTCTGCCTGGTTCAGCGCACTGCGCCAAGTTCGCGGCGCGAAGACGATCTTCTGGATGCAGAGCGCGTCGCGCCCCGAGCTCCCGTTGTGGGGGCTCTCGGCCTCACGGCCGCGCGCGCGCAAGGCGGCGTTCGTGATCGATCCATTTCAGCCGCTGCTCACGAAAATCGGGATTCTGGCCGTCGCCCAGCGACTGGACCCCTGCTACATCAGCTACCGGGAGGCCTGCGAGGAGCTGCACCGGCGATTCCCAAGAGGTCGGTTCGAGTGGCTGCCATTCGGGATCGACACGAACGTGTTTCGCCCGGGCGAGGAGGAACGTGACGTCTTCGCCTACTGGATGGGACGACGCGACGAGCCCTTGCACCGAGCGCTGCTCGCCTACTGCACCGAGCGCGGCCTGGAATACCGCTACACACAGCGCGGCGGCGAGTTCTCCGACCCGCAGGACCTGGGTGCACTGGTGCGCCGGTGCCGGTACTTCGTCGTCACACCGCCGAACGCGTCTCGTACCGGCGGCTACAGCCCATTGGTCATGCGCTACCTCGAGGGACTCGCTGGTGGCGCTCGCCTACTCGGTCTGTTGCCTCGCAGCGGAGAGTTCGAGCAGCTTCTGCCGCGTGGTGCGATCTGCGAGGTCAGCGCAGACGGCTCGGACCTCGCCGAGCGCCTAGACCGGGACGTCGTCAACGCCGAAGCCTGGCGGGTCACCGAGCAGGCGAGCGAGATCGTGCGCAGCGAGCACTCCTGGGATCGCCGCGCGCAGCTGATCTACGAACGTCTCGTCGGCGAATGAGGCTCAAGCGAGTC
>Ga0123356_10007150_pt1 | contig 11180 bp, 10 predicted proteins | sample TergutEmb28metaG_2_FD_92546 | JGI IMG/M metagenome (GOLD analysis project Ga0123356, IMG submission 92546) | Embiratermes neotenicus P3 segment gut microbial communities from Petit-Saut dam, French Guiana - Emb289 P3 | ecosystem: Host-associated > Arthropoda: Insects > Digestive system > Gut ... | reverse complement strand
GTTAATCCAAGACGTGTTACTTCACGCTCCTGAATTGTAATATACATGTCGCCGATTATTCTGCGTTTTTCTTCCGGTTCTGTTACGCCTTTTAATGCAGAAAGAAAATCGTTTTCGCACATAATTATATGAATATTTTTTGCGCCAAGTTTTTCCAGAATCGCGCGGACAGCGGAAGTTTCATTTTTGCGCATAAGACCTGTATCCATGTACATAAGATGAACCTGATCGCTGTTAAGAGTTTTTAAAAGCAAAGCTCCGGCAACAGTTGAGTCTACACCGCCAGAAATTAACAGCAATACAGGGCTGTTTCCAACGCGGGCTTTTAAAGTTTCACTTGTTTCTTTTACGAATTGTTCCATTTGTAAATACATTATCAGGAATAGATTTATTTTTCAAGAAGCGCCGGGAAAAACGCGCCAAGGGTTCTAATAACTAATTTATTGCGTAGTTATCAAAATAACCCTGAATCAAAACAATCGGGGTGCCTTTATCGCCGGAGCCGCTGACAAGATCGCACAAACTTCCAAGAAGGTCTGTAAGCTGCCTTGGCGTAGTGCCTTCGGATTCCATTTTTCCCATCTGGTCAACGCCGGCTTTTGCCTGGATCGCTTTTTCGATAGCTTTACGCGCTTCGTCTTTGGAAAGATTTGCAAAATTATTATCTGCAAGAAATTTTAATTTTAATTCGTTGGGTGTTCCGGTTAAGCCGGATGAAAATGCCGGAGCGACAACAGGGTCTGCAAGTTCCCAGATTCCGCCGACAGGATCTTTAAATCCGCCGTCGCCGTATACAAGAACTTCTACTCTTTTACCGCTAAGTTCAAAAAGCGCCTTTTGCATTTTTTGAACAAAGGCATCGCAATCACGCGGGAATAATTTTACACGTTCTTCCGTAGACTTGTTTGAGCCAAGCAAACCGAATTGTTCGTTATAGCCGCTGTCGGCACATCCGGGAATGTGAACGGATTTAGTTAAAAGGTCATCAAGACCGATTGCTTTTTTTGCTCCCGCTGCATACAGTGCGCGTTTTGTTCTTTCTCTTGTGTGAATGTCGGCGGCAATAACCTGATCTGTATATTCCAAAATACGCTTAGGATCTGCGCATAAAATAATATCGATATTTGAGCCTAGTGATTTATAATAGGAAACATAATCAATGCCGGTAAATCTGTGTTTTACTTCGTTGCCAAAGAGACGTCTATACTCGGCTTCGCTTAAACAATCTGAATACGGATTAAGTTTTTTATCATCTATATCATCCCAGCTTATAAGCTGATTTCCAACTTCATCTGCCGGATAACTTAATTGGACAGTTACTTTATCCACACCTTGGGCAATACCCTTAAGCAGCATGGCAAAACGGTTTCTGCTTAGAATTGGAAAAACAACGCCAACATGTCCGCCGCCGAACTTTGCTTTAACATCAGCGGCTATATGGTCGATAGTTGCATAATTTCCCTGCGAGCGTGCTACAACAGCTTCAGTAGCGCCGATTATATCGCCGTCATTAATGCGGATTTTTTCGTGTTCAATTGCGTCTTTTACAGTTTGACAAATTACAGCTACCAAATCGTCGGATTCCCGAATGATCGGCGTCCTAAGGCCAAATGCGCTGGTTCCTATTACTCTCATTTATTACGCCAATTACCGGGATGTTTTTGCTACTTCGCAAATTCTGCAGGCCATTTTTTCCAGCGATACCTGCTCCATAACATGTCCCAATTCGTATGCAACGCGAGGCATTCCGTAAACTACTGCGCTGGCTTCGTCCTGACCAAGCGTCATGCCGCCTTCTCTGTATATCGTACCTAATTGCTGTGCGCCGTCCCGTCCCATACCTGTCATGATTACTCCCAGTGCATGATTGGAATATGACATGGCTACCGAAGCAAAAAGAACATCAGCCGAAGGTCTGTGCCCTGAAACCTGCGGAGCGTCAGAAAGACGAGCAATCGCGCCGGTTCCTTTTTTCTCTACTTCTAAATGTTTATTGCCCTGAGCGATAAGTATTCTGCCTGGCATAATAACATCGCCGTCTTCTACTTCTTTAACGTTTAACGGACAAATACGATCCAAACTTTTTGCGAATTCATTTGTAAAACCTGCAGGCATGTGCTGTACTACAACAATAGGTATTTTTAGATCGGCATCCAGGTTTTGGAACACTACGCGCAAAGCGTCAGGGCCGCCGGTGCTGATACCGATTGCGATTATCTCTGTGTTACCGGGATAACGCGCTCTTATTGGCGGTGTTGCCGGAGCAACAGGCGCTTCGGATGCCAGTTTAAAATGAACGGCGATATCTGATGTCTTGGAAGAAGGTGTTTTTGTTTCGTATTCTGATGGAGCAAGAACTTTTTTTCCTTTTGATCTTCGATACGCGCTGCCGTAACCAAAAAGTTTGCCAATCAGAACATCTTTTACAACATGAATATCTTCGGATACCGAACCCGAAGGTTTTTGAATAAAGTCGCTTGCGCCAAGAGAAAGCGCTTCCATTGTTACTTCTGCACCGCGTGATGCAATTGAAGAAAGAATAACTACTGGAATATCTATTCCACGGTTTTTTCTTTCTTTAAGAAATTCTATGCCGTTCATTTCCGGCATTTCAAGATCCAGTACGATAATATCCGGGGCGACCCGTTGGATTTTCTGCAGAGCAAATTGACCATTCATTGCTTTTTCGGCAACAACCATACCTGGCGTATCATCGATCATACGGCCAATCAGATTGCGCATTAATGCTGAGTCATCTACAACCAATACGGAAATTTCATCTGACACGAAGGACTCCTAAATATTCTTACGGTACAACGTTGCCCATTCAGTTTTTAGGAATTCAAATTTTGTTTCCATTCCAAACAGGGATTCTGAATGCCCGATAAACAGGAATGACTTTGATGCCATAGACTCCCAAAAACGATTAATTACAGCAGTCTGCGCCGCTTCATCAAAGTAGATAATAACATTTCGGCAGAAGACGACATCAAAGTTTCTTAGCTGTGAATCGTTTTTAAGGTTATGATAGTCAAATTTAATCTTCGATTGTATATCATCATGAATTTTGTAACCGCCGTCTACCTTGTCAAAATATTTTGCAAGATAATTATCCGGTATACCAACAATCTTACTTTCGGCATAAAACCCTTCTTTTGCGGTCATTAAGCATTTAAGTGAAATATCACTTGCAAGGATTTCAAAGTTCCAGGACTTTGGAAGGATCTCATTTAACAGCATGGCGATCGTATATGGTTCCTCGCCTGTAGAGCATCCTGCGCTCCAGAATCTGATTGTTCCGGGAATCTTTTTTATGTTGTTAATCAGTTCGGGAATGACATGTTTTTCCAGTGCGTCAAAATGAGCCTGATTGCGGAAGAAACGTGTAAGGTTTGTTGTGATTGAATCCAGGAACCCTTTAAGTTCCTCTTTGCATTGCTTGATTGAATCAAGATATGTTAATACGGAATCAATGCCTTTTTCGCGGAGACGCTCCCTTAACCTGCTTTCCAGTATCGAGCGGTTTGTCGGAGTGAATGTTATACCGCTCTCTTTGTAAATAAGGTCGCGATATAGTTCAAAATTGGCATCGTTGAGAAACTCGTTATCAGCCATATCTATATAATATTTGACTATTCAAAGTGTGTCAATTGGTATAGTCTTGTTTTTTAATTAGTTTGTTCATTTTAATAATTGTGGTATTATATAATTATGGAAAACGAAAAATACTCTTTAATGCATCTTGATCTTCGCCAGGACATTTTATTCGTAAAAACCAATCTTTCAGAGGCGGATTTTTCTGCTCAATTCCCAAAAAATGGTGAATTTCTGCTTTGTTATAAGTTAAATCCTATGCAAAGCCGTAGTATCGAGCCGGATTTAAACCAATTTCTGGAAGAATTGGCATTTTTTGGCGAAAAAGCTGAAGCAGATGTTAAAATTGATGGTCAGGAGTTAGTAAAACTTGCAGCGGGACACTATTTATTCACACAATGCCGGGCAGAAAAGCCCTTAAACAAGGAAGAATGGCTGGATTTGGCTATTGAACAGCAAAAAGACGGTCTTTGGGAACGTAATAAACTAGCAGATCTGCTCTATATAAGGTTTTTATTCGAGGATGAGCAGTTTGTAACACAGATTTTAAGACCGGTAGCGTAATTAAAGCCTGACAGCTTCCACCATGTACCGGATATCGTACCCGTTTTCGGCAACACGCATCATTTCGATTACAAAAATGACTGATCCGCCGTTTGCATCGATAAGTACTCTTTTAATGTTGTATTGGGCAATCCTCTGCCGGGTAAAATTCGGGGTACCTACAGTATATGTCCTGAACTGACCGTTTGGAGAAGTAACTTCAAGGTTAATATGAAACCGGGAACTTACATTTTGACCACTGCCGTTTATAGTTGGGACTAACTGCGCTTTGTATGACTTTCCGGAAAGGAAATCACGGAATTCTATTCTTTCCCCGCGTGAAGGAGGGTTTTCGTCTCTGGAAATATATAATGGGAGCCCCTGATTCTGGAAATTTATACCATGGCGGCTGGAAAGGCTTGAATTATTGGAAACAAGCCGGTGGAAAATGCCCGAACCGTCCTGACCTGCCCTTATAGGGGAATCCTGGGTAAAGGAAACCCTGCCATTTGGGACAAAAGTATTACTTACTACATCGACAACATAGAGATCAGCCCATGGACGCAGGGACGGAGACATTACCCCGTATTGCCCAAACATGAATGTTCTGCCGTCCTGAGAAAAGCCCAAATCGACAAAAACAGCGGAATCTCCCGCCCACAGAGCGGAAACGCATGTTAACAGTAGAATCGAGATAATTATTATTGTTTTTTTCAATAACATAGAGTTCCCCTTAATTCTAATTATCGGTATTACCTTTTTCGTCTTGAGGAAAATAGTATGTTGCTGTAGAGTTAAAAATATGACGCTTTCCGAAAGAAATACCTTTTTTAGGGCCGGAATTGCCTTTTGTGCCGTATGTACCCTGCTGCTTTTAGGCGCCTCTTTTCTTGTGATACCCCTCTATCAGGAGGCAGGCAGCGGTATGTTTTTCGGCATGGAGGAAGAACTCCGGCGTTCTACCGGTATTTTTCAGTTTTTATCTGGTCTTTTTATTGGAAATGATTATTTTGCTGTTCATGTCTCTCTTTCGGCATTGGTTTTGTTTTCGCTTGTCGGAATTATGCTCATTCACTCTTACTTTGAGAGGACTTCCGCCCCGGAAATATTTTATATTGCCATTTTTGCGATTTGTTTTTCATTTGAGGCTATTCGTCTTGTATTACCTTTACATTCCATTTTTAATTTTTCTTCGTTTTATATGCGGGTTGCGCTGCGGTTTTTGCTTTTTGCCAGATTCTTCAGTGTTTTTTCCCTGTTTGCCGCTGGTGTATGCGCTGCCGGGCTGGAAGTGCAAAAAACGCGAAATGTTATTTTTGTAATGGTTTTAGCGGCTCTTGTTATTACATTAGGTGTTCCCATTGATGTATTAAACTGGGATACCAGTTTTAACATCGTAAACGGTTATTCATCGATGTTTACTTTAATTGAATTAGCCGCTTTTTTTACCGCAATGATTAGTTTTCTGATAGCGGCAAAAACCAGAGGTTCAAAAGAGTATATTCATGTAGCAATTGGAGTTTTGCTTGTTATGGTGGGCAGAAATATTCTTTTAAATACTGATAACTGGATAGGACCGCTTCCAGGGATAGCGCTTCTGTCAATCGGCACAGTTTTTATCTGTTCAAAATTGCATAAAATACATCTTTGGCTATAAACCTGCAGTACATAGATTGAAGAATTCCGGCATTTTTGCCGAAATTTAATAACCATGCTAATAATAAAGAAACCTTTTCGTTTTCAAATTGCAATAATGTTGATATTTTGCTTTTTTTCCCAGGCTTATGCTCTGTCAGGTGAAGGATCAACACAGGATATCGACATCATGTCCAGAAGCGCGCCTATTTTCCCGCATATGCTTTTTACAGATAATGTCAGCACCTGGAAAAAAACCGAAAGCTCCCGCCCTTATTGGGTTAATACACAGGAAGAAGTTGAAAAATTTAACCGAACAGCAGAAAATCAAATTTCCTTTTTATTGAATAACGATATTCTGGTTTATTACGGACATCCAAGTTCGCGGAATATGGGGATTTTAGGACGCCACTCAATCGAAGAGCTGGACCGGCTTTTGTCGGCTCTTGCCGCCGAATACGAAGAAATCAGCGGCGGGAAAAAAGTTCGTAAAGCGTTTTATTTAATTTATGGTACTGTCTGGCCTCGCGGCGAAATTGGAATAATCAGGCATGATATTCTTATGCGCTATATTGAATACGGATTGGAAAACGATATTTTGATTTTTATTGATCATCAGATAGGCCGTTTTGACCCGATAGATTCGCTTAAAAAAATGTTTCCGTATCTGCGTTATCCGAATGTACATCTTGCTTTTGATCCCGAATGGCGGACAAATCAACCCAATGTTTATATTGGCCATGTTACCGGCGAAGAGATTAACCGCGCTCAGCAGGTGATGGAAGATTATCTGGTAGAGAACAATCTTCCCGGAGAGCGCATGCTGGTGATACATCAGTTTAACGGTATAATGATTAGGAACAGGGCAGAGATACGAACCAATTTTGATATGGTCAGACTAATTCACTGTGCCGATGGTTTTGGTTCACCGGGAATGAAGCGCAATTCTTATGGCTTTAATGCGCTGGCTTCCAATATGCCGATTAAAGCTTTTAAATTATTTTACAATTTTGGAATACCTGGTGCAGGTTACGACGATCCGCTTATGACGCCAAAAGATGTTTATGCCCTCAATCCGCGGCCGTATATAATAATGTACCAATAATCTTTTACTTAACAAACAACTTGTAAAACAACAGCAGAAAATTGTAGCCGATGAACGGGAAGATTCTTAAGAACTTAAAAGGATTTTGGAAACAGTAGCCGATCCATTCAAGGCCGCTGTTAAACGCAGCCCGCGAAGGATGTCTTTTTCTTTCGGCAAATACGTCAAAAATATCGCTGCACCACAGTCTCATGCCGTTTCCAAGGGTAATGTTATTTTTGGAAATCCAGCGTTCTTTGCCGCGGATGCCTCTGCCGGCCAGTAATAGCGACGGCGATGATTTTTTTATTGCCTTGATTATGGTTGGCTCTTCGTATTTTTTAAAATAACCCGGGAAGCGTCCTACAATACGCAGGCGCGGAAATGTCTGACGTAAATTTTGCTCTGTTTTTAAAAGCACTTTTCTTCTGCCGCCAAGCAGGTAGCAGGAGAATTCCCTGTTTTCCAGGATGGTAAGCATGCTGATAATAAAATCGAACGGCATATAGCGGAATGCTTTTTTTCCGGTTAAAAACTTTATTCCGCCTATTAAACTTTTGGAAATGGGAATAACCATAGAAGCTCTTGTAACGTATGTGCGATATTCGCCGCTTCTTCTGGCGCGTAATAGATCCCAAAGTGAAAGAAGCACAATGTTGTGTTCCTTATCTTGTTTTAACAGATCATACACTACATCGCTTAGCTGATCGGGTGCGACAATATCAACAGGAACTTTTAACAGGCTTACGCGCTGCGGTTTTTCGTTTGTTTCAATTCCCACGAATTTTTCTCCAACAATAAAATTCTGATTGCCGCCGCGCAATAAAGTGCGGCTGTTTCTGTCCGTAAAACAGTATCCCCAATTTTGAAAGGCTTAAAGCCGCTTTTCAGGAAGAGTGAGATTTCCCTGCCGGAAAACCCGCCCTCTGGTCCTACCGCCAATGCCACAGCTTTGGGATTACTATTAAGATAACTGTGAAGGCTTTCCTGTTCAAGTCCCTCATGATGAAATAAAAGTCCCAGAGCGCCGGATTGTCCAAGGGTACTCCAGTAATTAATAAGATCACTCATTGATAAAGGCTGATGAATAATAGTTGCTGTTCTGGAGCCGCTCTGTTGTCTTGCTTCTTTTATTATTTTTTCCCAGCGGGCAAATTTTTGTTTTCCGGGGCTTAATGTTTTTACTACTGAATGCTCAGATATAAATGGAACAATTTCTGTAATACCGCCTTCTGCTGCCTGCCGTACGATTAAATCCATTTTGTCGCCTTTAGGCATTGCCTGGAACAAAATGATTTTAGGTAATTCCTCAACTGACTTTTTTTCTGTGCCCTTCGAACCTGCGGTTCGCTGTGTGAGGTTTTTGGGAAAAGTGCATTTGCCAGTGAGAATACTGCCGTTTATCGCTAATACTTCTACCTGTGTTTCTTCGCCGTCTGGCAAAAGCGCCAGAAAAGAATCTCCGGCGGCAAGACGGCGGATGCGGACAAGGTAACGGAAATCACTGCCTTCAAGTTTTACGATTCCGTCCTTGTCAGGTTTCCTGCTCAGAATAAACTGTTTCACACGCACCTTACGAAGCTAAAATCATGCTTTCTTCGATTTCATCTTCATCCTGAATCGCTTTGAGTGTTTTTACATTCTGCATCAGGTTGTTGTAAGTGCCGCCTTGAATTATGTTTAATGCTTCCTGCAGTTGAATATCATATTCCAAATCATAAACAGGAGCGTATGAAGTTCTGTTTAATTCATTTCTGATAAGACGCTTGAGCAGCGGCATATTAAGGCTGTATTCCCGTTCAAGTCTTTGCGCAAACGCTTCAACCTGCGCTGGTGTTGCCTGAGGATTTTCCGCAGCAAATTCCGGAATCCTGTTTGCGTTTATAAGGTCATTCATTTTTTCCGCGTCTGATTCCGTGTATTCCGGGAATTTAATTTCGCGATCCGGCGGGATACCAACCTCATCGATATTTGCATCGCTTGGCGTAAAGTAACGCGCTGTTGTTATTTTAAAACCTGTGCCGCTTAGCGGATAAACTTGCTGCACAGAACCTTTGCCGTAAGTATTCTCTCCGACCAAATATGCTCTGCCGCGATCTTTGAGCGCGCCTGCGACAATTTCAGAAGCCGAGGCTGAACCCCTATTTATCAGAACAATGACAGGAATATCTGCCGGAACAAGCGAGGATCTCCTTGCGTTAAAATCACGGTTTTCGGACGGGATTCTGGATCTGGTGCGGACAACAAGCCCTCCATCAAGAAAAAGGTTTGATATTTCTACTGCCGAATCCAGGCGTCCGCCGTAGTTGTTTCGTAAATCAAGTATCAGGCTTTTGTAGTTGTTTGCGCGGAACTCGCCGATTGCTTCCCTTGCCCTGTCTGCTGTCATAGGAGTAAAAGTGATCAGCTTAAGGTAGCCGGTGTTGCCAATCATTGCATGTTTTACAGTGGGGACTTCAATAATGGCTCTGGTTATTGTTATAGGAAACTCCATTCTTTCGCCGCGTTTGATTATTAATTTGACTTCTTCTCCCGGAGTTCCCCTTAACATTCCAAGAACCTCGTCCATCGAGATTGTCTCTGTCGGTATTCCGTTTATATCGATGATAAAGTCGCCGGGATTAATCCCTGCGCGCCAGCCCGGGGTGTCTTCGATTGGGGAGACAACTTCGACCCACATTGGTTTTCCATCCGGCCTTGGAGAGACCGCCTTTGTAATATTAAGCCCAACTCCGCCAAAACTTCCCTGGGTTGTGTCGCCCAGGTCTTTTAAATCTGATTCTGTTAAAAAAGACGAATACGGATCTTCCAGAGCGCCGAACATTCCATTCATTGCGCCTTCAAAAATCACCCTTGGGTCTACTTCTTCTACATAATTACGAATTATAAAATCGAATATATTCTGCATTATACTGGAATAGTTTCGTACTTGAGCCTGTGTATTTCCTGTTTCGGAAGATGACTGAAGATTTCCCTGCGCAGCGGCTCCGGGAATAAGTGCAAATGTGAATAATAAACAGAAAACGACAGTTGCTGTAATCCACACCCATTTAAGGGTAGATTTTCTATACTTTATATCCATATGAACTCCTGCTATAATTATAGTACTAATAATGACATTAGTCGACCGGAGGGAGAAATGGCTAAGAAGAAGATAGGAAAAAAACTTACCGCTTTAATCATAACAGGTTTGGTTTTTTTGGCAATTACAGGCTTGCATTTGCTTGGGGTTTTTCAGTTTTTAGAGAACAAATCCTACGATATGAGAGTCAGGTTTTGGGCGGATTCCATTTATAGCCGTCCTTCCGATGAGATTATTTTAATCCTGCTTGACGATCCCAGTCTTGAATGGGCAGAGCAGGAACGAAATTGGGGATGGCCCTGGCCGCGGCAGGCTTATGCAGAGATTGTCGATTATATGAATTTAAGCGGCGCAAAATCTGTAGCGTTTGATATTATCTTTTCTGAGCCGTCTATTTACAGAAACTCACGGCAGGATGAAATAATTGACAGCGCAATCAGAACTTTGGAAGAAGCCGAAGCCGAAACTGCATCACAGCAAGCCAGCGGTTTAGTCAGACAACCGCGCACCGACGAAGAACGCGCTGAAGGTACGCGTGAGAGATCTGCAGCTTCTTTAGCCAGAAGAAATGCTATAGATGCCCTTCTTAGCTTAAGCTCAAGGGAAGATGACGCTTCGTTTATAAATGCGTCAGTAAATTATGGCAATGTAATACAGGCTGTTATGTTCAGCAGCCAGACCGGAAAAACACAAACCTGGCCGCGCGGATTAAACAGTCCTTTGTTTGTAACCGAAAACTTTGGCGATACGCTTTTTAATTACAGTGTCGGCGAGGATGAAAAAGGTTTGTTTCCCATTATAGGTTTAAGTGAAGCTGCAGGCGCTTTGGGAAGCGTTACAGGTATACATGATTCTGACGGAGTTATCCGCCGCTTAAGACCATTTACATTATTTGACGGCAAAGCAGTACCCGGGCTTTCCGCTGCTTCGTTTTTGGTTTCCGGAAAAAGTCCGCTTATTTTTTATGATGAAAAAAAACAAACAATTGAATGGGAAGAAATTTCCATACCTGTCGATAAAAACGGCAAAGCTTTAATTCGATATCACGGTGAATTGGAAAGATATCATCCAGTTAAGGCAATGTCTGTTTTATCAAGCGCCGAAGCATTTGCAAAAGGAGAAAAACCCATATTGCCGCCGTCGTATTTTGAAGATACTTATGTTTTTGTCGGAGTTTACGGACAGGGCTTTTTTGATATTTTTAACACGCCTATTTCTTCGGTATATCCCGGGGTTGGTTGT
>Ga0123356_10007149_pt1 | contig 11180 bp, 8 predicted proteins | sample TergutEmb28metaG_2_FD_92546 | JGI IMG/M metagenome (GOLD analysis project Ga0123356, IMG submission 92546) | Embiratermes neotenicus P3 segment gut microbial communities from Petit-Saut dam, French Guiana - Emb289 P3 | ecosystem: Host-associated > Arthropoda: Insects > Digestive system > Gut ... | reverse complement strand
TCGACGCGATGGCCGCTCAACTCCGCGCCCGAAAGCGGATCAAGCGGCCAATACCAGAACAAGGAGCCGAGCGCCATCGCCGCCACGGCGACAAGACCGACGCGAAAATCGGCCAGATCCACGGCGATCCCGCCGCGCAGTGCCAGCGCCAAGCTTAAGACCGCGGCAGCAAGGGCCACGCCGATGGCGCGCACGATCTGCAGCAAGGCGCTCGACAAGGTCGACGCGGCGGTGACGCCGGCAGGGGGAATCTCGGCAAACTGAAACGCGGTCTGCGATGTCATTTGCAGCGAGCGGCACGCGCCGCTGACGAAGAGAACCGGCACGATCACGTAAAGGGAGGTGGCGGCTGTGAAGAACCCGCAAGCACCGATCAACACGGCGAATGCGAGCGTGGTCCAGACCAAGGCGGCGCGAAAGCCGAAGCTGCGGATCAGCCTGGTCGTCACCAGCTTTGCGGCAAAATCGCCGCTCGCATGGACGAGCAGCAGCAGGCCGGAGGCGAACGCGCTCATGCCGAGCCCGACCTGGAACAACAGCGGCAGGAGAAAGGTAGGTCCCGAAATGGCGAGGCGAAAAAACGACCCCCCGACATTGACGACATTGAAGCTCCGGAAGCGCAACGCCGAGAGATCGACCAGCGGATGTCGCACCCGCAACGCATACCATACCGCCAGCACACCGAGCGCCACCCCAACGGCAACCAGAGTCACGCCATCGCGTTGGATGCCGCGATGGCCGAGCAGATCCATGCCATAGATCAGAATCGCAAGCGCGGCGCCATTCAGCACGAAACCGACGGCGTCGAACGGTCGCCGTGCCGTACCGTAGAAATTGTTGATCCACCCGAACACCAACGCCATGCCCAAGAGCCCGACCGGCACGTTGAGAAAAAAGATATAGCGCCAGGACAGATAGGTCGTGATGAAGCCGCCAAGCGGCGGCCCGACGATCGGACCGATCAGCCCCGGCAGGGTCACGAAATTCATGACGCGCACCAGATCTTTTCGTTCAGTCGAGCGCAGGACGACGAGCCGTCCGACCGGCGACATCATCGCGCCGCCGGTGCCTTGCAGAATGCGCGCCACGACGAACTGGCTGAGCGAATTGCTGAGGCCGCACCCGATCGAGGCCAAGGTGAAGACGCCGATGGCGGCGCAGAACACATTGCGGGTACCCAACCGGTCGGAGATCCAGCCGCTGGCCGGAATCACAATAGCGAGGGTGATGATATAGGCGGTGAGGCCGAGGCTGAGCCGCACCGCCGAACTGTCGAACGCGACCGCCATCTTTGGCAAGGCGGTCACGATCGCGGTCGAATCCAGCGTCTCCATGAAGAAGGCGCAGGCCGCGATTGCCGCCACGACCATCGGATTGCGCAGTTGAGGCAAGGCAGTGTCTGCGAACTTTTTCTTAAGGGTGAGAGGCTACTTTGGCATAGAGCGGGCCGCGCAGGGAACCCCTTGCCACGGAATCGTCATCTCGGCCCTTGCCGTGGCCGGGCAAAAGCCGTTCAATTCGTGTTTGCGCCCGGCGACAAGGGCGCCGGAAAGAACCCGGGCTGGGGGTATGAATCGGTTTCGCCATATACGCGCCAAGCCGTCCAAGGCCGATCATGATCTCGCGCTGTTCCTGTCGCGTTGGATCAGAACGCCGTTGCGCATTGGCGCCCTGGCGCCGTCGAGCCCGCACCTTGGCCGCGAGATGGCCCGCGCCATTGATGCGCAAGCGGCCAAACTGGTGGTGGAGCTCGGCGGCGGTACCGGCCGCATCACGCGGGCCCTGCTCGATGCCGGCGTGGCCCCGGAGCGGTTGATCGTCATCGAGAACGACGAGAAGCTGGCCTCTCTGCTCGGGGTCCGGTTTCCGCAGCTCGCGATCGTTCGGGGTGACGCCCGCGACCTGCGCGCCCTCCTCGCACCGATCGGCGTGACGCAGGCCTCGGCGGTGGTATCGGGCCTCCCGCTTTTGTCCATGCCGCCGGAGACGCAGCAGCGCATCGTCGAGCAGGCGTTTGCGCTGATGGGCGAAGACGGCACCTTCGTGCAATTTACCTATGGCCCGATGTCCCCGGTGATGGGGCGTGCGCGGATCGGGCTCGTGGCGGAAGTGACCGGACGCGTGTGGCGCAATTTTCCGCCCGCCTCGGTGTGGCGCTATCGTCGATCTGGGACCAGAGCTCACGAAGCGGAAGGCTCGAAGACCCTGGCCGGATGAGTGTTATCCCTCACCGGCGTCGTCGGGCTCGGCAATGGGCCGGCGCGCGAAGAAAGCACATCGGCGGCCGCCGCGCTGTGTCGTCATCGCCATTGCCGCCGCGATCGCCGCGGCAATTTCATCAAGAAATCACGACGCCGCGGCCTCGCGACTGAGAGGAATAGCCGCCTGCGCCGATGACAGCCAGAAGGTGAAGCTCTCCTCGATATAGAGCCGCACGGTCTGGGCATCGTGATCGAGATAACCGATGGAGAAATCCTGGCCGACGATGAGCTCGAAATCGCCGCCGCGCATCGACAGCACCACCGCGCCGTCAAGCCCGGGCGTCCAGACCAGCGGTCCGTCGACGATATGGCGTACATGCTCCAGCACCGGATAGCCGCCGCTCGTGGTCTCGGTCAGGCCGGCATAAGCGTGCTCGCTGAGGGCCACCGCGTAAGGGCCACTGACACCGCTGTCGCGCAGCCTGGTCTTGGCACTGGCGATGGCGTTTGGAAACTCCGCGAAATTGTCGCCGAATGAGATCGCCTGGGCTTGCTGGGCCTCGGCAATGCCACGAATTCCGGCTGCGGGATAGCCGTGGAAGACGACGCGATCCTCGGCGATGGCGATCTCGCGAGCCGCCGCGATGACCGGATCGGTATCCGGATCCTTGGCACCGCGGTCGATCGCGTCGAGCTCGCTTCGCCTCATCTCAAACGGAAGGCGCAACTCGACCAGCGGCAGGACCTGGCGCAACCGCGCCTCGACCCTCGTCTTGTCCGGCGATGCCACCGGCCGATTGCGGCCGGTGGCGATTGCCGCGAATTCCCAGCCCTTCGGCCCGATGAAATCGACCACGCGCCGCGCGCCCAATGAGGTTTTGATGGTGCGGGTGGCCTCCTTGTCAATCTCCCGCCATCCGGCGTCGGAGATCGGCGCGAGGCCGCGAAAAAGGTGGTTCATTTCGTCACCCGCTCCCGCAGATCGCCAATGCCGAGGTCGCCGGAACCCGCACCCGTGCCGCCGGCAAGCGTCGCTTCTTCGATTTCCAGCACCGGCTCGGTCCTGAACAGGTATTGTTTCAGATTCGCGTCAAGCACCGCGTCGCGTCGCCGCAGCCATTCCAGCACCATCGCCATGTGCTCCTTTTCTTCGTCGCGATTGTGCTCGAGGATGCGGCGCAGCTCATCGTCGACCGTTGCCTTGGCACGCTGGTTGTACCAATCGACAGCCTCCAGCTCTTCGATGATCGAGACAGTGGCACGATGTTGATCGATGACGTCGGTGCCCAGTGTTTCCGGATTTTCGTGCAGGTTTTCGCTCGACATCTATCTCCCCTCGATTCCGGCAAGCAGCCAATATCCGTCTTTGCGCCCAACAATTCCAGTAAGTTCCGGCATTCTCCGCTTGCGCCTCCGGCCCCGGCAAGGGTGGAATGGCAAAACCATGGCCAATCGCAGTATCACAATGACGACCGCCGAGGCGGTTTGCGCCACGCTGCTGACACATGGCGTCGATCAGGTCTACGGCCTGCCGGGCACGCACAACGATGATCTGTTCGACGCGTTCCATGCCGTGCGCGACCGCTTGCGGTTCATCCATACACGGCACGAGCAGGCCGCGGCCTTCATGGCGCTGGGTGCTGCGCTGATCACCGGCAAGCCGCAAGTGTTCACGATCGTGCCGGGGCCAGGCCTCCTCAATGCCGGTGCGGCCTTGCTTACAGCGCAAGCGATGAACGCGCCGGTGATCGGCCTGGTCGGGCAAATTCCGCAGCGCGAGATCGATCGCGGCCACGGTTATCTCCATGAGATACGCGATCAGATCGGACTTGCCCGCCATATCGCGAAGTTCACCGCACGGATTGGTTCGCCTGCCGACGCCCCCGGGCTTGTCGCCGAGGCATTCGCCGCGGCGCAGCGCGGACGGCCGGGGCCGGCCATACTCGAATGCGGCATGGATGTGTGGGGCCAAAAGGGGGCAGTCGTGCCGCTCGCGGCGCCGCTCGCGATCGCGAGACCGCCCGTCGACGGGGGAGCAGTGACACGCGCCGCCGCCATCCTCGGCAAAGCGAAACGACCGATCATCGTGGTCGGCGGCGGCGCCCAGAACGCGAGCAAGGAAGTGACGGCGCTTGCCGAGTTGCTCGAGGCACCTGTCATTGCCTATCGCCGCGGCCAAGGCGTGCTGTCGGCACGCCACCGCCTCAGCGTCAATATGCCGATCGGCCACCGTCTGTGGAAGGACGCGGATGCGGTCCTGGCGATCGGCACCCGGCTCCTCATCCAGCATACACAGTGGGGTGTCGACGCCGGCCTGCCGGTCGTACGCATCGACATTGAGCCGGAAGAGCCGGCGCGGCTGTCGCTGCCCGCCGTGTCGCTCGTCGGTGACGCCGCGGATTACGCGGCGGCGCTGCTCGGCGCCCTCCCCGCACACAAGGTCGGGCGAGCGGCAATTGATCTGGCACCCCATCGCGCCTGGCTGGTCGAACGGCTGTCCAAGCTCGAGCCGCAGGTCTCTTTTCTTCGCGCGCTCCGCAACGCGCTGCCCGAGAACGGCGTGTTTGTTGACGAGGTGACGCAACTCGGCTTTGCCGGCCGCCTCGCCTTTCCAGTCTATGCACCGCGCACGTATCTGTCGCCGGGCTATCAGGACACGCTGGGCTGGGGCTACGGCACCGCGCTCGGCGTGAAGGCGGCACGCCCGGATCTGCCCGTGCTCGCCATCTCGGGTGACGGCGGCTTTCTCTACCAGGCGACCGAGCTCGCCACCGCCATGCATCACCAGATCGCGGTTGTCGTCGTTGTCTTCGACAACGGCGCCTTCGGCAATGTGCGCCTCATTCAGCGGGAACGCTTTGGCGGCCGCCTGATCGCCGACGCGCTCAGCAACCCTGACTTTGTCAAATTTGCCGAGAGCTTCGGCGCCGCCGCGTTCCGCGCCGTCACGGCCGCCGAGTTGGAACACGTCGTCCGCGACGCCTTGGCGTCGGGTCGCCCGGCGCTTGTCCATGTGCCATGCGGCGACATGCCAAGCCCTTGGGACATGATCATGATGCCGCGCGTCCGATAGATCATTTTGCCGGCGACGCATCGCCACCAGCGGAACATGGCCGGATATTCGAGACGTGACGGTGGCGCAGACCGCCCGCAGTCATTCGCGGTTCGGCCGGCGCTCCCGGTTCGTCACAACGGCGTGGATCCGAGATCCGCCGTGCCGCATGTCAACACCCGGCCCAGCCTGCGTTTTGCGGCCCAGGGCCCGGGACGAAAACGCGATCCCCAGGGCGGGGTCCGCGGAGGCCATCGACAACCGGCGGTTTCCTGGCCCAAACCTCTTTACCGCAGCGCAATACCGGCCTAATCCTATGGGTCCGCGTCACGGCCCGTGCGCGCTCGCATGCGGCCTGACCCCGGCGCAAACTCACACGGTTTCCAGGCCGAAACATGAATATCCACGAATATCAGGCCAAAGCGCTCCTGCAAAAATTCGGTGTTGCGGTGCCCAATGGCGGCGTCGCCTACACCCCCCAAGAGGCGGAGAAAGTCGCCCTGACGCTGGCGGGGCCGATCTATGTCGTAAAGGCGCAGATCCACGCCGGCGGGCGCGGCGCCGGCCGGTTCAAAGACCAGCCCGACGCCAAAGGCGGCGTGCGACTTGCCGGTTCGCCGGCCGAAGTGAAGGCCGAGGCAGCCGCGATGCTCGGTCATGTCCTCGTCACCAAGCAGACCGGACCCGTCGGGCGCGAAGTGAAGCGCGTCTATATCGAGGAAGGGTGCGACATCAAACGCGAGCTCTACCTCGGTATGCTGGTGGACCGTGCGACCGGTCGCGTCACGATGATGGCCTCGAGCGAGGGCGGCGTGGAGATCGAGGATGTGGCGGCTGCCCATCCGGAGAAGATCATCCGCGCCGTCATCGACCCCGCCACCGGGTTCCAGAGCTTCCATGCGCGGGAGCTGGCCTACGGCCTCGGCCTCGAAGGGGACCAGGTCAGGGCTGCAACCAAGCTGATGGCGGCGATGGCGGAAGCCTTCGTGGCGCTCGACGCGTCGGTGGTCGAGATCAACCCGCTCGTGGTGACCGGCGCCGGTCAGGTAATCGCGCTCGACGCCAAGATGAATTTTGACGACAACGCCCTCTTCCGCCACCCGGATGTCGACGCGATGCGTGACGACGCCGAAATCGACCCGATCGAGCTCGAGGCCAGCAGGCATGAGCTCAACTATGTGACGCTGGACGGGAATATCGGCTGCATGGTCAACGGCGCCGGTTTGGCCATGGCGACCATGGACATTATCAAGCTCTATGGCGGCAATCCCGCCAACTTCCTGGATGTCGGCGGCGGCGCCAACAAAGACCGCGTGACCGTCGCGTTCAAACTCATCCTCTCGGACCCGCAAGTCGAAGGAATCCTGGTCAATATTTTCGGCGGCATCATGCGCTGCGACATCATCGCCGAAGGCATTGTCGCCGCCGCGCGCGAGGTGGCATTGCAGGTGCCCCTGGTGGTTCGTCTCGAAGGCACCAACGTCAAGCAAGGTAAGAAGATCCTTGCCGAATCCGGCTTACCGATCCTCAGTGCCGATGATCTCGGCGACGCAGCACACAAGGTGGTCAATGCCGTGAAGGAAGCCGCGTGATGTCGGTCCTCGTCAACAAAGACACCAAAGTGATGTGCCAAGGCTTCACCGGCGCGCAAGGCACCTTCCATTCGGAACAGGCGATTGCCTACGGCACTAAAATGGTCGGCGGCGTCACGCCGGGCAAAGGCGGCACCACGCATCTCGACCTGCCCGTATTCGACACTGTTAGCGAATGCGTCGCAAAGACCGGCGCGGTCGCGAGCGCGATCTATGTGCCGCCTCCCTTCGCGGCGGACGCGATCCTCGAGGCGATCAACGCCGAGATTCCGCTGGTGATCTGCATCACGGAGGGCATACCGGTTCTCGACATGGTGCGCGTGAAGCGTGCCCTGACCGGGTCGAAGACACGGCTCATCGGCCCCAACTGTCCGGGCGTGATCACCCCCGGTGAATGTAAAATCGGCATCATGCCGGGTCATATCCACAAGAGGGGCTCGGTCGGGATCGTGTCGCGCAGCGGCACGCTGACCTACGAGGCGGTCGCGCAGACGACTGCAGCGGGGCTCGGCCAATCGACCTGTGTCGGCATCGGCGGCGATCCGGTGAACGGGACCAATTTCGTCGAGGTGCTCGATATGTTCCTCGACGACGGCGAAACCGAGAGCATTGTCATAATTGGCGAGATCGGCGGCGGGGCGGAAGAGGCCGCAGCCGACTTCCTGCGCCACAACAAAATCAAGAAGCCGGTAGTCGGATTCATCGCCGGTGCGACTGCGCCACCGGGGCGGCGCATGGGCCATGCCGGAGCCATCATCTCCGGCGGCGTCGGAACCGCCGCGCATAAGATCGAGGCGTTGAAGAGCGCCGGCGTCACCATCTCCGATTCACCCGCGGCCCTCGGTTCGACCATGGTGCAGGTGCTGAAAGGTTAGCGTTGCGCTGAAAGTCGCGGGACCGGCCGCACCGGCAGGCGCGATATTGAGCGGGGCCCTTCGCCACCGGATGGGTGCCCGAACGCCGGTGGTGCTCGGGGCATATCGCTGCGGTTGCATACTTCAAGCGGGCTGCGGCCCGATCGCAATGACGACGGGTGTTCCTGGCCACGCGCGCCGAGCGGCGGTCACGGCAGCGCGAATTCTCGCGCGCACGACCCGCCCCGCTCGCTTCGGTCTGACGTCGCTGGTAACCTGACGACGCGTCAACAAACCCAAACGTGGGAGGAACCCATGCAGCGTATTGCCATCATCGACCGCGCCGCGATGAACGCCGAGCAGGCACGCGTATACGATGCAGCGCAAAAGGCCAGCAGTCCGGTCGGCGGCCCGTATTATGCCTATATCCGGTTGCCCAAATTGTTCGAGGCGGCGCAGAACCTGCGTGCTTGTCTCGGCAGCGGGCCCTTGTCCGGTCGTGAGCGGCAAATCGTCAACCTCGTCGTCGCCCGACACTGGAACGCCCAGTATCCGTGGTTTGCGCAGGTACGCGCGTCGCTCGCCGTCGGTCTGCCGCAAACCGTCATCGATGCGATCAACGGACGGCGCACGCCCGAGCTCGCCGATCGGCGCGAGCGGACCTGCTTCGTCGTGGCGCGCGACATGCTGGCAAACAAGGGGCTCAGTGATGCGGCCTATGCCGAGGCGGAACAGGCCGTTGGCCTGGAACACCTCGTGGCGCTGGTTGCGGCCGTTGGCAACTTTTCGATGACCTGCCTGACGGCCGCCACCTTCCGGATTGCGCCGCCCGCCGACAACCCGACGCCGCTCGCGGAATAGGAAGAATCGCGGCCGGCTACATCAATCCTTGCGCCGGATCGGGCGCGGGAGGGGCGTCCCGACGCGCCTGTCGGCAATGCGCCGCATCGCGACGCGAAATCGTCATTTCCGTCAGATGATCGGCCACCCAGATGCCGCCAGCCGGTCCTGAAGCCAGCAGGCTATTCCTCTAAAATAATCAATAAAAACAATTATCTGGACCGATTTTTTCGCCCAATCCATCCGCTGATGACGCGTGCCGAGTGCCCTCACGGGGGTGGTGCCATTGTTATGCGAGGCATACCAGAATTACGTTTTGTGCCAAAGCCCAAAGGGTGACATGATGGTTAGGTGGTGCGAACTTTGGTGACACAGTTCAACCGCAACGGGTCGCTCGCGGTCGAGCAAGGAGTCTGCGGCGAGCGATCCGGGAAGGTAGGTCGGCGGTGTTGCACAAAGGCAGTTGACGCCGTGAGACTTGTTAACGCTTCTGGGCCTGGAGGGCATGCTCGCCGCTCGCGAAGCTAAATCACGGGCACATCCGTTAGGGGCTTCGTGTCCGGCCCAAATTCTTGGCGTTTTCAAGCTCCCTCGTCATCGAATCTTCACAGAATCAAGAAAAAACTAAGCCATAGCGAGGTGAGACTGTTGGCCAGCAAATCCGCCAAGGTTTGGAAATACGAGTTTCTTGCGGCACGCGAGTCGCCGGATGATTTTGACGTGTTGAGCAGCAGTGAATTCCAGGCGTCTAACCTGGCCACCGCGAAATCAATTCTCGCCAACGCGGTGACCGCCGTCAAGCCGCACGGTTCCGCCGTGCCGAATGCGATTCGACTGATCGATCCGGATGGCAGAGAAATATGGCGGGCACGCATCGCAGGCCCCCGCCCCGCGGTTCGCCGACCGGTTCGCGAAAGCCGCACCCGTCACCACGCTTGGCTGCGGGAGCGCGAGAAAAGGCGGGGCTACTGACGGCGGGTCACCAACGTCGCAAAAGGCCCGGTATCGTGCGTCACACGCGGGCGAGCGAGATTTCTTATCGAAGCGCGCCCCCGGATCTCCGACGTCAACGCGCGCAGCCGGTGTAGGGAATCGCCCGATACCCGGTCAAGCTCCACCCGAGCAAGTGACTGTCTTAATCCATGAGCGGGGTGTGTTCCGGCATCTCCGTCACCAGGCGCTGATACTCCGCCCAGCATTGCTCGAAACCGGGCATCGGCGCATCCTCGCCGAATATCTCGTGAGACAAGGTGATCAGGTGAGCCCAGCCGAACGCGGTTGCCCGCAATGCGTCTGCAACGTGAAGAACGTCGGGTCCCCACTGGAAACCAGCGAAGTGTCCCTTGTCATCCATTCGCACGTGTCGCCTGAGCGTAGCCAGAGAGGCATGCACCAAATCGTCCGAGATCCCGCGAAAGAACCCGTCATAGAATTGATGCAAGGTAGCGCCCTTGGCCCCATCGAAAATCGGCAATGTCGGCCCCGATGACCTGGCTTCGTCGAGGAAGCGGTTCAGCCGTGCGGTCTCGGTGGCGTCGAAGGTGCGGGTCCCAACGTTACCATCGAGAAAAACCCGCACCAGCTTCGAGCGGCGATCCATATCGTCCCGCACGAAACGCGAGACGAAATCCTTGTTCCTGTGGAGCGCGTCAAGACGGAACACGGCCTCGAAAATGCTGCGGGCCAGTGCAAGCGCATCGGAAGTCATGCCACGTTCCGCTAGCATTACTGCGCTCTGGGCATTCTGCAGACCGCGCATGAACAGCAACGCCGAAAGAAACTTTTGCGTATCCATCCCGGTCACTTTCATCAGGGCGACCAGCTGGCGCTGCCCAATCCGGTTCAATTTCCACGCGAGTTCGAACCATTCCGAATTTTCCTGGCGAATTTGCTCGATCCAGGTCGATATCCCGGGTGACAGAAAGCCTTCGTCGTCGAGGTCTATTGTCTCGATCTCCAGCGCCTCGCGCGCCGCGCGAAAGTCGCCTTGCTTCGTGCCCATGTGCTCTTCCATCCGTCATCCATACTCGGGCGGCTTCGCCACCGGCACCCTGATCGTGGACCGTGCCGGGGTCGGGACACTCAACGCGGCCACACGGCAAATGGTCCGCGCAAGCGCAATAGGCGATACTGGGTAGAACTGACGCGTTACCGTCGGATTTCATCTGCGGCGATAGCAGTTACAATCGTAACGCAATAGAGGCTCGCCTGACGAAAGACCAAGGCCGACGGCGCTGCGGGTATCAATCGCGCCGCATGAACAGGCTCATCGTGGCGGCCGCGCTCTACCTGCCCAAATTCCCGACGTCGACTTGTCTGTCGCGCCGTGAAATGGGCAACAGGCCGACCGTGTCTATATCCTCCCTCGGTCACGAGTCATGAAGCCGATCTGAAAAAGATAAGAATTTTCGCTGAAGGTGGTTGAACGATCGAGCTGCGGCGGACGCCTCCGAGTCGGTCCCTTTCCGTTTCGCCCCGACGCGCAACGCCGGAGCTCCGACGATCGGGTCGCCGCCTTCGCCGCCGCGCCCCCTTACCGCAAATGAGGCCCAACGCCCGATATGCGCAACCGCCCCGCAGGCCTCGCTGGGAACGGGGACACGGCCACGTGCCTGCCCGCGCGGTCGCCACGCCGAAACAG
>Ga0123356_10007148_pt1 | contig 11180 bp, 9 predicted proteins | sample TergutEmb28metaG_2_FD_92546 | JGI IMG/M metagenome (GOLD analysis project Ga0123356, IMG submission 92546) | Embiratermes neotenicus P3 segment gut microbial communities from Petit-Saut dam, French Guiana - Emb289 P3 | ecosystem: Host-associated > Arthropoda: Insects > Digestive system > Gut ... | reverse complement strand
AGCCAAATTTACCTCACATAAATGATCTATATATTGTTGAAAAATGATTTGCGTTTCTTCCAGGGCTTTAGTATAACAATCGGGTACTGCTTCCGGAATGGAGGTTAACAGATAAATAGCTTCCTCAAAGCCTCTTTGCCCTGACAGACTTTTGGCTTTAGCAATAATATTGTTACATTGGGCTTCATAATACTCAATGATTTTCTGTTTCCCTTTACTCACAAATTCTTTGAGTTTGGGAGCATTGGCATCAATGTTTTTTATAGCATCAATATATGCCTTATTATCATTGGTGCCCACTCCTTTACAACTGATCGTTGTGGCGGCAAAAATCTTTTGGTCGAAATAATCCGCCACATAAAAGGTAATGTCTAAGTTTTGCGCAATTTGTTGTGGCGGACCCGGAACAATATCTTTGGTCATTATTGCCGGAATCGCTGTAATAAAAAATCTTCCAAACCCTTCAAAAGCAGATACCCCACTGGCAGCGGCAACTTGTGTCAGTTTATTGGTTAATACATTTTTTGCTTCATCGGGAAAGCCTTCCAATCCTTCGGGAACGATAACCGACACTACAATGGCAGAGGGATCATTTTTAGTTTGGGCTTGCAACAAACCCATTCCCATAATTATAGCAACAATCGTTGCAAATATTACTATGTTTTTTTTCATTTTTGTATGTTTTAGTGATTAATAAATGTTTATTTTTCGCCAATAACCAATATTCCTTCTCCAAGTCCGCGAGTCATCACTTTTGAAGTAATATCATATTTTGATTTCAGAAAACGGTTTAATTCTCTTACAAAGCCTTCGGTATCCATTGCTTTTCCTTTTGCATCATAAAGTGGGATTCTCACTTGTTCGAAATAGATAAAGTTTGAAGAGCCGTCAGTCTTGCTATATCTGCCGGATACGGTGTTTTCATTCATCCAATTATCAATAATTTCGGTAAGTTCATAACCACCATATTCGGTCTCCATGTCAATGCCCGAACTATTATCAAATACTCTGATATTCACTCTCGCTTCTCTTCCGTTGGTAAGGAGGTCTTCAAAATGAGCCTGTAATCGGGCGTTAAAATTGTCGAGATGAGACAGCACGGCTTCTTCTAACAAAACCGGAATTGCCGCAGAAGATGACTCCTTTCCTGTGCCTGTTGCACCGGCAATCTGTTTGTCGGTATAGGCATCTATGCCTTGCAAGTTGAATGTAATTGATTTGCGAGGGCCGTTTGTATTTACCGTCCAAGTTAACTGCATAATAATATCTGCTTTGGCAATTCTTTTGAGCCTGTCTAATGGGCTTTCTGCCAATTCCGACCCCGATTTACTTATGGTCATATTGTCTTCTGCAGTACGTTGTTCAATAGATTTTAGCGTTGATTCCAAATTTTTAAGAGGGAAGCCTCTATCCGCCATTAAGTTATTGATAGTAGATATTACCAATAGCAGGTCGGGGTCTGTTTGTAGCGCTTCTTTATAATTCGGAATTTTTTGGGTAGTTCCCATATTGTCGAATGTCATCATGTAACCGTTTTGATTACACCAAACATCAGAGGGAACAATCATGATAGTAGGTTTTTTGGCTTGTCCAAACAAGCAACTAACAGTCAAAAAGAAGACTGTAAATAATAGTATAGTTTTTTTCATAGCATTAAGGTTTTAATATGTTATCGTTAATTAATTTTTCTCTCAGTTCTGCATGTTTCACACGAACGATGACGCCGTATTTAATTTCGGCATCGGTACGTTGCCGCTTAGATGTACCGGCTCTTTTGTCTTTGTTATTCACAAATTTTTTATAGGCGCCGCCGTCGGCAAAAAACTTGTTAAAGTAGTCTCTGTGTTTATCATACGCATTTACTTCGGTAAGTATGGGCTTTACTTGGCACTCGCCCTTACCTTTGGTAATTCCTTTAAAAATAACGTCTCTAACAGCATTTTTGCGGGCTTGTTTCATGGCATCTACTTGGTTTCTGCCTGTTCCCCATGCACGCAGGGTGTAAGAGCCGTCCAACTCTGTGCCGAGACATTCCGTTTCGTAAGTGTAATAAGCGCCTAACTTATTGGTGGTATTACACGACATTATTAAAGCGCATAACACACAACTATAAATAAAAATGATTTTCTTCTTCATGATGTTTAAGATTTAAAGATTTAAAATTTAAGATTTAAGAATTTAAAAGCCTGATGATAAACCTTTGATGATGCCGGCGGCTTCGAGGTCTTTGCGTAATTGATCTTTTGAAACGGAAATAACAACGCCCACTTTATACTCTTTTCCTACTTTTACCATCTCTCTGCCTCCGCTCACAGATACATATTTCATATAATCTCCGCCGTTGCTAAAGAATTTTCTGAAAAAATCCGACTGTTCCTGTTCTATGGTAGGGTTTGCTGCCATAGGTCTTTGTGGGGTGCATCCGTCAATAGAGTTACCGGCAAATCCTTTAAAAATAATACCGTGCACCGCATTTTTTTTGGATTGTTCAAATGCAACGTCCGGTTTTTTTGCATAAGTCCATACCTTTACTAAATAGGTACCCTGCACACCGGTTCCGGCGCAGGCAATTTCATAGCGATAAACCGCTGTTTGTTTATCCGCTTTCTTTTTGTCTTTTTTTGTTTGGGAAAATCCCACAAAACAACATAAGATAAGGATTGTTGTTAGAATAAATTTTGCTTTTTTCATAAGGGGGTAGATTTTTTGTTAATTATTATAATAAGTGATTATTTTGCTATTGTTACTTAATAAGTTTCAACATCATTCCGGGTTGTACCTCTCTGCCGCCTTTAAAAGTTGTTCCCTTTGCTTCTGCTACAGTAATTGAATTGCCGTCGTCATCAAATCTATCATCTTTAGTGCCTGCATAATAGCGGTTGTCCCATATTTTATCCACTTTCACTTCTCCAACCTTTTCCCATTTTGTTTCTCTTGTTTGAGGGTTTTCAGTTTTTCGTAAAACTTCAAATTTTGATTTTCCTGTAATACTTTCTTTATAACCGATTTGAGCAATAATGGGGTTAGTTTCAATTACGGGCATCATAGGTTTGAAAACATCGTTTTCTTTTTGGAGTTCAGCATAAGCCTCATCAATATTTTTCACTACCGCTTGTTTAATGACTAACTCCGGTTTACGATTTGCTTTTTTACTGAAAGCTCCCCGATTAATAACCGTTTCATTAATTTGATGACCAACAAATTCCAATTGAAAATTCATTCGTTCAAAAGCAACATCATTGCCCCAATTTTTGTAAAATTCTTCCTGTATTTTACCATTCCATTTCAGTTTGAATAAAAAAGTTGTTGAAACCACGGTGTAGCCGTCTTTTATACTGCCTGCGGCTATTAAGAAACCTGATGCTGTTGACATTACTGCGAGTGATGAAATTGCATTTGCAAATTGGTCTGAAGTGTTATTGGTTTGTGTCGCATTAGCATTCGTGGTTGCTGCATTCATTAGTCCGGTACCGATTTCTCGCCATGTATCAGCAAGTGGTTTATTGTCATACACAAGTAAATAGGTAACGGTAACAAAACTATTATTTATCAGATTTTCGCCCGCATCTGCCAATATTGCTCTACCTCTTACATCTCGGTTTGCAATAGCGGCTTCTAATTCGGTAGCGTTGTAAAGTCCACGATCTTGAATGGTGGACATATCCCAAAGCTTGCCGTTTGCCGAAGAAAACCATTTTCTTACTACTTTGTGGGCAACTCTATTTCTTATTAACTCCTGCTCAATTTTATTTCTCATTTCTTTTGCATCTTTTTTTTGATTTTTCTTTTTCCGTGCAGCAAAAATACTCTGCGCTGTCACAGTTTTAGGCACATTAATATTCACATTGCCAATGTTGTGTTCATTATATTTATCGGGAAAAGGATAGCTATCCCATAAATATTTAATGGCTTGGGGGCTGTTATCAATTTTTACTGCATTTGGGTCTAACTTCGATTTGTCTTCTTGATAATTAGTTCCTTGTAGCAGAAACATCGTTAATGAGCTTCTTTGATATTTTGCTTCCTGATTGTTTTGAGTATATGCGCTTGTAATGGTTGGCTCATTTATAGGTATATATTTTGTTTCAACATTTTCATTATTTTTTGCACTTGTTGGTTCCGGAATGGAAGCATCTTTTTTCGTTACAGGTTTTTCTGCTTCTTTGAATACGTATTCATAACCGTTTTGATACTTAATCATGGACACTTCGCTTTTCATCAAGTAGATAACACCCGTTTGGCTTTCCCATTTTTTGTATAGCACATACTCGTCTCCTACTTCTTGAACAAGCGATTTTATTTCATTGCCATTTTTTAAAACAATGATATCCGGCTTTCGCTCTATCTGGGTTTCTACTTCTTTCGTTTCTTCTTCGCCCTCCACTACCTGAATTTGACAACGCCTTTCGCACATTGCAATTTCCGTGCTTACGTCAACATCGGCGTTGCAATTGCTGTAAAGTTGATAATACTTTTTAGCTTCACAGTATTTGCTCTGATCGTATAGTTTTTCAGCTCGTTGAAAATAGCTGTTGCAATCTTGGCTGTATGCTGCTGCAAAGCTGAGGTACAGCAGAGAAAAAAGGGTAAGAAGTTTTATTATGGTTTGCATTTTTGAGAAGTTTTATTGTTTATTTTTTCCAATTGTTTTTAACCATGAAATGCCAAAATAGATATTGTGCAAGCGTTTTTCAAGACGGTACAGTAAAACACCGTCGAGGTTCTCTTTTTGATTAATATTAATACCTTCGGGATTTAATGGCGACACGAAATTAAACTTGTACGAAAGATTAATTTTTAGCAAACTACTATTATTCAATGCTACCCATAATCCAACTCCACCAAATATGCCACCACTGAGATAATTTGTACTTAAAATATTTTTTTTATTGAATTCAACGACGATAATCTCTTCCTTTGGAGAGCAGTCACCAATATCTTTATATTTGAAACCTATTGATATGGGTGCATTCTTTTAGCGTCAAAATCACGATACTGCCATAATTGTTCGTGCGTTACCTCGTTTGTCCAAAATTGCTGTGCATTTTCTATTTTGTAGAAAATAGTTGGATAGAGGTTTTTGTTTTTATAATAACTTACAGTTTTTGAGGCGTATGCCGGCTCTACCATCAAGCGTTGGTTCCATTCGGTAACATATTCTTCCGGCATCCAGCCATATACAGTTTCTATACTGTTACCTATTAATATTTTTGTTGATAAAAGATAATATTTTGAATTGCCAAAGTTCGCCGTTTTCATAACAAAATAAATGTCAAGGTCTTTTGCACGTTGTCGTGGATTTTTCCCTGCCTTTCTATCCGGTTCCAAGAGAAAGGGTGGATTTTGCTCAGCAGAAGAAATGTGTTTTGCCGGATCGTGCACAATCAATGCTTTTTGATAAATTTTTCTGTGTGTTTTAGGACACTCATCCCATAATAGTAAATTATCAACAGGAATCCAACCCAAACACTCAGCGTCGTCTGGTATTGCCAATGCCGAACCTGCATAATTTGATTTATACAGCAAGGCAAAGCCATTCCGGATATCCGCTACCTTAAGTTGATCCATAAAATTCAGTGTAGAATGATGGGTAGAAGAAGCGTCTGGCTTTTGATAAGTTTTGTTGTTAGCACGGTCGCTGTAAACTTTCCAAACCTTATTATTTTTCTTTCCAAAATCATTGTTTTTAATTTTGGCAATTGCCCAATCTTGCCACTTTTGAGATTTTGTCCAATCGGACTGAGCTTTTTCTGTATCAAAAAGATATTCAGGTAACGAAACCTCACATTTGTTGGGCAGCTCTTGTGCTGACGATAATCCGCAGATTAATAAGCACATCATAATGAGTAATCTGTTTTTTTTCATAATGAAGAAATTATTTTTGTTATTAAATTGATATTGTATTCGGGATTGAATTTTGTTTTTTCTTGGTTATAAGAAGTGCCGCAGGGATAATACTGTAAGGAAACAGTGTATTTTGATTGAATCAAACTATTAACAATCAACATTCTTGCAAGCAGTTCATTTTGATAACCAGAGTCAAAAAAATCGCTACCGACAAAACAGTGGAAATTAACAGTGTTATAAGGTTTTTCCTGTAAATGATTTTCAAGAGGAACAGAGACGCTTTCGAGTTCTTCGGTAATGGAAATAGTGGCAGAAAAATTTTGGCTGTTAATTTCCTCAAACAACTTGTTTTTGTTCCAAGATTGCTTATTCATTGTAGTATTTTCATTGCCGTAATACACAAAGTAGTCGCTGCTGGAAAAACTGTTTATCAGTTTTTCGATTTGCTCTTTTAGTGTTTCAGTATCCATTGACTTGGCTAACCTGACATAAATAAAGTGCAGGTCTTGAGCAAAACAACCAACTGAGAACAAGATGCTTATTAACAATATTATAAACTGTTTCATTTTAAATAATTATTGATTTTTATAAATTATGATTCCTGCAAGATTTCCGCTTTTATCGGATTTTATTTCTTTTACGACATAAATTACCTCCTTTGTACAGGCATCTCGTACAAGTCGTTCAATATTACCGACATCGGAGATACCGTGTACAGGTACATTCTTACCATATTTCCGAAATTCATCCATTGCGTTGTCGTCGCACTCTGCAATTTTTTTAAGAAGTTCGTTTAATTGCGAAACTGTTGGTAACGGAACATCAACAAAACATTCAAAATACATGGCTTTTTGGGACTGCAAGGAATTTTTGTTCTTATAGCGAGCATAAAAAATATGTTCCCCACATTTAACATTTTTAAATTCGGGTGATTCTTGCCATTTTTTTCCGTCCAATGAAAATTTTGTGTCTTCTAACTTTACTTTTTTTCCTTCGGTTATTAAAGTAACTGTGTAAGTTTGAACTTCTTTCGTTAATCTGTCGGGAGATTTGTTGATATTCGTAATTTGCGGAATTTGCGGAGTGTTATCTGTTTCTTCGTTGCTGATATTTTCAGGATCCATACTTCCGGTTCCATCCAAAGTATTGTTTCTGTTTTTCTTACAATCACAAGAAAAGAGTGTTGTAACTATCAGTCCTAAAAGTACAATTTTTAATATTATCTTCTTCATAAACTATTTACTTACAGTGATTGAAATTATTTTACCATCTTCATCGGTGTTTACTTTGGTTACCCTATAATGCGATCCAATAGAAACATCCGCAATAAGTTGTTGTACATTGCTGATATAGGTTGCACCTTCAACCGGTAAACTATTGCCCAAAATGCTTCTCATTTTGTCTATTGCCTTATCATCGGACTTTGCAATTTTATTGAGCAAATCATTAAGTTCTTCAAGTGTAGGTACTGGCTTTGGCTGTGTAGGTGTTGGCATAGGCTTTACTGTCGGAGCAGGTGTGGGCGCCGGTGCTGTTGATGACTCCGATGTTGGTGCTGGTGTTGGTGGTGTTTGTTCTTCCGGTTCGGTATTTACAAAAACCGAAGTGGCAAATACTGATCTGACATCTAATAGTTTTTGCGCTGCACCATTTTTCCAAAGTGTTGCAAAACCATTTTCCCATCCCGCCACATATACATCATTACCGGATACGAAAACCGAGAATGCGTCTGAGCCCCGGCTATTTGTAAGTTTTTGCTCTACGCCATTTTTCCAAAGTTTGGCGGTTCCTCTTTCTTCGTCCGTTCCCGCTACATAAACATTTTTTCCTGAAACGAAAACTGAATTTGCACGCGCCCCATATTTCTTGTCTTTGTTAAGATTTTGGGGTGTGCCGTTTTTCCAAAGTATGGCAACACTATTTCCTTCACCTGCCACATACACATCATTACCGGATACGAAAACAGAATTTGCATTGGTTCCTTCTGCAAGAATTTGCTTTACGCCATTCTTCCAGAGTATAGCCTTTTGATCTTCAATACCTACTACATAGACATCTTTTTCTGAAACGAAAACTGAATTTGCGCACGCCCAATTATTGCCGTCCGTAAGTTTTTGCGCCACTTTGTTTTTCCAAAGTATTGCTACAGAGTTATCTTCCCCCGCCACATAAACATCATTACCGAATACAAAAACGGAATATGCCCCTCCTCCTTGTTCTTTTGAAAGTTGTTGAGCAACTCCATTTTTCCAAAGTGTAGCGTAGCCGTTTTGATTTCCGGCTACATAAACATCATTGCCCGAAACGAAAACAGAATGTGCTGTTCCTATTTTAGTTGTGAGATTCTGTACCTTGCCGTCTTTCCAAAGTCGGGGTGTAAATATTTTCTTACCTTGCGGATCATTTTCATCTCCATCCCAATAACCTGCGGTTACTACATAAACGCTTTGTTTTGTTGGAGTAGTAACTATATCGGTTTCAACTTCAGGAGTATCATCTGGGACTATAACGTCTTTAGGTTGTTCTGTTTTTTTCCCAAACATTCTGCTGAAGAAGTCTATTATTTTATCAAAAAATCCCTTTTTAGCAACTTGCTCTTGAGTTTCTTGTGCAGTTGCTTCTCTCTGTTTTTGAGGTTTGTTTGGGTCAAAACTTCCTTCTTTTGCCCAAACAGGTGCGTATTCATTTAACGCCGTACCCATTTCGCCGCCAAGTAACAGGCGGAGTTCATCTGTTTTCTCGTTGTAATGCAAATCTACACTACCCATACTAACCCCGCTTACTTTCAGTTGGATAGAAACTTTGTCTCCAACTCTGCTAAAAGGGTATTCGTAGCCGCCGGGCATTTCAAATCCGGCAGCCCCCATAATGACTTTGACTTTACCGCCTTTGAATATAAATTTGGTGTACATACTTTGCTTTGCAGCTTCATTTTTTGCTACATAAGTGCCATTAAGTCCGCCGCTTCCGCACGAGGCAAATAGCGTGATTATCAAGCCAACAATGGCGATTTTTAAAACATCTTTTTTCATATTATTTTTTTTAAGATTTATAACTTCTTTCTTGATATTCTGCAATATTTGATTATTAGTAGGTTTTTGATTGTCATTTTCCCCCATACATAAACAAGCAATGGAAAAACAATAACAATCAGTTTATTGTAGTGAAATGCTGTTGTAAAATTGCATTGCACTGCTGATAAAATGGCTCTCGTAATGCCACAGCCCCAACATTCTACTCCGAAAATATTTTTGAACAAACAAACCGAATGTTGTCCGTTCAACCAATCAACAGGAACAACAAACAGCAGAACAGGCAATATCAATAGCCCTACTATTTTTATATATGAATATAAATATTGCCTGTTCATTGTTTTAATAGCGATAAAAATTTGAATAACCGTGCGGAACTTGGAATGTTTGAAGTTCTACAAATAAGATTAACCCTAATACTATTGTGAGAACAAAGAAGATGTCTGCACAAATGCCAACGTACAGCGTATGCTTTTCTAATGGCGTTTTGAGCAATGTTTGTGTTCCACTATATATAAGGTATCTGCCGTAAATAACGCCTGCTATTAACCACACCCAAAACAAAAATGGCGCCGGATAAAGCAACAAAATACCCAGCAGGCAAAGAGGTGTCATTGAATATGCCGTCAATGCAAATGCTTTGTTATAGGATTTAACAGAGCCAAATTTTTCTGCAAATAAAAAGGGTACTAATGCTGAAAGGAAGCCGAGCGCCATTATTATTACATACACTGTAATTGCAGATAGAAAGCCATAGAGAAACATATAGCCAAAAATACGCCCACCTCCATAAGGTATAGTAATCGCATAATAAATACCTTTAAAGAAAAACCCTAAAAACAACGCAGCCGCAGGAATAATAGCCAATTTTAGCAGATAACCTGTTTGCAGCGAATCATCTTTGTCAATAGATTCCCACATTGTTTTGGGAGATGTAAATAAGTTTTTTATTCTCTCAACAATCGAAACTTTGGGTTTTGCCGGTGTTGGTTGTGGTGTAAATGTTGTATGTCCGATGTTTTCGGGCGCAGTAACATATTGTTGAGGTTGCGTTTCTGCATTTACAATAACGTTGTTGTTGGCTGGCACTTGTTCGGTAGCGCTTGGAGCGGGAGTGTAACCATTATTTGGAGTACTGCCACCGCCGCCCATCATTCCGGTTGCTTTTTGGAACTGCTCAAAATTGTATTTCTGCGCTCGTTTTTTTGCAGTAAACAGATCAATCAGCCACCAAATACCGCATCCATAGGCGGTAATAATTTTGACAATTCCGAGAGCAATGTCATTTAACCAAAATCGTTCCCACCCCAAAAATATGGCAATGAGCAGGATTGTTGAGGGCTTTTGAAACGACGCATTTGAAAGATACATCAACTGATTGTTGTCAATTTCTTCGAGTTTGCTTTTGACAGCCGGATGGGTTTCGGGTGCAAAATTTTCAGCATTTGTGGCAAGCCAAAAATTTACTTGATTTGTATCCATTTTTATTAACCCTAAATTCGTGCCGGGCGCAACTTTTAAATTATTATGATGTTTATATTTATGCTTATTCTTTACAGATTTTTCTGTTTATATTTTGCGGCGGTGTTTTCCGTCGTCGAAGTTTTAAATTTTTGGAAAATAAAACAGCGTGGAACTATTTCTTTATTCGCTTATTGAGGTCTTAGACTACCTTGTGTAACAAATAAGTAAATCCCACGCCGAAGCATGAGCGTTTACGCTCTATCCCTGTTACACTTTTGAAAAGGTCTAAGTTTCAATAAGCAAGAATAAAAAGCAATACGCTTTTTCTAATATTTTTTGTGTGCTACCCCGCACCTATTTTTTTTACGTCATAATGTTATCATTTTGTTAATAACCAATTTAAACACAAAGGTAATCTTATTTTTTTAAAGAGAAGCAAAAAAAGATTCTCTTTTGTAAGCATAAAATTATTTGCGACTGCAAAAATGTACTTTTTTTAGAAATATTTGCAGGTTGTTTGCAAAAAAAGTGTATTTTTTTAGAAATATTTTTTGGCTACCCTCACTTTGAAATGTTTTTTGTTTAAATTTTGAGGTACGCCATAAATGTGAAACGTTAATAAAATGTATCAGATAAATTTTAAATAATTACTACGGTTGATAATTTGGTAACTTGCATCTGGATAATTCGTTGAAAAAGCATTCGGTGCGTTAGGAGTGCGCTCGCCCCATTTGAACTCAAAGGCGGAAATATCGTCACCACAGGTTTCTATTAAGTCTATTTCCTGTCCATCGTAGGTTCTCCAAAAATAATGATTGGCATAGTTGCGGTTGTAGT
>Ga0123356_10007147_pt1 | contig 11181 bp, 7 predicted proteins | sample TergutEmb28metaG_2_FD_92546 | JGI IMG/M metagenome (GOLD analysis project Ga0123356, IMG submission 92546) | Embiratermes neotenicus P3 segment gut microbial communities from Petit-Saut dam, French Guiana - Emb289 P3 | ecosystem: Host-associated > Arthropoda: Insects > Digestive system > Gut ... | reverse complement strand
GGTAAGAAGGGACACCTCGTGCCCGGCTGACATCGCGGCACGAGCCATGGCCATCATCGGCAGCACATGGCCATGTGCCGGCACTGCGGAAAACAGAACTCGCATCTTTTTCCCTCTGTTATGTCTGATACAACGCGCTCGACCTCCCAATCGGGGCGAAGTTGAGTGTCAAGCAGACGCACGATGTCACGGCCTATGTCGGCCCGGAAGGGCTGCGCACCACACCCCAAACCGTACGAATGGTCAGGAAGGCGGCGAACCCCCAGGGTGCTGCGGCGGTTGCCGCAGCCGCAGGGCGGGCTGTGGGCCTGCTGTCGGGCATGGCGTTGCCATGGGGCCTGAGCTGCTACGGCTGCTGCTGCCGGCTGCAAGGGCCGGCGCGGGGCATAGGCTCTGGGGCGGGCTGCGGCCGATGGCGCGGGGCGGGTCGGTGCGGTATCAAGACGGGTTTGCACACCCAAACCTCCGAGTGCGTCAACATGCTGCGGAAATACGATCAGGAGGCAATGGCACATCCCGCCGACAGAGCCGCCAGGGAAGCCAACCTTGGAACGCTTTATGCGGCCGGTTGTCTTAGTGGCGCCCACAGCCTGTTGCTTCGGCCCGCTGTTAATCATTCGCTACAATAAGCGTGGATCCGTTGTGGACGGGGGCGAGCATTTGCGAAGCGGAATGGTTCACAGCCTGGGGGATGAGTTTGCACAAATAACGCGAAGACAGTGTTCGCCTTTGCAGCTTTGTCATTTGCAAGCCTTACGTCTACACAGGCTTCTGCACAAACCGCGCAGCTCGGCGAGTACTGCGAAGAACAAGTAGACAATAATTTTAGTGCCTGGAGCTCCTTGACCATGCAGCTCACCGGGAAGGTGAACACTTCGATGCTCCGGGTCGGTTTGGCGAGAAGCAAGGGTGTTTTGGCATTTCCGCCAAACCATACCCGGCTAGATTCGGCTTGTCCCGGCCCGACCATCGGCGGTTATCTCACCGAGAATTACGGCTGGCCGCGATTACGCTATTTCCCGGCGAAAACTATCAGGCGCCGCGGAGCTGGGCTGAGCGTGTCTATCATAAACTGATCTACTTCAACGCAGTGGACAAAGGCGGCCATTTTGCCGCCTGGGAACAACCAGCGCTTTTCAGCTCGGAACTGCGAGCCGCGTTCCGCCCGTTGCGTCAATTGACCTGACCATGTTGACGCGGCCAACGTGAGCTGCAGCGACATCAAGGAGACGAGCATGTCCAATCAGCGAGCGCGCCTATTTCACCGAGGCCGACAAAGGTGGGCATTTCGCCACGTGGGAACAGCCTGAACTGTTCAGAACTGAACTCCGCGCCGGGTTCAGCCCGCTGCGTCGGTCGATCTAGAGGACACAATCGCAGATTGCACAGGCTCGAGTTCAGCACAAGTCAATGGTGCGGTGCGGCAGTCGAGCCAATTCGAACTGCCGTGAGCCGACACAATCACCGCTGCAAACGCCGCTCGAGCCGGCCAAGCGTGGTACTCCTGGGAGAGCAACATGGCGATCAACACTGTAGCTGATCTTTTTGTGCAGACGTTGGAGCAGGCCGGTGTCAAGCGGATCTTCGGAATTGTGGGCGACAGCCTGAATGGTCTGACGGAATCGCTGCGAAGCCGCAGAACAATCGAATGGGTCCATGTGCGTCATGAGGAAGTCGCAGCGTTCGCGGCTGCCGGCGAGGCGCAGGTGACCGGCAATCTGGCCGTATGTGCTGGCTCTTGCGGTCCCGGCAATCTCCATCTCATCAACGGACTGTTCGACGCCGATCGGAGCCGCGTGCCGGTGCTCGCCATCGCGGCGCAGATTCCCTCGGCTGAAATTGGTGGCGGCTATTTTCAGGAAACCCACCCGCAAACGCTGTTTCAGGAATGCAGCCACTATTGCGAGCTCGTCTCGGATGTGAGCCAGCTGCCATATGTGCTTGAGAACGCTATCCGCGCGGCCGTCGGCCAGCGCGGGGTCGCTGTTGTCGCTATTCCCGGGGATGTTCTGCTTCACGGTGCGCCGCGGCGCGCGCCCTCCGCCCCGCGCACGCTCGTATCGCCGATGCCCCGGATTTCTCCCGCAGCGGATGAGCTCGAGGCGCTGGCGTCCATGCTCAACGCCGCCCGGCGCGTCACGTTGCTTTGTGGACGCGGTTGCGGCGGTGCACACGCGTCTCTGATCAAGCTCGCTGAAGCACTGAAGAGCCCGATCGTGCATGCACTGGGCGGCAAGGAATATGTCGAATACGACAACCCCTATGACGTCGGCATGACCGGCTTCATCGGGTTCTCCTCAGGCTACGCGGCGATGCATGCTTGTGATCTGCTTTTATTACTGGGCACCGATTTCCCGTACAAACAGTTCTTCCCAACGGATTGTCAGGTCGCGCAAATCGATATCCGCCCCGAGAATCTGGGGCGGCGCTGCAAACTCGACCTTGGGCTTGTAGGCGACATCGGGCAGACGATCGAGGCCTTGCTGCCGCTCCTCGAGACAAAGATCGAAAGGCGGCATCTTGACAGTGCGGTTGCGCACTATGAGAAGGCGCGCGAAGGCCTTGATGCGTTGGCCCGGGGTACCCCCGGCCGCAAGCCGATCCATCCTCAGTACCTCGCAAGCGTCGTCAGCGAACAGGCGGCTGACGACGCGATCTTTACGGCCGACGTCGGCACACCCACCGTATGGGCGGCCCGCTATCTCAAGATGAACGGGCGGCGTCGGTTGATCGGCTCGTTCGTGCACGGCTCAATGGCAAACGCCATTCCACATGCGATCGGAGCGCAGGCGGCACAACGTGGTCGCCAGGTTATATCGCTGTCCGGGGATGGTGGCTTCACGATGCTGATGGGCGACCTGATTACGCTCACGCAGATGAATCTGCCGGTCAAGGTCGTTATCTTCAACAACGGGGTTCTCGGCTTCGTGTCGCTCGAGATGAAGGCTGCGGGATTTGTCGACGCGAACGTCGACCTCGAGAATCCTGACTTTGCAGCGATGGCGCGCGCAATGGGCATTTTCGCGCGCCGGATCGAGGACCCCGGCGATCTGCCGGCCGCTGTGCAAGAGGTACTGAGCCACGATGGACCGGCGTTGCTCGATGTCGTGACTGCCAAGCAAGAACTATCGATGCCTCCAACGATTGAGCGCGAGCAGGTCAAGGGTTTCAGCTTGTGGATCTTGCGGGCCGTTATGAATGGTCGTGGCGACGAGGTGGTCGACCTCGCGAAGACAAATCTACTGCCACGGTGAACGCCATGAACTTCGGAACCAACGATGACAAGCAGAGAGCGGAAACCGCTCAGATAGCGGCCCCGGCCTCGGAATGGGATTTCTGCTCGATCGGGGAACTCACGGAAGCTTTGCGGTTGCGCAGAATATCCGCATCCGAGCTGCTGGAACACGTTATTGCTCGAATCGAGGCGCTGGACCAACGCATCAATGCCGTCGTGGTCCGCGATTTCGATCGCGCAAGGGATGCGGCAAGGCTTGCCGAGGCAGCCCTTGCCCGGGGTGATCGGCGACCCCTGCTCGGCATCCCTGTGTCGTTGAAAGAGCCGTTTAACGTGGCGGGACTGCCGACGACCTGGGGTTTTCCCCAGTTTCGCGATTTTTTGCCGGCTGAAGACGCGCTTGCCGTGTCTCGCTTGAAGCGGGCGGGCGCACTCATCATTGGCAAAACCAATATTCCGACGGGACTTCGTGAGTTCCAGAGTTACAACGATGTCTACGGAACCACCGGCAATCCGTGGGATCTTACTCGCTCCCCCGGCGGCTCGTCGGGCGGGGCGGCCGCCGCGCTTGCTGCCGGCTTTGGCCCGCTTTCGCTTGGATCCGACATCGGAGGGTCGATCCGCGTGCCGGCCCATTTCTGCGGCGTCTTCGGGCACAAACCGAGCCTCGGCCTGATTCCGCTTCGCGGATACAGTTTTCCGACCGCCCCAGCGGTGCCGGGCCAAGGCGATCTTGCCGTGATCGGTCCGATGGCCCGATACGCCTCTGATCTCGCGCTTTCGCTCGACGTGCTCGCCGGACCGGACGAGGCGCGCGAAGGGATCGGCTATCAGCAGGCATTACCTGCGCCAAGGCATGCGGAGCTCAGAAATTTCCGGGTCCTGGTCGTAGACAGCCATCCGCTGATGCCCATAAGCAACGCGGTGCGCACGGCGATCGCACGTCTGACGGAGCGTCTGTCGAAACTGGGCGTCAGTGTCGCCCACCAGGGTGCGTCGCTGCCGGATCTCGCCCAATCGGCGCGGCTCTATATGAGGCTCCTGGACGCAGCCAGAAGCACGCGTGCCTCGCATGAGACCTTTGCCGACACGCAGCGTCTGGCAGCCGCGCTTTCGCCCGACGATCGGAGCCTTCATGCCGAACGCTTGCGCGGCACGGTAATGACCCATCGGGATTGGCTCGTCATTGACGCGGCCCGGCTGCAATTGCAGCAGCAATGGAGCGCCTTGTTCCGCGAGTTCGACGTCGTCGTCTACCCGTCGGCTGCTGTTCCCGCCTTCCAACAGGACCGATCGGAGCCGATAGAAGCCCGGCAGATCGACATTGATGGCAAAGCCTTCCCTTACCTTGATGCATTCTTCTTGTGGGCGGACCCGGCGACAACGTGCGGATTGCCCGCAACCGCCGTTCCAATCGAACGGTCGGCGACGGGCTTGCCCATCGGGGTGCAAATCATCGGACCATACCTTGAAGATCGAACGACGATTGCCTTCGCTGGGCTCCTGGAGCGGGAGTTCGGCCGCTTCGTTCCTCCACCGCAGATCTGACGAAGATGCCACTCCTGGCGAGAGATCGAGCGAAGAACCGGCGGGCAGCCGAAAGCAAGCTGCTTTCGTGCAGAGACCGAGTGTTTCCCCTCTGGCGCCCATCCACGTCCGCCTCCTGCAACCCAAGTTGTTTTGTTTCGGCGATGGCCGCCCTGGCCCGCGTCGTGGGTTTGTTGCTCAACGAGCTGCTCACCGGCCGCGGCACGCAACTTTTATTCCCTCTCGGATCTCACAAGCACAGGCGCAGGAGACGCTTCGCTCGATCCGAGCCTGCCGACCGGAGCCCGACGGTAGCGTCACGATTGGCGCCGTCTCACCGAAATGAATCCACCCCCAGGTCGGCTTGCATAAGTTTTACAGATATGACGTGAATACGTCCTTCTGGGTGCGTGAAGTTCCGCCTTGCAGCGTGGCACGGACGGGGTCGTCGGAGTATCAATCCATGACTGCAGCCACATCATCTGAAGCGGGAGCCGAGGAGCGGGCCGAAAGACGACAGCTGACAATCATGTTCTGCGACCTGGTCGATTCGGTCGGCCTGTCGACCCGGCTCGACCCAGAAGACCTCCATGACGTGACGGCCGCATATCAGCGCGCGTGCCGTCGTTCCATCGCTCAATACTCTGGTTATATCGCGCGTTATCTTGGCGACGGCGTCCTGATTTATTTCGGCTACCCGGAGGCGCACGAGGACGACGCCGCGCGAGCGGTGCTGGCCGCGCTCGACGTCGTGCAGACAGTGGCAGCGCTGAATAAGGAGCTTGGAACTTCCCCTGATGTTAATTTACAGGTGCGTATCGGTATTGCGACGGGGCTCGTTGTTGTCGGCGACGAGCGACCGGGTGGTGTTGATGACATGGGCGGCATTGTGCGGAACTGGCCCCCGGGGTCGGCGACGGGAGAAGCCACGAACCTTGCGGCGCGGCTGCAGGCTCTGGCCGGACCGAACGGCATCGTCGTCGCGGCACTAACCCGCGCGCTCGCCGGTGCGGCCTTCGACTTTCGAGACCTCGGGCCGCAGCAACTGAAGGGCTTCAGCCGGACCATCACGGCCTATCAGGTAATTGGCAGGCGTGAAATCAGCCGCCTCGCAGCCCGGTCCGTTGCGCCGACGCCGTTTGTCAACCGTCACGCAGAAATCGCCATGCTGCTCGCCTCGTGGCAAGCGGCATTATCAGGCCACGGCCAGGTCGTGACGATTGCGGGCGATGCGGGAATCGGTAAGTCGCGTATTGCGGCCGAGGCGTGGCACCGCGCTCGTGCGGGTACCGCCGGAACACCCACGGCGTTGTGGTTCGAGTGCTCGCCCTACCACATCAACGTACCGCTCTATCCGATCATCAAGGAACTGGAGCGCATTGCGCGCCTCGATCGGTCTGCAGGTCCACACGAGAACTTCGACAGGCTTGCCGACGCTGTGGCAGAGGGCGACGCGGCGGAGGCGCAGGCCGTCGCGTTGCTCGGAGACCTGATTGGCCTCGGTGCCGATGACCGTTTCCCGCCACCGAGCGCCGGGGCGGCGGTGAAACGAGCGCTCACCTTCGATGCGGTGCAGGGATGGCTTGCCCGCCGCAGTGTGCGCGAAAGCGGCATCTCTATCGTTTTCGACGATGCACAGTGGGCCGATCCGACCACCAAGCACCTGCTGGGCAGGATCGCGCGGTGGGCGAGCGACGCGCCGGCCATGGTGGTCATTACGCTGCGCACGGAGGAATTCGCCGCACGGGATTTCCTCGAAGAGATCGGACTTGCCGACGGGGGACCAGGACACGTCCGAATCTGCGAAGTGCGCGAGCTCGCCTCGGTCGATGCGCGGCACTTGGTGAATGCTGCAGCCGGGAGCCATTGGTCGGACGACAGGCGCATGGCGGCGGTTTTGGCGAGGTCGGGGGGCATCCCGCTCTATATCGAGGAACTGGTCAAATCGGTGGTCTCCGGCGCTGATCCGTCGCCAGCAGACGGCGCCGACGAGAGCAGCGTGCCGACTACGTTGCACGACGCACTCATGGCGCAGCTCGACCGACTGGGCGAGGCGAAAGTTGTCGCGCAGCACGCCGCGGTGCTCGGTCAGCACTTCTCGCTGCCGCTGTTGGCCGCAGTGACCGGCCGCGCCGCCGACCGACTGGCCGGTGCACTGCGCCAGCTGGTTGCGGCAAGGATCGTGGTCGAGCATCCAGCCGATCCTGACCTGTTCGGTTTCCGCCATGCACTGCTTAGGGACATCGGTTATCGCTCGCTGCTGCGCCGCCATCGCCGGCAGATCCACTTGCGAGCCGCTGCAGCCCTGGCCGAGAGGAAGGGAGCCGGCGAGGGTGCGACTGACGATTTCATCGCCCACCATTATTCACTCGGTGAGAACTACGCCGATGCGGTCCTCTTCCGCCTCCGGGGCGCCAACGCGTCGATTGCGCGCTCGGCGCACGAAGAGGCATTGGCTATGCTCCGCGCCGCCGCCAACGATCTGAGCAAGCTGAAGGGCGGCCAGTGGGCGGCCGTCGAGCTCGAGGTCGTGCGCGCGCAGGCGGTCGCGCTACGCTCGCTGCGCGGCTACGCCGCCCCGGAAGTCGAGGAGCGGTTGCTGCGGGCACGGGAACTATGCATTGCCTGCGGCGACACGAAAAACCGGTTCAATGTCGAATGGGGTCTCTTTCAGTGCACGCTCGTGCAGCGCGACATGGCAGGCGCGCAGCGGCTCGCCGAAGGCCTGTTCGAGCATGCCAATCGCCATCCCGACCGGCCGATGGTCGACGCTTGGCTTGCTCGTGGCATGGTCGCGCAGGTGACATTCGACTTCGGGGCGTCGAAGCGCTTCCTCGAGACCGCGGTGAGCCTGTCACGGCCGGAAACCGACCCGCCGAATTTTGACACGCACGGTCAGAACCCGGGGTTGTTCGCGCTGGCCTATTTGTCCCGCACGCTGTGTCATCTCGGCCTGCTCGACCAGGCCCATGCGGCGATCGGACGCTGCTTGGCGGTTGCGGCGCGGCGCACCAGCGACCCCGGTCATGTCCACACCCACGTCAACGCGCTCGTGCATGCGGCGCGGGTCGCCAATCTCTGCGGCGAGCTGGCTGCCGAGAAGAGCTTTGCCGAAGAAGCGCGCGACATCGCCCTCCGCAATCACTTCGCCTACTACGAGGCGATCAGTCGTTGTCACATCGGCTGGGTGACCGGCTCGCAGGGATCGGTGGCCGAAGGGATCGACACGATGCGCACCGGCCTCGCCGCGCTAGAAAAGACCGGGACCTTGCTGGCGCTCTGGCGATTCTACCTGATGCTGACGCGGCTCTGCATCCGAGCCGAAAGGTGGCGGGAGGCCGCTGCGGCGCTGGACCGAGTGCCCCAAGACAACCGGCCGCGGTCTGCCGATTTCAACTGGGTTCGGGGCGAGCTTCTCGCGTTGCGCCCCGATCCTGACCTGGCTGCGGCGGAAGCTGCTTACCGCGTCGCCCTGGACATCGCGCAGCAGCAAGGGGCGCCGCTTGATATCGTAAAGTCGGCGCTGGCCCTGGCGGAATTCCTCCGACGATCCGGGCGTCGGCAGGAGGCACGCGATGTCCTGGTGTCTGGGCTGGAGGCGCTGCCCGAGGGGCACGACGCACCGGAACCGCAGCGTGCGCGGGGGTTGCTTGCGAGGCTTTCACAAGACGAACTCGACGAAGACGGCGCAATCAGGGGACGATAGAATGGGCGACATGGTGATTGAGGGCGTAGTTGGCGCCAAGGGCCCGATCTGCTACGGCCTCGATGAATTTTCGAAAGCGCGTGGCGCGCGTTCGCGCGTCACACGGCTGCGTGAGGAGATCGCGGCACTGGCCCCAGCGTTTAGCGGGCTGACGGGTGCGTTCGACCGGTACCTGCTATCTCAAGTGATCGCCGATGTCGCGGAACGGGCGCGTGTCGTCAGGCATCTGGAGCAGTGCTGGTTCGACCAGGCCTCTCCCGACGCTTATTTTCCCGGGGTGCCGGTGGCGTCGATATACGCCCAGGGCGTGCTCAAAGCGCTTGACCTAACCCTCGCAGGCCGCCGGGTCGTGCCACTCAACGCGTGGTGGCTGCTCGGGTTTCCTGACGTGCAGCTGCTCTCGCTGGCGGATGTCGATAGCGCCGGGGTGACGATCGGCGGCCGCGTGACGCTGCTTATTTTGACGCCGCGCCCGCAGAATGGCGGCAGGCCAACTCGCACACCGATCCTTGGCGAGACAGCACAGGCATTCCTGACGGACTACCGTGATGACACAGTTAGAATGGTCAATACTCGTAGCCTGTGATTGATATATTAGAGATTCTCGTCGCCATCGGTTTCCCTTGCTGGGCCGACATCAGCGGCGTCGGCGCCGAGCACCGTTGACCGGGGGCCGCGCTGCCGCGACACCGGGGTCATCGGCGGGGACATGGACGACGTTGATGTTTTCACGCCGCCACACTGGCCTTCCTCCGCGAGCAGACCAGCAGTGAGCCACTTCGGCCACCGAAATCGATCACCTGACGCAGCAAGTCGCCAATCCTTGGTGATAACTTAACGCGTTTTTTGCTTAGCGGCGCGGCGCACGGCAGGCACGCGTGGCTCCGAGACTGGATGCCGCGCCGGTGAGCAAAAAACGTGTTGGACTAAGCCGCCGCCCCAGGCGGTGGAGCTATGGGTGTTTAATGGCGCCGGGTTGTGCCTCGGTGGACGCCATCGGCATATTCCATCCGAAAGATTGGTTCGGTTCGGGATGCCCATCGGGCTGTCGGGCCGTTGGCACGGGCTTTGCCCGGTCCTTGCACCGAGCATCAGCGCGCCGACGACCCACGCGACCCAAGAACGCCCACCCCGACCTGGCGGGCGGATCTGCTTTATGCAATTCGAGGAATTGGTTCGGGCTCATGAGGTATCAGGCACCAAATGGCAAAGCCTCACCCGCTCGATGCAGCCAATCACCACCATGATGCCCGTGTGGCAGTGCGGACATTTGCGCAATGAGTGCCCGGTTAGTGCCTCGTAGCGGTCCTGGCGCCAGATAGCGCCGGAATGCGGCCGGTTCGTGCAGGTGGTGGTGCACGGAGAAGTTCAGCTTTCCAGCGCTGAACGCCCTATCCAGGTAGTACAGGAACTTGCCCCGGAACATCTATGATAACACCCTGACCGGCAGACAAAAGCCTGGCCGGCAGGCAACCCAATGTTCACCGTCAGGGCCGATGCCACCACCTGGGAGCAGTTCAGCCTGCCGGTCTGAAATCCATTGGGCACGTGCCAGGCCCTGCGCGCGCGTACCGATGAGGGCACCCTGATTGAGACCGACCGGTGCTTCTGGCTGGATGTCCGATGGGCCATCACTGGCCCGGACGAACCCTTATGGCGCCGCCGTTGTGCGCGGCAACCACCGTTTCGTGGCTGCTTTTTGTCGTGCACTTCATCTGCCACGGCTGCTCCAGCGTCCCTACCCGCCTAATCAACGACCGCTGCTGATATCCCGACCGCAGAACATCTCCACCGCCTTCCAGCACACCTTTGCTGTCGCGGCCTCTGCCCTTGACTTGCACATCGGTCGTGGCGTGCTCCCTCGCCAATAGGTTGGTGACTTGAGGCATCGCCCGCATACCATGACCGCGGGCGTCGCGATCTCACCATGGCCGTCACGAGAATTGGTTGATAGTCCGGACACTATGCTATAGCCGAAGGCGCGCTGCTTCGGGCCTGGCATGCTTCGAGGCGCTCACCGCCGGTCTGATCACGCCTTACGCCACACCTCACGACCAAGGAAGAAACCGTCATGCCGTTCTACGAAAGAGGCGACGTCCGTATTCACTACCAAGAGGCCGGCTCCGGCTTCCCGTTGCTGGTCATCCCCGGCGGCGGGCTGAACTCCACGATCGCAGGCCTGGCGAGCCAAAGTCACCCGTTCAATCCGTTCGAGGAATTCAAGGACGAATTCCGCGTGATCGCGGCCGATCTGCGCAACGCCAAGGGTGGCCAATCATCAGGTCCGCTCGAGACCGAACGCCCGTGGGACGCCTATACCGACGATCATATCGGCCTGATGGATCACCTTCGCGTACAGGAATTCCTGGTGCTCGGCTTCTGCATCGGCGGTCCGTTCATCTGGAACCTGCTCCGCCGCGCCGGCGACCGCGTTGTCGCGGCCGTGCCCGCACAGCCGAGCGGCTACCGCCCGGAGATGCCCACGCTCTCCTACGACAACAACATGAAAGGCTGGGGGCCGGAACTCTGCGCCCGCCGGCCCGACATCACGATGACGATGGTCGACGCGTTCCTGACCAATATGTATCGTGCCCGCGCCGACTTTGTTTACACGGTGACCCGCGATTTCGTGCGCGGCTGCCAGACGCCGATCCTCGTGCTGCCGGACGACGTGCCGGCGCATCCATATGCTGTCGCCATGGAGACCGTGCGT
>Ga0123356_10007146_pt1 | contig 11181 bp, 7 predicted proteins | sample TergutEmb28metaG_2_FD_92546 | JGI IMG/M metagenome (GOLD analysis project Ga0123356, IMG submission 92546) | Embiratermes neotenicus P3 segment gut microbial communities from Petit-Saut dam, French Guiana - Emb289 P3 | ecosystem: Host-associated > Arthropoda: Insects > Digestive system > Gut ... | reverse complement strand
ATGGTCATTGCCTGTAATACGGTGTGTTCGGTAGCTTTTGCAAGTCTGGAAAGTGAATATGATATACCAATATATGAAGTTGTCAGCGCACCGGCAAAAGCAGCAGCAGAAAACACGAAAAACGGCAAAATCGGAGTGATCGGGACAAAAGCAACGATTCAAAGCAGAGCATATGAAAAGGCATTAACAAATCTGGATCCGGATATTTCGGTTTTTCCGGAACCTTGCCCGCTGTTTGTTCCACTGGTCGAAGAAGGGTGGATCGGGGCAGTTGATGAAGCAGCTCTCTGTGTTGCGGAGCACTATCTTGAACCATTAAGAGAATCAGATATAGACACACTCATCCTCGGATGTACGCATTATCCGCTTTTAAGAGATGTCATTTCTAAAATAATGGGTCCTGAGGTCAAGCTGATCGATTCCGGTGCCGAAACAGCAAAACAAGTTGAAAAAGACCTTGAAAACAGGGAAATGCTCAGCGGAAGTGAAAAAGAAGGTAATATAAAATACTTTGTAACAGACAGTATAGAAGGATTTTCAGGTGTTGCATCAAGATATCTGGAGTCGGAAGTCCACGGTATGGTTGAACAAATAACATTGGAATAGCATGGAGGCTAGGTTTATATAATGAAGGATATGAAAAAAGTATTGATATCAATAAAAGGATTGCCGGTGTTTGCATCCGGTGATGATGAGGCATTCGAGCTGATGACTGATGGTGAATACATGCAGCAAGACGGGATTTCTACATTCAGCTATGAAGAAAGCATGCTAACAGGACAAGATGGATTACTGACAACATTTAATGTCGAGCCTGATCGTGTTGTACTCAGACGCGGCGACGGAGTCAGCGGAGATATGATTTTCTCGGAAAACCAAAAACAGCATTTCCTGTATGATACACCGTTTGGCTCGGTAATGCTGGGGATCGACACACACAGCATAACAAAAAACATGAGCGAAAACGGAGGCAATCTCGAAATCAGATACGATATCGAGGTCGATAACGTTTCGGTAAGTCAGAATCTGTTCAAAATAAACATAAAAAGTTTCCCGCAGTAGGTTAAGAGAGAAGGGAGTAGAAAGCAAATGATACGAAAGTGTCAGATGTTTTTATTATGCTATGGATATTGTTGCGAATTCAAAGATGAAAATCGATGAAATAATAAATGAAGCCGTCGGCAGAGCGCGTGCAGCAGGAGTATTGCCGGAAGGTGCGCTGCTTTCCGGTGCAGTTGAGATCCCCCGGGAAACAACACATGGCGACTATGCTGCGACTCACGCATTGGCAGCGGCAAAAGAATTAAAGCTTGCTCCAAGAAAAATCGCTGAGACGCTAATTGAATACATTGATCTTAAAGGCAGTTGCTTCCGGTCTGTGTCTGTAGCCGGTCCCGGTTTTATCAATTTTATTGTTTCGGATAAGTGGTTTAGTGAAGTGCTGCAAGCAGTTGACGCAGCAGGTAGTGATTACGGTGCAAGCGACATGGGTAAAGGTCGGCGTGTCATGGTAGAATATGTATCAGCAAATCCGACCGGTCCGATGACGATAGGAAACGCCCGCGGCGGTGCTCTTGGCGATATTTTGGCTTCTGTTTTGGAAAAAGCGGGATACGATGTTTGGCGTGAATTTTTGCTTAACGATGCAGGCAATCAAGTCGATTTGTTCGGGAAGTCAATAGATGCGCGATATATGCAGTTGTGCCATGAAAAATGCCCGGAGCAAAGCTTATCGAAGGATGGTTATGAGTTTCCGGAGGACGGTTATCACGGTGATGATATCAAAGACCTTGCGAAGATGATATTTGACGCTGATGGAGACAAATTCCGGACGCTTCCTGAGAGTGAGCGTATAAAGAAATTCACAGAGTTTGGTTTGGCACATAATGTTGAGGTGATCAAAGAGCATCTTGAGCGATATCGCATTCGTTTTGACGAATGGTTTAAAGAAAGCAGTATGCACGATAGTGGCTATATCGAAGAGACGATTGAGTTGCTTGAAAAAGCCGGTTTGCTCTACGAGAAGGATGGTGCTCTTTGGCTTAGAAACACTGAGTTGGGTGGAGATAAGGACGAAGTTTTACGTAGAAGTAATGGTTTTACAACATACTATGCCATGGATATCGCTTATCACAGAAACAAGCTGGAACGCGGCTTTGATAAGGCTATCGAAATTTGGGGCGCAGACCATCACGGGCATGCAAGACGTTTAATGACTACTCTTTCGGCTCCGGGTCTTGGAGAGGCTCTCGGTGTTGATTGTTCAAAACTGCATTTTCTGCTAAATCAAATGGTCAGAATAATGCGCGACGGTGAAACCATCAAGGTTTCAAAGCGTACCGGTAAGGCTTTGACTTTAAATGATCTGCTTGATGAGATCTCGGTAGACGCGTGCAGATTCTTCTTTAATGTCCGCGCTGACAGCCAACTCGATTTTGACATTGGTCTTGCTGTAAGGCAGGATAGTGAAAATCCTGTTTATTATGTGCAGTACGCCCATGCTCGTATTTGCAGTTTAATAGCAATGCTGGCTTCTGATGGGTTTGAAGTGCCGGCGTTCGCTGATATAGACCCCGGGTTGTTAACCGCGGAGTCTGAGCATGAGCTGATCAAACAGATAGCTTTATTGCCGGAAGAAGTAAAGCTTGCTGCAAGAGACTATGATCCATCAAGGATAAATAAATATGTTATCGAGCTGGCTGCAAGGTTCCACAAGTTTTACAACGCTTGTCGGCTAAAAGGTGAGGATGATGGCTTACTGCTTGCTCGCTTAAAGCTGGCGGATGTAACTCGTCTTGTAATAAGAAATTGTTTGGATTTACTTAAAATAACTGCTCCCGAGAAAATGTAATAAGGTGCAGTCCAGAGGGTATTCATATTATTTAACAACTCAATGTATTCGTTCCTAAGCAGTACTACGGCTCATTTCAGGGATCAGCCAAACTCACTGCGGCTCAAACAAGGCTGATCCTATCTGAAATTTCACCTAGTACTGCTAACTCACTTCTCCAATTGAGTTCGTTAAATATTATGAATACCCTCTGAACTGTGATTCAAATTATTTCTATTTTTACGCTTAATTTGTATTCCCTGTTTCCCGGGAGTGTGTATTCTTTGTGGAGGGCGGCTATGCCGGGGAGGTCGCCGCCTACTCCGCACATTGCGGTGTCTATGTTCAGGGTGGTTAGTGGTTTTCTCAATAGAAGGTGATCGTGTGTGGCTGCTGCGAGGTCTTCCTGTTCGTAGTGCCAGGCGGAGAAGATCAGACCATTTTCGCTTTTATCTTTTATATTTATTTCTTTTTTATCGGAAGATAAGGTCAGCCATTTGACATCACATCTTGCGCCGTTTTCCTGTGGACGGACATATCGGTGTTCTATGTCTTTTATTTCGGCTGTGTGCTTTGTTATGCGTGCTCCTTTTTTTCTGTCGGGGTAGCATTCGTGCGGTCCTCTGCCGTACCATGTTATTTTATTAAAACCGTCTGTCAGCACCAGTTGCAGACCGGTTCTTATTGCATCGATCCTTTTTGGCTGTACAAGCAGCTCTGCTTCGAGTTTACCGTCCTTATGGATTGTGTATACTGTTTGGAGCTTGCGGCATAGCGGGTGCTTCCATTCGGATATGATCTCAATACTATTTGATGAATCCTGTTTGTGCCAGTATTGCGGGATTTGACGTGCACCTGCTTTCATCCATTTTACGGCGTTCATGAATTTTTTTGCCGGCTCGAAGAAGTTGCCGAAGCCGTAATCATTATCGGTCGGTGCTCGCCAAAGATTGGGGATCACTGGTTTTTTTAGCAGTTCGATCCCGGTGCTGCGGATCGAGATCAATGTTCCATGATCGAATATGTACTCAAAACCCTCGCCTTTGATGAACTGCTTTTCGCCTTCCCGTTTAGTCTTAAGCGGATTGCCGGATTTCAGTTCTGATGTTGATGCTTCATTGCCGGACGATGCGAATACTATCTGGCTGAATGCTTGTTCAAATCCTGCGTCTGCCCATATAGTTTTTTCTTTCTGTATAAATGTAAACAAGATCGTATATTCGCATTCGCCGCGTGCCTGTCGCACGTCCTCGAGTCTTAATGCTTCCAATTGAAATTCGTTGAGTATGAATGTGGCAGAGCTTCCGGGTGGTGTTGCGGCAAATTCTTCCGGGGGGACTTCGCCATCCTTTACCGGCTCACCGTTACATTCCAGCTTCCATAATAATCTGTAAGGTGTGAGATCGGTAAATAGTTGATTGTTGATAACACGAAATACGTTTTGCTTGGAGTCTGTCGCTTCAACATGCAGGACTTGATATCCTTTTTTAACTTCCATTGCGGCAGGGTGCAGGGTACGGTCGGCTGCTACTATGCCGTTGCAGCAGAAGATACCGTTTCCGCCTGTCAGGAGTCTTTTTTTATAACCTGCTTTGTTATATTTTTCTTTGAAATCGTTCCCATACAAGAACTCGTTACCGGCGAATCCGGCTCTGTGTATAGCCTGATCGACAAAGTCCCAGATAAAACCGCCGCACATGTGCTCATGCTGCTCAAAGCCTTCGATGTATTTATAGAAATTACCCAGACTGTTTTCCATGCTGTGTGCGTATTCGCATAACAACACCGGAGCGTTACGGTATCTATTTTCGGTCACTTCCTTATCATCCATTGCAAGCCTTACAAAGGGGTTGCCTGCAGCCTTTAGCGGTTGCTTTTCGCATAGATTGCGAAATGTCCTTTCTGTAGGGTACATACGGCTGATGACATCTGTGCATGATCTGTCATGACAGCCTTCGTAATGGATCGGTCGGCTGTTGTCAAGATCGCGGACAGTTTCGTACATTCTTGCGAAGTTATCACCTTTTCCGGCTTCATTTCCAAGACTCCAGAAAATTATGCACGGGTGGTTTCGGTCGCGGAGCACCATACGCTGTACACGGTCGACACATTGTTTTTCCCAACGCGGATCGGATGCAGGCAGTTTTTTGCGGGTGCCATGGCTTTCAACATCGGCTTCATCCATGACCAGGATGCCGTACTCATCGCAAAGGTGGTACAGAATCGGGTTGTTGGGGTAATGTGATGTTCTAATAGCGTTTATATTCAGTTGCTTCATGAGGTTAAGATCCTGATAATAACGCTCCGGCGTCAGTGTCCAACCTGTATCCGGATCAAAATCATGACGGTTTACCCCGCGCAGGATAAGTCTTTTCCCGTTTAGCATAAAGACATTGCCTTTGATCTCTATTTTCCTGAAGCCGAAGCGAAATGCCTTATACCATACATTGCCGTTACATTCCCACTCAATGAGGATCGTATATAGATGAGGATGTTCGTGACTCCATTTTAAAGGATCTTTTATTGTTGCGGCTATCAGGAGATCAACACTTCCCGATATAGTTGTGTCATGTTCACCAAGAACCATTCCGAGAGAGGGGATAGATACTTTTAATCTGACATTTGCAGGCTCATGACGGTTTTCAACAGTAACTGTCAAATCTATATACGCATCTTTATACTGTGTATCTAAATCCGCATTCATATAAAAATCACGTACGGTCGTTTCGGGTTCAGCATAGAGGTAAACCTCGCGGTAAAGGCCGCTGAAAAACCACATATCCTGATCTTCAAGATATGTGCCGTCGGAATATCGCCAGACTACGACTGTTATTTGATTGATACCCTCACGCAGGTATTTAGTCACATTAAACTCATGAGGAGTCATCGACCCTTGGGAATATCCGACATACTCACTGTTGATGTATACCTCTATTGCTGCTTTTGCTCCGCCAAAATGCAAGTATACTTCATGTCCGGAAAAGCTGTCTGGTACACTGAAGCGGCGGCGGTATACTCCATATTCCTGAAGCTCCCGGCTGATTTTTGGAATATTCTTTAGTTTTGTGTCGATCGCCTGAGGGTAAGAGTTCGCGTAATAATAGGGGGTGCCAAAACCCTGCAGTTGCCAGACGACAGGGACATTTATCTCGCTCCATGATACGTCAAGAGTTCCTGCATCGGAGAAACCGGCAGGCAGCCGGGTACCCCATCCGTGTATGAATTTCCATGTGCCGTCAAGTGAAACAAAAAGAGGAGGCGGCGCAAAATCAAGCGCTTGCTGCTCCTCCTTAAAAGCATACGCTATCGCATGCCCGTCTTCTTTATTACGCGATAAAATATCCAAGTTCTCCCAATCAGGTTTGCTAAAATCACGCATGAAGCACCCCTCCTTGAATACAATCATTTTACCATAGTTAAAGGTTGCATTTCAACAAAAACCACTGTATACTTTCGGGTACAATGAAACTATTTATAGGAGGAACAGGCATGAGTAAAAAATTAAAGGTAGGTATCATAGGATGTGGCGGAATAGCTGAGTTTAAGTATTGTATGGCATTGGCTTCTATTCCGGAAGCGGAAGTAGTTGCGTTTTGCGATATTATTCCTGAAAAAGCAGTAGCTATGAGCAAGCTGTATAAAGCCGAAAACGCGGATATATATGAGGATTACGAGCAGCTTCTCAAGGACGATTCAATTGATGTTGTTCATGTATGTACACCAAATATTTCTCATGCTCCAATAACCGTTGCAGCACTTAAAGCCGGTAAGCATGTTATGTGTGAAAAACCAATGGCGACTACTTATAAAGACGCAAAGCTGATGTGTGATACAGCCGGAGAAACAGGCAAGCAGCTTTCTGTCGGTTATCAATACCGCTGCAGACCTGAGCCGCTATACCTGAAAGAAGTGTGCAAAAACGATGAGCTTGGAGAGATCTACTTCGCAAAAGCACATGCGATACGCCGCCGCGGTGTACCAACATGGGGTGTTTTCCTGAAGGAAAAAGAACAAGGCGGAGGACCGCTGATCGATATCGGCACCCATGCTTTGGATATGACTCTATGGATGATGGATAACTATAAACCCAAAACTGTCATGGGTACATCGTATAAAAAGCTGGGCGACAAGCCTGATTGCGGCAATATCTTCGGACCGTGGAGCACAGAGGAATATACAGTCGAAGACTCTGCATTTGGTTTCATAGTCATGGAAAACGGAGCGACTATTATACTTGAATCCAGTTGGGCATTGAACGTAGCCGACGAAGGCGAAGCCATGTGCACCCTTTGCGGAACAAAAGCCGGAGCAAGCATGAAGGGCGGCCTGCGTATCGTTTCCGACAATCATGGCAAATTTGTTGATATAACACCGGATTTTGATGACGGCATGGTCGTATATGTCCCCGGAGCAAGTTTATCATCACCGGAAGAAAAAGAAGCCCGCAACTTCTACGACGCGATTCTTTACGGCAAAGAACTCCGCGTCAAGCCGGAACAGGCATTGGTAGTAACACAGATACTTGAAGCGATTTATGAGTCGGCAAAGACCGGTAAACCGGTAGTTTTTGACAATTAATGATGATTGATTGTTATATGAATAAGAAAGGAGCATGATCTATGAAATTGCTGGAAGAGTTTGCGATACAATTATATTCTGTGCGGGACGCTATGGAAAATGATTTCATAGGTGTTTTGAAAAAGCTCGGCAATGAGGGCTTTGGTTACACAGGTGTCGAGTTTGCCGGATTTGGCGAGATCCCGGCAGAAGAAATGAAGAAAGCACTTGAAGAAAACGGTCTAAAAGCGATCGGCAGTCACACACCGGTGGATCGGCTTTTGAACGATCTTGACAATGAAATCGCATACCATAAAACCATCGGAGCGGAGTATATCATATGCCCTTATTTAGAAATTGAGAACAAGGCAGAAACTTTGGAATACGCAAGAAAATTAACACCTGTAGCGGAAAAAATAACCGCAGCGGGACTAAAGTTCGGCTATCACAACCACGCACATGAGTTCATCATCGATGACGGCGAATACCTTCTCGATATACTCTTTGACAACCTGCCGAAAGGAACAATAATGGAAATCGACATCTACTGGACCGAGTACGCAGGCATAGATTCACTTGCATATATGGAAAAACACAAAGATAAACTGGATCTCCTCCACGTCAAGCAAATAGGCGAAGGAAAAATAAACGCAGAAGTCGATAAAGGCTTCATAGATTTCAAGGAAGTAATAAAAAAAGCCCAAAAAATGGGCGTAAAACACTTCATACTGGAACAGGAAGAATATGAAGTCTCATCCATGGCAAGCGCGGAGGGTGCAATTAAGTATATAATGAGTTTGTAGTACATTAAATCCGTCAAAGAACACTGCATGTGATTGAATTTGTTTACTTTCGGGGGTGAAAAATTCAATCACATGCAGTGTTCTTTGACCACATTATCATTCAAAAACTACAAGGTTTGCGTTGAATTGTCTTGCGAGGTCTGCGCATTCTTCTGTGAAGCCTGAGCGGGAGAAGAGGTAGAAGTGTCTGTTTGGGTAGCGGAAGAGGCGGCTTCTTTCTTCTAGTGATCTCAGAGCTTCTACGCCTGTCGGTTCGTCGGACCAGATAGCATCTGCGAAGAATGCGTGGTTATCATCCGAATACGCGACGATCGGGATATATGTGTCGTTTTTTGAAATGACATCATAACCCCACCAGCGTCCGACCTCTACAAATCTCACAGGCATTTTATCAGCCTGGTTGCGCTGTTCGACCCATTGTCGGCATATGTCCTCGAAGACCTTACTCATAAATGACGGGATCCCCTGTGCTACACTTCGCCAAATCCTGTCGATCATCCCGCTTTGGATCGGCGAATAATTATCTGGAACAAAACGGTACCAGAACCTGAACATACTGTCTTCGATCTCATAAACAGTTTTTTTGCCGACTTTTTCAGTCACGGGAGTATGCTTGCTGACTAAACCAAATGCTGTGAGATTTCTCAGGTATGCGGTACAGGCACTTGTCTCAAGTCCGACTTGCGATGCGATTTCCGAGTTTTTTGTATATCCGCAGGCGATCGCTTTAAGGATCGCATTATAATAAGCGGGATCACGAACCTCCCGACGCAAAAAATTGGCAGGTTCTTCAAAAAGTCCGGACGATGGGTCAAAGAATGTTCTTTTTATGTTCTCTTCGACTGTTTTATCAGGATCCATCATATTCAAGTACATAGGGATCCCACCGGTTATGCCATAAATCACTGCAATGTCGAACGGTGAAAAATCACTATAATGCCGCTTCACTTCAAAGAAAGTCAGAGGCTGCATTTTTATTTGCGCTGTGCGCCGTCCGTGAAACGGGGATGCATATCCCAAAACTTCGCTTTCCATAACAGCTTCTGAAGATCCGCAAATGATCATCATCAGTTTTCCTGTTGAAAGTTTCTGATCGATATGTCTGCATATCATTTCCGAGCAGCCTTTATTTGACGCAACCAGAAACTGATAATCATCGATTATCAATACTAATCGCTCAGTTCTTGACAGTTTATTAAGTCTGTCAAAAATTTCTTCATAGTAGTTCTTGAGTCTGGGCTCACCGGGTAGCTCTAAGTGGTGTGCTTCAACGGTTTTGACCAGAGCGTCTATATTTTCGTTATCGCTGGTTTCTTGCGCCGCAAAATAGATGCAGTTCTTGTCCTTCATAAATTCGCGAAGCAATGTGGTTTTTCCGGTTCGCAGACGGCCGTGTAAAATCACACACTCAAACTTTCCGCTTGCGTATATACCGTCAAGCTTCATCAACTCATTTTGACGCCCTGCGAACAAAAAACCACCACCAATAATCAAATTACTTATTTAACAAGGTAGAATATCAGGTTGCGTAAATCAAATCATTTACCGCTACCGCCGCGCCCTTTTCTGCGTTTGTAATGCGGCTTCTTTTTTTTGGCACCTTCAAGCGGTTGCGGATGGGGGGAAGACGAACCTATGTTGTCGGTTTGATCCGAATTATCATCAAATGAATCGTCTACTAAAGAATTCTCTTTTTGCAACTTATCTCTGTGTGACTTGTCTTTATGTGATTTATCTCTGTGAGATTTGTCTTTTTGAGATTTATCTTTGAGAGATTTATCTTTGAGAGATTTATCTTTGAGAGATTTATCTCTTTGGTTGCCTAAACCTTTTTGCTTGCGCCATTGTTGCTTTTTCTCTGTCCGGTCGAAATCGGACTCTTCATCGATCTGTTCGTCATACTCGATCTGGAGGCTTTCCGCAGTAAATATATTAATATTCTCCAGCGTGCGATTAATGCTTGGAGGTGCAGATGGTAAAAACCCTGCCTCTTCTAGCCGCCCTTCATCTCTTGCTGTGATATACTCAGCCCTGCGTCCTTTTCCGCCCAGTACGTCCAGTTCGTCGAACGTAAATGTCTTCAGGGTTGTATCGAACCCGTCCTCAAGCCTGACTTTTGCGTTTCCGCGAAGAAGGTTGACGTTAATAACAGACCCTTTGCCAGATGGTGTTTCAACAAATGCACCTATTTTAGGAGCTTTCTTGACGAGGTCTTCATAAGCGGCTTCTTCGTACTTAAGGCAGCACATAAGGCGTCCGCATGTTCCCGATATTTTAGTCGGGTTTAACGATAATCCTTGTGTTTTTGCCATCTTTATCGATACGGGATGAAACTCATGCAGAAACTGCGAGCAGCAAAACTGTTTCCCGCAAACACCAAGTCCGCCAAGCATTTTAGCTTCGTCACGCACTCCGATCTGGCGCAGCTCTATACGTGCTCTGAACTTTCCTGCAAGATCCTTCACAAGCTCTCTGAAGTCGACCCGTCCGTCCGATGTGAAGAAAAACAGGACTTTATTTCCTTCAAAACCGTATTCAACACTGACGAGTTTCATCTCGAGCCCGAACTCAACAATTTTTTGCCTGCAATAATCAAGTGCTTCTTTCTCTTTCTCTTTTCCTGCTTGCGCACTTCTGTTATCTGCATCGGTCGCTATTCGTATTACAGGCCTTAACGGCTGTACTACAGTCTCATCATCGACCTGATGATTACCATAAACACATTCACCGTATTCAAGCCCTTTAGAGGTTTCAACAACAACCTTTTCACCCTTCTCGATCGTCATTCCGGAAGGGTCAAAATAGTATGCCTTACCTCGCTCATTAAAACGAACACTTACAATCTCTGTCAAAATATATCCTCATTTCATGTTATAGGTGGCGCAGATCGAAGGTAGTATATATGTTTATTTTTCGGTCACACGCCGCGTCCATGCGTCGAGTAACCGCGTTCCACCGTCCATGGTTACACTTGTCATAAACATATATACT
>Ga0123356_10007145_pt1 | contig 11181 bp, 10 predicted proteins | sample TergutEmb28metaG_2_FD_92546 | JGI IMG/M metagenome (GOLD analysis project Ga0123356, IMG submission 92546) | Embiratermes neotenicus P3 segment gut microbial communities from Petit-Saut dam, French Guiana - Emb289 P3 | ecosystem: Host-associated > Arthropoda: Insects > Digestive system > Gut ... | reverse complement strand
GCTTTGGTTGGTGCCAGCGTGGATATATTAGTAGTGGATACTGCCCATGGGCACTCGCAAGGGGTGCTAAAAGCTGTTGACAGAATCAAAAACAGTTATCCTGAAGTGCAGGTAATTGCCGGTAATGTTGCCACGGCGGAGGGTACCCGTGCTTTGATTGAGGTCGGTGCTGATGCCGTAAAAGTAGGTATCGGTCCCGGATCGATATGTACTACCAGGGTAGTTGCCGGTATCGGTGTGCCGCAGATCACGGCAATAATTGATTGTGCCGGGGCGGCGGCACCGTACAATGTGCCGATAATCGCTGATGGTGGTATTAAGTATTCCGGCGATATTACTAAAGCTATTGCCGCCGGTGCGGATGTTGTGATGCTGGGTGGTTTACTTGCCGGTACTGAGGAAAGCCCAGGTGAGATGGAAATATATCAGGGGCGTAGTTTTAAAGTGTATCGTGGTATGGGTTCTTTGGGTGCGATGAAAGTCGGCAGTAAGGATCGTTATTTCCAGGAAGAGATGGAAAACGAAAAACTGGTGCCGGAAGGCGTGGAAGGCCGGGTGCCTTTTAAAGGCAGCCTGTCCGAGACGGTTTTCCAATTGATCGGCGGGTTGCGTTCCGGTATGGGATATAGCGGTTGTGGTAATATTATGGAACTAAAAACCAAAACCAGGTTTATCCGTTGTACCTCCGCCGGTTTACGGGAGAGCCATCCTCATGATGTGATGATTACCAAAGAAGCGCCGAACTATAGCGTTTAGTTAGCTTCATACTCGTTGATGAACATTTGTACAACTTGTTGGCAATTGTCTACCAACTCGGTTATGGTATTTGTTCCGGCGTGGTCCACATGTAAGCCGGCTACTACCACAACCGGTTGGTTTATGGCTTTTGCTATTTTTTCCGCTGCCGGTTTGGCTACCTCGTCTTCTTTATGACCGAGTAGCGTTAAAACGCTGGTACTGCAACTGGTTTTGTTATTGCCGGTGCGGCTGGGTCTGGGCTGGCTTAGTGCCAACGCTCCCACATGGGGACCATCCCCGCCATAAATCTGTACCACTAAACCGTTGCCGGTCAGGGTAACGGTCATTTCTACTCTGCAGGGACCGTTGCCGATTGCATAAACCTGCTGTTTCATTTCGGATGCCCTCCAAATATTATTCATTCGCCTTATTATATCATGGTGTTTTTATTGGTTTTGTTAGAATATTATGGCTTTATGCTTCCATTATTTTGAAGGATAAATCAATAGATTATAGAATTATTACTAAATGAACGCTAATGACAATAATATACTATTATTAGGAGGGTTATTTATGAATACTAAGGCACTGTACAAAATTAGCTACGGGTTGTATGTTATCACTTCAAAGAAGGGCGACAAGATCAACGGACAGATTGCCAATACCGTGTTTCAGATTTCTAATGATCCGGCGACCATTGCTATCAGTATTAACAAACAGAATTTAACCAACGAGTTTATCCGGGAAAGCGGAGTGTTTGCCGTATCTGTGATTGACCAGGAAGCGCCCTTGTCTTTTGTCGGACAGTTTGGTTTCAAAAGCGGGCGGGATGTGGATAAGTTTGCCGGAGTGCAGTATGGCACTGGTATTACCGGCGCTCCATATGTCACCCAGAATACCTTGTCATACATGGAAGCGAAAGTGATTCAAGAGGTAGATGCCAGAACCCACACTATTTTTATCGGTGAAATGGTTGGTGCGGAAGAACTGCGGGACGGCTTGCCCATGACCTATGCGTACTATCAGCAAGTAAAAAGAGGAAGCGTACCGGCTACCGCTCCGACTTTTGCACCCAAGGATGATTCCGGAGCGGGGCAAAAGATGGAGAAATACGTTTGTGGTATTTGTATGTATACTTACGATCAGGCTCTGGGGGATGCTGATAACAACATTGCACCGGGCACAGCCTTTGGAGATCTGCCGGATAGTTGGGTATGTCCGGTTTGCGGCGCGGGTAAGGACAGTTTCGATAAAGAGTAGTTACGGTTCGCGATTGTCTTTCCAGGCAGGATCAAGCGCATGAGTTCGTGAGGGCTGTTGAAAAATTCGTATATGGTAGGGGACAGTGTCCTCGACGTCCCGCCGAATAGCGATATCCATTCATATTCTAGGCGAGCTGTCGAGGACGCCAGCCCCTACGAACGCAGGAATCTGTGCCTGTTGGGCGGTCCAACGCGTATCGCCTGAACATGTTCTGAGTGTCCTCGAAAACCATATAGTGCTATGTACGTAGGGGGCGGCGCCCTCGACGCCCCGCGATATCAAGATACCGTCTACATGGAGGTGTAAACACCGGGTTTGCTTGTACAAGTTCAGTATTGGCGCGGGTTTAGGGTTTCCAAGGGAACATGTTCTATGATAGGGAGCGAATTGCAACATTTTTTGAGAATAATGCTTGGTATATTTCAACAGCCCCGTGCGAAGTAATATAAGCTAGCTGGGTTGGTATTTGATCTGTAACATCTACCAGCTTCGTGTCAGCGAGGTATGTGACCAATCCTGGGCGCGATAAATCGCGCCCCTACGAAATATCAAGACGGATGTCTGTTTGTTGATGAGTTAATAGTAACTGGTGTTAAGCTGATGAAAAGGCGTGGCGAAGACATATCTATCTGCTTACGAGTGTTAACTAACCGCTACTCTATTTCCTGATTATGTCTTCAATACTGCCGTTACGGTAGTGCCTTTGCCTACTTCGCTTTCGATGGTGGCTTGACCGTTGTGGTATTGGGCGATGTGTTTTACTATGGACAGCCCAAGTCCGGTGCCGCCGCTTTTTTTGGAGCGGGATTTGTCTACCTGGTAAAATCGTTCGAAAACTCTGTCCAGATGCTCTCCGGCTATACCAATGCCGTTGTCTTGCACGCTAATGATCGTTTCCTCACCCTCTTGACGGAAACTCACAGTTACCCTGCCTCCCGGCTGGTTGTTTTTTATGCCGTTATCTAGCAGATTTATCAACAATTCCTCTATCATGCTCCTGTTTGCGGTGATTTCCATTTGTTCTCCGGTTATCTCTAAGGATACTTCTTTTTCTTCCGCCAGTAGCGCCAGTTCGTCTGCTGATTGATTAACCAGTTCCAATAAGTCAAAGGAATCCAGTTCTTTTTTGCCGCTGCTTTCGTCCAGTTCTGACAGCTTTATAATATCGTTTACTAAAGTGATTAATCGTTTTACTTCTGTGTTAATTTTACTGGTAAAAGCGGCAACGTCTGCTCCTTTGCTCATGCCGCTGCTAATTAATTCTGAATAACCTAATATGGAGGTTAGGGGCGTTTTTAGTTCGTGGGACACGTTGGCGGAAAACTCCCGCCGGATTAGTTCCGCAGTTGCCTTTTCCGTAATGTCCAGGAACAACAGAATTACTCCGCTAATGTTTTCTTGATCAAAGACCGGGTTGGTATAAACATCCATGGTTCTATGTTCGAATGTCATGACTGTGTTTACGGGTTGCCCGGAAAGGGCTTCCCTTATATCGTTGATGATGGTCATGTTTCTGGTGAGTTGCAGCAAGTGTTGACCGGCGTATTCCTTTGCCGGGTCGCCTAATAAACGTAATGCGCTGATGTTAGCGGATAGGATTGTCCATTTGTCATCCAGTATTAACAACCCTTCGCGCATGTCTTCTGTGATTGCCTGGATGGTTTCAAGGCGTTCTTCTAAAAGATATATTTGCCTGTCGGTTTGTTTCTTTTGCCGGTCAATTCTGTTAAGTAACGGGGACAACTCGTCAAAGGATTCGTTTGTATCCTCGTCTGGGTTAATGTTGTTTATAGACTCCGTTATTTGATCAGTCAAGCGCTTTGAAGCATAGAAACATAACACTATGAAGGAAATGAGCAGCAGAATCAACGGTGCCAAAAGCAATAAATACAGCCCCCAGATACTATGGGTGGTTTTTGACAGTCGCAAAATATTACCATTATTTAGCCGGATAGAATGGTGATATACTTCTTGGTCTAAATTCTGGGAAAGGTATTTGTCCGACCCATGCCCGTTGATTATGGCGTCTTGTATGTCAGGACTGAGGAAACTGTTTTCGGGTAAAGCGCGGCGTTTGCTGTCAAAAAGTACTTCTCCCGCAGCGTCCATTAAGGTAACTTGGTTCTCTGTCAGAATGATGGATAATGATTGCAATAAGCCGGTATCGTTATCTGACCGGTTGGCTAATTCGGCTAATAGTAAGGCATCGGAACGTAGTCTCTCGCTTGTTTCCTGATTGAAAAAACTATAAAAAATACTGGCTAAAAAAGTTGTAGCGACTACAACGCTTGCAATAGCCAGAAATAAAACGGTTATGTATATTTTATTTAGCATAGTTAGTCATTCTCCCAGTTTATAGCCTACGCTACGGATGGTTTTTATAAACTTACCTGATGCTCCAAGCTTTTGTCTGATGGATTTGATATGCATATCCACTGTGCGGCTTTCGCCTTCAAAGTCCATACCCCAGACCTGGTTCATGATTTTTTCCCTTGATAATACGATGCCTTTATTAATAAGTAGCAGATGTAACAGTTCAAATTCCTTAAAGGTCAGGTTAAGGCTTACGCCGTCAATAGAAACGTCATGTTTTTTTGTGTCCATACGAATATTCTTATAAACCAGCTGATCACCGCGACCTAAATTATTAGCGTTGTAACGCCGGAGCACGGCTTTTACGCGGGAGATCAGTTCCAGGACAGAAAAAGGCTTTACAATATAATCGTCAGCGCCTAAATCCAATCCCTTGATCCGGTCATATTCGCTGCTTTTCGCCGTAAGCATGATTACCGGAATATCTCTGGCTGGCTTGTGTTGCGCGAGTCTGGCGAGTATGGAAAGACCGTCTTCGCCGGGCAGCATGATATCAAGCAAGACCAGTTCCGGCGGCTCTTTTGTTATTGCAGGGAAAAACTCCTCGCCGCTTTCAAAACCGGTTACTTCATAACCTGCCGAGTTCAGTGCGTAAACAACCAACTCTCTTATATTGTTATCGTCTTCAACAATGTATATCTTTTGCATAATTATCATCAATCCAATAGATCATATCTGTGGGTACCGGTCAAAGAGAATACAACCCATTTGGCAATGTTTACCGCATGGTCGCCTATACGCTCGAAGTATTTGGCGATCATTATCAGATCAAAGGCTTGCTCGCAGTTTTCCACGTCTTGCTTAATCAATAGGGTTAGGTCGTTTCTGATAGAGATAAAAAGATCGTCCACTATATCATCATAATTAATAACTGATACGGCTAGGTTGATATCCTTTCGTACAAAAGCATCAATTGCTTCCTTCACCATCTTGATGGTTGCTTCAGCCATTTGTGGAATGTGAACCAGATCCTTAATATAAGGGCTGTCCGCTAGTAGAATAGTGTTTTCCGCAATGTCCGCGCTTTGATCCCCGATACGATCCATGTCGGTGATTATTTTTAACGCCGCCGATACCATGCGCAGGTCTTTTGCCATTGGTTGCTGGGTTAACAGTAGTTTCAAACAAAGATGCTCGATTTCTTTTTCTTTGGCGCTGATCTCTTCCGCATGACCGATAACTTCTTGGGCTAATTCAATGTTCTGTTCCTTTAGCGCTTTTACTACCATTGTGATATTATGTTCTATAATACCGCCCATTTCAATCAGGCTGTTATTTAAGTACCGCATCTGCTCCCTGTATTTCGTCCGCATCAACCAAACCTCCCGGCTATATAGTCTTCAGTTTTTTTATTCTTCGGTCTAAAGAATATTTCCTCGTTATCTCCATATTCTATTACTTCACCCAGTAAAAAGAAAGCCACTTTATCGGAGATCCTGGATGCTTGTTGCATGTTGTGGGTTACAATAACGATGGTATACTTTTCTTTTAATTCTAACGCCAAATCCTCAATTTTTGAAGTGGAAAGAGGGTCTAGTGCGCTGGTAGGTTCATCCATCAGCAACACATCCGGTTCAACCGCTAAGGCTCTGGCTATACACAGGCGTTGTTGCTGCCCGCCGGATAAGGACATGGCAGAGTTTTTTAGACGATCTTTTACTTCATCCCAGATTACTGTGTCGGTTAAGGACTTTTCCACAATCTCGTCTAACTGACGTTTTGCTTTGATCCCATGGGTGCGGGGACCGAAAGCGATGTTGTCATATATACTCATGGGGAATGGGTTGGGTTTTTGAAACACCATGCCCACCCGTTTGCGCAGCAGGTTTATGTCCATATCTCCGTTGTATATGTCGTCTCCATCCAGCAGGATCTTGCCGGTAATCCGGCAACCTTCAATTAAATCGTTCATCCGGTTAAGTGTCTTTAAAATCGTCGATTTACCGCATCCTGACGGTCCGATAAAAGCGGTTACTCTATTTGCGGATATTTCCATATTAATGCTTTTTAGCGCCTGGTTTTCATTGTAAAACAGGTCTAGGTTCTTAATAGAAAATTTGCTCATTTAATGTTTTGACTCCTTTGACAACTTTTTAGCGGTGAGCGCGGAAAGAGCGTTTATACCAATAACTACAATAAGCAGCACTACTGCTGTGGCAAAAGCTTCGTTGGTATGCAGCCCTTCACTGGAAAGAGCGTATATGTGCAAAGCCATGGTTCGCCCTGATCCAAAAACACTATCGGGGATTTGGGCAACCGTCCCGGAGGTATAGATCAATGCGGCGGTTTCTCCGACGATCTTACCAACTGCCAGGATAACTCCCGCCAGTATGCCGTATGCTGCCGAAGGCAGGATTATCCGGTAAATCGTCCGTAGTTTGCCGGCACCTAAAGCGAAGCAGCCTTCCCGGAAAGAATCCGGCACAGCTTTGAGAGACTCCTCCGTGGAGCGGATTACCAGCGGCAGGATCATTATGGCTAAGGTAAAACTGCCTGCCATCAAAGAAACGCCCCATTTTAGGTAGGTAACAAAGAATAACAGACCAAATAAACCGTAAACAATTGATGGTATGCCTACCAGGGTTTCCGCCGTTATTCTTACTACTTTTACCAGCTTGTTTGTCTTTTTTGCGTATTCCACCAGGTAGATAGCGGAGAATACTCCTAATGGTACGGCTATTGCCAAAGCAATGGAGATCATTATTAGGGTGTTGACAATTGCCGGAAAGACCGAAACATTTGTACTGTCATAGGATATGGAAAAAAAGGATGGTTTTAAATGGGGTACCCCGTTAAACAGAATGTAACCAATTATAAAGACAAGTATGGTTACCGATAACGCGGCTGAACCATAAACCAGTAACAGTAGTATAATGTCGTTAAGTTTTTTACCTTTAAAAGATTTAAGCATATTTGTCATGATTGTTTTGTCCTCGTAAGATAAGTAAATGTTAAGTTAATCAATAAAATCAACATAAACAGCACCGCTCCGGTAGCGATTAAGGCGTCCCAATGAGTACCGGTAGCGTAGCCCATTTCCAGCACGATATTGGTAGTCATGGTACGTATTCCGTCCAGTATGCCGTCCGGCATACGCGCTTGGTTTCCGGCTACCATAATGACAGCCATGGTTTCGCCGACTGCTCGTCCTATCCCCAGGATTACCGAGGCTAGTATACCGGAGCGGGCTGCCGGTAGGATTACGAAAAAGACGGTGCGTTCGTGGCTTGCTCCCAAAGCAAGAGAGCCTTCATAATAGCTTTCCGGTACGGATCGTATCGCGTTTTCCGAGATGGCAATTATTGTGGGCAGGATCATGATGCCCAGCAGGATGGAAGCAGTAAGAATACTGAATCCGTTGCCGCCGAAGTTGTTCTTAATAAAAGGAACTAATAGTATCATCCCGAAAAAACCGTAAACTATAGAAGGTATGCCCGCCAACAACTGCACGCACGGATTAATGAAGGCATAAAGCCGCTTTGAGCAGAATTTAGCAAGAAATACCGCTGTAAAAATACCAATAGGTACCCCTGTTATCACAGCTCCGGCAGTAATGTACAGGCTGCCCACGATCATGGTAAATATACCGTATGAAGCCGGGATATCCTGGGGCGTCCATTCCGTGCCTACCAGGAAATGCGCGGCACCGATTTTTAAGATTGTAGGTAACCCGTTAACCAAAAGAAAAAAACATATTAAGAAAACCGCTATGATTGAAGTGCAGGCTGCAATTAAAAACACTACATACATAACGGTTTCTATCAGGTTATTAGTTTTCATTGGATATCGTTCCAAACTTTCACTTCGCCGGTAAATATTTGTCTTACCTGCTCAGAGGTCATTTCGTTGTTGGGATTATTTTTGCTTACGATTACTGCTATTCCGTCCATGGCGAAAGTTATGTCATCTATAATGACGGATTCATCAGGGGCTAAAACCCGGCTACTCATTGCTATGCTACAGGTTCCGGCTGTTAAGGATCTGATGCCGGCGGTGGAATCGGTTATCTGTATTTCTACTCTGGCATCGGTATTTATTTCTTCATAGGCTTCTTTTAGTTTTTCCATAACCGGGGCGACTGAAGAAGATCCGGCTACCACCAGCTTGCCTTCGGGTTTATTACCGGCATAGTTTTCCGCGTCGTCTTTCATGGAAACATAATTGTTTACACTTACGACTGCTTGTCCTTCTTTTGACATAATAAAGTCAATGAAGTCTTTTTCAATGTCGGATAGCCTTCCAATTGTACCAATAATAAATGGCCGGGATATTTTGTAAGAGTTGTTCTTGATGTTGGCAGTGGTAGCGGCGGCACCGTCGATGGTCAGAGCCTTCACTGAGTCGTTTAGGGAACCTACCGATACATAACCGATAGTGTATTGATCACCGGCAATGGTGATGAGCATTACATCAGTTTTGTTGGTGATAATGGCATCCAGAGTGGTATGGTCTTTTCTGTTTCCGTTTTCTCTGACTTCTACCTTAAATAACTCAACAAAAGCGCCTCTGGTACCGGAACCGGGTTCACGGGAAACTACATAGATGTCCTTGGAGCTGTCGAAGACGCCGTCATTCCCTCCTCCGCCGCCGCAACCGGCTACAAAAACCATAGCCAGAGCTAACGACAGCGCAAGCGCAACTAGTTTCCGTCTCTCCATTTATTGTATCCTCCCTTATAAGGAAATATAGTTACCGTGATTTTATTTGAGTAATGTAAAATCTAACTACAGTCAATTGTAAATTCTGTGTAAAGAAATCTGGGCGCAATGTTTTTTGCTCAATTAGTATAGAAGTGTTGCATGTTTCCGCAAGGATAATTATAATCATAAGTATTGACTTTAGGAGGGTGTTAGATTCATGCCGATCACAGAGATGCTTGCCCGCAACAGACGGATGTATCCCGGAAAAACTGCTCTGATAGAGCGGGAGCCGGGTACCGGCGGGCGAAAAGAAATAACTTGGCTGGAGTTCGACCGGTTCACCAATCAGGTTGCCAATATGCTGATTGCCGGAGGGATACAGCCGGGAGAACGAGTGGCTATTTTGTTGACCAACTGCCTGGAGTGGCTGCCGATATACTTTGGTACATTAAGAACCGGTGCGTTGGCGGTTCCTTTGAATTTCCGGTTTACCGCTGCTGAAATTGAAAAATGCCTGAAGGTATCCGAGGCAAAAGTACTTATATACGGACCAGAGTTTATTGAAAGGGTTCAAACTATCCTGCCGGAGTTTCAAAACAAGTTACGGTTGATTTTTTTGGGGGATGATCAACCGGCCATTGCCGAAAATTATGAACAACTATTAACCGGTCAGCCGGAAGAGTATCCAGACATTGATTTAGCTGACAGCGATTTGGCGGCGGTATATTTTACTTCGGGTACTACCGGTAATCCCAAGCCGATATTACTTAACCACCACAATCTGGTGTCTGCCTGTATCACAGAAAACCGGCATCACATATTAACTCATAAGGATAATTTTCTCTGTATCCCGCCGCTATACCATACGGGAGCTAAAATGCACTGGTTTGGCAACCTGATAGTAGGTGCCAAGGCGGTGATCCTGCGGGGAGTTAGTCCCCGGTGGATACTGGAAGCCATATCTGAGGAAGAGGCTACGGTTGTCTGGTTATTGGTGCCCTGGGCACAGGATATTTTGGACGCCATTGAAAGCGGCGAGGTTGATCTGAAAGATTACCGTTTGGATCAATGGTGGCTGATGCATATCGGCGCACAGCCGGTGCCGCCCAGTTTGATTCACAGATGGCTAAAATTCTTCCCGGAGCATTTGTATGACACCAATTACGGTTTAAGCGAATCCACCGGACCCGGCTGTGTTCATTTGGGGATTGATAATATTCACAAAGTAGGCGCAATCGGTCGTCCGGGCTTTAACTGGGAAACCATGATTGTAGATGAGGATGGCGTTAAGGTAGAGCAGGGAAAAGTTGGCGAGTTGCTGGTACGTGGTCCTAGTGTGATGCAAGGTTACTACAATAACCCGGAGGACACAGCAGCAGTACTAAAGGACGGCTGGTTGTATACCGGAGACATGGCTCAGGAGGACGAGGACGGTTTTATCTATTTGGTTGACCGGAAAAAAGACGTTGTGATATGCGGTGGTGAAAATATTTACCCGGTGGAGGTAGAAGACTTTCTCCATGACCACCCGGACATTAAGGACGTGGCGGTAATAGGTATGCCGGATACCCGTCTGGGAGAGATTCCTTTGGCAGTTATAGAAGTAAAAACCGGCAGGGAATTAAGCCAGGAGCAAGTGCTGGAGTTTTGCCACCAGCTACCCCGGTACAAACGTCCGCGACTGATCCGTTTCGGCGAAGTCCCCAGAAACCCAACCGGAAAAATTGAAAAACCACTGCTAAGGCAAATACATTGCGGACAAAGTGAAGTACTAAGCAAGAATTAAGGCTTACACATGGATATCTGGAAGGGACAGTGTTAGCAATATAATTTACCATGACCATGGAAAGCATGAATCCGTAGCGGTTTGATTCCGCACGAATAGAGGCAGGGCAGGTTTGAAGGTGCATGTTTGGCGATACGACGGGGGCGGGACACGGGGACGGTTTTTCGTCCCACTATGGGACAAGGACGCAAAAACCGTCCCCATGTCCCGCGCCCGCGACAGGGATATAAGCTAGCTGGGTTGGTATTTGATCTGTAGTATCTACCAGTCACATGTCAGCGAGGGATGTGACCAAACCCGGGCGCGATAAATCGCGCCCCTACGAGGCTACGCGATAATTGAAACAGCATCTCCGGTAGCCCGAAAGGCTAACTGCATTGC
>Ga0123356_10007144_pt1 | contig 11183 bp, 7 predicted proteins | sample TergutEmb28metaG_2_FD_92546 | JGI IMG/M metagenome (GOLD analysis project Ga0123356, IMG submission 92546) | Embiratermes neotenicus P3 segment gut microbial communities from Petit-Saut dam, French Guiana - Emb289 P3 | ecosystem: Host-associated > Arthropoda: Insects > Digestive system > Gut ... | reverse complement strand
CTCGTCTGCATCATGTCGGATTGGCTCAATGTCAGCGCGGACGAACTCCTCTACACCAGAGTCAAAGTTGCCGACGTGGACGAAATCGTCGAAAAAACCCTAAAAAACAAGGAAATCATCGAACGACTCCTCTACGTTGATCGGCAACACAAAAACCGGAAATGCCACGGACACAAGGACATCCCGTTTTACAAACAGCAACACCGGATAACGCTCCACGCCTGCGGTCTCTTTGAGCCGGAAGACATTTACGAGTACATTGCCAACGATGGTTACGAGGCAGCCCGGCGTGCCTGGGTGGAAATGACTCCCGAAACGGTCTGCGACGAAGTGGACGTTTCCGGTCTGCGAGGACGCGGCGGCGGCGGTTTTCCCACCGGCAAAAAATGGAAATTCGCCCTGAAAGAAAAGAGTCCTGTCAAATACGTAATATGCAACGCTGACGAAGGCGATCCCGGTGCCTTTATGGATCGTAGTGTAATGGAAGGAAATCCCCACTGCATTATCGAAGGCATGATGATTACCGCACGCGCCATCGGTGCTACTGAAGGGTACATCTATGTCCGGCTGGAATACCCGCTTGCCGTCCAACGTATCCGAAAAGCAGTCGAAGACGCAGAAAAATTCGGCATTTTGGGGGACGATATTTTCGGAACCGGCATGTCGTTCCACATTCAAGTAATGGAAGGTGCCGGAGCGTTTGTCTGCGGCGAAGAGACAGCATTGATCGCCTCCATTGAAGGCGACCGGGGAATGCCGAGACCGAAACCGCCGTTTCCTGCACAGTGCGGACTTTGGGGCAAACCGACGATCATTAACAACGTCGAAACGCTAGCGATGGTACCCTACATCATATTGGAAGGGGCGAAAAAGTTTCGAGAAATCGGCACCGAAGGATCGCCGGGAACCAAAACGTTCGCTCTCACAGGACACGTTGTCAACACCGGCTTGATTGAAGTTCCTTTCGGAGCAACGCCGCGACAGATTATATTCGATGTCGGCGGCGGTGTTATTGACAATCAGGGCAATCTTGCCGACGACCAGTTCAAGGCAGTGCAGATTGGCGGTCCTTCCGGCGGTTGCTTGACGGAAGAGCACCTCGATTTGCCGCTTGACTTCGATTCGCTCCGCTCCGTCGGTGCGATGGTCGGCTCCGGCGGGCTTGTGGTGATGAACAAGGGAACCTGTATGGTCAAAATGGCAAGGTTCTTCATGCAGTTCACGCAAAATGAGTCCTGCGGAAAATGTTTGCTCTGTCGGGAAGGCACAAAGCAGATGCTGGCGTTGCTCGATGACATTATCGCTGGGCATGGAACACAACAAACGCTTGACTTGCTGGACACGGTGGCGCACACGGTGGCAAAGGGTTCGCTCTGTGCTTTGGGCAAAACGGCACCGAACCCGGTGCTTTCGACAATCCATCATTTCCGGGAAGAATTGGATGCCCACGTTTTCCAAAAGCGTTGTCCGGCGGGACAGTGTAAGGAGTTGGCGAAACCGGAAATCCTAGCGGACAAATGTAAAGGCTGTACGGCATGCATCAAAAAGTGTCCGGTCGATGCAATTGCCGGCGAACGCAAGATGCCGCACAAACTTGACGCCGACAAGTGTATCAAGTGCGGTGAATGTGCGAGAATATGCAAGTTCGACGCCATCATTGGCGTTTAGGTGTTTGTGTAGTGCCTCATTTCCTAAATGCTCCCCCCATTTTTGTAAAAGTGGTTATCCTTCACAACCACCCTCAGTTGCCTTGCGCACCCCAACGTCAACATAGATAACTTACGCAAACAATGTCGATCTGTTGGAAAAAATGGGCAATATCGGTCAAATAAGTCGATAATTCTCTTGACACGTTCCTTGAAAATCCGTATCGTTCGGAGATTCGTGCCGGATAAGTTCGGTACAAAAGGGACGAAAATGAGGAAGATAATTTTTGGCACTTCACTATTCATCGCCCTCGTGGCGGCGGGGTGTGCGAGTTCACAACAGTTGCATCAATCGTTGTTGTTACACGAAAATCGACGATTGGAAGACGCTTTACATGTGGCTCACGCACAGGTTGCCGATCTGAAGCGAGAGAATAATGCACTGCGGGGACAACAGACAAATGAGTCTTTCGTACCGTCGAAACGACCGAGTACCGATTCTTGGCTCGATGACTGGGACTTTGGAGAACCGCTTGAAATGCCGAAAGTGATTTTACCCGGCGAACCCGGTACTACGGAAGTACCTGAATCGCTAAGAGGCTCGCAAGGGTTCCCCATTTGGATGCCAAGGAGATAACGAAAGCAACAGAGGAGACAAGTAATGCAAAAACGTAATTCGGACAAACTACAATATGCTATGCGGTCGTTGGAAGAAGCACTTAGGTATTCCCGATCCGGCGAATTTCATGGGCTTGGTATCGAGTTCAAGAGCGTGCTGATTTCGGCGGTTGTGCAAAATTTCGGCTTGACCTTTGCCGTTTGCCGCCAGATGATTTCGCAGCAGTTGGCAGATCGTCTCGGCAAAGAGGCAGTGGCGGGGATTACGCCGGAAAATCTCTTTCGTTTGGCTACGGAAGAGGGAGTAATCACCAACCTGAATCGCTGGCTCGAATATCTTGACTGCGAGCATTTATCCCCGTCGAGCAACCTTGCACTTCGGACGTTCGAGAAAGCCTCGGCATTTTTGGAAGATGCCGCCGAACTTCTCCGCACCTGTGTAAAACGCTCCCAGAACGAACGCCGGGCTGCATAGTGCTGTGGCATGAAGTACCAAATTGCGAAAGGGCAAAAATGCTGTCATTTCCGCGTAGGCGGGAATCTGGAAAATTGAGTTTCAGTGCTCTGTGTCTAGGGTCCTGCCTTCGCGGAAATGACGATATTTACAAGTACCTTGTCAGGTGTTAAAATGACCTCTCCTCCTTCCCCTTTGCCGACGGCAATTTTAGGTGCCGGAATGATGGGAGTCGCCATTGCGGCGGCTCATCTACGTTGCGGGAAGGCTATCGTGTTGCACGACTCCGCCGATATTGCTCTGCAAACCGCCCCTCAACGAATTGCCGACGAACTGCGACTCCAAGACGTGGTTCTGCCCAAAACGCTCCTAACATGCACCGGCAATCTTGACGACGCTGCCCGCTGTCCGGTCATAATCGAAACGATCCCCGAAAAACTCAAAGCGAAACAAAAATTGTATCAAAAAATCACGGCAGAACGATCTCCCGATGCTTTTCTATTTTCCAACACGTCGACAATTTCGATCTCCCTGCTAGCACAAGGTTTACCGGCAGAATGGCAACGCCGGTTTTGCGGACTCCATTTTTTCCATCCCGTCCGGCAGCGTTCGTTAGTAGAAATTATTGCCGGTAAGCAGACTGATTCGGCAACTATCAAGGCGGCAAAGGAACACGCCCAGCGGATCGATAAACGCTTTATCGTGGTCGGCGATGCTCCCGGCTTTTTGGTCAACCGCATTTTGAATCCCTATCTTTCGTCGGCACTTTCTCTGCTCGAACAGAAAGTTGATCTTGGGCGAATCGAACGTGCCGCCACTCAATTCGGAATGAAAATGGGACCTTTCCGCATTATGGACGAGATCGGTCTCGATGTTGTACTCCACGCAGGTTGGGTGTTACATAAAGCATTTCCCGACCGAACGCCGCAGTCGCCGATATTGTTGTGGCTCATCGATCAGGGCAAACTGGGGCGAAAAACAGGGCAGGGATTTATGCTCTATACCCGGCAGGCTTCATGGGAAGGAGAAGGGGTTCCCGACCCGGTGTTTGCATCGGCAGACGAAAAAATTTCCGAAGCGGAAATTGTCCATTGTCTTTTCGTACCGATGTACGAAGAGGCGGTGCGGTGCTACGAGGAAGGGATCATCTCCGACCTTTCATCGGCGGATATGGCTTCGATAGAGGCACTCGGATTTCCTGCCGAACGAGGCGGGATCGTTACTTGGGGCAAAGCCGGACAAACAACATCCTCTCCCTCGTAGAAATTCTGCTGTAATACACCCTCTTGATTTTGGAAAAACACTCCGCTAGAATGGCAGGCATGGCATCATGGGTTGCAATTACTTGGGAAAACAATCGTCTTCTTTTCCTGTCGGCATCCGCTTCTGGGAAGTTGACGACGTTTGAACGTGCCGTTACGCTCGACGATCCAAAAAAACTTGGCGAACTGCTTTCGCAGCACCGGCTTGCCAAATCGGAAACGGTCGTCGTATTGAACCGATCCGACGTGGAAGTCCGACCAATGGTCTTTCCCCCGGTTCCGATGGAAGAACTGCCCGACCTCGTCAAATTTCAGGCAGGTAAAGAGTTCAACAACTACGAGCCCAACGCACCGGTCGATTTTTTCGTTACCAGCAAACTGGAAGATGTCTCACGGAGTACCCTTTTTCCTGCGGTCAAAAAGACCGATGCGGCAGACACGCCTGATGGCGCGCCCAAACACATTTTGGCATCAACGCTCCGGCTTGCTACTCTTCAGAAAATTAAGTCATTTTGCGACGAACACAACCTTGTGCTTCGGCATATTGTTCTCCGTCCGTGTACAACGGCGGCACTGTGGCGGCAGTCGGGAAGTGCCGACCCGAACCGCTCCACGTTGCTCGTCGAATTGGATCAGAACGAAACATCACAAACGGTGGTATTTCACGGAGAACCGGTTTTTATGCGGTCGCCTAAACTTCATTGTCCGCAGGATGTCAGCAATCCCGACTTCGCTGTCCGGTTGCTTGCCGAACTGAAACGTACCCGCGTCGCTGTTCGGAATGAAATCCAGGGAAATGATGTTGACGAAGTGGTTCTCTGTGGCAGCGGAACGAAGTTTGAATTGCTTGCCAAACAACTGTCCGAAGGACTTGAAATGCCAGTGCGACTCTTTGATCCGCTAAAAGGATTAAGGGTGAAAACCGAAACCGTAAACGAACGATATGCGGCACTGTTTGGGGCAATTCAGCAGGTTGTCCGAAAGGAACCGCTTCAAATTGATTTCTGCAATCCCAAAAAACGCACGGAAGATACGGGCAAGCGTAATCTGTTCACTGGAATTGCAGCGGCAGTGTTGCTCCTTGTCATTGGTCTTTTCGGCTATACTTTTTATAGTCGGGCGGTGTTGCAGAATGAGATTGACGATCTAAAACGGCAATTTAACACATTGAACGCGACTGCTGGCGTGGTTGTCGAGCAGAAAAAACAACTTGATGCAATTGATGCGTGGCGTGTGGATGATATAAACTGGTTCGAACAATTGGAATGGTTGAGCCGGAATGCGCTGTCTTCCCAAGATATGATGGCTCGCAATTTGGTGCTTAACTCGGGAAATGGCGGTTCGATGACTTTTGTGTCGTTGCTTCGGGACCAGTCTGTGCTGGCTTCAATGGAGGAACGGTTCCGGGATTCGAATCATGATCCCCAGACAAGGCAACACGGACCTGAGACGGGAACTTCCCGATACAATTTCCGGTGTGATACGGTCATCTCTCTGTCTAGGGTCCCCCCTCCCGCAGTGCCTTCGGCACGAACACCGAGTCCATAATTTTCGTCTGCATCTCCTCTTCTTCAAACAAGGTTTGGAGTAGTTCCAATGTCTTCTGCGTTGCGCCAACCTGGCGCAAAACAAGATTTTGGGCGTTATTGCCTAGTTGTTTTACAAAATCCGGTTCTTCGAGACATCGCCGAACGAACTGCTCCATTTCACGTTGATCATGAACGACTTGAGCAGCGTTGTCTCGTAGAAGCATTTCGACAATATCGCGGAAGTTTTTGGTATTCGGTCCGAAACATACCGCCACTCCATAAGCCGCCGGTTCAATCATGTTTTGTCCGCCGCGTTTGCCCATACTGCCACCGACGAAAGCAATCGCCGCTGTTCCCCACCATCCGCCGAGTTCGCCAACCGTATCGACTAGCAGCACCCTTGCCCGGTCGGTCTTGTCTGTTTCCGACAGTGTTGAACGTCGCTCCCAGAGAATTTCCTTGTTGTCCAACATTGCCGACACTTCATCAAAACGTTCAGGATGACGTGGTACAACAACCAGCCGTAATTGCGGAAAATCCTTCTTCAAATGCTCATAACATTCGACGGCAAACGCTTCTTCGGGATATTGTGTACTCCCCGCCAAAAAAACGATGTCTTCCGCAGAAATTCCCGCCAATTTTCGGAACTGCTGCGTTTCGGAATTGTTGTGATCCGTGTTTGCTCCGTCGAATTTAATTGACCCGGTAATCTGTATCACTTCGCTTGACGCACCGAGTCGGCGGAACCAGCCTGCATAAACTTCGCTCTGCGGAGCAATAAGGTCAAACCGTCGAAGCATCGAAGCAATGAGTGGACGAATCCAAAGATACCGCTTGTAGCCGCCTTCGCCAAACCGACCGTTGATAAGGGCTGTTTTCACACCGTGTCTTTTTGCAGTTTCAATAAGATTAGGCCACAATTCTTGTTCGACAAGAACCAGCAAGTCGGGTTTGAGTCGCTGAAAGGCTTTTTCGACCGCCCAACTAAAATCGAGAGGACAATAAAAAACCGTCCAGTCACTGCCGAACATTTGTTTTGCCATATCCATGCCAGTTTTGGACGTAGATGAAACGACACAGTGCCAGTTGGGCTGGTTTTCACGGATTTTTTGGAGCAGTGGTCGGAGAAGTTTGACTTCTCCGACACTAACGGCATGAAACCAAATGACTTTTGTGCCCGGCTGTTCGGGATGATTTCGCAAGATATTTCGTCGTCTGGGAACTCGACCAAAAAACTTTTGCCGGAATCCTTTACGGTACTTTCCATATCGCAATGACCGATAGAGAATCATCGGCAAAAAAAACAACAGGACTCCGAAATAGATCAGGTTGAACAGCCAATGTCTCATTATGACTCCGTTCTGACAGCGAAGATACCAACGTACCCTGATTCCAGTGAAAAACAAGACCCCATTTAGCCGCCTTCCTTGCTTGTTTCCTCCCCCCGTTCTTCCATCGGTACATAATTCGCGTCCATTTCGCCTATGTACAGTTGGCGGGGACGGTTAATTCTTTGGCTTGTGTTATCGTGCTGTTCCTTCCATTGCGCGATCCAGCCCGGCAAACGTCCCAGCGCAAAAATTACGGTGAACATATTTGTCGGAATCCCAATCGCTCGGAGAAGGAGACCACTGTAAAAATCGACGTTCGGATAGAGTTTCCGATCCACGAAATAGGAGTCTTCTAGTGCCAGTTCTTCCAACTTTCGGGCAACGTTCAAGAGGGGGTCGTTTATTTGCTTCGAGGTGAAAACCCTATCCGCCGCCGCTTGTAGTATCTTTGCCCTCGGATCATAATTTTTATAAACCCGATGACCGAATCCGAACAGTTTGAAGGGATTTTGCTTGTCCTTTGCCGCTTTGAGGCAATCCTCCGGTGTCATTCCGCCATTGTAGATTGCTTCGAGCATTTTCAAGACTTCGACGTTTGCTCCGCCATGCAACGGTCCCCAAAGCGCACTCACTCCGGCTGCACACGACGCAAAAAGATTCGCCCTTGCTGACCCGACCGTCCGAACGGTCGAGGTGCTGCAATTTTGCTCGTGATCGGCATGAAGGATCAAGACAAGATTCATTGCGTCTTCGATTTCCGGTCCAATAATGTACTGATTGTACGGTATCGAAAACATGAGGTGCAAAAAATTAGCACAGTAACGCAGTGCCGGATCAGGATAGGTAAAGGGTAAGCCCTGGGAGCGACGGTAAGCGTAGGCGGCAATTGTTCGTGCTTTGCTGATGAGCCGGGTGGCTGCTTCGACGAAAAGTTCTTCGTCTCCCAGTGGCAGGAATTTTTCGTGGTAGCATGCCAGTTGGCTGAACATCGCGGAGAGAATTGCCATCGGCGGCGATTTCGGGGGCAAATTACCGAACTGATCGCGAAAATCCTCGTGAAGCAATTCATGGTTGGTGAGACGTTCCCGAAAATCCGATAGTTCCGCCTGGGTAGGCAGTGTTCCAAAAATCAGAAGCCAAGCGACTTCAATGAAGTTCGGACGCGGACGGTCGAACTGTTCGATGGGAATGCCCCGATAGCGCAAAATCCCCCTGTCGCCATCGACGTAAGTGATGGCACTCTGACAAACGCTGGTACTGCCGAGCGACGGATCGAAAGTTGTGATCCGATGTTCATCGTACAATTTGGAGATGTCCACGGCTTTTTGCCCGTCGGCACTTACCAAAACCGGCAGTTCAATATCCTTGCCGTCGATCTGCAAAACGGCTTTCTGTGCTTCTTGGCTCATAATGAGTTTTGTATCACGAACGGACCAACACCCCTGTGATTATAACGGAAAACCGCTATTTTACAACCTCGCACAGTTATTGCGATTGTGGAGACAAAAATTTCGGCATGTCGGTATCCGAGCCGCAACCACGTGGCATGGCAACGAAAACGGCAGGATGCGTTCAACGTTGCCAAGGATGACACCTGAAATTCTGCCCTTGCCTCCACTCCTCAAATCGTTATCATTCCACTCGCAGAAAGTGCTTACTCCGCGGGAACAATGCCTCGTTTCGCTTTCACATCCCTCCTGCTCCTGTTGATTGTCGGTTGCCAGACAGCCGCTCGTGGTCCGCAACCGACTATACTCGTTAACTCCACGCAACCGGCAACACCTGCCAAAACGTTTTGGAACAGAACGGCACAGTTCCTCCAACCGCTGATGCCCGATAGAGGTCATCGCCCCGTGGAATCCAGCAATCATCTTGCTGTCAATCGCCCGCATTCCGATATTCTGCCGATCAATCACTCGGCGCATTCACTCTACAAAGCCGGTTCGATATTTCCTTCATCGGCTCTCATCCCCCAGCAACCAGAGGAACACGTTTTAGTTGCCGAAACGACGATAAATGCTGTCTCGGCAAGCCTGAATCCCCTGCAAATACAGTCGGGAGACTCCGAAGCATTCAAGAGTTTACTCCGGGAAATTGCGATCATGCCTCCCGAAAAACGGAATGTTGACGACACAAGACTGGCAACATTATTGACAACATTCCGCGATGGAATCATGGATTCTGATGTCGAAGTCGAATTTCTTGCTCTGCTTCGGAGGCAAATTTTGCCGGAGCCAAAGTTGGCGGCTCCACTGCCCAATGCGGAACTTGCAGAAATCAGGCGGTCGGCAGGCAATCCCGTCAGAAGCCGTGAGCCCGAATGGGACGATGATGAATACATTTACAACGAGCCGATTATTCGACAGGTTGCGAGAAGGATACCGCAAGAAGAGCCGATTGTTGCGCAAAACTCAATACCGATGGCAGCACCGATCTATCCGGATTTGCCGCAACTTCCGAGTGCCGTTCCCGCCACGATACAGACGAGTTACCAATCCCAGAGTGTTGCTCTGGGTGCCAACATTACCAGTCATGGGGCAGGGGATTGGCAGGCACCGACTCGAGCGGCAATCGAGCAACTGCGATATGCGATTGAGCAAACACCGAACGGCAGAACGGTATCGAACGAGATGAGACTTCGCATGCTGGAAATGTTGCTTGGCAACAGGGTGGAAGCCGCTCGACCGATGCAGTCGGCGGACAAAGTGATCAACAATTTCATGGGACATCAAGTTCTCGGTTTTGCAGAATTGCTCGATGATTCGATGCCGAACAACCGAAGCAGGTATGTCAGTGCGGCTTATCGGCTCAGCGAGGGGCTCACGGAACTGCAAAATCTTTGTCCCATCAAACTGAAAAATGTAACGTTCGCCCAAGATTGGTTCGGCTATGGACAAGTGATTCCGCGTCCCACCCAAGAGTTTCATCCTGGAGAAGACTTCTACGTCTATGTAGAAATCGAGAATCCATCAGTGCGTCGAGTTCCCGATGGCTTTGAAGTCAGTTATGCAATAAGTTACGAAATCCGGGATTCTCACGCAAGGGTCGTTGACAGAAAGGAGATAGGCGAGCAGGGTGAAAGGGCAGTAACTCGGAAGCGGGATTATTGGATACCGGTGCGTGGAAAAATACCGGAATCACTTGCGCCGGGGCAGTACCACCTTCGGATCAGTATGATTGATTTGAATGATGACTCTATGCAATATGCGGAGGAGCAAATCCCTTTCCGGGTCGCTCCATCGCTGACTGCCGGACGGTAAGCCGTTAAACGGACATTTTGTCGGTTTTCACTGTTGATGCATCACCCCAAACTCTCAATCTGTGCATAAATCTGTTGTTCGGTAAAGCCTTCGAGGTCAACGCATTTCGAGGGACACACCGCAACACACGTTCCGCAGCCCATGCACAAGCCGGGATTGACACGTGCCGTCCACTTTACGAAATTGCCCTTGCGATCCTTGATGTCGATCCGCTCAATCGCATTGTAAGGACACGTCTTCGCACATGCCAAACACGCCGCACAACGCGGCTCATCCACCTTCGCAATTTCAGGATCACGAGTCAACATCGGTTGACTTAACATAATCAACACTTTCGCCGCTGCCGCCGAGGCTTGCGCCACCGCCTCCGGGATGTCCTTCGGGGCTTGACACGCCCCGCAAACAAAGACCCCCGCCGAGTTCGTCTCCACCGGACGCAACTTCGGATGAGACTCCGTTAAGAAACCATACTCGTCGTAACCGACACCCAATTTTTGCGCCAAATGTTCCGAACCTTGTGTCGGACACATCGCCGATGCTAATACCACCATGTCCGCTTCGATTGTTACCGGAGTACCGGCTAAAGTATCTACTCCTCGGACGATCAACTTGCCGTCTTCCTGCGTGATTTTGGAAACCCGACCCCGATGGTAAATCGCACCATCTTGCTCAATCGCTCGGCGTACAAACTCGTCGTACTTTTTCCCGCCGCTCCGAATGTCCATATAAAAAACATGCGCTTCGCCGTGATGGACCTTGTGCTTGTACAACATCGTGTGCTTCGCCGTGTACATACAGCAAATTTTGGAACAGTAATTGATCCCCTTCGCATTGTCCCGGGAGCCGACACACTGGATAAAGACGATTTTTTCCGGCACTTTGCCGTCCGACGGACGCTTCGGCTCACCATTCGTTGGTCCCGATGCTGATACCAAACGTTCAAATTGCAGTGCATCAATCACGTCAGGATATTTGCCGTAACCGTGCTCGCCGTAACCGGTTCGGTTTCCTCTATGCGCTTTCCCGATGGAGTAAAGTTGATAGCCGGTTGCTACGATGATAGCACCAACCTCTTCGGTAACG
>Ga0123356_10007143_pt1 | contig 11184 bp, 9 predicted proteins | sample TergutEmb28metaG_2_FD_92546 | JGI IMG/M metagenome (GOLD analysis project Ga0123356, IMG submission 92546) | Embiratermes neotenicus P3 segment gut microbial communities from Petit-Saut dam, French Guiana - Emb289 P3 | ecosystem: Host-associated > Arthropoda: Insects > Digestive system > Gut ... | reverse complement strand
TCTGTGTGACCATCACATTCGAAAGATCCTTTTCGCGCGCGCATTCCTCGAGCGCGGCGAGTACCGGACGGGCTCCGGCGGATATACCGCAGGTCGCCATACCTACAAGCACGCGTGTCTCATCCGGTTTTATCATGCTCTCTCTCAGAGCTTTCAGGTCTCCCAGTGATTTCATGTGGTTTGACCTCCGTTATCATTCATATATTTATCGATGATTGAGTCGACATCCTCGGGATCGAGCTGGCCGTAAACGTCGTCGTTGATCGTGATGACAGGCGCCAGCCCGCAGGCGCCTATACACCTTGCGCTCTCAAGTGAAAACATTCCGTCGGGCGTGACCGAGCCGCTCACGATATTGAGCTTTTTCTCGAGCCGTTCGAGGATCTCTCCCGCTCCCTTTACATAGCAGGCCGTTCCCATACAAACGTTGATATTGTATACGCCTCTGGGATTGAGCGTGAAATGCGAATAGAAACTGACGACTTCATATACGTTTTCAAGCGTAGTACGGAACTCCTGCGAGATGATGTACTGCACTTCGATGGGCAGATAGCCGTAGATATCCTGCGCCTTCTGCAGTACCGGCATCAGCGCGCCTTTTTGTTTTTTACAGCAGGCTATGGTTTCCCGGAGTTCTTTCTCCTGCGCCTCTGTGCCTCTGAATTCTACTGTGGTTTTGTGTTTTGCCATTTAATATCCTCCAAGTGTCCGGAACAGTCAATTTCAATAATATCCGGCAAAATTGCCTGTGTCAATTGGCCCGCCGGATAAACACTTTATGCATAGTTTGTGTGTTCAGCTAAACGCATTTATTAGCCACGGATTTCCGGGGAAAACGAACAGGAATCGCTGCCTACGCTGATCGTTCCGCGTTCGATGCCCTTCATGTCGAGGTCCGCTACGATGCGTTTTATTTCGTTCATGTTCTTTGTCATATCCTTAAGATCGCCCTCAAGAGCGAGTTTGTCGAACACATATGCCCTCGGCACTACGCCGCCGAGATCGAGCCTTTTGATATAAAAATTCTTGTCGCCTACGAACTTGATGAAATCCAGCCCGGGTTTCAAGAGGCCCGCTTCCTCAGCCTTCAGCGCCGTGCCCGGCTCGGGGTAGATCGGCGTCAGCCCGACGATGACAGGCAGCAGCAGTTGTTCTTTCGTGAGCCTCAGTATCACTCCGTCGTAGTCTACGATCGCGTAGCCCTCTTCATATTCGATGAGCACGCTCTCCGACCGCTCGTCGATCGCGATATCGATCCCGTCGGGCAGCGCCCATCTTACTTCGGCGATCCGGATATACGGGTCGCGCTCGAGACGCTGCTGGACTTCGGATACGCGCGTTTTGAAAATATTGTCCCCCGGCAGCACGCCCGAAAGCTCTTTGACCTGCACTTCGGTGTAGTGCGAGTTGCCTTCGACCGTTATTTCCTTTATATCGAAGATGCCCGAATAAAACCCGATCCAGTAAAGCCCCAGGAGCACGAGTACGACTATCACGACATTCAGGAAATAATTCTTTTTTTTACGCCTGCCGCGCCTCCTGCGGTCAGATTCGGAATATTTCATCTGCGATCACCCCGGCCGCGTCCTTCTTCGCCATTCCCGCGGCCTTCCTGCCCATTTCATCCGCTCTGCCGGGATCCGCCGCGAGCTCTTTCACGACTTCCGTCAGCACGCCCGACCCGAGCTCTTCTTCGGTGAGCAGTACGGCAGCACCCGCGTCCGCGAGGACTTTAGCGTTGTAATACTGATGGTTGTTTGTCACGTTCGGCGACGGGATGAGCACAGACGCCTTGCCGCTGTGCGCGATCTCCGTGACGGTCAGCGCCCCGGCGCGCGATACGATCAGATCGGACGCCGCGAAGATATCGTAGATCTCGTCCGAATAGTCCAGCAATGAAAAGCTGCCCGCGTCCGATCCCTGAAGCCTTTTTTCAACAGGTCCGAAAAGCTGCCGCCCCGTAATAAGTATGACGAAAAAACCGTCCTTGCCTGCCAGCCCCTCTATCAGAGACACTCCCGCGTCGTTCATCGCGTCGGCGCCCTGAGAGCCTCCGAACACCAATACGCAAAAGGCGCCTTCGGGCACGCGGTATTTTTCCCGCAACCTGCCGCGCTGTTTGGCGGCCGCGGCAAAAGCGGTACGCACCGGATTGCCGGATACTGTTACGCGCCCCGGATCTTTGAAACGCTCCACTGTATCGTCAAACGCGACAAAGATACGGTCGGAGTACTTTTCCGCCATAATGTTTGCCATGCCAGGTATGACGTTCTGCTCCATGAGTATCGTCCTGATGCCGCACTTTTTCGCGACGCGGATCACAGGCCCGGAAACATGCCCTCCGGTACCGACGCAGACGTCAGGCTTGAACTCTTTCAGAATCTTTTTTATCTCGCCGGAAGATTTAACGATGCCCGCGAGGACCGCGAAGTTTTTCAGAAGATTTTTTCTGTCAAATCCCTCCGCGTCGATAAACTCCTGCCGGTAGCCGGCGGACCCTACGATATCCTTGCCTATCTCCCATCTCGCTCCTATGAACAGGATCTCAGCCGCGGGGTCGCGCCTCTTGATCTCCTCAGCGACCGCGAGCGCGGGATAGATGTGCCCCCCTGTCGCGCTGCTGGCTATAAGAGCCCTCATGACGCTTCTTCCCGTTGCTCACGGCGGCTCTGCCGCCTTTCGCGTTTGCGCATCTGCGCCGCCGTCTCAGGCCCGTCGCCGCGGGCGATATTCAGCATGATGCCGATCAAAAGCATGAAAAGTATTATTGCGTTGCCGCCGTAGCTGATAAACGGAAGTATGACTCCGGTCGGCGGCAGTACCGACGTCACGACGCCGATGTTCATAACTACCTGCAGCGCGAACAGTATAGCCACGCCGCTGCCGAGAAGCATCGCGAACCTGTCCTTGCTGCGCATGGCTATCAGCATGCAGCGCCAGACGAGCACTACAAACGCGATGAGCACGAGTATGCACCCTATGAACCCTGTTTCCTCGCCGATGATAGCGAATATAAAGTCGTTTTGCGCGTAAGGCAGCCACAGGGCTTTTTGGACGCTGTTGCCGAGGCCGACGCCCATGAGCCCTCCGGACCCGAGCGCAATAAGGCCCTGTACCGTCTGGAAAAACTCGCCCTGCGCGTCGGAAAACGGATCAAGGAACCCTGTCATGCGGTTCATGTGCTCACCCGCCGCGTTCTGTATCATCGTATATCCCAGGTAACCTCCGAGCACAAGGCCTCCCGCTATATAGCCGACGTTCACGCCGGCGATAAACATCATCATGATGATCGTCAGAGCCACGATCAGCGCTGTCGAAAGGTTCGGCTGTTTGTATATCAGCAAGAAGTAGACGCCGGCCATAATAATAACCGCGAAGAACCCGCGCCCGAATGTTTTCGTCTTGTCAGCGAATCTCGTATAGTACCAGGCGACGCCTATTATCGCCGCGAACTTGGCGAATTCTCCGGGCATGAATGTCAGCTCTTCCGTTATTCTGATCCACCGCACCGCTCCGTTGACCTCGTGCCCGAGCGGAGTAAACAGGACCGCGAGGAAAATGAGCGAAAACACCACTATGAACGGAGCTAAATAATAATAGACCCGGTATGGTATGAAGGACGCGACGGCCATGACTGCGAATCCTACCACAGCCCACTGCACAGCGCGCTGCAGATAGTAATACGGCCCCTGCTCGTAGGATATCGTAGAGTAATAACTGGCGCTGAACACCATGATGATGCCGAAAGTCGCGAGTACCACGACTATCAGTATCAAAAGCGCGTCGGTCCTGCCGCGTACTTTTATCATGTCTGTGCCTCCAATCGCGTGACCCTTTCCTTGAAATCCGCTCCGCGTTCTTCGTAGTTGAGATACATATCCCAGCTCGCGCACGCCGGTGAAAGAAGCACGGTATCCCCCGGCCGGGCGTATTCAGCGCCGAGGGCTACGGCCCTTTCCATGTTTCCGGCCATGATCACATCCTCGGCGTCAAAGCCTTCCGCGATCGCGCAGCCGCGTATCTTTTCCGCGGTCGCCCCGAGCAGCAGGAGCTTGCGCACCCTGCCCCTGGCCGCGTCTATGTATTCCTTAAAGTCCCCGTCCTTGTCGTAGCCGCCCGCGATCAGCAGTATATCCTTGCCTATAGCCTCGATCGCCTTTATACCGGCGTCCGGGTTCGTGCCCTTCGAGTCGTTCACGTAACGGACTCCCCCTATTTCGGAAACGAACTCGAGCCTGTGCTCGACGCCTTTGAAATCTTTCAAAGCCTTCGCGATAACGCGCGGCCCGACACCGGCGGCGTACGCGACAGCCGCGGCCGCGAGCGCGTTTTCAAGGTTGTGCGAGCCCGGTATCTGAAGCTCGTCCGCGCGGACTATTTCTAAAGCCTCGCCGTTTTCAGCGATGACTATCATTCCGTCCTTGACGAAGGCCCCGTTCAAAAGTTCTTTCGTACGGCTGAACGCTATCTTCTTCGCACAAGCTCCGGCAGAGACGGAACACACCAGCTCGTCGTCGGCGTTGTAGACAAGAAAGTCATCATCTTCCTGGTTTTCGAATAATCTCGCCTTTGCCGCCGCGTAGTTTTCCATGTTTTTATGCCTGTCCATATGGTCCGGAGTCAGGTTGAGGACCGCCGCGATCTTCGGCCGGAAATCCTTTATCGTCTCGAGCTGAAAACTCGATATTTCGGTCACGAGCCACGTATCGTCGTCTTGAGCGACCGATTCGGAAACTACCGGCGTGCCTATATTCCCGGCCACTACGGTCTTCAGTCCGGCGGCGCTGAAGATCTCTCCGGTAAGAGTCGTTGTCGTCGTCTTGCCGTTTGTCCCTGTTATCGCGGCGTAATGACCCCGGCCGAGCAGCCACGAAAGCTCGATCTCTCCGATCACCTCCGCGCCGCGCGCCCGCGCCTTTTCGGCAAAAGGTATCATCGGCGGCACGCCCGGGCTCATCACGATATAGTCCCAGTCTTCGTCAGGCACAGGTTCACCGCCTAAATAAAGATCGGCGCCCGCGGCACGAAGACCAGCAAAGAGCGAAGGTTCATCCTTCTCTATATCCCTGTCGTCAAATACCGCCGGGACCGCGCCTACCTTTAGCAGAGCGTTAAAAGCGGCATTGCCCGACTTGCCGAGCCCGGCGACCAGTATTCTCTTATCTTTGAATATACCCGTCATAGCCCGCCTATTGCCGCGCTTTGCGCTATGAGTACGACCGCGCAGACCGCGCACAGTATGAAGGTGATACTGACGAATACCGTTACGACTTTTTTCTCGCGCCACCCAGAAAGCTCAAAGTGGTGATGCAGCGGCGCCATCTTGAAAACGCGTTTTCCGTGACGCAGCTTGTAGCTGCCGACCTGGATGATGACCGAAAGCGCTTCAACCACGAAGATCAGGCCCGCGAGCGGCAGCAGCAGTTCCATGTGCGAACAGATCGCGCCGACGGCAAGCCCGCCGCCGAGAGCGAGCGACCCGGTATCGCCCATAAATATCTTCGCCGGATGCCGGTTGAAAAACAGAAAGCCGATGCACGCGCCGGCTATCGCGGGAAAGATCATCGCGTCAGTCATATTTCGGTTGATATTGTCTATGATAAGAGAACCGTTCTGCACGAGGCTCAGCGAGAATCCTAAAAGCGCGAAAACCGGGAAAAAGATAGAGACCCCGAATGAGACGCCCGACGCGAGCCCGTCGAGGCCGTCGGTCAGATTGACCGCGTTGACCATCGCGACGATGATGAAGACGATGTACGGATACATCCACGGCCCGATATTTACAGCCTTCCATATGAATGGCAGTATGATATATGTTCCCTTATCGGCCAGCAGTACAAAGTAGATCGCGAAAGCAAGCGCGAGCACGATCTGCAGTATCAGCTTGTGTCTGGCCCTGAGACCGAGGTTTTGCCGCTTTGTGATTTTTTTAAGATCGTCGAGCATGCCTATCCCGCCGAACACGAGCGTCATGCCGAGGATGAAAACAAGCGTGATCGAAAACCCGAGCATTATCATAGAGGCCGCGCATCCGCACGCGATCCCGCAAAGCATCGCGAGCCCGCCCATCGTCGGCGTGCCGCTCTTTTGCTTGTGCTCCTCTGGCGCGAGCTCGTAGATCTCCTGAGTGCTTTTAACTTTTTTAAGATACGGTATAAGGGCGGCGGTCACAGCCGCGGTGACGGCAAGCGAGACCGCGAAGGGGATCGCGATGACGACGGCGAAGTTTATTTCCATGTCATACAGAACCATCCTCACCCTCCGCAAAACCGGTAAGCGCGCTTACCACTTCTTCCATCTTCATCGACCTTGACCCTTTCACGTAAATAGCGCTGCCCTTACGGACCTCATCCCGCAGCCGTTTTATCAGCTCGTCTTTTTCGTCCGCGCCGAAATAAAAAACCTTCGTCAGATGCCGCCCGCCGGTCGCTTCCGCGCCCGCGCCGTCGGCGATCCACCTGGCTTTTTCGCCGTATGTATAGATCCGGTCCGTTCCCAGCCTTACGGCCAGAGCCCCTGTTTCCCGGTGCATGGTTTCGGAATCTCCGCCTAGTTCGTTCATGTCCGCGAGCACAGCGATACGCTTTTCGGCGTTGACGTTTTTCAGATACTCAAGCCCGCTGCCGGTGCTAGCGGGGCTCGCGTTGTATGTGTCGTCGATCACGAGGACTCCGTTTATCATCATTGGATCGAGCCGGTGCGCCGTGCGTTTCAGGCCGGTCAGCGCCTTCGCGGAATCAGCGAGCGATATATCCGCGCAGGAACACACCGCCGACGCGAGCGCCGCGCTGATCCCTGCGTAAACACCGGGCACGGGGACCGAGAAAGGAACCTCCGCTCCGTCCCGGCTTTCCCTTACCTCAAAGAGCGACAAAACGAGATCTTCCTCGCTCAGCCTTGTCCCTGAGACTATATAGTCCGAGTATTCCGCCGCCGGCGTATCTTCTGCCGCGACACGCAAAAGCCTGAAACCCTTTTCACGGCTGCCTTCGGCCGCGAGCCTGTCGAGCTCCGGATTCCCGCCGGCGTCGATCACGAGGGTACAGCCGTCGCCGAGAAATGCCGCGATCTCATATTTGGCATTCAGTATCCCGTCGTCAGAGTCGAAGTTTTCCCTGTGTGATATCCCGATGTTGGTTATCACACAGACGTCCGGACGCGCGATCTCGCAGAGCCTGAGTATCTCACCGGCCTGCGACATGCCCATCTCCAAAACGAAAATTTCAGTGTCTTCAGCCGCCTCGAGTATCGTACGCGGCAAGCCTATGTGATTGTTGAGGTTGCCCCGCGTGAAACAGACGCGTGACTTTTCGGTAAGTACACAAGCTATCATATCCTTCATCGTCGTCTTACCGACGCTGCCCGTGACCGCAATCACCAGGGGATCGATCTTGTCCCTGTAATAAGCCGCGAGTTCCTGATAAGCCCGCAGCGTATCATCCACGAGCAGGACCGTTCCTGAATAATCAGCGGGCGCCTTTGCGGCGTCAGACACGACAAGGAGGGCCGCTCCTCCGGCCGCGGCTTTGTCAAGATGGTCGTGGGCGTCGTGGTTTTCCCCCGAAAGAGCGAAGAAAGCGTCGCCCGGGCCGAGCGTCCGCGTATCCGTCGAAACGCCTGTGATCAAGGCGCCGGTATCGGCGGTGGCCGCGCCGGCGGGGACGCCTCCCGTAGCCTTTACGATTTCACCGATCGAAAACATCGCGCCCATAGCTATTCCCAATACAGAAAGACCATCCCGCCCGGCGAGGTTTTCATTCCGGGTTTCGGGTACTGGTCAACGACCGGCAGGTCTTTATTCAGATTATTAACAAGATAACTATAGTCGGAATGCTCGACGTCGATAACGGGGTTGTCCGGATCCGTGGCGTCCGCGGCGCCTTCGGTTTCATCGATGACTTCTTCCGGCTCCTCGCCGATGAACAGGCCTATATTGCATTTAAGGCCGTTGATCTCAAGCGAGGCTTTCGCGTCGCCGAGCGTCCAGCCTGTGTAGTCGGGCACATCGATCCTCTGGTTGTTGATACTCGCGATCTCATCTTCCGTATAGTCGGGTTTGATATTCAGATAATGCAGCAGCCACTCCGAGATCTCATTCACGACAGGGCCGGCTGTGCCGATACCGTAGTAGCCGACACGCGGCGTGTCGCAGAGCACAAGCACGACAAACTGCGGATCCTCGATCGGCGCCATTATGAACATCGACCCGATGACGTCGCTGCTTGAGTACTCACCGTAAACAAGCTTCTGCGTGGTCCCGGTCTTGATGCCGATGTTGTACCCGCTGATCTTCGCGGCCGGCACTCCCTGGAACACAGAAACATTGTGAAGTATCTCACGCATTTCCGACGCGGTGTTCTCGGATATGACCTGCCGTTTTATCTTCGGGGCAAACTCTTCGACCATATTGCCGTTTTCGTCCGCCAGTCCTTTTACGACGCGCGGCACCATCAGCTTGCCGTCGTACGCTATTGAGCCGATAGCGCTTATCATCTGGATCATCGTAACGGACAGGCCCTGCCCGAAAGCCATCGTGGCGAGCCCCACAGGGCCGGCCGTGTCCGCGTCCTGCACGAGCGGCATCTCTTCGCCCGGCAGATCGATGCCTGTCTTTTCCGTGATCCCGAATAATTCGAGATAGTTGTAAAAGCGGTTGTACCCGAGCGTCTGCACGACCTGCATCATGACCGGGTTGCAGGAATTCGCTACAGCCTGCCGCACGGTCTGCCCCCCGTGAGCGCCGGGATAGACCCAGCACCTGATCTTGCTGTCGTAGACCTGCAGCGACCCGCCGCAGTTGAACCACGAATCGGGCGTTACGGCTCCGTCCTCAAGCCCGGAAGCTACCGTGATCGCCTTGAACGGGGATCCCGGATCGTAGACATCCGATATACAAGGGTTGCGCCACATTTTCGATAAATATGCCGTTTGCTCTTCCGGCGTCAGCGCGCCGAATATCTCACGCTCCTCGGCTTCTATAGGCCGGCCGGGATCGTTCGGATCGTACGGGTCGGTGTCAGCCATGGCGAGTACGTCGCTTGTCTTTGGATCGTAGACGATCGCCATCATACGGTCTGCCTGAGTGCGCTCAAGGCCCCGCATCAGCGCGTCCTCGACGAAGTACTGGATCGACTCGTCTATAGTCGTCACGACATTGAGCCCGTTCCGGCCCTCATAATAAGCCTGCTCGCCGCCGGTAACGGCGTCACCGAACAGATCGGTCCTGGCGATCTTCCGCCCGGTGACGCCGGACAAATACTGATCGTAAGTCATTTCAATACCGCTCTGCCCGATACCGTCATAGTTGACGCTGCCGATGATTTTCGCGGCAAGCGTACCGAGCGGGTATTGCCTGGTGCTGCACTCCTCGATCTCGATGATCGTGATCTTTTCTTTATCTATGCCTTCGCGGATCGCGGCGATCTGCGGTTTTGTAAGATCGCTCGCCACGCGCACGAGATACTCATCCGAAATAAACTTCGCTTCTATGCTGGCGGCCGTGACCCCGGTCTCGGACGCGACCAGAGCGGCGGCCTTTTTCCTTTGTTCCGCCTGTTTTTCGGGATCTACAAGAGCGGCTTCCGCTTCGGTCGCGGGCTTCAGGCGCACCCAGACACGGTAGCTGACTGTGCTGACCGCAAGCTCGTTCATATTGCGGTCGAGGATGGATCCGCGCGTCGGCTTTATCCGTTCGTCCTTTATCTGATACTCCATGGCCTTGGTCGCGTACTCTTCAGCGGCCACGATCTGGATCCAGCCTACGCGGAAGGTAAGCAGCGTAAAAAGCAGGAGTATTATGACAAAAGCGGCCAGAATCCGCTTTTGCACGCTGAATACTCCTACCGCGACATTGCTTCTATTCCGCCTCCGGTTCCTCCGGCTGGCTTCGTGCTCCTCCATATGCCCTCTCTTTTATATATTTGCCGAAATCCGCTCTTGTTTCCGGCAGCTCTTCTATATATACATACTGTTCGAACGAAGGCTCTTTCATGCCGAGCTCCGCCTGCGCGCGGTCTTTGATCAGCTGCATGTTCCTGGCTTGTTCGATCTCTATTTTCAAATTCGCTATGTCGTCGTCGACGTGAGCTATGCCCTTTTTCAGATCGTTGATTTCCTTTTGCGCTACCGCGGCCTGCGCCGAAAGGAAAATGATACCCATCGCGATCGCCGTTACGACGAAGACGACCAGTACGATAGCGCGGATCTCGGCAGGCGTCATTATTTCAAGAGGCATGACCGGATGGCGGTCTTCCTCGAACAGAGGCACAGACTTTTTGCGCCGTTCTTCGCGCAGCGGCGGTTCGACGCGTTTCGGCGGCTCGTAAGGCTGCCACGCCGGACGGGCCGAGCCCTTGCGTTTCGGCGCCGGCGCCGTAAAGGATTCCGCTCTCCTGCTGTAATTCTGTTGTGCGCTTCCTGCTGCCATTTCTCCTCCGTAGGATGCCTACAACTTTTCCAATATCCTTAGCTTTGCGCTGCGCGCCCTCGGGTTTTCCTCTCTTTCTTCCGCGGACGGCAGGATCGGTTTTTTCGTGACCCTTTTCGCGTCCGCTGCCTTCCCGCAAACACAGACCGGCGCCCCTTCGGGGCATTCGCACGGGTTTTCGCGCCTGCGGAACGCTTCCTTGACTATTCGGTCTTCGAGAGAGTGAAATGTGATCACCGCCATTCTTCCCCCTGACCGAAGAACGTCGATAAAATTTTCTATTCCTCTCTCCAGCGCGCCAAGCTCATCGTTCACCTCGATCCGGATCGCCTGAAAAGTCCTCTTCGCAGGATGCGGCCCGTCTCTTCTCGCGGCTGCCGGGATCGCGCGCTTTATGATCTCCGTCAGCTCGCCTGTGCTGCTGATCCGCCTCTGTTTTCGTTCTGTCACGACAAACGAAGCGATCCTCTTTGCCCATCTTTCCTCGCCGAAATCCCGTATTATCCGGCGGAGTTCTTCTTCGCTGTACCCGTTTACGACGTCTTCCGCACTCAGTCCCGAGGTATCATCAGCGTCCATCCTCATATCTAAAGGACCGTCCTGCATATACGAGAACCCGCGCTCTGCTTCGTCGAGCTGTCTTGACGAAACGCCGAGATCGAGTAAAGCGCCGTCTATGGCGGGTATCCCGGCTTCACCAAGCGCCGCCTTGATATTTTCAAAGCTTGTGTGGGAAAACAGCTTTTCGCAACCGTATG
>Ga0123356_10007142_pt1 | contig 11185 bp, 9 predicted proteins | sample TergutEmb28metaG_2_FD_92546 | JGI IMG/M metagenome (GOLD analysis project Ga0123356, IMG submission 92546) | Embiratermes neotenicus P3 segment gut microbial communities from Petit-Saut dam, French Guiana - Emb289 P3 | ecosystem: Host-associated > Arthropoda: Insects > Digestive system > Gut ... | reverse complement strand
TTACCATCAGCGGGCGCTGCGCTTCGGCAACCTTCGCGCGGTAATCAAATGTTCTGCGCATCCATTGGTTCGAAATGCCGGCGGTATCAATAGCGCCTAACGTTTTATTTATAATGGAACAGAGAACCTCTTCGTCTTTATTAAATCCGAATTTGGAACTCATTCCCTGATTAAAAACATAATTTACTTTATATCCCGAAAGCTCCTGGTAATGTGTAAGGAACATAAGCCTTCTTTCCGTAGTCATGGCAAGTTCAACCTCGCCGTTTCTCATCGCGTTAAAAGTTTCTTCGATACCGTCATATTCGATTGTGTTTTCGTGCCCCGGAAACCATTGTTTAAACATGGCGGTGTAAGCGGTATCTTTGGTTAATCCCACCCTTGTATAAAGTATTTCATTTGTAGAAACGTTTGGATAATCCAATCTTGATATAAGCGCGTAATTATCATCCTGAATTGAAATTTCGGGCCAGATGAAATGTTCTTCGCGCGCTTTTGTCCAGATTAAATCCGATACAAACGCGACTTCTCCCCTTCTTAACATTTCCTGTATAGCCGACCATTCCGTATAACGATCGTTTTTAAGTTCAAATGACAAACCGGTCATCGCGCCAATTTCATCTAACAAATCAAAAAATATTCCCTGAAATTCATTTTCCCGCTTGTTAAAAAAACTTATCGGATAGTTACTGTAAATCGCGCCAACCGGAATTACCGGACGATTTCTTATATATTCACGTTCTTCATCCGTAAACTGCTTACGAAGTTTAAATCCAAGATATTCCTTTTGTCCCCTGTTATAAAGCGCGGTTAAATAGGCGAGCGCTCCATTATCCAGCGCTTTTTGAACAATTTTAATCACAGGTTCTAAAACAGGGTTTTGCGTTGTAAGCGAAACAGGGCTGTAAATCAGGGGGAAATACTCTCTCGCGACTACATCACCGAATTTATCAAAAGAAACTTCAGCGGTATCTACATTAAAAAAAACATCAGCTTCACCGCTTTTTAAAAGCGCGTAAGCTTCATCAGTATTTCTGACCAAATGAACTTCATAAGTACCGCTTTCGAGTGTGGAAGTTACATCATGGATTGTAGTTGTACCTTGTACAAAAGAAAAACGCGGCGGACGTGTTAAAGCTATTTGTTCGATAGTTGGGCTGTCTATAATTTGAAAAGCACGCAGTGTCTGTGTGGCGATGGTGCTTGTCATAAAATAAGTTTTTAACCTTTCTTCTGTTGCCGTCATCGCGCCTGTAAAATGGACATCGAAACTGGCAAGTTTTGCTAAAAACTCACCCCACTCGACATACTCCGGTTTAAACGGAATATCGAACAAATTTGTCAGCCAATCACAAAACAAGGCGGAGAACCCTTTGATTTCGTCATTTTCGTCTAAAAAAGCTACAGTAGAAGGCAGAACGCTGTATACAAAACTGCCATATTCCTCTCTAAGTCTGTTAATCGTTGAAATTTCATCTTCTGTAATGCCCGGAATATCCGTATATGATGTAAATAACGCGGATTTAATTTCAACCGGTTTTTGGCAAGCAGTAATAAAAACTAAAAAAAACATAACAAAAAAAAGCATGATTAAGAAAAATTGACAGGAAAATCGCTTTTTTACAAACATACAAATCCTCTTGGTTTATTATTATTTGTTGGTAATAAGAATATGTATAATTATAGGATAATATTAAGAATAAAGCTATAAATAAAGTTATAGATTTAAGAAATCACAAAATAATACATAAGCCTTTGATATGAGATTGACTTAAATCCATCAATTTAATAAAGTAAAAGTGACTTATGGGGCTGTAGCTCAGTTGGCTAGAGCGCTTGAATGGCATTCAAGAGGTCAGGGGTTCAATTCCCCTTAGCTCCAATCTCTAAATCCTTATGTAGTAAGGAATTGCCTACTCGAAAACGAATGGCGTATCACACTAATACCTAAAAGTGACACTCGGAGTGACACTTTTTTGGTAAGACATCTGTAAGATGTCAGGAGTGCATATGCGTTGTCCGTTTACGTTATTCAAAAAGAAAACCGGAATTGGTCTCATTTGGTACATTCGGTTTTGGAATGAGAAAGCACAGAAGTATACTCTGACTAGTTCTACAGAGATCATTGTCGAAGGTAAAAAAGAAAGAAAAAGAGAAGCAGAGTTAAAGGCTCAGAAAATGCTTTCAGAGATACGCTTTGAAAAGGAAGCTGCTGACCGCCCCTTCATTGAGTATCTTGAGGATTTTTGGAAATCTAACTCTCAATATGTTAAAGAGTGTGCTGTCTTAAAGAAGAAGCCACTCTCTGCTTATTACGTGCGCCAAAATGCTGTCAATGTCAAACTTCATGTTAAACCCTTCCCAAAGTTTAAAAAGTTGACTTTGCGTGAACTTACTGCTGGATTTATCAAAGACTGGATGGCGTGGGCTGCGGATAATAATCTTTCTGAAAGAACAATTAATTCTGTTTTGAGTACCAAGAGTGTGGCAGTTCGCCATGCGGTTGAAAGAGAAGAGCTAGATAGAGACCCATTTAAAAATATCAAAAAGGTACCTGAAAGTCCAAAAGAAAAAGGTGTACTCACCTTTGCTGAAAGAGATAAATTAATAAAAGCTAAACCTACTGACCCTCTTTCAAGATTGGCTGTTCTTCTTGGTCTCCTGTGTGGAATGAGACGTGGTGAAGTTCGGGGCTTGAAGTGGAGTGATTTTGACAATGGTCTCATTAACCTAACTCATAACTTTGTAAATATGGAAGGATTGAAGAAGCCAAAACATGGGAAGGAAAGAACTGTCCCTTACCTTGATGTTGTTGAAAAAGCATTTGATGAAGTCCGTAAAACCGCAATCCGCCCACACTTTGATAATTATGTATTTGAAAGTTTTAACCGCCCCGGACAACCAATGTGTGAGACTTTCTTCCGCAACGCTATTAGACGAGAACTTGAAGGGATTGGAATATCTGCCAAAGAAACAAAAGCCACCAATGACACGCCCACGGTTCCCAGTGAGCAAAAAAGACGGAATTTGAGCTTCCATAGCCTTCGCCACAGTTTTATCACTTTGGGTAGGATGGATGGAATTTCTGACCTTGAAATACAGGCTGTTGCCGGACATTCCACCAGAAAAATGATGGAACATTATACCCATGCCGAAAAAGTTCTTAATTTTGAGGATTATCGTGAAAAGATGAGGAAGGTGGTGGGGATGTGAGGGTGTCAGTTAATTATAACTACAATGACTCATTCCTCGTCGTTTTAGGCTTAATGTTTTACGTAAAGACTGAATGTTTAATATTTGTTCTCTATTTAAACCTATTTTTGGAAGTAATATAAAATCATTATAATCCAAGATATCCTGAATATCTTTGCTTTCCTCAAATCTTTTAGATAAGTCTTTAAATTTGCTTTCACTTATTCTAAAATATGGTATCGGAAGTTTTTTAAATTCATTGGGTGTCAATTCCAATACGCCTCCACCATAATATCGTCCTCCTAATTCAGAAAAAACAAGTGTTAAAGAATTATAAAAAGAAAAAATAAAGCTATTTATGTCATAGCCATCTTGCATTTCTATTTTATATGCAGAATCAGTTACTAAAACTTTTGCTTCATTTTTTACAATTTTTGGAAATAAATGACTGCGTTTAAAAAAGAATCCTTCAGGAGGTTCAGATATATTTGGAATTACTGACCAATGGTTTCTGATTCTACATTTATATCTGTCAGGAATATTATTTTTTTCACCAATATCTAAATAATATTTGTTTTTTGAATTTAATTTGTTAATATCTTTTTCTTTAAGACATATTATCTTCATCGGCTTTCCATTAGTTGAAAGTTTTTTATAATCAGAATGATTAAATACAATTCTGGTTTGAACATAAGCTCCTTTTTGTAGTATTGGTTTTGTATATTCAGACCATTTGTATTCCTTTTCTGTATCAGAATCAATAATAAAAAAATTATTTGCGGCTGTTACTATTCCTGGTTTTGAAAAACAAAAGTGTTCCACATGGTTTATTGATGTCCTGATGTTATCCAGAAACTGTAAATCTTCACAGGCTAATGTGTGGTGTATCCATTTAATATTAAGGGACTGAATGGTTTGGTTTTCTATTAAAGAGATAGTATGATTATCTTTATTATTAATGTCAGGAATATGAGTATAATAAACACCTCTTTCCGAATGTTTTTTATATCCAATTAGGACAATGGTATTCTGACCTTTACATTCAAACATCAAGTCAGAAAAAGTATATATTTCTGTTCTTTCAAATACTTTAAGAATGAATTCTTTTAACTCATTAGCATATTTTACCTGTAATAATTCTGCTGGCAGTACAAATGCAAGAACCCCATTATTATCCAACATAGAAACTGATTTTAACAAAAAAGCAGACCAAATATTTTTAAATACTTTGACAGAAAGCTGTGATTGTTTATATATTTTATTTCCATATATGATCTGGTTTGCTGATAAAAGATTTTTTTTAATATAAGGCGGATTCCCAATAATTAAATTATAAAATTCACCGGAATTAGATTCATGTTTTAAAAAACTCTCATGTATAAATGTAATATCCATTTTCCCCCAATTCCGCTTTTTTAATTTGGTAATTTCTGTTTTATTGATATCAATAGCTTTAATAACAATTATTTTATTTAAAAATATTGAACTTCTTGCGAAAGCATCTAAAAAACTTCCATCGCCAACACTCGGTTCCAATATTGATAATTTCTTTAATGATTTAAAATATATCTCAAGCCGTGTATAAATAAAATCAGCAAGATAATCAGGGGTGTAATATGCACCCATTGCTTTTTTTGTCTTCATTAGGCTAATACTCCATCAATTCATTATGAAATTTGTGATAGTTTAACAACAGTTTATAATGAATTTCTTCGAGTTTTTTTCTATTCCCAGCAGGTTTATTAATAATCATTTTTTCTATTTCATGAATAGTTTTATTTATTTCATCTAAAAGCCAAATTATTCTATGTTCCGGCTTTGATAGATTTAATTCCTTATAAATCCATTTTCCAAGCTCAGTTATAGCAATTATTTCACCATTATCTTTCCGATCAAATTGATCGTCATATTCAGATTTACATGGATCTATAAAACCGACATTATCCTTATGGCAGACATCCATGCTTTTAGTCGGCCATTTGTTTCTTTTTGCATTGTTGCAAGACCGGCAGGCATATACTAAATTTGAGTATTCCTGTTCTTTATCTTTGTATTCTTCTGGTTTAGTGAAGGTTTCTTTTAAATATTTTTTTGGGATAAAATGATCTATCTCATAATGAGCTCGTCTGAAACCGTCATGAGAATCGCAATATCCGCATCGATGGTTAAAATCTTCTTTAAGATTTTTTCTGTGTTCGCTATAATGCCTTGCAATTTTTACAACATTCCGCCTTCTTGGAATTCTTTTACGAAATTTCGGCATTCTAATTTTCTTCTCCAAGACGATTCAATATTTCTTTCGCAGAATTAAGCAAATCATACAATGAAGAAATGTTTTCAGGTTTTTTAAGATGTGAAGGCATTATTTTATCTGATGGGGTAACTTCATCAATATATTGGTAAAGCTTATAGTATTCTTCCTCTTCATTCTGAGAAAGTTCCATTTTCATCTTTTTATCAATAAGTTGTTCCAACCTCTCTATTGTTGCTTCTTTCTTATTTTTATAATTCTTGATTAGACTATTTATTTTTAAAACAAATAAATTCACTCCTTCTTTTGTTTTTTCAAGATAATCTCCTTTGCTGTTTATCATATTAACATTATCAAGTTGATTATATGCATCAATTTCATGTGATGTAAGAATAATAATCGGGAAATAAGGATTCCATTTCCTAATTTCATCAAAAACAGTATCAGCATTAAAAGATTTCCCGGTTGAATCCAGCTTAAAATCAAGAACCAACAACTCAAGATCATGCTGTTCTATTTCATTTACGATATCAGAAGGAATAGAGATATTGTCTATTTCAATAATATTAACATCAAAATCATTTTTTAGTCCATGATAAAAATTTACACCTTGTCCTGGTTCATCATCAAGATAACCAATACGATACTTTTCCATATTAACCTCTTGTTTTTACTCTGATTTTAAGTGCAAATCCCTTTTTGAATTCCATTATTTCAATATTTGCATCAGAATACTGATCTATAACTGATTTTGCTATATACAGCCCAAGACCTGTTCCTTTACTTTTTCCAAATTGATCTTTTCTTGAGGTTTCAAAAGAATTAAATATAACATACGGATTTTTATGATATTCTTTGGATAATCCTTTTCCATTGTCCATAAAAATTATTTCTATAAAATTATTATTTAAAGAATATTTGATTGATATTTTTCTGCCATCAATAATTTTAGACAACCAATAAATAGAATTTGTAATTAAATTATTAAAGATAGAATCCAAATCAACTTCAAAGCCGCGGAAAGAACATTCCCTTTTAATATTATTTTTCAAATCCAATTTAATTATTCTTTCTTGAAGCACACCATCCCAGGTTCTTTTAAAATCATGGAAATAGTTATCAATGTCTATATTTTTTCGTTTGCGTTTATCACTACGTAATGAGTTAATTGAATAGCTAAGCCAATGCTTTAACTTGTTATCCTCTTTTTTGATAGTTTCTATCATATAATGCGGATTTTCTTGTTTAATTAAGTCTCTAGTCAAATCTGCAGGAATGTATTTTTTCATACTTGATAATAAAATATCTGCCCGTGATTCAAGGCGATTACGAATATTTTCCAATTCATGCGCAAAAGAAGAAATTATTAAACCTGTACTAGCCAGATTACGTAGCAAGCGAATTTCTTCTTCTTTTTCTTCAATTTCTTCTTCAAAAGCCGATATTCCCTTTGCTAATGTTTTTAATTGTTCCTGAGTATCTTCAGGTGTGTATTTTCCCTTTGTTATATTATTCGCAAGGTCTTTTGCTTTTTGCTTAGCGCCTTCACGATAAGTCATATTATACAGTTCAGAAAGGCAAAACATGATGTTGTTTCTATCTTCTTCAAATTTTCTAATTATTTCAATTAAGATATTTTTAAATAGTTCAAATGCAGGTGTTTCCTGCAATCCTTCACGACCTGATTTATCTTGGAATAGTTCATTGGATATTCTTGATATTGAAACGGTTCCTGATATTTGATTAGGTCTTATTCTATAATCACCTAGTCTCTGCCCTGCACCAGCTGGACTTTGCGCCTGCCTTTCTCCCAACAAGAGCCAGTCATCGCCATTTTCTCCGTAAGGACGAACCCGAAAATCGTCACGGAAAATTTTTATGCCTCCAAATTTTTCGAGCCATGCTCTTCTGCTGGCACTGACAATCTCTTTATATGGGTATTTTTGTGAAGCTGCTTCCTTGGTATTTTTAATGAAATAGAAAATGAATTTAAACTCTCCAATTTTTTCAAGTAATTCCTGATCAATATTTTCTCTATACCCTTTAAAATCATTAAGTGATTGGACTATCTTGAATGATTTTGATTTAAAATCACGTAAACGATACGGAAACTCTTTCATACCTTCCAGAGCAAACACACCTCTGAACTCAGTATCAAGGCGCTTAACATCAAGTTCATTACGGAATATTTCTATGTTTATAGTTTTGTTCTCGTCAGACAGATAATGTGCTTCTATTTTATAATCATAATCATCATAATAAGTTGTAGGAACAGCACCATACTTAGTCTCATCTTCAGTTGAAAAAAAGTAAATGTCAAAGTATGATTGCTCTTTAGAAGGAATTAGCTGTTCCAAATTGGAATATATTTTGTTAATTGAATCATCATCCCATAAATCATTTAATTCGGTTATATTGATAATAGTACCATGCTCAAAAGACAGGTTATTGATAACATCCAATATTTTATTATTCCCAGAAAATATAGAATTTAATTTTTCCTTTATAGATAATGAATGAATAACATCGAATTCTGCCATTACCTGATCTATTGTAGAGCCAGGTCTATCAAAATTCTCCCAATTAATTTTCCAATAATATCCTTCTGGTAGGTTTTTGTGTTTTTCGGGTACAGTAAGAAGTTCAGCAACCTTCCCTAACCTATTAAGCGCAAATCGACCTATACCTTTTGCTCCTGTTTTAATTCGATTTTTTTTAGATTCATAGTTTATTAACTTATCATCTGTACCGATAATCATCCATTGATTATTGAGTATTTCTTCAGTCATTCCATAACCATCGTCAATTATATATACCTCATATTGGGATTTTTCAGGTTTCCTTTGGGTTTCATTAGCATTTTGAGAATCATCACTTTCTAGTAATTCTTCATCTTTTTGTGGTTTTTCTATTTTTTTAAAGACAGTTATACAGGTTTTTGCATCTGCATCATAAGCATTTTTAACAAGTTCAATGATAGCTCCACTGGCGTTGGAGAAATTTTCCATACCTATAAGCTTGGCTGTTCTTGCTGAAACTGTAAAAGGTATTTCTCGCATTTTTATATCATACACTAAAAATCGGACAATATCCATAGAGTTAATCATTTATATTAAGAGCAATATTTTACCCACCGTTACCAGTAACGGTTAATGCTATAACCCAAAAAAATAGTAAAAAAGGGGAAACCTGCCCACTCTTTGTAAATAAAATGTCCTGTTTAGTATTAATTTCTTTCGGCAAAGCATTAAGTTTTCCATTATTGATATAAAATTTGTTTAATTACCTCATTTACTATAGATTTTAAGGATAAAATACGACCTGCTCAAAACTCTACACAATGTGTAGAAATCTAGTCGCATCTAGAAAAGTCTACCCACCTGGAAACTTAACCCCTTGGTTCTTCACCCGTTTTAGTAGTAAGGTCGAACAATTAAAAATTACCACTTAAAAAGCATGACATTAGAGACCCCACCCTCGAACATCCATGACTCGTTCTCTACACGTTTAATCTTATTAAGCGCCAAATTATATATTTTCCAACTGATTAACCTGTGTATATAAAAAGCCTCTGAAATCATATACCATGCCTTTTCATAATCTTTATAATGTCCATAATACGGAAATTTCAAACCTTTCCACTCAATTTGACCTGCCATATCTTACCACTTAAAAATCATATTTACTGTTTTTACATACCTATTTACAGGAACAGTGTAAGTTAGTAATAGGTTCAACTGACCAGCCCGGAGTTACCTACATTCGTTTTGGAAGTCTTTGAGGTTTTTCATTTTCCAGTCCATTTTATTTTACTACAAGTCATTGAAAAATCGAACCTAACTTTTCAAACCGTGAGTTACCGTCAAATTGATCTTGTATCGTCATATTTAATATACATAGTCCTGAGCACTACGCCCCGTAAAAGACATCATCTTCTGCTTGGATATTCAAAAAATCTAATTGCAATAACCTTAGGCAGAATTCCAGTACAATCAATGTTAATCAGAACGCCTCCATGACCCATTGTAGAGCTTAAATCCTCGCCGTAATATTCCACTGCTCCAAGTTCAGTTGTGCCTGTCCTTAATAAAAAATATCCGCCGGCAAAAACAAAATCTATGTCTCTTATCCAAAAGTTATAAGTTCTTCCTGACCTTCCCTCATTCCGTGTTATTCTTAATGCTTCCTGTAAAGTATTTCTTGTGTATGTCACACTGTTATAAACCCACTGCTGCGCGTTAGACTTATCCAGTATATCAACCATCTCTACAAATTCACCTAATGCCATCCAGTTAGAAGTTGTCTCAAAAACATAATTTATATTTAAGTTCAGGAAATCTCCCGTTTCAATTCCGGTGAAATTTCCGTTATCAAGCCCAATAAATGTCCCTTCAATTCCGTTGGAAACAACTGCTATAACAACAAACCCTCTTGCTGTTTGAAAATTTCTGACAGTACCTTGAATTTTTGCTCTGGCAAACCTGTTTTGATTTGGGTTCCAGTTTGATACAGACATCTTAATAGCAGGAAGAGTCAGTGCAGGATATAAATTTTTTCTGGATAAGTTGAATATGCCTCAAGCGTTGAATGATACCAGTTAAGTAATTCCTCTCCTCCCAGTGCTGGTCTATTTTGCGCATCCACGTTTCCTACAATTACAAAAACAACAATAACAGCAAAAAATATCTTTTTCATTATTCTACCTCCTTACCAAATACCAAATGCTTTTTTAATCAGGCTTCTTCCGCCGCGAAAAAACAAAGGAAAAACCATACAAACCAAAAACATCGAAAGCCACCAGCCTACAAGCAGACAGTAAAGCCCGTGAAATTTACCACCACTGCTACCGCTTTGATTTTTTACTATTTTTTCCATAGCTCTTGCTTGTTGCTCTTGAGCTTTTATTTCCCTGTTTCTATTTTGTCTTTCTCTTATCCTATCCATCTTGGTTAAAATCATTCTCTGGAATGATTAATTTTTATTCACTTTTTTTTAGAATTTCCAACCGGTTTAATATTTGTAAATACCCATTTCCCATTCTTCCGCGCTCCCTCACGACGCAGCAATCCATCAACTTGATATTCTTTCAACTCGCGAGAAATTGTTCTTGAAGACTTTCCTGTAATTTCTGAGATATATCCAATAGTTGCAGTAGGGGTTTCTTTTATCACATCCAAAGTTGTTTTTTCTTTCTTTTTCAGCTTCTCATCTGAAGATATAAATCCTTTTATAAAAGGAAATGTTACAATAGAAAAACTGGGTGTAAGTTCAAAAATTGATGGGTCATACGCTTTAAGAATACGACTCATACCGGAACCTATTTGTTCAACAAGTTCCATATCGCGGAATACACGCATAAGTTCACGATTACGAGGCATAGAGCGGCATTTAAAAAAGTCATACTCACTCAATCCTTCAACTAATCCGCCACAGGAAGTAACTACAATTTTATCAGAAAATATTTCAATAAGAGGTACACCTTTCGTATAATCATTGTGAACAATTGCATTTATTACGGCTTCGCGTAGAGCGATTGAATTCACTCTTTCTTTTTCAAGTCTGTTTTTGGAAGTTACTTTAGCAAAAGTACGATTTTCAGAATCCATGCGGTCTAATATCCGCTGAGTAGCTGTAATCAGGCACTTATTGCCATACTCACGTGTTTCAATTAGGTCAACCTTATCAATACCGGCATAAACTGCAACTTTTACAGATACCCCATTTTCATCAGCAAGCAGGTAG
>Ga0123356_10007141_pt1 | contig 11188 bp, 9 predicted proteins | sample TergutEmb28metaG_2_FD_92546 | JGI IMG/M metagenome (GOLD analysis project Ga0123356, IMG submission 92546) | Embiratermes neotenicus P3 segment gut microbial communities from Petit-Saut dam, French Guiana - Emb289 P3 | ecosystem: Host-associated > Arthropoda: Insects > Digestive system > Gut ... | reverse complement strand
CACTGGAGGTTGTAGAAAAGTACGGTGCTGACGCGCTCCGCTTTATTATCGTGATGGGTAATTCTCCCTGAAATGATATGCGTTTTTACCTTGAAAAGTGTGAAGCGATGCGGAATTTCGCAAATAAGATATGGAACGCCAGCCGTTTTGTTATGATGAATCTTTCAGGTAAGGGAGAAGAGAGTTGGGAGAAAGGAGTAGATTTTTCTCTACCAAAGGAATTGGAACTTGAGGATAAGTGGATATTATCAAAGCTTAATACTCTGGCAGGTGAAGTTTGTGAGAACTTGGACAAGTATGAGCTGGGAGTCGCTGCAGCTAAAATCTATGATTTCATATGGGATACATATTGTGACTGGTACATTGAGCTCACTAAACCGCGACTTCAGAAAATTGTAAATGATAAAGTGCAAGCCATAAATAAGGACGAAGAAAGCAGTGCGGAAAGCGCACTACGCGTTTTGCTTTATGTACTGAAAGAAGTATTGACTTTACTGCATCCGTTTATGCCCTTTATTACCGAAGAGATATGGCAGGCACTGCCATACAATGATTCTGTACTGATGATACGTACGTATACTGAGTTTAAGGACACGTTGCATTTCCCAAGTGAGGAAGAGGAGTTCGAGTCTGTCATGGCTGCGATCAAGGCTGTGCGTTCACGTCGCGCAGATATGAATGTTCCGCCTTCAAAAAAGTCATCTTTAACGATCGTTACCGACAAGCCGGAGGTTTTTGAAACCGGAAGAGCATATATATGCAGACTTGCTTATGCAACTGAACTTACTGTAACGCGAGAGGTTCCGGATGATTTAAGTAATCTTGTTACTGTTGTAACAAATGATGCCCGTTTGTTCATGCCGCTTGCCGATCTTGTTGATGTTGAGAAAGAGCGTGAGCGTATTGATAACGAGATTTCAAAAGTGGAATCAGAGATCACACGTGTGGAGCAAAAGCTTGCAAACACACAGTTTACATCAAAAGCTCCTCCCTCTGTAGTACAAGTTGAACGTGACAAAATCGATAAACTAAACGCATTATTGGAAAATCTAAAAGAAAGTAGAGGAATATTGTAATGACAACAAAAGAAATTATGGACATTGCGCTAAAAACAGCCGGGCTTACAGAAATGCCGGCAGACTGCGGGATCATTGTTGAGGGTAAGGGCATAAAAAAAGTGCTCATGGGTGTTGATATGGACACCGCAGAACTATTGCTTGCCAGGCAGCTCGGGTACGATTGTGTTGTGAGTCACCATCCAAAAAATTCAAATATCGATATGATCGACCTGCTGGATACCCATATCCGCAAGCTGGAGGCACTCGGAGTTCCTAAGAACAAGAGTCAAAAGCTGTTGGAAGACAGGAAAACCGAGTTGAATTACAGTTGGCATGTAGCAAATACAAGACGTTCTGAAAGTGCGGCAATACTTCTGAACATGCCATATATCAGCCTTCATACACCTGCTGATATTATTGGCGAAGCGATCGTTCAAAAGTTTTTGGACAAGAAATTTTCAACAAAACCCGATACCACAGTCCAGGAAGTCGTTGAAGCTCTGGAGGGCATCGGGGAATATAAGAATTCTGCGAGAAAACCTGTTATTAGAGTTGGTTCAAAGGAGAGCTATGCAGGGAAAATCTACGTCCTGATGTCCGGTTTGACCGGTCCGGGTCCAAAAATCCTGAAAGAATACTTTGAAGCGGGTGTAGGTACACTTGTCATGATGCATATTCCTGAAAAGGATGCAAAAGAACTTAAAGATCAAAACATTGGAAATGTTGTTATTGCGGGACATATGTCCAGCGATTCCCTTGGTATGAATAAGCTTGCCAAGGAATGGGCTAAGAAAGGTGTCGAAACCACTATGATGTCCGGAGTAGTTGCCGGTAAATGATTTTCGGTCTCGCCCTTTTTTACTGATACTTCAAGACTTTTCGCAGTTCATCTCTCATTTTTAAAGCTTCTTCTCTGGCGGCGGCTGCGTAGTCGCCGCCTTGTTTTTTCCATGCTGCTATTATTCCTCTTGATGAGTTCACTATTGCTCCTCTTCCATTTTCATCAAAGGATTTTGCTGCTTCATCTGCTGATCCGCCCTGTGCTCCGTACCCGGGGACAAGGAAAAACGTGTGCTTTAAGCGTTTACGCAGAAATTCCGCTTCCTGAGGGTAAGTTGCTCCGACCACTGCTCCGACACATGAATATCCATATTTATCAATAGTATTTTTTGATATTTCTGCCATCAAATCACCAACTAATGTATAAAGCTTTTCAACTTGTGACAGATCGTGTGACATTTTTTGTGACATTTTTTGTGACAGATTATGTGACAAGTCACCGTCCCTTGTCTCATCTGCATGGGACAGGTCACTGTCCCCAGTCACGTTTGTCACGCTTTCTGTCACATTTTCGCGCTCGTCATTTTCCTCTTTGCAAAAAGTAAGGACGTTTTTATCTTGGATTTCGCCTGCTGAGGGATTTGATGTCCTTACAAGAGCGAAAATCGCTTTATCGTACTTGATTGCTGCTTCAATAAATGGTTTGATTCCGTCTGAGCCGAGGTATGCATTTACTGTTAATGCGTCAGCATCAAAAGGAAGGTATTCCTTACTTCCTATTTTGATCTTGCCGAGGTATGCGGTGCTGTATGCAGCGGCTGTTGAGCCTATGTCGTTGCGTTTTCCGTCGAGGATCACGTACATTCCTTTCTTTCTGGCATAATCGCACGTCTTGCTCAGTGTAAAAACGCCAAATGGACCTAATGCCTCATAAAACGCGGATTGAGGCTTTACTGCCGGTACAATGTCGTATAATGCATCTATCAGTCCTGTGTTGAATTCATAGACTGCCAGCGATGCTGCTTCCAATGTCTCTCCGTGTTCTTTAAAGTTTCTCTCAAGAATATCCGGGGGAATATGTGCCAGGTCCGGGTCTAATCCTACTACCGTAGGGTTTTGCAGCTTTTCGATTTTTTCTTGCAGTCTTGCAAACGACATTGATTTGACCTCCGTTGTTATTTATATATTAGTTATTTGTCTCTTAGTTATTATTCCTTGTCTTCATAAACAAGCCTTCCCCGGGATATTGTATATTTGACCTTTCCGCAGAGTTTTGTGCCTCCAAATGGCATATTTCTTGCTTTTGACCGGAATTTTTCGGGATCGACCACCCATTCCTCATCCGGATCAAAGATCACTATGTCAGCGATACATCCGGGCTGGATAATACCGGAGTTTAGAGTAAGGATTTTTGACGGATTGACCGAAAGCAGTTTAATAATTTCGGAAAGAGCAAGTTTTCCGGTATGATAAAGAGATGTTAAAGTAAGGGAAAGTGAAGTTTCAAGACCGATTATCCCGTTTGGGGCTTTTTGGTAAGGAAGTGCCTTTTCTTCTTCAGAATGCGGAGCATGATCGGTAGCGATCGCATCGATCGTTCCGTCACAAAGCCCTTGTACTATAGCATCAACGTCTGCTTTTTTACGTAAAGGGGGACTCATTTTTGCTAATGTGCCTTTCTCCGCGACTGCGTCTTCGGTAAGACAGAAGTGGTGAGGGGCTGCCTCTGCCGTGACTTTGATCCCGCCTGCTTTTGCGTTACGAATAGCATTCACTGCAGCAGCAGTACTCACGTGTGCTATATGGACTCTGGAATCTGTTTCTTCCGCAAGCTTTAAGTCTCGTTCAACCATTGGTTCTTCTTCTTCGCAATGGCTGATGATCAAGATGTCATTTTCTTTAGCTTTGATCAAAGCTTTTCGCATGACAGCTTCATCTCTGATCGGTATGCCATCATCAGAAAGTGCGACTGCGCCTACTTTTTTAAGCGCTGTAAAGTCCGTCAGTATTTCCCCTCTCTGCCCGAGCGTTACCGCTCCTATCGGGAGAGTTGTTATTGGAGCTTGATTAGCTTTTCTTATAACCTTTTCAAGCAATTCTGCACTATCCAACACAGGTGATGTGTTTGGCATAAAACAACATGTTGTGACACCACCGGCTGCTGCAGCTGCTGCACCTGTCATAATATCTTCTTTATACTCAAATCCCGGCTCCCGAAAATGTACATGAATGTCAACGAGCCCCGGTGCAACAACTAAATTGGTTGCATCAATGGTTTTCATATCAGGAGTCACAGGAATGTTGTCAGATATTTCAATTACTCTGTTGTCTCTGATTAATATATCTGCAGATGAGTTTTTAATCAGTATCATTGATTTTTCTCCTAAACTCTTCAAATGTCCCGTTATCGAGCGAGTCACGTATTTTTTGCATCAATATATTATAATAATATAAATTATGCATAACTGCCAGGCGCATACCAAGCATTTCTCCTGCTTTGAAAAGGTGCCTGATATAAGCGCGGGAGTATTTGCTGCATACCGGGCAATTACAATTGCTGTCTATCGGATCACTGTCTTCTTTATACTGCTCGTTATTTATGTTTATACTTCCTTCTCTGCTCCATGTATAAAGTTTTCCATGCCTTCCGTTTCTTGCAGGCATAACACAATCAAAGAAATCGATCCCGCGTGCGACACATTCTACAATATTTTGCGGCGTACCTACCCCCATGAGGTATCTGGGTTTATCCCCGGGCATGTGCTCCTCTACTATTTCCACTGTATCGTACATTTGCTGTGTTGTCTCTCCTACAGCCAACCCCCCGATAGCATATCCGGGTAACTCAAGTTCTGCGATCTTTTTCATATTAGATATTCTTAACTCTTCATATATCGTACCTTGATTTATTCCGAAAAGCGAAGAAACAAAGCCGCTGTCCCCTTTGTCTGCTATTGCACAGCCGCTGTCCCCTTGCTCTTTAATAAAGTCTTTACACCGTATCAGCCACCTGTATGTACGATCACAGGATTCTTTCACATATTCGTACGGGGAAGGTATTTCTACACATTCGTCGAATGCCATCATTATATCTGAGCCTAGATTTTTCTGTATACGAATGCTGTCTTCAGGGGACATGAAGATTTTACGTCCGTCTACGTGCGAGTTGAACGTAACGCCTTCTTCGGTGATTTTTCGTAATTTTGCAAGTGAAAATATCTGGAAGCCGCCGCTGTCAGTTAAAATCGGTCCGTCCCACGCCATAAAATTATGAAGTCCACCCTGGTCACGTATCAATTCGTCACCCGGGCGGATATGTAAGTGATAGGTGTTTGCAAGAGCTACCTGACATTCGATGTTTTTAAGATCCTCGCCGGATAGCGCACCTTTTATAGCAGCTTGTGTCGCTACATTCATAAACACAGGTGTATTGATATGACCGTGCTGTGTCGTATATGTACCCCTTCGTGCTTTATCGGTTTTTTCTATAAGCTTAAACATCGGTTTATCTTACCATGTTTATTATTTTGCTGCAATACTCGAGCTGTATTTATATTAGAACTATGCAGAAAATAACATTTTAGTTGAATAAATGGCAGAAAATTCACATTTATTTCATATTTTTGTGGTATATTGACCGGTGTTGAACCACACAATATATAGTAATTCATTAAACGGGGGAGTAATATTTATATGAAAAATTTAAAAGTTTCCTTAAAACTGATCGTTAGTTTTACACTAATCATCCTCTTGACTGCTGCAATTGGCATCATCGGGATTATCGGCATGACGAACATCAATACTGCAAAACAAGAAATGTATTACTCAATAACAACACCGATGCCATATGTCGGAAAGGTTGAAGAAAATCTTCAAAGCGCAAGAGTTTATTTAAGAGACATGATCATGGCAGCAATGGCTGACAATCAGCCCGGTGTTGATTCCAATTGGAGCAAAGTCAGCGAAAGACTGGCTGATATGAATGCCGCAATAGGTCCATTCAGAGAATATGTTCAAGACGAAGAAGCACTCAGATATTTTAATGAATCGATCCGTAAGTATGAGAGCGAGTTAAAACCTGTTGTCGATGCAATATACGCAGCAGCAAAATCGGGCACCCCGGAGGATATTGACAGAATCAAGCAAACCTTTTTACCTCAGTGTACCGACATTTCTTACAGTATTATCGATGGCTTTGAGAACTGTGTAAATCGTATGATGGATGTTGGTAAAGAGTCATATCAAACCTCTGACTCAATGGCTACCATGCTGCTCACAGTGATCATTGTGGCACTGATCATAGCAGTTGTGATCGCCGTATTTCTCACTATATACATCTCCGGTCTCATTGCAAAACCGCTTTCCATCATGGCATCTGCATTCAATCAAATCGGAATGCGGGGCAAGCTTACCTTCGATTCATCGATCACGAGATATGCCAATGAAACAGCTGAGCGCAAAGACGAACTCGGCGATTGCGCAAAAGGATTCAACGGGATCATCTCACATCTTGCAGAGATCGAAAAAAATCTCGCAGAGATCGCAGACGGAGACCTTACAACCAACGTACACGCTCTTTCAGATGAGGACAGCATAGCAAACTCAATGCAAAGAACGCTTGATAACCTGAACACTATGTTTGGTGAAATCAACTCTGCATCCGGTCAGGTTTCAACAGGTTCAAAACAGATCGCCGACGGCGCTCAGTCGCTCGCGCAGGGCTCGACCCAGCAAGCTGCTTCTGTTGAAGAACTCTCCGCTTCGATCGGCGAGATCGCACAAAAAACAAAAGAAAACGCAACAAAAGCGGAGCGCGCTGCAACTCTGGCAAGCACAATAATGCAAAACGCCGAAAGAGGCAACATGCAAATGGGCGAAATGACTACAGCCGTACACGAAATCAATCAGGCAAGCCAAAGCATCAGTAAGGTCATAAAGGTCATCGACGACATTGCTTTCCAAACAAACATCCTCGCACTTAACGCCGCTGTCGAAGCAGCTCGCGCGGGTCAGCACGGTAAGGGCTTTGCAGTTGTCGCAGAGGAAGTACGTAACCTTGCAGCAAAGAGTGCGGAAGCCGCAAAGGATACAGGCGGATTGATACAGAATTCTATGGAAAAAGCAGAGCTTGGTGCCCGGATCGCCGGCGAAACAGCCGAAAGTCTTGCAGATATCGTTTCAGGCATAAACGAGAGCAGCCAAATCGTCGGTGAGATCGCCAGATCCTCAGAGGAACAGGCACTCGGAATCACTCAAATCAACACCGGTATCGACCAGGTGGCACAAGTCGTCCAACAGAACAGTGCGACTGCTGAAGAATCAGCTGCCGCTTCCGAGCAAATGAGCAGTCAGTCGGCAATGCTTGAAGAACTGATCTCACAATTTAAGCTTAAAGGTCAGGCATTCGGTCAGCCTTCACTCCCCAAAAGAAGCAAAACCGCAGCAGCCCCGATGCCAACCCTGGATGAACATGTATACGAACCGTCCGGCGGCGGCGATTTCGGAAAGTATTAAAACTCTCATATTTTAAAGGTTAAGTTTAGGAAAGAGATCGCTTATACGGTCTCTTTCTCTTGACATAATGCACAAATTATCGTATAATGGCAATATTAAGGATAATAAATGACAAAACCGGTTTAAATTGAGTCTTATTGGAGGACAGGCTCGATACGGAAATGACCGGCTTACAGTGAAAGGATGCGATGATTAATGAGAATAAATAATAACATTGGCGCTATGAATGCGCAAAAACAAGCGGGAATCAACAGCAACGCAGTCGCAAACAGACTCGAAAAACTCAGCTCGGGCAAAAGAATAAACCGCGCAGCGGACGACGCAGCGGGTCTTGCTATTTCAGAGAAGATGCGTACCCAAATCCTCGGTACAATGACAGCATCAAGAAATACGCAGGATGCCGTTTCTCTTATTCAGGTAGCTGAAGGCGGACTTCAATCGATCCAGAGCATGCTGCAGCGCGGACGCGAGCTCGCCATCCAATCCGCAAACGGAACAAATGATGACGCAGTCGATCGTCAGGCTTTGCAAAACGAGTTTGCTAATATCGTAGCCGAAGTCGACGACACAGCTAGCACAGCACAGTTCAACGGAATGAATGTCCTCGACGGCACAAATGACCCGGTAACGATACAAGCCGGTCCAAACGCCGAAGATACAGTAAATATCGAAATCGGCGCTATGACAGCAAACGCATTGCTGGGCTTCGAAGGTGAGGAGTATAATGCATCAACAGATGTCAATATCGCATCAACAGCTGCCGCTTCAAATGCTATAGGCACAACTGATAATGCGATCAACGATATCTCCATGCAACGCGCACAACTCGGAGCAATGCAAAATCGTCTCGAGTTCAGAATGCAGGCTCTCGACATACAGGCGGAAAACGCAACCGCCGCAAGAAGCCGCATAAGCGACACAGACATGGCAAGGACAATGACAGAACTGACCTCAAAGAACATTTTACAGCAGGCGTCAAACGCAATGCTGGCACACGCAAATGCAAAACCGCAAAATATTTTAGGTATTCTTAGCTAAATTACGTAAGATAAAAGAAATCCGAGCCAATGGTTCGGGTTTCTTTTCATGTCACGTTATACTCTATCGCATACTTATCGCATACTTAAATACGCCTCTATAAACCCGTCTATGTCACCGTCCATGACGGCGTTTATATTCCCGTTTTCGAAGCTTGTCCGGTTGTCTTTTACCAACGTGTAAGGCATGAACACATACGAACGGATCTGGCTGCCCCATTCGATTTTCATTTGCTCACCTTTTATGTCACTGATTTTGTCCAAATGCTGGCGCTCTTTTATTTCCAGTAATTTCGAACGAAGCATACGCATTGCGACTTCCCTGTTTTGGTGCTGGCTGCGTTCCATTTGACAAGCAACGACCAACCCTGTCGGCAGATGTGTTATCCTTACAGCGCTTTCAGTTTTATTCACGTGCTGCCCGCCGGCTCCCGAGGCACGGAATGTATCGACTCTTAGGTCTTCGGATCTTATTTCAATATCAACATCATCTGAAATAAGCGGGGCTACTTCAATTGCAGCAAATGATGTATGGCGGCGTCCCGATGAGTCGAACGGTGATATACGTACGAGTCTGTGGACTCCGTTTTCACTTTTCAGATATCCGTATGCGTTTTCTCCGTCTATTTGGATCGATGCCGACTTCATTCCTGCTTCTTCTCCGTCAAGCCAGTCCAGTATCTTATACTTCATACCGTGGCGCTCCGCCCAGCGGGTGTACATCCGGTAGAGCATTTGCGCCCAGTCCTGCGCTTCTGTCCCGCCGGCTCCTGCGTGGAATGAAACTATCGCAGAGCAGTTGTCATAATCACCGGAAAGTAATGTTTCAAGCCTCGCTGTTTCAAGGGCTTCAGTAAATGATTTAAACTCATCCTCAAGCTCGGGCAACAGGCTTTCATCCTTCTCTTCCGCTCCCATTTGACACAAAGCAATCAAATCGTTCCATGATCCTTCCAGCTTTTCATAACTATCCCGCTTGTTTTTCAGCTGTTTGATCCTTTGCAATACCTTTTGTGAATTATCAAGATCATTCCAAAAACCATCGCCTACACTTTCTGCTTCCAATTTATGCAACTCTTCGGCAGCGTCGTCAAGATTAAGCGCTAACTTAAGTGTGTCAAGCGTCGCCCGCAAATTATTTATTTTTTGCTTATAATCATCAAATTGGATCATGATCCTGAATATCCTCGTTCTGTTTATAGTAAGTAACCGGAGTTGTTATGCGACTCGCAATTCAACTACTATCACCTGCGGATTGTTTAAAAATCGTGTCCAGCCGAAGTGGTTGCCCAGACCTCTTGAGACTACTAAATTTGTATTCCCTCTTGTATATACTCCACTCGTATAAGTCGGGAAAAGTTCATGCTGCGGTCCGACAAGTCCGTCGGTAAACGGCAGCCGCACCATTCCTCCATGTGCATGTCCGCTAAGCACCAGATCGATCCCAAGATCGCTGTATAACTGTAAATATTGGTTTCTGTGTGACATTACGATAAGAAATTCAGGGTTTTTCTGTTCCCGGACAATATCGATCAGTTCTCTCGGTTTGATCATATCTGCAGGTCCGTTAGGGTCATCAACTCCAACAATAGTTATTGAGTGACCGCCGGATGTCAGCTGCTGATTTCGGTTGCGTAGTACGTTTACCTCGTTTTCTTCAAGCATCGCCAGTAAAGGACGAACCATGCCGCTGTCCCATTCATGGTTGCCTGTTACATAAAACACAGGTGCAATTCTGGTGAGCTGCTTTACCAGTGTCTGAGCTATTTCGATCTGACGTTCGACCGGATGCCCGGGCTGGTAACGATCTATCAGATCTCCGGCAATCGTTATAATATCAGGATCAGCATCCCTGATACGCTCCACCAGCCGCTCATTGTCTTTTCCATGTTCGACACCGTGCAAATCCGCCAGCAAGACGATCCGATATCCGTCAAATGCAGTCGGGAGGTTTTCGTACTCTAACAAATATTCTGTTGTAACAAGCCGTGTATTACTATCTATAAAAATAATAACGGCAGGTATCAAGATAATAAGCAGGATGATAAGAACACGCCCAAAACATCCTATTCGTTTAATTCTCAAATTCTAACTCTCTTTATCTCTTATAAAAACATGTTTGATGTTAGGGTCTGTTGTTTGCTTAAATTCGGTTTCGAAGCGGTCTATTGATTTTATCAATGCGGATAAGCTTTTGTAACCGAAATTTCTGTGATCGAAATCGGGTTGCTTTTTTAGTATCAAATTTCCTAGTTCTCCCAAAAATACCGAATCGCTGTCGCCTGCCAGATCAGCAACAGAATCTGCGATCATTTCTATGATAGCATCGGGGACTTTTTCGTTTTTCTGATGTCCTGAATTCTGTAACTTATTGCGGTGCAGTGCCTGAGGTTGAAGCTCATTTTGACCCTCAACCTCATTATGTAAACCATTGCTTGAAGTATCCGCTTCAGCGAATCTTTCAAAAATCACTTCGATATAGGTAAATTTATCACATGCCGCAATAAAAGCGCTCGGTGTTTTGCGCTCACCGATACCTATCACCCGCTGACCCGCTTCACGCAGGCGTATCGCGAGTCGTGTAAAGTCACTGTCGCTTGATACGATCACAAATCCATCGGTTTTTTCTGTATAGAGAATATCCATAGCATCTATTATCATCGCCGAATCACTTGAATTTTTTCCGGTAGTGTAGCTGTACTGCTGGATCGGTGTGATAGCATTTTCCAAAAGCGATGATTTCCAGCCGGATACAACGGGGCTTGTCCAGTCGCCGTAAATTCGCTTTATTGTGGGAGT
>Ga0123356_10007140_pt1 | contig 11188 bp, 9 predicted proteins | sample TergutEmb28metaG_2_FD_92546 | JGI IMG/M metagenome (GOLD analysis project Ga0123356, IMG submission 92546) | Embiratermes neotenicus P3 segment gut microbial communities from Petit-Saut dam, French Guiana - Emb289 P3 | ecosystem: Host-associated > Arthropoda: Insects > Digestive system > Gut ... | reverse complement strand
GAGAAAGCCGAAATCGAGAAAGATTGCGAGAAGCGCATCGTCCTAAAATTACACCCCCGCCTTGCCCCGTACAAAGTCGCCATCTTACCCCTTCAAAAGAAAGAGCAGGGTGATCAAGCCACCAAAATCTATCGCGACCTATGCAAGCACTTCCCGTGCACCTACGACGACACCGCAAGCATCGGGAAACGCTATCGCCGCCAAGACGAAATCGGAACGCCCTTTTGCATAACCTATGACTTTGACAGTGTCGAGGACGGGTGTGTAACAATTCGCGAACGTGATTCTATGGCGCAAGAGCGGGTTAAAATCGACGAGGTTGCGGCTTATGTTTCGAGCAGAATTGGAATTTGAGAGGTGAGAACATTATTAAACGTAAAAAAGCGCAGATTATTTTAATCGCCGTCTGTGCGTTATTAACGCTGACTGCGGTGTTCTTGGCGGTGCTAGGGATAATGTTTGCGGGTTCGGGCGGCAGAAACGCCACGGAGTTTTTCGGGCGTAATCTTTTCTTGGTACGCGAATCGGGCTTTGAACTCATACCCGCGCCGTCGCTGATTATCGGAGAGCGAGTCGAGTTCGACGAGCTTGCACCGGGGCATATCATCATGTATCGCCTTCATAACGATGACGGAGGTTCGCGTATTGTACTCATGCAAATCCCTGAGAGCGGCTTTGCCGTGCCTCAAGAAGACATCGTTGCGAAAGCAGTTCAGACAAGCCGCTTTTTTGGCTATGTCTTAGTCTTTGCGACTTCGCCCGCCGGCGGGTTTACAATCGCGGTTCTGCCTTGCTTAGTGCTGATTTTGCTCGAATTATTCCTCAAGCCTTTGTTGCGGCGGCTTAAACCTGCGGGGGTCGCGCCGGTCAACAAACAAAACGAAACGCCGACTTTTGTTCCCCTTGCAGAGAAACCTAAAGTCAAATCCGAGGCGGTGCTTCAAGCTTATAAAGACATTGCTAATCTTTCTGAAAATCAGGAAGACACACCACAATTGTTTACCTCTCCCGAAACGCCGCCGCTTTCTGAACCGCCGCCGAGCAGTACGCCGCCTGTAATTTCGAGCGGCAAGAAAAAGCCGCTGTCAAGCGAGAAGCTTGCGGAAGCAATCGCGAATATGGAGCAGTCTAAATCTAAAATAAAGGAGAATAACAATGAAGACAATCCGTAAATCACGCGCACGTATAATCGCACTGGCGTTAGTGCTGATTAGCCTGATGCTCATGCTGCCCGACGATACCCGGGCCCCTGAAACGGCGGCGCAGTCGGCTACTGTGGCGTCGCAGCTTGCCGCGCTCAACCAACGCGCCGAGCGGCTTGCGGCGGCAAATCGCCAGCGGGAACAGCAGATGCGTAATTTGCAAAACGACATGACTCGTCAAAATGAGTTCATCGCACTTGCGAACACGCAAATCACAGAAATACAAGCGCAAATCGACGCTTATAATGAGCTGATTAACGCAAAGCAAGAAGCGATTGAAGAAACGCGAGAGCAGATTGAACTCAAAGAAGAGGAAATTGAACTCACGCAAATACGCATCGAACAGCGGCAGTCGCAAATCGAGGTTTTGCAAGAGCAAAACCGCGAAAGCCTGCACCATTTCGGGCAAATCGCTGCGCAGATGTATATGGATTCGGGTGGAGGTTCTCTCGGGCTTTTCGGCAACTCGGCGAGTTTCGCGGACATAATGCTCCACGCCGAAATGCTCCGTAACATAGGCGCGAAAAACGCGGAGTTCATGCAAGAGCTGATTGACGCAATCGGACAGCAGGAAACGGCAATCGTCGCGCTTGAGGACGATGTTGAGGAATTCAACCGCCAGAGTGAAATCTTAGACGCACAGAAGCTTATGTTTGAAGGCGAACTCAAAGAACTCGAAGCTACCAAAGCAGCGGTAACGGCGGAAGTCCACCGTCAATATGAGGTTCTGCGGCAGTTGACTGCGGCGAAAGCCGAAATCCAGCAGAGTTTGAACCAAATTCAAGCAATGTCGAATGAGTCGGAAGCGGAAATGCGTGAAATCAACAGGCAAATCGAGCGCATAATCCGCGAGGACGAAGAACGCCGCAAGCGCGACAACAATCCCGCGCCGATTTATTCGCCTCAAGGATTCGTCTGGCCTCTTGAGTCGCGCTTCACACGCATAACAAGCCGCTTCGGGTATTGTTCGTGGCGCAAAGGTCAGCATAACGGAGTTGACATAGCAAGCCCGCCTAATATCGAAAACGCACCGATTTATGCAATGCAGTCAGGAACTGTTACTCACGCAGGCCCACTCGGTACTTACGGGAACGTGGTGTTCATCAACCACGGCGGAGGGTATGTGAGTATCTACGCACACATGATTCGCCAGCCTGCCGTAAAAGAAGGGCAGACAGTTACTCAAGGGCAGCATATCGGGAATGTGGGAAGCACCGGGCGTTCGACGGGGAATCATCTGCATTTGGAGGTTCGGCGAAACGGTTCTGCGATTAACCCGCTGCAGTTTTTCCCGAGTATTAACTGAAGGCTGTGTGGGCGTGATGTCCACATCAAGCCGCAATCTAACGTCGCGGTGTGTACACCGCGTCCTACAGGGTAACATATGAGAATTTTAACACTAATCGAAGATACGCGGACTTCGAAAAAACTCCACTGCGAGCATGGGTTGTCTTACTTAGTGGAGTTGCCGGAGCTGCAAGACAGGGCGGTTTTGATTGACACCGGGGCGAGTTCGCATTTCATCAAGAATGCCGAAAAGCTGGGGGCAGACTTAAAGGCTGCTTCGGATTTATCTTGCGTCATATCCCACAATCACGACGACCATACAGGGGGGCTTGACGCGCTTTTGAAGCTTCGCCCTGATGTTCGCGTATTTGCGCGTAAAGCGATTACAGGAAGCTATTATCGCCGCGTGGGTCCGCTTAATGTCAAGGTGTGCAGGGATTTTGTTCATGAAGGAAAGTATGAGGACAATTTCATTTTGTTTGAGGCTTTCCAAGAAATAAATGAGGGTGTTTATGCCATGGGGTGTGAGGTGTTTGACGAGAAGTTCATGCTCCGCGATAAACGCCTGCTGATGAAAGAGCGTGTCAAGAATCGTTCGCGCTTTGTTCCCGATGATTTCAAGCATGAGATTTTTGCGGTGGTTTTTCCGCATTTCAAGAACGGCAAAGCGGATAAGGCTAAAGGTTGCGTCGTCATTTCGAGCTGTTCTCATTGCGGGATTGTCAACATTCTCGAAACAGTTAAACGCACGTGGGACGTTCCGATTCTCGGAGTAGTCGGCGGATTTCACATGGAAGAAGTCCCGGGGGTGAGTGAAGCTTTCGTGAAGCGAATGGCTACGCGGCTCAGCGAACTGTCGCAAGGCTGTGTTTACACCTGCCACTGCACGGGGGAAAAAGCTTATGAACGGCTCAAAGCCTATATGGGCGATCAAATCCAGACCCTTAGAACAGGGGAAGAGCTGAAATTTTAATATTTTACGATTACTTTACAATTTTTTGGTTGACAAGCAGTAAATATTATGTTATACTGAAACTAATATCGTTAAAAAAGCAAAAGAAGAGATAAGCCAAAAGGGCGTGCTTTGCCCGCCCGCAGGGTGAATCTTGAAAACAACAAACTATAATAAGGAGTTACTAATCAATGAAACCACCTATTACCAAAGAAGAATTAGTCCGCCGAGTTACGGGTACACTGGAGTTTGACTTCAGAATAGCCCCTGCGGAAGCGAGCCACAAGCAAATCTACAAGGCACTGTCTAAGGTAGTCGCGAACTATCTTAAAGAAAAGCGGCGCGATTTTATGCGCAACCTTAACTCTGAGGGGCATAAGCAAGTTTACTACCTGTCGATGGAATTTTTGATGGGGCGTTCTCTCAAAACCAACCTTTTCAACCTCGGCATGAATGAAATCGCGGAAGAAGCGATTAAGGAAATCTTTGACCTCAAGCTCACCACGATTTATGAGGAAGAGCCTGATGCAGGTCTCGGAAACGGCGGGCTCGGGCGGTTGGCTGCTTGTTACATGGACGCAATGGCGACTCAGGAGTACTTAGCCACAGGATACTCAATCCTGTATGAGTATGGAATCTTCAAGCAAAAAATTGTTGACGGGTGGCAAGATGAACTCAAAGACGACTGGTTGCCCGGCGGTGAAGTGTGGCTTCAAGCTGTTCCCGACCAAGGGATTGAAGTACATTTCGGCGGTAATCTCAACGAATACTGGGACGACGGCTATCACAAAGTAATCCACACCAATTATCAGGCGGTCAACGCTGTTCCTTATGATATGTATGTGTCGGGTTATGACAGCTTAGGTGTTTCGAAACTCCGCCTCTGGAAAGCAGAGAGCCGTAACTTCAACATGGCGTCTTTTAATGAGGGCAACTATGCACACGCGGTTCATGATACCGTCGCGCAGACACTCACGAAAGTTCTTTACCCCAACGACAACTATCAAGAAGGAAAAGCACTTCGCCTGCGTCAGCAGTATTTCATGTGTGCGGCTTCAATCGGCGACATAGTCATGCGGCACATGAACGTCTACGGAACCCTTGACAACATCGGCGACAAAATCGCGATTCATGTAAACGACACTCATCCGACCCTTGCAATCCCCGAGCTTATGAGGATTCTGCTTGACGACTGCGGGTATTCGTGGGCGAAATCGTGGCATATTTGCAAGACTGTATTCGCATACACCAACCATACGGTTCTCGCAGAAGCACTCGAGACATGGGACAAAGACCTCATGCAGGAAATTTTGCCGCGGATTTTCGCGATTATCTGCGAAATCAACAACCGCTACTGCAGCGACTTGTATGAACGCCTCGGTGATTCAAGCAAAGTCGAGCGTATGAGCATTGTTTCAGGCAGCGCAGTTAAGATGGCGAATCTCTGCCTGTGTGCGTCGCACTCGGTGAACGGTGTTTCGCGTCTGCACTCTGACCTCATCAAAGAAACAATCTTCAAAGACCAGTTCGATGACACACCTGTTAAGTTCAAGAACGTCACCAACGGGATTGCTTACAGGCGTTGGCTGCTCCAGTCTAACCCTGAGCTTACTAAGCTTTTGTCGGACAAAATTGGTGAAGGCTTCAAAAAGAATGGTGCGGAACTCATCAAATTTGCTGCTTTTGACAAAGACAAAGCTGTTCTCGAAAAGCTTGCGAAAATCAAGAAAGGCAACAAGACAGCCTTCGCGAAATACGTCAGCGACACTATGGGAATCAAGCTCAATGTTGACAGCATTTTCGACGTTCAGGCGAAACGCCTCCATGAGTACAAACGGCAGCAACTCAACGCTATGAACATCGTTGCGGAGTATCTCGAGCTTCTCGAAAACCCGGATAAAGACTTTGTTCCGAAAACCTATATCTTCGCCGCGAAAGCCGCTCCCGGTTATTACATGGCGAAACAAATCATCAAGCTTCTGTGGTGCTTGGGTGAAGAAATCAGGCAGAACAAGAAAATCAGCGAAAAACTTCAAGTCGTGTTCCTTGAGGATTACCGCGTGTCTATGTCCGAAATTCTCATGCCTGCTTGCGAAATATCTGAGCAAATCTCTCTGGCAGGGACAGAAGCGTCGGGAACAGGGAACATGAAGTTCATGCTTAACGGCGCACTCACTCTCGGAACTTATGACGGCGCGAACGTGGAAATTCATCAACAAGCGGGCGACGAAAACATCTTCATCTTCGGAATGTCTGCTCAAGATGCGGCAATCGTGAAATCTAACGGTTACAATCCGCAGGGTTATTACAACTCTCACGACGGAATCCGCCGTGTAATTGACCGCATTCAAAACGGCGTCCACGGAGCGACTTTCGGGGAACTCGCGACAGAACTTCGCACCAACGACCGCTATATGTGTGCTGCCGACTTCGACGCATATCGCGCAGTTCAGCATCGTGCAAGCACAGTTTATAAAAATCCGCTTGAGTGGAACAAAATGTCCCTCATGAACATCGCGGGGGCAGGGTTCTTCTCCGCTGACCGCTCTGTGGACGACTACGCAGAGATTATCTGGAGTTTGAAGTAACTTTTTAACGAAGGCGCGGTGTTTGCCGCGCCTTTCTTTTACACACTAAAACAAGGAGAAAACAACTATGACGCCACTACCCATCTACGATGCGTTCGACGAACGCTACAAATCGCCGTTCGGGGCGATTAAGCAAAGCTCGGCTTGTGAGTTTACGCTGAAATTCCCGAGGGTGATGAACGTGACAGAACCGCAGATAGTAATTCTCAGCCCTGCGAGCAAGGAAAGATACATCGCCCTTGAGATTACTGACGACGCAGACAGCACCTACGCGACTTATACTTGCACCTACACGCCGCAGAACACGGGTGTGCATTATTACTACTTCGTGGCGATGCGAAACGGCAACCGCACGGAACTCAAGCGCAGCGGGACAAATATGGGTGCATGGGCGAATGAAGGCGGGAACGAGTTCTTCCAGCTCACCGTATACGGCGCAGAATTTGACACGCCCGACTGGCTCAAAGGTGGGATTATGTATCAGATTTTCCCGGACAGGTTCGCAAAGTCAGACAAAGCGGAAGTTCCGCCCGCTGCCCTTGACCGCGTGATTCACGCGGATTGGAACGCGATTCCTGTGTGGCGACCGAATGAACACGGAATGATTACTAATAATGACTACTTCGGCGGGAATCTCAAAGGGATTGAGTCAAAGCTCGATTATCTTGCGGAACTCGGCGTGACGGCGTTGTATTTGAACCCGATTTTCGAGGCGCATGAAAATCACAGATACAATACCGCTAACTATGAGAGGGTTGACAGTATGCTCGGCACGGAAGCGGACTTTGTTTCGCTGTGTAAAGCCGCGAAAGCCAAGGGGATTGGCATTATTCTTGACGGAGTGTTCAGCCACACCGGCGCGGACAGTATCTACTTCAACAAAAACGGCAGATACGGCGAACATAAAGGCGCGTATCGCGACCCGGAAAGCCCTTATCGCAACTGGTTCTGTTGGATGGACTATCCTCATGTTTATGAATCATGGTGGGGAATGACTACGCTGCCGAATGTGAACGAAAATAATCCTGAATACACTAACTACATTTGCGGTGAGGGTGGGATTTTACAGAAATGGTTAGACCTCGGGGCGATGGGTTGGAGGCTCGACGTTGCGGACGAACTCCCCGACGAGTTCATTGACGCGCTGAATGTCGCAGTCAAGGCTAAGGGTAATGACAAGGTAATCTACGGGGAAGTTTGGGAAGATGCGACGACCAAAGAGAGCTATGGTGTGCGTCGGCGTTATCTCATAGGCGGGCAGTTAGACAGCACTATGAACTACCCTTTCAAGGAAGCGATTTTGAACTACATCAAATACGGTTCTGCGAACGAGTTTCGCGACGGTGTCATGACGATTCTCGACCACTATCCCAAACCGAGCGTTGATATTCTCATGAACTTCCTCTCCACTCATGACATTGAGCGTGCGATTACGCGGCTTGCGGGAAAAGAAGTCGGTAACAATGACAGGCAGTGGCAAGCAGAGAACGCGCTTAACGAACCCGAATACCTCTACGGAGTCGCGCTGCTCAAATGCGCGATGACGCTGATGTTCTTCCTGCCGGGGGTTCCCTGCGTTTATTACGGCGATGAAGCAGGGCAAGAAGGTTACAAAGACCCCTTCAATCGCCGCACATATCCGTGGAGCATGGAAAATAAAGAAGTAATCGCGTTTACCAAAGAGCTTTCGCGTGTACGCAAAAGCAGCCGCGTCTTCGAAAAAGGCGAACTGCGATTTGTCGAAGTTTCACGTCAACACTGTGTTCTTACGCGCATAGACCGCAAATTAGGCGAGGGTGTTACAATCTACCTCAATCGTTCAAGAAGAACAACAGCGTTTAAGCCTTGCGGGTTCAGCAAAGGCGGCGGCGAAGTTTTGCGCGGCACTCGCGACGAGAAAGGGCGGCTTTCCGTTTCGTCTTACAATTTCGGCGCGGTGAAGTTCAAGCTTGATGCAGGGCAATAGCACCCCGGGGCGACTTCCCATATATTGACTTTGTAAATTCTGTATAGCAAATCCCCCTATCGACAATACTGTTTTTAGACAGTTACGATAGGGGGAACATTGTGATGTATTTCAACAAAGTCGAGATTAGCGGCATTAACACTGCCGACTTAAAGGTACTGAAAGAGGCCGAAAAAATGCGGCTTCTTGAACTTATAAAAGGTGGCGACATGAAAGCGCGGGAAGAACTAATCAACGGGAATCTGCGATTAGTCCTCAGCGTAATTCAACGGTTTTCGACTCGCGGCGAAAACCCCGACGACTTGTTCCAAGTCGGGTGTATCGGGCTAATCAAGGCAATTGACAATTTCGATATAACGCTGAACGTGCGGTTCAGCACGTATGCAGTCCCGATGATTGTTACTTGTCGAAATAATATGTATATCCGCTGTATAAGCGGATTTTCGGCTTATACCACTTCCTCAATCCACATCTCGTCCTGCGGACAGCGACCATTAGTGTAAAGCAACATCTGCATTTCATCATACTCGCTCATATCGTTCTTTGCTAAAATCGAAGCAATGTTCACTCTGCTTGACGGAATAATTCTACCATTAACCCACTTCTTAGCCCACGCAGGCGGAATCGTCCTGTCTTCATCGGACACAAACGCCGAAATCATCAACGGTGCGGTCTTTAAGTCCACATCATCGTTAATGTTTATTGTAAATTCCTTGTTGTCTACTTGATAAAACAACTTTCCGTAGACTGCGTTGTTATCTCTCAACAAGTACGCTTTGCTGTTTGGCATAGTCATACCTCCATAGTAGCATTTCTTTGATTGTTTGTAGGTGTTTTGCAGACAGAACGCCCTCAAAGTCATTCAGAATAGCATTTATCGTGCTTTCATCTACAGCGTTTACAGTCACAGGATTTGTAATATACTTCAAGTTTTCTCTGAGGCTCTGTGTCCCGAGGAAGTTATTCCCGACTATGTCGCTTTTCCAGTCAAATCGTTCTAAGTCAGATTCGGTGTAATACGGCGAAGTCAGCGACACACCGTTGTCGAATATGGGAGCGATTCGCAGATTGCCTTGTAAATCTTTCAATAGCTCTATGTTAGCTCCATGCCTGTCACGGCTTGCGATTATAAAATCCACAAGCAGTAATTCGTTAATCACACACTCGAACCCTAACCTATGGCAAAATTCAATCGTTGATTCTCCCGATTCTCTGTGCTTTTCGTAGTATATATCCAAGTTCAACTTGGATTCGCCTTGTTTCTTGTATTCCTCCGAAACGCAGGCAAAAGTCTCAAACTCCTCATCATCGACTTTGACAAGTCCGTGAATCAAATCATACTTAACGCAGTCAATGCCGAGGGCAGCTATGAACCTGCAAGCGATTGCCTCAAGTACCGATTCATGCCCGTAGACTTTGGAAACCTTGTTGTATTGTGAGAGTTTGTAATAGTTTCGCTCATGCTCCGCTTTCAGGAATGTCCCTGCTGTGCCTTTCGTTCCGTGCGGATTGACCGACCAGTTCAAGTATCGTAAATCTTGCATATAACCCCCCCTGTTTCTTTCAGTATACCATATAATTATCTCACCGTCAAGTCAAATTGCCGAACTTGTAATAAACCTCAACATTATCTCCCGTAATCACGACTTTCTCGACACAACTGCGAATCAAATTCTTCTTCTCGTCTGCCGTCATGAACTCCCATGTTTCTTTCAAAGTAGTCAACGACTTTTTGACACGCTCAATCTTATCGCTGACTGCACTGCGTTCTCGCTCAATTTCGATTTGCCGCTGAATGTCGGCGAGTTTCTTCCGCTGTTCTTCGATTGTTTCAAGTAACAGCTCGTCCGAGTCCTCAGAGTAAAGATTATACAGCCGCTTGATTTTCCGAGAAATGTCGTCGTATTGGCGGCTCAGAATTTCGGTAACAGACAAGTCGGAGCTTTTTGTTTCGGTAGAGTCTGTTAGTTTCACTGAAAAAGAAAACAAGTCTTTTATAACCGCATCTTCGACATCTGCCGCCCATTGTCGGGTATTATCGCAGTTAGGGTCTTTGATGAGGTGAGGTTTGTTTTTGTCATGAGAATAGCAAATAATCTTACACTCACCGCTTTTTTTGTTCCACTTTTGATAGCGCATTTTTGCCGTGCATTTTCCGCAGTGAATCAACCCTGTGAACAGATAGTTTCCCGATGTTTCGCGAACGACCGACCGCTCCTGCATCATGTCCATAGTCCGCTGATATGTTTCGAGAGAAATCAACGCTTCGTGTTGACCTTTGTACTCTTCGTCGTTGTAGACGATATACCCCGCATTTGACTTGCGGGCGAGTATCATCATAACCTGTCTGTCGTACTTCATACCCATGATTCTTGCAATCCCGCTGAAAGATGTCCCCTCCAAGTATAGGTCGTACATTTTGCGGACATTCTCCGCCTCTTCGTTTGGTACGAGTATACCCTGCTCCTTGTCGTAGTCGTAGCCGTAGGGGATTCGTCCGCCGCCCATCCACAACCCCGACTTGACACGCTCTTTCATACCCATGCGGGTACGCTCGCGGATATTTTCACGCTCAAGCTGTGCGAATGCCGACAAAATCCCCAGCATAGCACGCCCGTGCGGAGTAGATGTGTCCATGTTCTCGTTGAGTGACATGAATGCGACTCCGTAGGGGTTGAACACGTCCTCAATTAAGTACAGCGTGTCTTTTTGGCTACGCGAAAGGCGGTCTAACTTGTAGACGAGTACGCAGTCAATTAACCCGTTTTTTATATCGCCGATTAGCCGCTGCATTTCGGGGCGTTCGATGTTGCTCCCTGTAAATCCGCCATCAATGTAAAAGTCGTAGTTTTTTATGCCTTTAGCGACGCAGTAGGCGGCGAGAGCTTCTTTTTGCGCATCAATTGAATAGCCTTCTTCGCGTTGTGCGTCCGTGGAAACGCGAATGTAAATTGCTGCAATTTTCTTGTCCATGCGTCCCTCCAAAAAAATAGAGATAGGCGAATGCCTACCTCTATTATAGCCTTTATTTCGGATTTTTCAACTTGGCCATATTTCCTTTGTCATCAGGTGAAATATTTGCGCCGAGCCGTGCATTTACATCCCAAAGAATCCGCGTGAAGGCTTCGCTTCTGAATGTATATGATTTCATTTCTTCGTGAGTCTTGGGGACTCCGTTTAGGCTTCGTGTTAG
>Ga0123356_10007139_pt1 | contig 11189 bp, 4 predicted proteins | sample TergutEmb28metaG_2_FD_92546 | JGI IMG/M metagenome (GOLD analysis project Ga0123356, IMG submission 92546) | Embiratermes neotenicus P3 segment gut microbial communities from Petit-Saut dam, French Guiana - Emb289 P3 | ecosystem: Host-associated > Arthropoda: Insects > Digestive system > Gut ... | reverse complement strand
GTTGCCCCAATAGTCATAGGCTCATACCGTTGCGTTGTTGCGCTGAATACCATCAGCCATGCGTCCGTCGGTTGTCACCTTGACGACAGTGAGATTGCCGGGGAAGACCGGGTCACAGTCGACCACACACACAGGACCATGACGGAACACAGCCTGAACGGTATTGGAGACAGGCACTGAGCCCAAGCGACCGGAGATCGTGTAGGTTCCAGCAACCTTCGAGGTCACTGTCACCGAGCACAGACCCTGGGCGTTTGAATCACAGTAGGTCTCGGAGAACTCCAACCATGTCACTGCTGGGAAGGTGATTCTCGCACCATCAACAGGATTGTCATTGACATCATTCAGGTGCGCGGTCACGACGAAGTCGGAACCCACCACCTGAGGTGTTGTCGGATCAATGGTCAGGAAGGAATGAGCAGGATCAGCAGCACCGAACCCGAAGTTCAATGTGATCGATCCATCCTTGGTTTCCGTTCCGTCGAAGGAGATCGCCTTGACTGGGATCAACCCAGCGATGGTGACCTTCGCCACATAGGCACCCGATGTCGTCGAGCGATACTCAATGGATGTTTCACCATTGGCTGCTGTCGGAACAAACGGCGTCACGATGGTCAGTGCTGATGCTGTCGTGGTTGAGTTCACAGGTGCATTCGCAACTGGGTTACCGTAGCGGTCATATGCGAAGACCTGAGCCACATCGGAGGCGATTCCATTGGCGGTGACGCCGTCAATGACGACCTCAACGCGGGTGATGTGGGTGGGATCCACTGGTGTGCAGTTCTCCACGCAGACCGGGCCTGCGATGAAGGTGACTGACTGCGGGCTAGCCTTGGCAGGATCGCCATTGCCGCCCAGATCAGTCGGCACACCATTCTTGGGAACCGTTGCCCGTACTGCCACTGTTGTGATCAGCTTGGAGGTCACCGTGACCGAACAGACACCGGAAGCATCTGTGTTGCAGAAGTTCGCACTCAACTCAGCCGGTGTGGTCGGGTTCAGCGAGAAGGCAACAGCCTGGTTGTTGACCGGGTTCATGTTGGTGTCGCGGATTGTCACCGTCACGGTGTAGTAGTTACCCACCACGATCGGAGATGCCGGTGTAATCACCATTTCAGACTTGGCTGGATCTGCCAGGCCCGTACCGAAACGAATCTGATTCAGTACGTTGGTAGCCGGGGGACGCAGCCCGTTCATCGAACCGCGTGCGGTGAAGGTACCAGCCTTGGTTGAGGTCCAGTAAACCATCGCCGTTCCATCGGCACCTGTCAGTGTCTCCTGGGTCGGCGGCTTGAGGAATCCGGCAAGAACGCCAGTGGACTCATCTTCTACGACCACCCGTGCACCTGGTACGACATTGCCGTAGGTGTCATAGGCCCATGCTTTAGCAGAGTCCTTGGCGACACCGTCGGCGACCTGGTCATTGTCCACCATCTCGAAACGAGTGATGTGAGTCGGATCAACAGGCTCACAGTTGTTGACGCAGACATCACCATGAACAAACACTACGTGCGGTGCATCATTGAGCAGAACGCCCTTGACAGTTGCGCGTACGGTGAAGTCGCCAACCAACTTGGAGGTGGCTTGATATGTGTAGTCACCAGCAGCTTCTTCTACGAATCCCCAGATCGTCAGATCCGGAACACCAGCGGCCTTACCCGTGATGACAAAGTCACTGGCCGAAAGGTTCTTGATGGGGTTGTCGTAGTAGTCTCGTACCTTCACGGTGATCGTGACAGGCTGACCAACGACCTGCTCGCTCGGTTCCACCGTGACCTTGGACTTGGTGGCATCCACGGCACCAGCAACGAACTCGATGGTCTTGTCCGTACCGATCTTTGCGCTGGAGTAGGTGAGCGCAACAGTGTACTGGCGGGCGACGGTGGAGGTGTAGGTCACCTCGTAGTTACCGTTGCCCTTGTCAGCAACCGCAGAGATCGTCACACCCGCAGGGGTCCCTGTGAAGTTCATCCGAGAGGTATCCAGACCTGACAGGAGATTCTCCTGTGAATCCTTGGCAATCAGACGACCAGTCCAAGACTCGACTCCGTCAGCAACCACTTCGGTTGCAGCCGGGTCAGTGATGAAGACCTCGAAGCTCGACTTGGAGGGATCGAGATCACCAGTGCGGAAGAGGATCGACACCGGAGAGTTGTGGATCTGTGTCAGTACGGCAGGGGTGCCGTACATGATGGCAGCAGATACCTTCACTGTTCCTGGAACGGTGCTCGTCACCGTTGCGAAGGCATTGCCATCCTCATCGGTGATTCCTTGGGTCACATTGAGTGTCGCTGTTGCGGGATCAACTCCGAAGGTCACAGGGACATCCGGAACTGGGTTACACAAAGCGTCAGTGATGAACGCGGTCGCTGTCGAGATTTCCGTCACCCTCAGTTCGAGCGGAGTGGCGGACAGGTTCGTACCCGGACGAGCTGGATCGTCGCAGTCAGGATCGGGATCGGGGGCACCGGCTTTGAACGGAATCGGCTTCGCCGTTCCGACCTGGGTGTCCTGATAGGTCGCTGTGGTTGTCGAGGTCATTCCGATGGCCCAACGAGACCAGTAGTGGACCCGATATTCACCAGTACCATTACCGATAGCCTGAATCGCGGTGACATTGACATGGGAGTCAGCAACGAGGAACTTGATGTCTGTCAAAGTCAGACCATCGAGCCTGTTCTCGTTATCATCCATCGCTGTCAACAGACCGGTGTAGGCGAACCCTGGTGTAGCCAAAGCCACAGCCTCGGTCGCAGCAACCGTAATCCATGAAGCGCGATCAGCGGTCACAACTGGAGTCACCACGAAGGTCGACTTCTCGAAGGAGAATCCACCGACGCGGAAGACGATATTCAACGGGGAGTTGTTGATATCTGTCAGAGCCTCCGGCGTACCCCACATGATCTTGGCCGACAGTGCGACTGTCTCAGCCTTGGTATCTGTCACTGTTGCGTACGCCTTACCGTCTGCATCGGTGACGGCGTTGACCACATTCAGAACTGCTGGGGAACTCGGGGAAACCGAGAAGGTTACCGTGACGCCTGGGACAGGATTGCAGAACTCATCTGTGATCAAGGCCACTGCGTTCGATGTTTCCGTCACCTGAAGGGATAGCGGGGAAGCGGACAGGTTCGTACCTGATCTGGTGGGATCCTCGCAGGGCGGGGGTTCGGGAACCGGGGGGCCTTCCCTGAACGGAATCGGCAGCAGTTCACCAAGTGTGGAGTTCGCTACTGCGCGTGCTTGATAAGCCACCGACGCCTTCGGCGCCGAATCAGCGACCTTCGACCAGTAGTGGATCGTGTAGGTGCCGTCACCAACTGCGGTCACGGTTGCGGACTTCATGACAGCAGCGCTAGAGGCGCTGAAGACGATGTCTGAGACGCTCAGGTTCGTCAAACGGTTCCCATAGGCATCCATTGCTGTCAGAGTTCCGGTGTAGTAGCGTCCGTCAGACTCTAATGCAGCTACCCTGATCCAGCCGGTCTTGGCAGGATCGGTGGCACTGACAACTGGGGAGACGTCGAACTGGGACCTATCCCAGTCGAAGGGGCCAACGGTGAATTCCACGGGAATCGGAGACGGTGGGATCGTCAGAGTGTCGCCGGCGTCATCAACAAAGGACCCAGAAACACGGACGATTTCTGCTGTTTCGTCATCCAGATATACAACGGCGTTGCCGGACGCATTGGTCGTAGCTGTCGTTGCTGACAGTACGCCGTCTGAGCCCGGGGTCAGCCAGAATGTCACGACGACACCAGGAGTGGGGAAGCCGTTGTAATCGGTGACGTGTGCAGTAATCGTTGACTGCTCGCCCACAGGGAGCCTGTTCGGGTTCGCCGAGATATTCGTGCAGTCGTCAACTCCAGGAGCGCACTCGATGACCGGGCCGCCCACGGTAAACGGAATCGGCAGATCGTAGACGTTGAACTGATTCGACTGGACTTTGGTCGTACCAACAGCGACTGCTGCCGTTGCACTGTGATTCACCGTACGGGAGGTGTAGTTAACCGTGTAGTTTCCATTGCCCTGATTCACTACCGCCGAGATGTTCACATTGGTATCTGAAGAAGTGAAGTGAATTGTGTTCACAACCAGATTCGGAATCGGGTTGTCGTACCTGTCCCTAGCTTCCAGGATGCCCTGATAGGCGCTGGTCCCATTGGCGATTCGCCAGTTTGTCCTCGCAGTATCGGTGGCACTGACCACAGGATCGATCTTGAAATCAGACTTATCAAAATCGATAGCACCAGCGGTGAAGGTCACTGTGAGCGGGGAGTTGCTGATCTCTGCAGGACCAGAGTTGGTCTCGACAAAGGCTCGGATCTGGACTGCCTCGGCTACGGTGTCGGTGAAGGTTACCGAGCACTTACCATCGGCTCCAGTCAGGCAGTTATCTGCAGGTACGCGCGCAGCGCCGGCGGCACCGAAGGTGGCTGACCTGTTGAGGGTCAGGTCTACGGTAATCCCGGACAGCGGAACGTTGTTCACATCAACGATGGTGGCTGTTGCGACAACCGGCAGACCCACTTCTTGGGTCGTACGGTCAACTTCGAGCTTGGACTTGGAGGGATCCGGTCCATCGGTGACGTAGGTGATCTTGGTGGTCACCCGGTTGCTGGTCACTGCGTTGGTGCCGGAGGTTCCTCGAGCTTCTGCTGTGATTGATACCTCACCTTGAGCCAGGTCAGCCGCATTGACGGTGTAGGAACCTGAGCAGGTTGTTGATGCACCAGGTGCCAGCGTCGTGGCTACGCAGGTGAACGTCGGAGGAGTGCTGTTTCCAGTGAAGTTCACCCGGTTGATATTGAGACCGGTGATGGTGGTGTTTCCGGAGTTGGTGACATTGAAGGTGAAGGTCTTGGACTCACCTGGAGCAGTCATTGTTCCGGGGCTAGTAGCTGTCATCGTCAATTCGGGACGACCTGTTGATGCCACTGCGGCGGACGCAGGATTGGACTGAGTTGGAGTCGAGGCACCTGCGGCTGTCGCGGAGGCCCGAGCCGTCAGATTCACCACTCCTGCATCAATATCTGCCTGTGTGAGCGCGTAGGTGGCCGTACAGTTTGTTGTTGCTCCTGCGGCCACTGTCGTCGCTGCGCAGGTGATCGCACCCAGGTTGCCCGTACCGGAGAAGCCAGGAGCGGTCGTACCGGTGTAGTTACCAGCAGCAGTCACGGTCAGACCTGAGACTGCAACACCAGAGTTATTGGTGACACCAAAGGTGTAGGTGACGGACGTACCCGCAGTTGCCACTGTGGAGGGCGCGACAGATGCGGTCAGGGTGATCCGGGAGGTTGACAGGTTTGCATCGCCAGGCTTGTTGAGACCCCACACAGTGAAAGCGCTTGCCGGGGAAGGATAGCTTCCGTCGGCTGCCACAGTCACAGGAACAGTGAAGGTACACGAGGTCTGACCGGATGTCAGGTTGCCGGAGGCTGTGACCTTGTTGCCTGTTGTGGTGATGTTGCCAGCACTACAGGTTGTGGTCGCTGCTCCAGCCAGTGTGATTCCAGCGGGAACCGGAACCGAGAAGTTCCATCCGTTCTTGGCGCTCTTCTCAGTGGTGTTGGTCACTGTGAAGGTCCAGTTGCTGTTGGAGCCCAGAGGAATCGACGGGGCGATGAACTGCTGATCGAGCTGCGGCGTCATGTCGACGATCTCCGGGGTGTCGAAAGCTGCGTCATTACCGCTGCCATGGGCTGTGTAGTTATAGAGGCTCATTCCCAGGTCATAGGTACCGGTACCCAAGAAAATAGCTTGTGACTGGAGGTGAGAGACGACAACTTTGCCATCGGAACTCACGGTCTTGTTAGCAGCAGTACAGGGGTTCAGGTCAGACGACAGTTTGTAGGTCTGGGAACCGGCAAAAAGCTCAAACTGGATCTTCGGGTCATGGAAGGCGGGGTTGCGCCCGGGTTGCATGTATTCGCAGTTCACTGCTGCGAACCACGCGGAAACACCGTAGAAACGCCCACCCTGGACAGTTGCCAGAGGACGGGTGCTCTTCAGCATGTAGCCGGCACCATTGACCAGACTCGCGCGGTTTGTCGACGCTGACAGGATGTTGTTAGTAGCAGCCTGACTAGCGGTCATCCCTTGGGCGAGACCGATTTCTCTGGCCATCCACTGAAGCTGGTCCCACATGAAGTGGCCCGAGCGGTAGCAGCCGTAGTCATCATTGGTGGGGGGAAGCGGGGAATTGGTATGAAGAACCCACCCGTTACAGGTTCCCTTCATCTCGGAGGCATCCCTGCCTGACAAGGGCGGCAGCCACTCGCTGTCAGCCGTGTATGCGGGTGAACCACCGACCCGATACTGAGTAAGCGGGATTGGGGTATTGACCGTACTCGCAGTCCCGAAGGTCTCAGTAAAGACTGGGGTGGGTTCCTGCGGAACACCTGGGGTCCCCGGTGCCGCCTGTGCTTCCGGAACAGGGATGACGGCAGTCACCATTCCGGAGACCATCGCAATGGCCATTGTTGCGGCAACGAAAATCGATGTTGCCCTGAACAAGGGTCCGGTGTTACCCGAAGATTGTAAAGACTCTTTAGCGACACGTAGGCCGCTCTGACTAGATTGGTTTGACTTCCCAGCCCATTTTGAAAACATAGTAACCTGTCCTCCACGACAGCACACCCCCACAAGGCCCGCAAAGCTATTTTGCGCGCCTTTCAGGTACGTTGAGTTGATGTATGGATAGAGATTTGCACCCCGGCCTTTCGCCTATTTATGTGCGCAAAACGAATAGATACCTCGTCGATCACTCCCCCGTGATCTTTACAGAAGCAATAAATGCCCCACCCTCACATACCTCCCCATATGGTTGAGCTAATTCACGTTGTCATCACGCAGTCCACATTGGCTGACACGGACGACACAGCCCTGTCCCATACCTCCCCGTATGGATACCTTGGTAATCCTACCCAAGTCTTGAACGAAAGAGCAAGATAATTGGTTTTTCCTGTTGCTTTTCTAGAAGGGCCTAAGCCCGAATCGATGAATTCGGCCCAAGAGTTCTCGACCATCTCATAGAGGGATATCTGGTGTTCCCAGGGGTGAGGTTCTCAACTATCATTAACTAAGGATGGACCTAGATGTCTAAGCGGGGCATAGGGTGCTTCCCTCACTCAAGGAGTCCACTATGAAAAAGGTACTGATCGCCAACCGCGGTGAGATCGCTGTCCGTATTATCCGAGCTTGTTCATCCTATGGTTTAGAATCTGTGGCTGTTTACTCTGACACGGATGCCACTGCCCTCCACGTACACCTCGCAGACGAGGCGTACTGTTTGGAAGGGCGCTCGGCTCTGGAAACCTACCTCGATGTCGAAAAGATCTTGGCTGCGGCACGGCTTTCCGGTGCAGATGCGATTCATCCGGGCTACGGATTCTTGTCCGAGCGCGCTGATTTTGCTCAAGCGGTTGAGGATGCTGGTCTAACCTGGATCGGGCCTACTCCTGAAAACATTGCTCTGCTGGGCGATAAGGTTGCCGCGCGTACCATCGCTGAGAAGGTGGGCGCCCCACTGGTTCCCGGCACACCCGGTCCGGTCGAAAGCATTGAAGAAGTACGAGCCTTCGCCGATCAGCATGGCTACCCGATCGCCATCAAGGCAGCCTTCGGCGGCGGCGGACGTGGGCTAAAAGTCGTACGCAAGCCCGAAGAACTGGAACTGCGCTTCGAATCCGCGGTGTCTGAGGCTGTGTCAGCTTTCGGGCGCGGGGAGTGCTATGTTGAGCGATTCATCGATCGTCCGCGCCACGTTGAGACTCAGGTGCTTGGTGACGGCAAGGGTCGTGTGGTCGTCATTGGTACTCGTGACTGTTCCACTCAGCGCCGTCACCAGAAGGTTCTCGAAGAGGCTCCGGCTCCCTTCCTGACCGATGAGCAGTTCGACAAGCTCGTGGCTGCGTCGAAGGCCATTGGTGAGGCTGTTAACTATCGTGGTGTGGGAACCATGGAGTTCATGCTCGGTGCTGACGGGCTGTTGTCCTTCCTTGAGGTGAACACTCGTATCCAGGTCGAGCACCCGGTCACTGAACGTATCACTGGTGTTGACTTGGTTATTTGGCAGTTCAAGATCGCTGAAGGCGCCGACATGGATGAGCTGCCTGATGTCGTACCGTGGTCTGGTCACGCTCTGGAGTTCCGTATCAACGCCGAAGACCCGGGCCGCGGCTTCCTCCCGCAGGCTGGTCATATGACTCGCTTTGATATGCCGGGCGGACCCTTCACCCGTGTCGACGCTGGAATTGGTTCTGCAGGCACGATCTCGCCGGAGTTCGATTCGATGATCGCCAAGATCATCGTCTGGGGTAGTACCCGCGAGGAGGCGATCTCTCGTGGTCGTCAGGCCATGAAGGAAACCACGATTGAGGGTATTCCCTCGCTGGTCCCCTTCCATCGCCGCATCCTCGTCGAGCCTGCCTTCTGTGCCACCACACCTGAAGAGTTCCTGATCCACACCAACTGGCTCGATACCGAGTGCACCTGGCTGCCTGAACTGGCTCAGCCTCTGCCGACTGGTGTCAAGCGTGAGGATGTGATCCGTGAATGGTTCGAAGTCGATGGCCGTTGGGTACGTCTGGGCTTCCCGGCTGCTCTGTTGGGATCAGGCGGAGCCCGTCCAACTGGCGGGGCAAAGCCGGTGGTCTCTGACACAATGCAGGGTGCTATCAAGGCTCCGATGAATGGGATCGTCTCCAAGTGGCTGATCGCTGCAGGCGGGGTTGTCTCCCTGGGTGAGTCCTTGGGAATCCTCGAAGCCATGAAGATGGAAATGCCGATCGTTGCTGATAGGGCTGGTGTTTTCACTCCCATCGTTGCCGAAGGTGCGATCATCAAAGAGGGCCAGGTCCTGGCAACGATCGTCTAAGGAGCCGAGATATCCTCCCTCCCCGACCAACAACACAGTGACGTGAGCTCTTTAGAAGCTGAGCACGCCGTGGATACGCTCGCTAGTGATACCACCGCATCGGGTGTACGCACCTGGGAGATCCGGGGTTTCCTTCGCCAACTTCTTCGCTATGGATTGGTGTCAGGATTGGCTCTCGGGGTGGACTTCTCCCTTCTGATCTTTCTGCGTGAGGTGTGCGGATTCCACGTCCTTGCTGCGAACTCGCTGAGTTTTAGTGCAGGTCTGCTTGTCACCTTCTTCTTCAGCCGTCTGTGGGTTTTCGACAAACGGACGCTGAAGTCCGGTTTCGCTGAGTTTGGCGCCTTTGCGTTGATCGGAGTGACAGGTCTTGGCGTGAACAACCTGATCTTGTGGGCTGGCATGGAACTGGGAGCGGACTACCGCCTCGCTAAGATCGCAGCGGCGTCGGTCACTTTCTTCTGGAATTTCCTGTTACGGAAGTACTTCCTCTACCGTTAGGGACAATGATGCCAAAGACTGCTGTGATCATCGGGGCAGGCCCAGCCGGTTTGACCGCTGCCCTGGAGCTGTTGGAGCGTACTGACATCATTCCTGTTGTCTTTGAGGCTGACGATTGTGTCGGAGGGATCTCCCGTACTGTGAACTACAAAGGCAACCGGATCGACATCGGCGGGCATCGGTTTTTTTCGCGCTCCGACGAGATCATGGACTGGTGGAACAGGGTTCTCCCGGTCGAGGACTGCCCGGGTGGTCAGGACAACGTGATGCTGGTGCGGTCACGTCTGTCGAGGATCTACTACGGCAGTAAGTTCTACAACTACCCTGTCACCCTGTCGTGGCAGACAATCAGCAATCTTGGTCTGCTCCGCATGATTCGGATTGGGTTCTCTTATCTGCACGCTCGGATTCGACCGAGACCGGAGACCTCCCTGGAGGATTTCTATATCAACCGCTTTGGGCGGGAACTCTATGAGACCTTCTTTCGGGACTACACCGAAAAAGTTTGGGGAGTTCCCTGCCGCCATATCGCTCCGAGTTGGGGAGCTCAGCGGGTCAAGGGTTTGTCGGTCAGCGCAACCTTGGCTCATGCTGTTAAGACACTTTGGGGGAGTGCCTTTCATCGCCGCCGTGATTCTGATCTGCGCCAAGAGGCCACCGAGGTCAGTCTGATTGACCGTTTCCTTTACCCGAAGTACGGGCCTGGTCAGATGTGGGAGGCCGTCGCAGACATGGTTCGGGCTAAGGGTGGTCAGGTGCATCTCGGTCACGAGATCCTTGCTCTTCATACGCAACCTGGGTGCGTGACTGGCGTCGAGGTTCGCGATTCGAGCGGGACCCGTACTGTCGCTGCTGACTATGTGCTGTCCACCATGCCTGTCAAGGATCTGGTGGGCGGTCTGACTGGTGTTGAGGTGCCTGCGCAGGTCATCCAGATTGCTGGTGATCTGCCGTACCGAGACTTCTTCACGGTTGGTCTGCTGCTGAAGCGGTTCGGCAGTGAGGTTATTGAAGACAACTGGCTCTATATACAACAGCCAGAAATCACCATGGGCCGCATCCAGGTTTTCAATAACTGGAGCCCTGCGATGGTTGCTGATCCCTCGACAACGTGGGTTGGGCTGGAGTACTTCGCCAACGAGGGGGATGATCTGTGGAATCGCAGCGATTCTGAGTTGATTGGCCTTGGCATCGATGAGCTTGGTCGCATGGGGTTGGTGCAATCATCCGATGTCCTTGATTCGACGCTGATTCGGATGCGCAAGACTTATCCGGCGTACTTCGGTTCCTATGAGAACTTCGATATTGTTCGTGAGTTTCTGGATGGATTTGAGAATCTGTTTCTGCTGGGACGCAATGGTCAGCATCGGTATAACAACATGGATCACTCCATGATGACTGCTATCAGGGCCGTCGATGCGATGAAATCTGGGTCCACGGATAAGACCAGCGTCTGGGACGTTAATACCGATCAGGATTACCATGAAGAAAGATAGAGCCGGATTCTGGTCGGGTGTTGGCTGGGTTTTTCGGAGGATATGGGCTTCAGAGAAATGGCGCTGTGTGATCGGTGCATTCCTGGCCTGCAAGGTCGCTGCACCTGTGGTTCTCATCGTAATTCTGTCTTTGCTCAGCCGAATCGCTGCCACGAAGGGCTTGCCGACACTGGAAACCTTCTCGCCGATCGGTATGTGGTTTCAGTGGGACTCCCATATCTATCAGCGCCTGATCGAAAGCTTTAACTATTTTGCGCCTTTGACATCCTCTGAGCAGGACATGATTGCCTCATCGATGTCAGGGAAGCTGTTAG
>Ga0123356_10007138_pt1 | contig 11189 bp, 10 predicted proteins | sample TergutEmb28metaG_2_FD_92546 | JGI IMG/M metagenome (GOLD analysis project Ga0123356, IMG submission 92546) | Embiratermes neotenicus P3 segment gut microbial communities from Petit-Saut dam, French Guiana - Emb289 P3 | ecosystem: Host-associated > Arthropoda: Insects > Digestive system > Gut ... | reverse complement strand
TATTCTGACGTGCATGTAACGATCAGGTCACCGAGACCGGCGAGTCCGGCAAGGGTTTCTTTACGACCGCCCATTTTGACACATAACTCTGCTATTTCCGCCAGACCTCGAGTTATAAGCATCGCCATTGTATTGTCGCCGAAGCCAAGTCCTATACTCACACCCGCACCTAGTGCTATAACGTTTTTTAGCGCGGCTCCCAGTTCCACCCCGATAACATCGGTTGTGGTGTATACCCGCAGGTATTTATTCATGAGAAGATTTTGGACACGCATTGCGACAGATATATCATCAGAAGCTGCAACACAGGCGGTCGGAACACGTCTTGCCACTTCCTCCGCATGAGTCGGTCCGGAGACTGACGCTATCGGAGCTGCATTTCCAAAGTAGTCCTTTAATATGGATGTGAAAAGACTTGAGGTATCTTTTTCGATGCCTTTCGACATACAAACAATAACACAATTATCATCAAGTCTTCCTGTCAGCGTTTCCGCTGTCTCTCGCATACCGTATGAAGGCACAGCTATAATTGCGGCACCCGCTTTGTTTACCGCTTCGTTTAAATCAGATGTGACGGCTATATCATCAGGTATCTTAATGTCTTTTAGAAGAGGGTTTTTTCTTGTTCTTATCAGAGAATTGCATTCATCTTCAAATTTAGACCACAATGTAACATCATAACCATTATCACGCAAAAGCAATGCGATCGATGTCCCCCATGAACCGCTGCCGAAAACAGTTGTCTTCATTCAATTTGCTCCTTGCGTCCGCTTCGTTTTAATTTCAATTTCGACTCTTCACCTTTGACAAGCCGCTTTATATTCGGGCTGTGCCTTACAATAACTAAAATCACACATAATATGATCACTGTCAACTCAGCGATACCACCCACGTTAAGAAGAACCATGGATACAGGAAACGCAATACAACCAAGCATCGCACCCAGAGATACATATCGGGTTATCAACGTTATCAGAATAAACACACCCCACGAGATAAGAGCGAGCCGCCAATCGATGACTATAACAATAGCACCGATAGCCATAACGCCCTTCCCGCCTTTGAACTTATAGAACATCGGGAAGCAATGACCCAGCATGACAAAAAGTCCGGCAAGTGCCTGCCCGAAAATCGTCAAGCTGGAAAATCTTACAAACGGTCCGACTTCTGATAAAACCATGTCTGTAAAATACGCAAACAGCCACCCTCCGAACAGAACAGGGGCAACTGTTTTTAATACATCGATAATTATTACAAGCAGTACACCGACCTTGCCGAAAACACGATAGAAATTGGTCAGCCCCGGGTTTCCGCTGCCGTAATCACGTATATCCTTGCGGAAAAAAGCTTTGGAAATAATTATTGCTCCGTTAACACTGCCAAGTATATATGCAGGCAGTGCAGTTATCAGCATAAGAACAAAGAACATAGTAAAAAACCTCTTAAACAAGATATCATTCAAGAAAACAAACGTCAATATCAAAATATGTTATTTATTGCTTGATCAACTGCTCTTATCGTCTCTTTCCCTGACGATCATCCGTATCGGTGTGCCGTCAAATCCAAAAACCGCTCTTATTTGATTTTCCAGGTATCTCAGATATGAAAAATGGAATAAATTCGCGTCATTGCAAAAGCAAACAAACGTCGGCGGGCGTATTCCTGTTTGCGTCATATAGTATATCTTCAGCCTGCGCCCTTTATCGGTCGGAGGCTGAACGCGTCCTGTTGCATCGGCAAGCACTCCGTTTAATGTGCCTGTCGATATTCTGATAGATGTCTGTTCGTTGACATAGTTTATAAGATCAAATAATTTTTCTACACGCTGACCTGTAAGTGCGGAAATGAACAAAACCGGAGCATATGACATATAGCTCAGATCGCGCATCACTTCCTTACGCATGTCTTCCATCGTGTTTGTTTCTTTTTCTATCAAATCCCATTTGTTGACAGCTATTATACTCGCTTTACCCGATTCATGAGCCAGACCGGCAACTTTTGTGTCCTGCTCTGTGACACCATCTCTTGCGTCGATCATTATAATGCAAACATCAGAACGCTCGATTGCCATTTTTGCGCGCAGGACACTGTAATATTCAATATTATTATCTATTTTAGACTTACGTCTGAGACCTGCTGTATCAATAAATATGTATTTCCCGTGTTTATTTTCAAGCATCGTGTCTACCGCATCTCTGGTAGTTCCCGCTTTATCACTTACTATGACACGTTCTTCATTAAGAATTTTATTTACTAGCGAAGATTTTCCCGCATTCGGTTTCCCGATCACTGCTACGCGGATAATATCGTCTTCTTCCTCTTCATCTGTATCGGGTGGTAAAAATTTGACGCATTCATCTAGTAAATCGCCTGTACCATGACCATGTACAGCAGAAACAGATATCGGATCACCGAGACCGAGTGAATAAAACTCGTAAATATCCGGGTTTTCGGGACCTGTGGAATCCATCTTGTTGACCGCTAGGATCGTTGGTTTTCCGGACTTTAATAACATACGGGCGACATCGATATCTGCCGCCGTCACACCTGTTGTAAAGTCAGTAACCAAAACAATGACATCTGCCATCTCAATAGCAAGCATTGCCTGCTCACGCATGAAAACCAGCATCTCTGTGTCGGCTGTCGGTTCGATACCTCCTGTATCGATCAAGTCGAATTCACGTCCGTTCCAGTCGGTTTTTGCATGGAGCCTGTCACGTGTAACGCCCGGCGTGTCTTCAACTATGGAAAGCCGTTTTCCTACAAGCCTGTTGAATAAAGTTGATTTACCTACATTCGGTCTTCCGACAATAGCGACCAGTTTTCTCGGCATTGATTTCTCCTGTATATTTAATACTTGTCACAGACATTTGTTTAGTTTATCTATTTTCCCGTCAGTGCAGACAGAAAGTCTGCTCCGTCTTGCTTTACGATACGGATCGGTACCTCAAGCGCGTTTGAGAGCTCCGATATTGTCATATCATCAAGAAACACTTCATCCCCTGTTGTACCTCGCTTTATACCCGTATTTCTTAACATATTTTGCGGAAGCAGCAGTTTTGATCCCAAATCTTTACCCTTCAACTGTTTTATGATATTCCCGCCGGTGACCAAACCGGAAACTGTGACACTTTCACCAAAGAAATTATTTTTAACAGAGTATACTCCGCTGATTATTTTACCATATTTTTCAGAAAAAGTATCTGCTAGATTCTTTATATATCGCTCTGCAAGAACTCCTGTTACTATGGAGTATATTTGTTTTTCCTCTGTTTCCGGTAAAGCTTGGACCGGTTGAATATCGATCAACGCATCCTCAAACTCTTTTATAAACAGACGCATCATTCCCACGCCGTTTTCCAGTTGCGGATAATCTTCATAAAACTCATTATCCGGGAGCTCTTGTCCGGCTATCATATAAAGCTCGTCAGCACAATAGAACACTCTTGATCCCCGTCGTTTTAAACATTTTTTACCGTAATGATCAACTTGTCGTATTGTTTGTACAGCCAGTTTTTTATTAAAAGATTGCAGTTTTTTTAAGCCTTGACGGTGTTTTGTCAAGCCTACCGGGACTATCGATACACTGTTTATGCATTGACCTAATTGTATCAGCCGTTCAATGGTTCTTGATAGCTTCCAGCCGCTGTTGATACCGGGGCAGCATACTATTTGACAGTTGAGTGTTATACCCGCTTTTGCCATTTCTAAAAACGCGTCGAGTCCTTTTCTGCCCTTTTTACCTCCGAGCATGTATGATCGCAGCCTGGGGCTGAGTGTATGGACAGATACATTTATCGGACTTATACGCAAATCGATGATACGCCGGATTTCATGTTCAGACAGGTTTGTTAAAGTCACATAGTTGCCTTGAAGAAACGAGAGCCTTATATCATCATCTTTGTAATACAGACTTTCCCTCATACCTTGCGGTAATTGATCTATAAAGCAAAAGATACATTTGTTTGCGCAATGGCGCTCTTTATCCATCAGATAATTCTCAAACTCCAGACCCAATTGCGTACCTTCAGGCTTACAAATGTCTACGAGCTTGATTTTTCCATCCGGACTTGTCAGTTCAAGTAATATGCGGTCGTCGTAGGAGTAATAGTCATAATCAAGAACATCATTGATTTTATTGCAATCGATCCTGCGCAGGATATCGCCGGGTTTTATGATCGTTTCTGCGGCAGGAGAGCCGGGTGTTACTGACTTTACAACTGCATTCATTTGTTTATCCTTTCGTAAGACTGTAGGTTTGCACACCTTTTCCGAATGAGCATATTCATACGCTTATATATAAAAACCTAGGCGGGGAACTCCCCGCCTAGGTAGCATCACGAGTGACGCAGCGGCGACTTATGTCACCTCGCGTCCGTTATATGTTCCGCATGCTTTACATACTCTGTGCGGCATACGAAGCTCGCCGCATTTGGCACACTTGGTAAGCCCGGGAGTTTCAAGTTTCCAATGCGAAGAACGTCTTTTATTTTTTCTCGCTTTTGATACTTTACTCTTTGGAACCGCCATTTATAACACCTCCTGTTAGGGGTAACATTCCTTGCTTTATATTCATGGAAAGCTGATTGCAGTCGTTTTTTTATCAACCTTCCAGCAGTTGACTTAGGATCGCCAATCTTGGATCTACCTCTTTTGTGCATGAACATGGCTCATTGTTTAGATCAGAACCGCAGTTCTGGCAAAGACCGGCGCAATCTTCCTTACACAGCAGTGTATCATTCATGTCCAGAATGAATTCTGTTATAACGATCTCTTCCGCGTCGATCTTGTCTCCCTGAAGGAAGTAACCGTCGGGGTTTTCGCCCTCTCCTCCTTCAGTGAGATCTGCCGTTATGTGCTTGTGTACGAGGTGTTCGAACTCTTTGAGACATCTTGCGCAGACGCATACAAATGTTACATCCACATTCGCCGAAAACGTCAGCATTCCTGCTGTGTTTGTCACGTTCCCCGCCGCTCTCGCCGGTTTTATTACCTGTATGATCGAACCGCTTACCGCTGTCGACATGTCGGGCTCGAAGTCAAATAACACTTTACCGCCGGGAACACCAATTATCTCTCGAAGATCGAGTAACATAAACGACCTCCCGTGGATCTGACAGGATGTTTACATCCTACCGGATGCGCTGTACACGCACCAAGAGATTATATGCTAAATGCATAGTGATGTCAAACATTTTTTGAATATTGAATTGTTCTATTTTGTATCGGTAAAATATAAAGTGTGTGTTTCAGTGAGTACCTTGAAAATAATAATTACCCCTAAGGCCTTGCGGCTCTAGGGGTATAATGGTGCGGATGAAGGGACTTGAACCCCCACGCCCGGAGGACACATGGCCCTCAACCATGCCTGTCTACCAGTTCCAGCACATCCGCATATTCCGGGTCAGTATTGAATACTATACTCATACAAAAATGTTTTGTCAACTAAAACAATATATAGTCACTTACTTTGCAAATTCCATAACAACATTGTTGAATGGACGAGGTTTGCGGCAATCAGTGAACAGAAAATGAAAACAACACCTATGGGATGTCCATCGGCAAGTGTTACTATACTGAAGTATATTGCAGCGTAATATGAAACTACTGCTTTTCCCGGTGCAGGTTTTCCGTACAAAAAACCTGAGGTAAAGTAAAAACTAAGCGCAGAAGCGATTATTGCTATGCATTGATAGATATAGCTCAAAAGGATCGGGTTTGAAGCGTTTTGTCTGTAAACGAATATTAGCCAAAAACACATAAAAACCGTTGGAACTACACTCAAAGCATATGGTGCATTCCGACGTGAGTCCTGATACATCTCAATTGCGAAAAATGTCACGGAAATAGCTGACAGTGCGGAGAATATAATGAAGAATATATCAGTTAAGTTATTTTCATCATTTGCATTTAGCCCGGTAAAATAAAGAAATGTACCGATAAGCCAGGCAATACCGATCACAATAAAAATAACCGGATAAGCAAAGGGATCTGTTCCGAAAGCGCTTTCAAAACCCGGCAGTGCTTTGTGCTTAATGGCTATCCTGACAGCAAACAATGATATCGCTACAATGAAAATCACAGATGTTAGTACCAACGCATAAGTTGTTGCTGAATTTCTTACGGGAAGTCCGGTCAATACATCAAAAACATTCGCATGCTCTGATGATCTCAGAAAGAAGCCGCCAACACCGGCTACTATTGCTAAAAATGGCACGAAGAATGCGGATATTCGCATATATATCAATATCCAATCATAAAACTACGGGAAACACGAGCACATTTTACTACACAAGGGCGTGCTCGTCAAGTGACTTCTTGTTATACTAATGTATTCTCAACAGTCACTTTGCCAACATATCGATTATTGCATGGTAGATTTTTTCCGCATCTTTGCGAAAGCCTTTTTCAATAGCTTTTACTTGTTGCTCATTAGCAGCAAATAACTCCATTGATATAATGTCGCCTACACCGTCTGATAATGATAAGGTAACTCTATATCCGCCATTATCATTGGCAATGTGGTGTGTTTTGATCATTGCGTCCCGATTTATTTTTGACCTGACGAGTGCAGTGGATCCTTCCGCTTTGATCCTTACGGAATAAGGAAGATTGTTTTCCAGTGTTTCGCCGTTGCGTTCACCTTTGGGTGTCAGCGAATATTTACCGTCTTTTAAACGTAAATGATCAGTCTCTATCAGGTTTGTCAAGCATTCGGTGACATCAAAATACCCAATGCCGTCATCACACATAGTCAATCCTGTTAAGACATCAAGTGTCACCGGCTCCGGTAAACGGCGCATAATAAAAAGGATAAGGACTTTTACCTCGACCTTTTCGTGTATAAAACCAAAATTATCCAATTATACCTAAATCCTTATAAAAACGTTAGTAAAAGTATATCACACGCAGGTTGCATAGTATAGTGTCATTTGCTATAATGTGGACTTGGTTTGTTAAGAAAATGGAGGTTATTTATGACTAGCTTAAGGATTTTAATGGATAAAGTTTTTATTAACCTGCCTTTGAAACACGGCTTTATAATGGCATTTCTATTGGTCTTATGTGCAATACTGTTAGTTTCCGGAGTAGCAGGCTGTTCAAGAGTGGATGATGCAGACGATGATGAAATACCGCAAATCGAATCTCCTGTTCAAACACCGTCACCTACACCGTTGCCAACACCTGAACCGACTCCGGAACCGATTCCCGAGCCAACACCTGAACCGACTCCGGAACCGACTCCCGAGCCGACTCCCGAGCCGTTTGAACCTGTATGCCCTTTATCCGGAAGAGATATGGAGATCGAAAAGACACGTAAAAGACCGGTCGCAGTTGTGTTGAGCAATCAATCCGGTTCTTTACCAATGAACGGTGTCGCCAGTGCTGATATAATATATGAGTATCTCGTTGAGGGTGGAACCACACGAATGTTGGGTATATTTCAAGATTTCTCAGAAGTTCGGATGGTCGGCAGCATACGCAGTGCAAGAGTTAATGTTGTTGAGCTCGCAGAAGGTTATGATGCATTTTTTATTCACCATGGCGGTAATTATGCTTCTGCATATCCAAAAATCCAGTCTGGCAATATAACAAACTTCGATGGGATCGGAGATGCCCGGTTATCTGAAGGTGGTACACGGTCGAGGATCTTTTACAGAAACCAGAATAGAATCAGCGGACGCACGGTTGATTACCTGCATGCTCAAGTAACAACAGGTTCACGTTTTGAGGAGTGGCTTCCTTATTATGTTGAAAGGGATAACCTGAGAACAGATCATGATGAAAGCTTCAGACAAAATATGCGTTTTTCTGACAATGCAACGCCGGTGAACGGAGAAGACGCCAACGAAGCGGTCGCAAGATACTCATCGGGAAAAACAAGCACTTTCAGATACAGTGAGTCTGAATCCGGCTACTATATGCGTCAATTCGGGAATGATTTCCGTGATGCTAACGGAAATATCAGACCGATTTTTGCAAATGTTTTGATCCTAAAAACAAAAGTTACCATAGCACGTTCCGGTAGAGATACTTTGTATTATTTTGAAACAGTCGGCGGCGGTGATGGTTATTTCCTCCATGGAGGTAAATATATTGAAATAAAATGGTCAAGAGAGAACGGACCATATCCATATGTATATACACTTTTAGATGGTACACCACTTGAATTCGGTCGCGGATCAACATTCATCAGTAAAATCCCTGATACACAGAACGTTGAGTTTAAGTAGGTAAATAATAAACAGTGATTGAGCTTATTTTACGAGCACAATCACTGCTTTTTAATTTAATTATTATGCCCAGCCGCGAAGTCTGACTGCGTTTGCTACTCTATTGATAGCAATTATATACGCAGCATCGCGCATATACACGTCTCTTTCCTTCGACAGTTCATATACTGCACGGAAGGCTTTTGTCATTGCGTATTCGAGTTTTTCCAGAACTTCTTCCTTACCCCAGAAATAGTTCATGTTACACTGCACCTGCTCAAAATAGCTGCATGTGACGCCGCCTGCATTTGCAAGGAAATCCGGGAGCATTATTATACCTCGCTCACGTATAAGCGGATCGCAGTCCGGGGTTGTCGGTCCGTTTGCGCCTTCGACGATGATTTTTACCTGTTTGGAGATATTCGGGAAAACTGCGGGGGTTATTTGATTTTCGAGAGCACATGGCATAAGAATGTCTACATCCTGACTCAACCAGGCATCACCGGGTAGAATCTCATAACCAAGTGCTGCTGCTTTATCTTTGTCGATGCTTCCGTATTGATCTTTGATTTCCACCAACTGCGGTATATCGCATCCGTCAGCTTTTTTGAATGTATATGCAGTTTTATCAGCTTGATTCCAGCATGATACAGCAACGACCTTCCCGCCAAGCTCTGTATACATTCGTGCCGCGTATTCCGCAACATTTCCGAAACCTTGTATACTTGCGGTTGTCGAGCTTGCAGGTAAATCTATGACTCGCAGCAAGTCTTTGAGAACATAGATGCAACCGTAGCCTGTAGCTTCTGTGCGTCCGAGAGAGCCGCCCATTCCAACAGGCTTACCTGTAATCACACCGGGATATCGTCCTGCTGTTATAGTTTCATACTCATCCATCATCCATAGCATACATTGAGCGTTAGAACCCACATCGGGGGCCGGGATGTCTATCTCGTGCCCTATCTGGTTCCACACACCGCGGACATAGCCTCTGCAAAGTCTTTCCATCTCTGCTTTTGACAGAGTCTGCGGTTCACATATGATGCCACCTTTACCGCCACCGAGCGGTATATCAACAGTTGCACATTTCCATGTCATCCACATTGCCAGTGCGCGAACTGTATCGTCTGTTTCGTGCGGATGAAAACGGATACCGCCTTTCGCAGGTCCTCTTGCATCGTTATGCCGGATGCGAAATGCTTTGAATGTTTTTGTAGCGCCGTCGTCCATCCTGACAGGAATCGTAAAATGAGTTTCCAGCATTGGCTGCCGTAAAAATTCTCTCATCCCGGGTTCCAAACCAAGCAATTCTGCTACCCCGTCAAACTGTACTTGTGCATTTTCGTAAGGATTATAGTTTTTATCTGACATTTTTGCTCACTCCAATCTTTATCCAGGCAACATAACTCTAGACGTCATTAGCTTAGCTTTATTTATTAGTTTATTTCTTATCATTAACTAGGAATCTTTATACCTTGCCGTCACAACCCAGAACACTTTGGATCTTATGTTTTACAAGATCTCTTATGTTTGAACGCCCGGGTGTCAGGTACTGACGCGGATCGAAATGCGACGGATGCAGTGCGAAGTGCTCTCTGATACCTGCTGTCATGCCTAAACGCAGGTCTGAGTCTATGTTTATCTTACATACAGACGATCTGGCTGCTTCACGAAGCATATCCTCGGGTATACCTATCGCGTCAGGCATATCGCCGCCATACTTGTTGATGATTTCTACATATTTTGGCACAACCGATGATGCACCGTGCAGGACTATCGGAAAATTAGGGAGTCTTTTCGATATCTCTTCAAGGATATCAAACCTGAGATGCGGTTTTTGACCGGGTTTGAATTTGAATGCGCCGTGGCTTGTGCCTATTGCTATTGCCAGTGAATCTACGCCTGTTTTTGATACAAATTCTTCAACTTCTTCGGGACGTGTAAATGCTGCGTCTTCATCGGAGACGTTGACATCATCTTCTATACCTGCCAGCTTGCCGAGCTCTCCTTCTACAACGACGCCTCTGTCATGTGCGTATTTTACTACTTCGGCTGTAAGCTTGATATTATCTTCAAACGAATGTTTTGAACCGTCGATCATTACGGATGTGAAGCCTCCGTCGATGCAAGACTTGCAAATTTCAAAATCCTCACCGTGGTCGAGATGTACACATATCGGTAAACCCGTGTCGATTTCCGCCGCTTCGATCAGTTTCATTAAATAGACATGCTTTGCATACTTTCTCGCTCCTGCGGATACTTGCAGGATCAGCGGCGCTCTCAGCTCCGATGCTGCTTCGGTTATTCCTTGAATGATCTCAAGATTGTTGACATTAAACGCACCTATCGCATATTTTCCTTCATATGCTTTTTTGAACATTTCCGTTGATGTAACTATTGGCATTGTAGAAACCTCCTAATATTTACTGTTAGTAAAATGCATCGACAACTATACTACACGTTTTTATGAATGAACACAACAAATTTATTATTAATAATTTGCTGTTTGATTTTGGTCTTTTACTATGATATTCTACACAAGTGATTGCTACAGCGAATACTATGTATTCACAAAGAATGTTAACATTCTTCGGGTATATAACGAAAGGAAAGAAATAATATGTCAGAAAAGTTGATCGGCGCAGCAGTATTCGGTCAGTCAGGCGGACCTACATCAGTTATTAACGCCAGTGCTTACGGAGTTATAAGGACAGCTCTTGATGCACCGGAGATCACTAATGTCTACGGGATGTCTCACGGAATCGTGGGTATGTTAAATGATGAGTTATTTGATATGAGTCAGGAAGATGCTCACGAGCTCGAGCTGCTGTTGAATACTCCATCTTCGGCATTGGGTTCTTGCAGATATAAAATAAACGGCGACGAAGACTTAAAGCGTATTCATGAAATGTGCGTGAAATATAATATCCGTTATTTCTTCTATAACGGCGGCAATGATTCTATGGATACATGCAG
>Ga0123356_10007137_pt1 | contig 11189 bp, 11 predicted proteins | sample TergutEmb28metaG_2_FD_92546 | JGI IMG/M metagenome (GOLD analysis project Ga0123356, IMG submission 92546) | Embiratermes neotenicus P3 segment gut microbial communities from Petit-Saut dam, French Guiana - Emb289 P3 | ecosystem: Host-associated > Arthropoda: Insects > Digestive system > Gut ... | reverse complement strand
TTCACCGCCCTCAACTAGCCAGGCGCTGCCACAGCCGGACACTTCCGCGACTGGCGAAGACTCTGGCTACCTAGTCAAAGCCCGTTATACACCGCTGCAAGTGGCCGTGCGCGGGGTTGACGCGCCGCATTCGCCCTACCACGGCGTGTTGCAAGGCGCTAACTCACTTGACGGTTTGCCGGTCGTCACGGCGGATCTACATTCCTCCTTACCAGCGATCTGCGCGGGAGCCTTAGACACCAACGCTGATCTGCGGATCTGCTACATCATGACCGACGGTGCGGCCCTGCCTTTGGCCTACTCCCGCACGGTTGACCAGCTGCGTCGCGCTGGCTTGCTGGCTGCCACCATCACCGCCGGCCAAGCCTATGGGGGCGACTTTGAGGCTGTCTCGCTCCATTCAGCGCTACTGGCAGCCCGCCACGTCATCCAGGCTGATCTAGCGGTGGTCATCCAGGGCCCGGGCAACCTTGGTTCCCATACACCTTGGGGTTTTACCGGGCTGGCGGTGGGCGAGGCGGTCAACGCCACCGGCGTGCTGGGTGGGCGGCCGGTGGGATGTCTACGCGTCTCTGGGGCAGATCAACGACCGCGCCACCGCGGTTTGTCGCATCACTCCCTCACCAGCTATGGCCAAGTAGCCCTGCTGCCGGCCGATCTGGTAGTGCCCACCTTGACTGAGGATCTGGCTGAACTTTGCAGCCAAATTGCTCTAGCAGCGGCCTCTTTGGGCAGACCAGCTGGCCGGCACTGCCTGATGCAGGTGCCAACCGACGGTCTGATGACCGCCCTGCAAGGACTGAGCCAGGTTGGTGTTGCCTTGTCGACTATGGGGCGGACACTCACCCAAGACCCGGCGGCCTTCTTGGCTGCCGCCGCGGCCGGTCGTCATGCCGCCAGCCTGCTGTAGGAGGTTGCCCCATGACGCACATGAGAGTGCTGCTGAAAAGCCTCTTTGCTGCGGTTACTCAGTGGCCTCGTATCTGATACACCTCTCGTCGGTGGCCAATGACAATCACTAAGACCATCAGCACATGGTCGTGGATTTCATATACCACGCGATAATCCCCGGTGCGCACGCGCCAGGCGCCCGCACCACCAACCAATTGCTTTGCCCCAGCCGGGCGTGGGTTCAGCGCGAGCAACTCAATGGCGGCTTGAATCCGCCGTTGGGCCACCCGGTCCTGACGCCGTAACTGCCTAGCTGCCCGGCTGGTAAATTGGACTTGATAGGTCACGTCAGACCCAGATCAGACTTGACCTCTTCCCATGGGATAAGTGGCTGACCAGCAGCTATTTCGTCTCGAGCGAGCCTAATCTCTTCCAGATCGGCCAGATCTTCAGCCGCCTCAATCAGGCGATCAAGGTCCTCGGCGTCAATGACGGCTGCGATCCTTTGACCACGCTTTGTCAAATAGACCGGCTTGTGCCGGACCCGGGCGGTATCAACCACGTCAGCCAGGCGGGCTCTGGCAGTGGTAACGCTCATTTCTGACATATGTCGACAATACCGCCGTTAACGCGTTTTTGTACAGTTGATGCCGGCTGGCGTTCTTCGCCTTCGTCAGCTTTCTTTCAGTCGCCTCATCTGCGAAAGTAAAAGCTTTCTCGCCTCGAACCTACAAGCGACAAGCCAGGATCTCGGTGATCAAGATAGCGCGCGCCCCAACCTGGTAGAGCTGGTCCATCAACTCATTAGTGGACTGAGCCGGCACCATGGCTCGCACCGCCACCCACTGGGTGTTATGCAGCGGCGACACGGTCGGTGACTCCAAACCTGGGGTGATTGAAACAGCCCTTTCGACCTGGCCAATCGGTACGTCGTAGTCCATCAGCACATACTGCTGAGCCACCAACACCCCCTGCAAGCGGCGGCGCAACACCGCGAACCGCTCCGGGTCCCCGGCTACGTTAGGCCGCCGGATCAACACCGCCTCACTGAGCAACAAAGGCTCGCCGAACACGCTCAACCCAGCCGCCCGCAAAGTGGTGCCGGTCGAGACAACGTCAGCGACGGCATCGGCCACCCCCAATTTGATGGCACTCTCAACCGCGCCGTCCAGCCGAACCACCGCAGCGTTGATCCCACGCGCCGCCAAATAGTCACCCACCAACACCGGATATGACGTGGCCACTCGCTTGCCCGCCAAGTCCTGGAGGGCATCAATCTCCCCAGCCACTGCGGCGAAACGGAAAGTCGAGCCACCAAAACCCAACGCCAAGTCCTCTTCCGCACCGGCACCAGAATCGAGCAGTAAGTCCCGGCCAGTAATGCCAGCATCCACCGTGCCAGCTCCGACATAGACAGCCACGTCGCGCGGTCGCAGGTAGAAAAACTCGACCTCAGCCACCGGGTCGACCAGCACCAGCTCGCGGGTCTCCCGGCGTTGGGTGTAGCCAGCCGCCCGCAGCATGGTGACGGCTGGTTCAGACAGCGAGCCCTTGTTGGGCACAGCTAAGCGCAGCATGGGTCTGGTCACAACCTCTCGTAGACACGATCCAGGGGCACACCACGAGCCACCAAGATGAGCTGGGCGTAATACAGCAGCTGTGAAACCTCTAGCGCCACCTGTTCGTCTGATTCATGCTCAGCCGCCATCCAGGCTTCTCCAGCCTCTTCTATTAGCTTCTTGCCGATGGCGTGGACACCTTGGTCCAACAAGGCCACACTGCCCGAACCGGCTGGACGGCGTGCGGCACGATCTAGCAGCTCAGCATATAGCTGGTCAAAGGTCTTCACAGGCAGAAGCCTACAGTTCGGCTAGAGCCAGCAACCGCCGGGTGGTGACCAGGGCCGCTTGTGCAGCCTCGGCACCCTTGTCCTCACGTGAGGTCGGCAGTCCGCAGCGGTCTAAAGCCTGCTCCTCGTCATCGACCGTCAACAGGCCAAAACCGACTGCTTTGCCCGTCTTGATGGCCACCTGCGTCAAGCCGTTGGTAGCACCCTGGCAGACATACTCAAAATGTGGGGTCCCACCTTGGATGACTACCCCCAAAGCCACAGCGGCATCAGCCCCGGTTTCCAGGGCCCGCAGCGTCGCCACCGGCAGTTCAAATGATCCTGGTACGCGAATCAGCTGGATATTAGCCTGAGCCTGCTCAAGCACCCGCATGGCACCACCCACCAGGCCATCTACCACCTCTTGGTGCCATTCGGCGGCCACCACGGCAATGTTCAAGCCCTTGCCATAGCCCGGTTCAATGACAACGAGAGGACCAGCTCCCCCACTCATGACAGCTCCTCTCCCAGGGACAGTTGATGCCCCATTTGCTCGGCTTTGGTGCGCAGGTATGCAATGTTATGCAAGTTGTGACCAACCTCGATGGCTTCAACCGCTTCAACCTGGGTGCCATGGGCTCGCAAGCCTTCCACTTTGGCTGGGTTGTTGGTCAGCAGACGGATCGAGTTCAGGCCTAGGTCATCTAAGATAGCCGCTGCCGCGCCGTATTCGCGCCTCTCAGCGGGCCAACCCAGTTCCAGATTGGCTTGAACGGTGTTTCGGCCGTGATCCTGCAAGGCGTAGGCATCGATCTTGGCTTTCAAACCAATGCCTCTGCCTTCGTGGCCACGCAGATAGACCACCGCGCCACCTTGTTGCGCCACCGAACGTAGGGCTGTCGCCAACTGCGCTCCACAGTCGCAGCGCTTTGAGGCAAAGGCATCGCCAGTCAAGCACTCCGAGTGGACCCTGACTAGATCACCTTGAACCGCCAGTGGCACCAGCGCCACATGAACCGCGCCGCTCACCAGGTCTCGGTAGCCAATCATGGTGAATTCGCCGTGCTCACTGGGTAGTGTTGCCTGGTTAGTCCGGACCACACGCAAGCTGGGAGTGGCCAGACCACCGGACTGCTCAGGCGCAAAATCATCATTCGCTCGCCGCCAAGCGATCAAGTCGGCAATGGTTAAGACCACCAGACCGGTCTTCCTGGCCAACCTGGCTGCCTCAGGCAGACGCATCATTGAGCCATCTCTACGCACCAGTTCAGCGATGGCCGCTACCTGCGGCAGTTGCGCTAGCCGACACAGATCCACCGCTGCTTCGGTGTGCCCGGGACGATGCAACACTCCACCCGGCACAGCCCGCAAGGGCAAGACATGACCTGGCCGGATCAAGTCCCCAGCCCCTGCCGCCGGGTCGGCTAACACCCGTAGGGTGGTCGATCGATCCCCAGCGGAGATACCCGTGGTTACACCAGCTGCCGCATCGACTGTCACGGTGTATGCCGTCCGGCGTGGATCTTGGGAGTTGGGCACCATCAAAGGCAAGTTCAAGGCATCAGCGCGACCGTTCGTCATCGGCGCACACAAGTAACCGCTCGAGTGCCGGATGATCCAGGCAATCCAGTTCTGATCGACATTTTTCGCAGCTATGACCGCGTCAGCTTCGTTTTCCCGGTCGGCGTCGTCCACCACCAACACCGGCTGGCCGGCTTGAATCGCTGCAATGGCTTGTTCAACCGTTCCAGAGGTGATCATGCGGTCAAGCGTTCAACGTACTTGGCAATCACATCCATCTCCAGATTGACTAGACCACCCGTCTTCAAGCCACCTAGCGTGGTGTGCTCCAGCGTGGCAGGAATCAACGACACGCCAAATGCCTGGTCAGAGACATGCGTCACGGTCAGTGATACCCCGTCAATAGCGATTGATCCTTTTGAAGCGGCGTAGCGCGCCAATTCTTGTGGCATACCAAAGGTGAAATCGTCCCAGTCGACCGCTTCGCTGCGCTCCAATAGTTGCCCGATGCCGTCAACGTGGCCCTGAACAAAGTGCCCTCCCAAGCGAGCATTGGCTTTGAGAGCCCGTTCCAGGTTGACTAGGGAGCCGGCGGTTAGACCACCCAAGGTGGTGCGTCTGAGGGTCTCAGCCATGACGTCGGCTTGGAAGGTGTCTTGGTCCAACTCCGTCACCGTCAGGCAAACACCGTTCACGGCAATCGAGGCTCCCACTTGGGCGTCAGAGGTCACCAATGGGCCCTTCACTCGCAGCACGGCAGCACTGCCTTGGACAAGACAGCTTTCTAAGAGGCCGACCTCCTCAATCAGTCCGGTGAACATAGTTTCCTTCCGCCGCAAGTCTGGCTTCTATCAACACATCTAGCCCCAGACGAGTGGTCTGGTGGGTTAGGAAGCGTTTGGCTTGGCCAAGGCTGTCCACCCCGCAGTTGGACACGGCTGGTAGGCCTGATCCTAAGACTACCGGGGCAATATAGGCCAAAATCCGGTCTACCACCCCTGCGGCCAGCCAGGCTCCAGCCACTGTGGCTCCTCCTTCCAACAGGACGTGGCGCACGTCACGTTGGGTTAACTGCTCTAACACCTCCAGCGGCTGACGGGTGGGCAGGTGCAGCGTAGGACCACCCGGGCCAAGCAAGGCAGCACCGGTTGGTATGGATCGATGCCCCACCACTACCCGCAGTGGTTGGTGGCTAGCCAGGGAGCCGTCTTGTTGCCGAGCGGTCAATGCGGGGTTGTCAGCCTGAACGGTGCCGTTTCCGACCACAATGGCGTCCACCTGTTCCCGCAGGAGTTGGACGTGGGCGCGGGACTCTTGCCCAGTGATCCACTGTGAGCTGCCATCTGCTGCCGCAATCCGGCCGTCCAGCGAGCTGGCCAGCTTCAAGGTGACATAGGGCCGTCCAACAGTGACGGCGTGCTGCCAGGCTAGGTTCAGCTCCTTGGCCCTAGCCTCAGCCATGCCCAGCTCCACCGCCACACCATGCTGCCTGAGGTAGCGTGCTCCCCCAGCAGCCACCGGGTTCGGGTCCCCCACCGCAGCGACCACCCTTGTGATTCCACTCCTGGCCAGCAATGGAGCACATGGTGCCGTGCGGCCGTGATGGGCGCACGGCTCTAAAGTGACTACGGCGGTCGCGCCAGCTAGAGAAACGCCCCGCTCTACCGCTTGCGATACGGCGACGGCTTCGGCGTGCGGTGTACCAGCGCCGCGATGGTAACCCTCAGCCAGCACCACTCCCTCTTTGGACAGAATTACGCAGCCCACCTGCGGGTTGGGGCCGTGGGCTGGTCCCTTTGCGGCTAGCTCAAAGGCACGGTCCAGGGCGGCAGCTAGCTTCACTGGGGGCGACCGAGTCGTGGGCCGGGTTTGGGGCCATTGGTAGAACTGAGACCTTGAGCGGCGCGGCGTAGGGCTGTCACCTCGGCGGTAGGGTCCTCCGAGTCGAAAATGGCCGAACCAGCCACCAGCACACTGGCGCCAGCCGACACCAGCTTGGCGGCTCGTTGCAGGTTAGCTCCCCCGTCCACCTGAACCGCCACCGGATGGCTGGCCAGGTCAGCCAGTTCACGAGCCTGGCTCAGCTTCAACCAGGATTGCTCAATGAAACTTTGGCCTCCAAAACCAGGCTCAACGCTCATCACTAACACCATGTCGACGTGGTCAATCAGGTCTGCCAGGAGGCTCACAGGGGTGGCCGGGTTAACAGCCAGACCGGCTTTGACTCCTCGGTTGCGTAGTTCGTTGGCCAACCGGACTGGAGCCCGGGCCGCTTCCCAGTGAAATGTGATCGAAGACACCCCTGGCAAAACAAACTCCGGCGCCAAGCGATCAGGGTCCTCAATCATCAGGTGCACATCCAAAGGCAGTGGACTGAGCTGACCCAACCGCTTCACTACCGGTTGGCCAACTGTCAAGTTGGGCACAAAATGGCCGTCCATCACGTCAATGTGGATTAGGTCGGCGTTGGCAACCAGGGACATAGCGGCTTCGAGATTGGCAAAGTCTGCCGCGAGGATAGACGGCGCAATCTGAATGGACATAATCCCAGCCTACTGTGGGCTGGTTGACTGTTGACGCGCGACCTGGCCGGTGGCGCGTCGTCCTGTTTGTTGTTGGCTAACTGTTTCTTGTCAGCAGGGCTAAAAACATAGCGTCGGTGCCATGGCGATCTGTCCAGAGCTGCAGTGTGCCATCAGGTAGCACGGCGCCGGTTTGCTCAAGCAGCGGCACTTGTGCGGCGTTCATTACTTGGATGGCCGGATTTGCTCGAATCAGATCAGCCACCATCATTTGCGTTTCCGCCAAATGCGGCGAACAGGTTGAGTACAAGCAGACCCCGCCGGGCTTGGTCGCGTCCAGCCCTGCCTGAAGTAGCGCCCGTTGCAATGGCCGCAAGGACCCCAAGTCTTTGGGATTGTGACGCCAGCGGGCCTCCGGGCGCCGCCGTAATGCACCCAGACCAGTGCAGGGTACATCTACCAGAACGCGGTCGAACTGGCCTTGTACCTCACGTCCATCTTGCTGGGTCACATGAGCCACATCGTCATAGTGGCGCAAAGCCTGTTCCAGCAAGCGGGCTCGGTGTGGCTGCGGTTCATTGGCAGTCAGTTGTGCCCCTTGGAGTCGAGCCAGGCCCGCCAACAGGGCCGCCTTGCCGCCAGGGCCAGCGCACAGGTCTAACCACGAACCTTGATCATCTCCCAATGGCACTTGCGACAATGCCCAAGCGATAAGCTGCGAACCTTCGTCTTGGACCGCTGCTTGACCGTGACGGATGGCCGGCAGGTCACCAGGTGCGCCCCTAGCCATTGTCAGAGCAGTAGACACCCACTGACCTGCTTTGGCTGCTCGACCGGTTTGGGTCTTCACTTGTTCGGCCAGTTGTTCCGGGGTGATCAAACCGGGTCTGGCAACCAGGCAGGTGGCTGCTGGATGGTTATTGGCGGCCAGCACAGCGGCCAGGTCTGAGGTGCTACGACCAGTACCCTGCAAGGCCTGCCGTAGAGCCCGAATTACCCATTCTGGGTGGGACAGGCGGATGGCTAGATGGGCTATGTCACCGTCATCAGGTGCTATTTCGTCCACCAAAGCCAAGTAGCCCTGCTCGGTAATGGCTCTCAAGATGGCATTGACAAACTTGGAAGGTCCAAGGCCCAACTGTTCACGCGCCAAGCCCACAGTGGCGGCCACCGCCGCGTGGTCGGGCACCCGCATGGCAGCCACCTGGTGAACACCAAGGCGGAGGCAGTCAAGCACCGCTGAGTCAATTTGGCCCCGTCCCGCCACTTGGTTGATTACCGCGTCATAGGTACCGCGCTGGCGAGTTGCACCATAGGCCAGTTCGGTAGCAAAAGCGGCATCACGCCCATAGATACCGCGGTCTTTCAGCAGTTTTGGCAACGTCAAGTTGGCATAAGCACCAGTCTCAACCGCGCGCAGAAGGTCATAGGCTGCCAGTCTGGCTGGGTCAGCTGAACGCTGTCGCTGAGATGGCGGTTGTTTTGTCCACCCTGATCGCTCAGATTGCCTACCGTTCAAAAGTGGTCCTCGCTAGTCAGTCGTTGACCCCGAGCCCAAGCTGCAGCGGCCATGGCGCTCTTCCCCGCTGGTGTGACTTGACCCAAACGCACCGGGTGGGTGGCAGTACCTACCCAGACTGATCGTTTGGTAGCCACCACCTGGCTCGCTGCCAGCGGCCTTGGGCTAGATTCCTGGAGCTGTCCTGGGCTAGTGGGATCGCTGCCTTCAGTTGTAAGCGGTCCCAATCCCAACTTGGTCCCCCTGAAATAACACCAGGCTCCTGGAGCCGGTGTGCAAGCCCTGATTAGACGGTCCACTGCAATGGCTGGCCGGTCAAACCTGACTTGAGCTCCCTCACTGGTGAGTTTGTGAGCGTAGCTGACCTCGCTTTCGGTTTGAGGTTCCGGGCGGGCACTGCCGCTGGCAATGGCGTCCAAAGTTCGCACTAAGAGTGGCGCTGCGTCAACCGACAGAGTGTCTAATACCTGTCCGCTGGTGGCTCGCGGCGGCAGTCGATAGGTCATGCAGCCATACACTGGCCCGGCGTCAAGAGCCGCGACAAGCTGGAAGGTGCTAGCCCCCGTTATGTCGTCTCCATGCTCAATTGCGCGCTGCACCGGTGCGGCCCCTCGCCAGGCTGGCAATAGCGAGAAATGCAGGTTAATCCAGCCATGTTTGGGGATGGCCAGAGCAGTCTGCGGGATCAGGGCGCCGTAGGCGACCACCGCCACCGCGTCCAACCCAAGCTCGGATAGATGCTGCTGAAACTCCGGTTCACGCGGATGGAGTGGTTTCAGCGTCTCCAAGCCAAGCCTGTGAGCCGCCTGGGCAACTGCACTAGGTTGGCTGTGCCGACCTCGCCCAACCTTGGCATCAGGCCGAGTGATGACTGTCACTACCTGATGATCCGAATGATTGACCAACAGTTCTAGGGACGGTATTGCCACCGGCGGCGTTCCAGCAAAGGCGATTCTCACACCCGCACCCTAGCCGACCTGTGACCTCCGAACGGTCCCACACCATCCCGTGGCGCTTATGTCTTAGTCAATTGGACCATCTACCTGAAGCCTTACCCCACTACGGTTACCTGCCCGCAGCACCATGGCGCGGTTCTTCAGTTCATCGATCACCTCCTGCACCTGCACCTGACCAATCAGCACAATCAATCTGGACGGGTCTTGATTCTCAGGGCCAAGCAGCCTAATACCTTGTCTACCAACCAGCGATTCCGCAATACCCTCAAGCGCAAACCGATCCCCACCAACCACCACGGCTTTCCAGGCTGGAGGTAAACCAAGCTGCCGTCGTTCAGTCAACTCCCTTTCAGCGTGACCTACCGGATCCCAGCGCACCAACGCACCAGCCGGACCGCCCGCTGGCCAGCCAAGCAACATCACCCGGCCCCCTAAACCGGCGGGACGCACCAGGGATGAGGCTCTCACCCAATGGCGCAGTGCCCCCAAACTAGCCCCGATCTCTGGCCTGCCAGTCAGACTGCCGCCGTCAAGCAGAACAGCTGCGGCATAGCCGCCTGGCACCACCGGTTCACCACCGGGTGTCGCTACCACAAGGGCTGGACCTTCAGTCCACTGGTCTATCACTCCACCTGCTGTATCGGCAGCCGAGTACACCAGGCGTACCCCCGGGAAGGCCCGGGCCAGTTCCTGCGCTGTACGGCTGGCACCGACAGCGACGTGCCGCAAATTCCGGCCACCACATTCCAAACACTGAAACTCTGCCGGCACACCGCAGTGCCCGCAATTGACCTTTTGGTCTGCCTTATCCACCCGCAACGGTTGTTGACATGTGCCACACAGGGCTAGCTCACGACAAGCCGCGCAGGCCACCGCTGGCAGATACCCGGCTCTGGGCACCTGGACCAATACCGGGTGGCCGCTATCCAACCCCTGGCGTAACAGCCGGAAGGCTGCCCCCGGCAAACGGGCGGTACCGGTAGCGCCTTCTGCCGCTAATTGTGCCTTGTCAGGCACTTCTACCCGAGGTGCTACGGCTCGGGTGACCGCCCTGGGAGCGCTGATATCTACCAACCAACCTGCTTCCACCATTGACTGAGTTTCGATAGAGCGGCTGACCGAGGCAAATAGTAGCGCGCAACCTTCTTGAGCTGACCGCAGCGTCATCACCTGCCTAACATGGGGATAAGGTGCATGAGGCTCGGCTAGTGCCTGGTCAGCGTCTTCCACAACCACCAACAAGCCGGGTCTATCTAGCGGCTGGAAGGCAGCCGCCCGGGTGCCAACGCCCACCGCTGCCTCACCGCGGCTCAAAGCGGTATAAGCAGTTATCCGATCAACAGCGCCGTCACTGGCCACCAACCGTGCGACAGGCCCCACGTTGGCACCCTCCAACGCTGCCACAACTCTCTTTACATCACGTTCGCTGGGGCAAACCACCAGGCACTGCCGGCCGCCACGCACCACAGCGCCAACTGCTGCTGTCAAGCCGGAGACCAGTCCTGGTACAAGGCGAGGCCCAGCTGGTGAACCGTTCCCACCTAAATCAACCGAATAACCGCCTCCACCAGGCGACCAAGTCCAGGGTAAAGCCGTCCAAACCGCCCGCACCGCTTGCCCGGCTGCAAGGTGCTCAACAAAAGCTGGACCAACTGGATAGGCCTGCCAGGGAGCCAATTCTTGGGCAGTAGGCCTAACCGCCCTAGGTTCAACCAGCCAGAAACGGATTGGTTGCAGCTGGCTGAGGGCTTTTTCGGTCCTAACATGCGGCGGTGGAACAGCTAAACGCAACACGTCAGCCCGCGTTCCGGCATACCGCTTGGCCACCGCTTCAACCAACTGCCACAAACCAGGTGTCAGCACCGGTAGGCCGCTAATAACCCGGCCTAGCATGACCAGCCGGCCAGTGTGTTCGGTCTTGTCTACCCTCTCTATGAGGTAGCCGCTGACCC
>Ga0123356_10007136_pt1 | contig 11189 bp, 9 predicted proteins | sample TergutEmb28metaG_2_FD_92546 | JGI IMG/M metagenome (GOLD analysis project Ga0123356, IMG submission 92546) | Embiratermes neotenicus P3 segment gut microbial communities from Petit-Saut dam, French Guiana - Emb289 P3 | ecosystem: Host-associated > Arthropoda: Insects > Digestive system > Gut ... | reverse complement strand
GGAGAGCTAACGTTCAAGAAGAAACTAACGCGGTACAGGGTCGATGCGGCCAACGCCGAAAATCTCATTTTCTCCGTTTTCCCTACCGTCCGGTCTTGATTCTTTTTTTAAGCGATTACCATAGAAGAAGGATAGCACCGCGCGGAGCTCAAAGGGTATATCGGGGCCACGGAGTTTGCGTATTCCCTTGTGTTTTGCTTTAAAAGTTATATAATAAATACAATGAAAACTTTGGGGATTGAAGTAAAACATATGAAGTTGAAATGGTATGGAACGGCAACAATTCTGCTCGAACATAATGGAACGCAGTTACTTTTTGACCCGTTTTTTTCATTGAACGATAAACTTTTCAAGCCCTCTATGGAAGAACTTTCCGCATCAGATAATATATTCGTCACGCATGGTCATCTCGACCATATCGTCGATATACCGAATATTTTGAAACAAGGCGATGGTGAGGCTGCAGTCCATTGCACGGCGAAACCGTGTGAAACGCTGATTGCAAAAGGGGTTGATGAAGCTCGCATACACAAAATTATTCCGGGTGATGTTTTAAGTTTTGTACCGTTTGAAGTGCGTGTGCTCAAGGGGAAGCATATAGTTTTTGATATGGGGATTATTATAAAAACGCTCTTTAACATGCGTATCTTATCCGACTGGGTTAATTTCATTTATATGGCCAAAGAGAACAGGCAATGCGTCGAGGCCGGTGAAACGGTCATATACGATATCAGCGTATCGTGTAAACGCATACTTCTGATGGGCAGTTTGAATTTGGATGATAACACAAATTATCCAAAAAGCGCTGATCTGCTCATAATGCCGTTGCAGGGACGTTCGGATATCAATAAATATGCTATGCGTTTTGTGGAGCGTCTGCAACCGAAAAAAATATTTTTGAACCATATCGACGATACTTTCCCGCCCATTTCATCTGAGGTAAATACAAATCCTTTCATGTCGCTTATGCGGCAAAGATATCCTGAAATTCCGGTAATATGCCAACAAGCGAGCGCAGAATGGATTGAGATATTTGTCTGATGGCTGAAAATATATTCGTGGATTCCCGATATTTCAGAATAAAGTAAAGGTGATAAGCAAATGATAGTGCAGTTTGGCGAAGAAGAAATAAAAATAATGCAGACCGCCCTTGACCGCTGGGGCATAAACGCGCAGGTCGGTCAAACGGTGGAAGAATGCGCGGAATTGATTGTCGCTCTCCAGAAGTACATCAACCGAACGCCGCAGCCCGAAACGGCCGATAATATTTTGGATGAAATCGCCGATGTGGAAATGATGCTGGCGCAAATGCGGCTTGTTCTCGGCATAAACGACGATGCGCTTCGGAAACGTATCGAATATAAATTTGAAAGATTGAGCCAATATTTATCGGAGGATTCATGCAAATCTTAATTGAAGCCGATGCCTGTCCGGTCAAGCTTCACTTATATATGCCTTCTTCACGCCAGATTTTGTGCATTTTCTCGTACCTGTCCAATTCAAGCCCCGTAAAAACGCAGTTTGACGTCGAGAAGATATAACCATACCCGCCCTCCATGCCGTCGCGCAAAGAACGCCTCACGTCGGCTTCCATTTCCTCGATTGTGCCGGTTTGCATCAATCCGCAGTTGACATTTCCTATCAGGCAGACTTTGTCGCCGTACTGCTTTTTTATCGTTTTCAAGTCAACGCCGCCTTGCGGGTCAATCGAATGGATCGCGTCGGGTTTGCAATCCACCATTTTTTGCACGATACCGTTGATATTGCCGTCTGTGTGTTTGATGGAGTAAAATCCGCTGCTTCTGAAATACGCTATTATTTCGGATAAATACGGCGTTATAAACTCGTCGAACAGTTCCGGAGTAAAAAAGCAGTTGACATTGAAACAATAGTCGCTGCACATACCGAATCCGTCGACCAAACCGCCGTGTTTTTTCCAGAAATCGCATCTTTTTATTTCGTTTTCCAAATTGCGTTTCAGCTGTTCGTGTATTTTTTCCGGGCGCTCATACAGATCAACCGAAAAGTCGACCATGTTGTTTCCGTTCGGTATGGATAGGGTGGGGTCCGAATACGACAGGAGAAAATATTTGTCGCCGCTCAATTCCCTGATTTCTTCATGGATCGCCGTCATCACTTCTTCGGTATGCGGATTCGGATGCACGAATATAGCAAAGTGATTATATTTTTCCGCTATTTCCGTATGACATAACGCTATATCGCGTATATGCTGTTTGCGTTCGTTTTTGGACATCTGATTCCATTGTCCGTAATTTCTGTGACTCGGATGGACTTTGCCGATTGACTCCATAGTAAGAAAAAATACAAGCTCGAAATGCGGTACATGCCCTGTAAATTTTTCGCGTTTTAACGCCTTTATAAATTTTTCGCGCGGTGTCATATTAATTTACCCTCCCTAAAAATACAAAAAATCAGTTTATTTTTGCGTAACTCTCTATTATATTATCGAGTTCGCCCTGGGCCTTGCCTTCGTTTGCCTCTATGAAAGACACAAAATTGTTTTGCCGCTTGACATACACCAGATCTTCAAGCCCTGTCACAAATCCGCCTATGTTATACAAATAACCCAAATCGCATACCCTGTTTTGGAATATCACATCAAGCATTTCCGCGGATTCTTCGTCGCGCGCGAATTTTGTTTTGAGCGATAAATCATAATATACGGGGGTGACGGATTTCATGGACTGATATGCCATTTCCTCCAGTATAACCGCCGAACGCTCGGGATTTTTCGCAGTTATCAGTATGCCGCAGGAACTTGCCGCCCATGTATGCACAAACGAATTATAGTCTTTTTGTTTTTCGTCATATTTTGGCAGCGGAAGTATGCCGAAGTCCGTTTCCATTTCGCGCATATACGGCACATTCTGCATGGTTCCCATCAAAAACAGCGCCCCTCCGCCGGCAAACACCTGCGCTCCGAGATTCACATGATCCATGCCTTTCACGGCCGCGCTTCTGATTTTTTCGTCTGACGTTATAAATATGGACTTTCCGCGCTCTTCAAACAATTCATATATTTTATCCAAAACGTCTATCGACCTTGGATTTTTTACCGTCAGTTCAAATTCACCGTTCGGGCTTATATCCACAAGTTTTTCACCCGATGCGGCGTATAACGATCTGCATAAATTGTGGATACATACAAGCCCGCTGCGGTCGAGGTCGTTTATCACGCCGTCCGAATTGAGGTCGGCGGCGCAGCTTCTGCTCATTTCAATCAATTTGTCAATAGTCCATTTGCCCCCTCTGACGATCTGATACATATCTTCAAACTCAAGCATCTGGTGGGCGGCTTTGTTGAAGAGCATGGTATATGTGGCCTGCATCGACAAAAGGCTTATATCCCCCGTGGCGAAAAACGCCTTGTTGTTAAGAGCGGTCGTTTCAAGTATCTTTTGGTTCCACCACGGTTTTGACAGGTCGATATGCGGCAGGGCGTTTAGGTTTTGATATATTCCTTCCTGCGCCATGCGCGCCGAGTCTTCAAGAGTGGGCATCACTATGTCGTAGGTGTCGTCGGCGGCAAGAACCAATGTGTTTATTTTTCTGAACATGTCAAATGAATTGGCGCCGCCCGCCGGCGAATATTCCCGCGTGATTTTTGTATTATATTTTTCCTCAATTGCGATATTGCGCATATACACCGCGTCGTTTATCAATTCGCCGTTTTGCTCTTCTGCATACACCTCGACGGAAGTCCACCTGGTTATCCCCCCGCCTTCCTCTTTGACTAAAAATTTGATTTCCTCCCCGCCGAAATCCATGTCGGGCAGCTCGGGACCGCCTTCTTGTGCGGCTTGCAGCCCTGAGTCCGAATCCGCCGAATCTTTTATGTTTGCTTCGCCGGATTTGATAGTTTCGGGATTTTTCGGGTTTTCGCTGTTGCACCCGACAGCGGATAAAGATAAAATGATGATCAACGGTATACATATTGTCAATAAAATCCGATTATTTCTTTCCATAATCCACAATTTCTCCTTTGATTGATTTTGGAATAAAAACGATATTCCTACCGAAGCGCGTGTTCTGTGCGTTCGATTATCTGATTCTGGATTTCGCGGGTCTGATTTACAAAATATCCCGAGAAACCCGCGACCCTCACAAGCAGGTTTTTGTGATTTTCCGGATTTTTCCGCGCGTCTTTTAATTTGTCGGCGGACACATAATTGAACTGCGCCTGCATCCCGCCTTTTTCAAAATATGTCAGCAGCGCGCTTATGAGAATATCGACGTCTTCGGAGCTTTTAAACGACAACGGGCTGATTGCGAAATTCGCCGACAAGCCCCCCGAGCTCAGCGTATGGTCAAATGCCGTGACTGATTCGATAAGCGCCGTCAAGCCCAAGCGGTCCCTTCCCTGATCGCCGCCGAGCGTCGGCGTGACCGCTTCCCCGAAGCGCCTTCCGTCGGGAGTGGCGGCGGTATGCCGGGCCTGTATCACGTATTGCATCTCCCCGAAATAACAGGGAGCGTATTTTATGCCGTATATATTTTCGTGTTTTCCCAATTCCCCGGCGACGGCGCCGTAAACCCATTCGACCATGGCGTCCGCCTTTTTATCGCCGTTTCCGAATTTTGGGCATTTGTTTAACAAATACAGACGGATGTCTTCATGTCCTTCAAAATCGGCGGAACACAAATCCGCAAGTTCTTCAAGGGTGAGTTTTTTATCTTCGTACACGCACTGCCGTATCGCCGAAAGCGAATCGGCGGCTGTCACAAGGCCGACAAAATTCGGGAAAGTATGCTTGTATCTCGCCCCGCCGTCCGTCACGGCGGTCCCCTTTTCGATACAGTCGTCGATCAAAACAGAGCTCAGCGGATAAGCGACGCTCGGCTTACGCGAAAGATGCCCGTTTGTATTTTCGGTCAATATTTTCAGAAGATAGCCCATATACAGTCTGTAAGATTCCTGAAAATCCTCAAATGACGAAAATTTTACCGGTATATCTTTGGGAAACTCGTGTTTGGGCCAGGCGGTATGAGCCGTTCTTTCCTCTATCATGTCCACGCCATTATTCAAAAGCGTTTCGACGGGTTTCGCTATATTGTAGTATGTATAACCGGAGAGTATGTTTGAGCGTCCGTAAGATGAAAGCTCAACGCAGGCGCAGTTCACATAGTCGCGCGCGTCGCGGGTTTCAAATCCCGCGCGCTCCAAAGCCGCGACACATATATCGTCGTTGAAAAACCCCGGCTGCGGGACGCCGCTCAGCAGCGGCAGAAACGCTCTGACCATCAACTCCCGCGGCATACCTTCCGCATATCTGAACCCCACCTGCGGCTGATGATGCTTCAACGCTTTGAGCGCGTCCAGAATAAAATACGTGAGGTCGTTCCAGAAAGGCCTGCCCTCCAAATCGCAGCCGCCTATCGTCACGGCGTCGCCCAAATTGACCAATTCGCTGCTTTTCGCGTACACATACTGCATCCATTCCGAGGCTTCTTCGGGAGTTACCCTGCCAAGGGCGATATCTTTTTTGTAATACTCGTCCAGAAAAAAATCCACCCTGCCCATCATATTGCTGTTTACATTTACAAGAAGCCCCGCGAAATGGAAAAGCAGCATGGTCTGCACCGCCTCAAACAATGTTTCAGCCGGTTCAAAAGGCACCCTCTCCAGCGCCGCCGTTATGCGTTCAAGCTCGGATTTTCTATTTTCGTCCGGCTCAACGCCTGACAGCCGTTTTGCCTCTTCTCTATAGTTCGCCGCATAGCATAAAACGCCGTCAAGGGCGGTTTTCATGGATTCGTAAAAATTGAGTTTGCCGTCTTTTTCCTCCGGGGGCAATTTTTGGATTGCGGAGTCTATATCGCCCATCAATCCCTTTACGCCTTTTTTTATCGCTTTCGCGTAATTCAGCGAGATATGCCCCAGATTGCTCTGGCAATAGCCCGCTTCCGGACGCCTGCGCCATTCTTCCGTAATTTTGGGATCACCCGGTATTTTTGTCAGCGCCCCTGCGGCGAAAATATCCGTCGGCTCAATTGCGGCGGGTATTGTGCTTAAAATATCGCGCGTTATTTTCCCGCCTTTCAAATAGGGGTCTTTTTCGTGTTCGTTTGCCTTGACTGCGTTTAACCTGTATATGTCGCCCCCCTGCCACATCAGCCCGCCACCGCGCTCGCCGCTCATATATGAGCGCAGCATTTCGCCGACGCGCGAAAACAGTCCGAAATCGGCAGGCGCTCTGTCATCCGCTTGTATGTTCATTGCGGTATTTCCCCCATGTCCAAATTAAAAGTATATGCGTCAAAATCAATACGGCTTACATAAAATCTCATGAATGCGCATATCGAATATTTTCGCGGAATACCCCGGCGTAATCACGCAGGCTGTGTCGCATCCCCTGCCTGTCCCGCCGAGGGCGACCACCGCATGAGGCTCTCTTATCGCCCCCGCATCCAAAGCCATCGCCCCGATTTCCGCGCATACTTTCACGCCTTCGCTGATCATACGAAGCGTGTGCGCCATGATTTCCACGGGATATACGCCGTTGAATTTGCCGCTGAGCGAACGCTCCACCCCGCTGAGCGCGTGCCCCGCAGTCACAAGTATTACGCCCGATTCCGTGAGCTTTTTTCGGTTTTCATCGGATAACTGATTCACGCCCGGGCTTTTCCACACGCTTGTTATCGCGATAATTTGGCCCGTATAGTCCATTTCCGACGCAAGCTCCAGAACTGCAAACGCCGTCGCTCCCGACGACGAGGCCAACACAATATCCGTTGATATTTCCTTGGCTTTTTCTATCGCGAGTTTTATCGCGACGGGTGTGTTTTCGGGTGAAATCTTCTCAAATATTTTCATTTTTTCCCTCCTGCTTTTTTATGTCACCATCATAACATAAATTTATGTATTTTTTTTCACAATTTAAACAATAATTTATGATATAATGTAAATATGTAAAAATTTATCGAAAGGGGAATGAAATCATGCCGGAGCATAACCGCCAAGCCGTATATATCGTCACGGGAGCGGCGGGACATTTGGGCGGCGCCGTCACAAAAAAACTGAATGAGCTAGGGAAAATTGTATATGCGCTGTGTCTGCCCAATGAAAAACACCTGCCGCAGGGCGGACATATACGGGTTTTTTACGGCGATGTATGCAATACAGACAGCCTGACGGATATGTTTGAGCATTGCGCAAATGAAAAAGAAGTCACGGTTATTCATTGCGCGGGTATCGTGTCGATTGCTTCGAAGTTCGACCAAAAGGTATATGACGTGAATGTCACGGGCACGAAAAATATTATTTCGCTTTGCGGGAGGTATAATATACAAAAACTTGTATACATAAGCTCCGTACACGCCATACCCGAATTGCCCGCAAGCGAAAAAATAACGGAAATCGGCCGTTTTTCACCCGATGACGTCGTCGGCTTGTATGCCAAAACAAAAGCGGAAGCCACCCAATGCGTTCTTGACTACGCGAAATGCGGACATGACGCAAATGTTATACACCCGTCGGGCATAGTGGGGCCGGGCGATTTCGGCAGGGGCCATATCACCCAGCTTGTAATTGACTACTATAAAGGCACTTTGACAAGCGGCATTGACGGCGGCTATGATTTTGTCGATGTGCGCGATGTCGCGGATGGTATATTGTCGTGCTGTGAAAACGGCAGAAGCGGTGAATGCTATATCCTGTCGGGACGGTATTTTAAAGTATATGAGTTGTTGAATCTGCTGCACGAGATAACGGGGAAGCGAAAGATAAAAAGAATACTGCCGCTTTGGTTCGTGAAACTGACTGCGCCGTTATCGGAAATATATTATAAGATTCTCAGACAGCCGCCGTTATTTACCGCGTATTCCATTTATACATTGAACACCAACGCAAATTTCAGTCACGAAAAGGCGGCAAAGGAATTGGGATATGGCGTCCGGCCTATGGAACAGACGCTTGCAGACACAATAAAATGGCTTGCGGAAAACAATCGGCTTTGAATGAAAAAAATAAAAGTAAAAAACGGGAGGGGCGCAAATCATGTTAAACAACAGCCAAAGACAATATATTCGCGATATAGCAAAACAATTTGAAGAATATTGCGAATCGGATAAAAACCAAAAACTCATCCAAAAATATAAAGACATAAATTCCCTGAAACTTCCCGGCTCCCCGACGCTTACGGCAATGCTCACCAATGAACAAATGAACGGATATTGCCGGCAATCCGCCGATGAACTGCGCAAAAGTAAATCGTCTCCGGTATCGGACGACCCGATTTTTTCCGGCGTTGAATCGCATATAATATGGCTGATGGGGAGGGTAAAATACGGCGACGATTTTCCCGTTTCGGACAATATATACACAGGGCGGTACCACTTTGCTACTCCTTGGATGGAGGGGATGAAGGGCGTAAGCATGGGTAAAAACCAAACCGCCGTTCAATTTGAACCCTGTCTGATTGAATATTCCGATTTTAAAAAGATGAAAGTACCGGAACTCCGCATAGACCGTGAAAGCGCGGATTCTAAATACGAGCAGATAAACGATGCGCTGGGCGATATACTCACCGTTGTAAAAGGCGCGCCTTATTTTACCGCTTATGGTTGGGGCGACAGTATGATTGATCAGTATTTCCAAATGCGGGGCAACGAGCAAACATATTACGACCTTGTAGAAGCGCCGGATTTTATCCATGAGGTGATGGAATTCATGACGCAGGGGCAATTACAGCTCATCAGGCAGCTTGAGAATGAAGGGCTGCTTGTTCTCAATAATCTTGATATGCAGTTAGGCTCCAGCAGCAGGGGTTTTTGCGACGAACTGCCGGGAAATGATTATGATTCCGGCCGTGTTGCCGCGAAAAATCTTTGGGGTTTTACCCAAGCGCAGGAATTCTCCGGAATTTCCGACAAAATGCTGGAAGAATTCATCTTGCCTTATCAGGCGAGGGTTATAAATCAATTCGGATTATCTTTGTACGGCTGTTGTGACGCAATGGATGCAAGGATAAAATCGGTGGAAAAATATATAAAAAATCTGCGGATGCTCTCTATCAGCCCGGCAACAAATCACGAGATTGCAGCGCCCCTGTGCGAGGGGAAGTATGTTTATGCTTGGAAGCCGCAACCTACAAACGTCGTATTTTTCGACGAAAAAGCCATACATGAAGAAGCCGAACGGGTTTTCGGATTGACGAAAAAATGTTGTATATCCGTGATTTTGGTGGATGTATATTCATATGATGATTCCGGATGCTTCAATAAATGGCTGAAAATTATGCGAGAAGCGGCAAATCAAAATTAAAGCAAAATTAAAGGAGGGTTATAAGCCATGAAAAAAATAAAAAAAGTGTATTTATTGCTGATCATATTTATTTTGACTGTCAGTATTACAGTATCATGCACAAAAGAAGACCGGATTTTTCCGGATGACGCAGACAAAACAAAAAACGAAACAGCTGATGAAAACGGCAACGCCAAAAAGGAGCTTTATATTTTTGAAATTCTCCCGCCAAATGACTTCGATGGCGTTACAATGAAGATATATATCCCGCCGAATGATGAAAACCCTGTGCATAAAGGAACATTTGCGGCGGTGGGCACGGCAGGGCGGTATGAGGAAGAATTGACGGGCGAAGCGTTCAACGACGCCGTATATAACCGAAACCGCCGAATCGAAGACGAGTATAATTTAAAGCTCGAACCCGTTTACGGAAATAATTGGGATGCCGCATATAAAGACATCAGTAAAGACGTATTGGCAAACGATTTGCGGGCAGACGTGTATTTCACGCACGTTTTCAGGGATATCTCTCCAATGGTCACAGGCGGTTATGTGAGGGACTGGGACGCAATCCCCAATATTGACCTTGAAAAACCGTGGTGGAACCAGACAAGCATAAACAATCTCAGTATAGCGAACAAAATTTTTCTTATTTCCGGCTCGGTGGCAATCCAGGACGTTATTTTATTGGCTTTTAATAAAGGGCTGATTCAGGATCTCGCGATTGAGAGCCCGTATAACTTAGTCAGAGGAGGCAAGTGGACGTTAGATAAACTCAACGAGCTGGCTGCCGCGGCTTCGTTTGATTTGAACGGCGACGGCGTATTTGACCCAAAAGACGACCGGTATGGGCTTGCGTTCTGTATTGACTGGCATTCCCCCGCGCTTATGTATGCCTGCAATGAAATATCCGCAACCCTTGACAAAGACGGTTATCCCCATGTCGAGCTTATCACTGAAAAGAAAATCGCCGCATTCGAAAAAATACACGGCGTATTGTGGGAGGGGAATAAAACGCATCGTTACAACGGCAATCCTTCCGCCGGCATACCCATTGATTCAGGCAGGGTCTTGTTTCACGGATACAACCTTTTTTCCGTTGAGAAATACCTGAGGGCCTCAGAAATTGAGTACGGCATACTGCCCCTGCCGAAATATGACGAAAAACAGGAAAACTACATGACATGTTCGTGGACGGGGATGTATACCCTGCCTCTTACCATAAACGAGGCCAAATTTGAAATGATAGGGACAGTCATGGAATCTATGGCAGCCCTCGGGCATACAGACGTAATCCCCGTTTACCACGGCATATTGCTGAAAGAAAAAATTTCAAGGGACGATGATTCAAGGGATATGCTCGATATTATTCTCAACAATATAGTTTATGACGTAGGGCTTGTTTTCGAAATCGGCAGCAGCCACCCCGGAAATATGATAAAGCTTATGTTTGGAAATCAGGAAAAAATCTATGTGAGCGAAATGGAAAAATCGATGGAAAAAATATTATTGGATTATGATAACCTGTATAATACTATCCGATCGCTTGTAAATTAAAAGGAGAAAATAATTATGTCCGCAAAAAAAGTATATTTGATATCTCTCGGCGTTGTTTTAGCGGCGTCTTTGTATCCGATTTATATGGGCGCCGTCATGCTTTCGGCATATATACAAAACAAAGGCATCGACGTCGCAGATTACCCGAGTTATATAATTCCGTACACTCCGATTTGCATCGCCGTTATTATTTGTACGGCATTATTGCCGCTTGTTTTTAAGCTGTGCAAAAAAATCGCGCTTTTGGTGTTGTCGGCCTTGGGTATTATATTGTTTTTGGGCGCTGAGGTAAGTTTTGAGCAAATCGCTGTTTTTACCGATGTTTCATCGAAAATGAAAATTGAAACATGGCAGATGCTTTCCTGCGCCG
>Ga0123356_10007135_pt1 | contig 11190 bp, 8 predicted proteins | sample TergutEmb28metaG_2_FD_92546 | JGI IMG/M metagenome (GOLD analysis project Ga0123356, IMG submission 92546) | Embiratermes neotenicus P3 segment gut microbial communities from Petit-Saut dam, French Guiana - Emb289 P3 | ecosystem: Host-associated > Arthropoda: Insects > Digestive system > Gut ... | reverse complement strand
GGAATGGCGCGGATGCGTGGGTCTTATACCGAGCCTCGGGAACCGAACCGCTGCTGCGGGTGTATGCCGAGGCAGCGACGCCCGAGCTGGTCGAGGAAATATTGGCTTCGGCAGAAACCTTTGTTTATGCCGTGCAATGACGCGGGAGGCGCCTGTGGCATGGTTCGCTCGGCAGCGCGGCCAATTTCGGGATGGTGATTGAGTTCGACATGAGCATTTTGCGATCTGCGCAGCTCAAGAATCCATGCGCAAGCTCGCCGCCACGACCTCGAGAAGCAGACTCGACCCACAGCTTCCGTTGGGGGCAAAAAACCAAAGGTTTTAAAACTTCCTACCTCAGATCGCAACCAGAGGTGCGATCGGGAACCAATATAATTCAAACGCGCTACCAAGCTCGGGGAACGGATAGCGCGGGGTTTTGAGCTGACGTGATTCTCGCCTGGCGCGTGCTTACTCATCTTCAGCCATAGATGCAGCACTTTGCATACTGTAGGTGTATCGCTTTGCACACTGGCAAACGAAGCAGTAGTGGAAATCGTTACCGGATGTTTTATTTTTAATATCACCAACGGTAGTTACGTTGGTAACTCGACTGCGGGCGGTAACTCCATGAATCCAGTAGTGGACCTCAATAATCGCGTTCGAAATGCGCGGCCTGACGCCGTGAGCCAGCCTGGCCAGCGTCCACGCCCCCACGATGGCATGGGCCGGATTTTCGTTGTTGGTGCTCCAAGAAGCGGTACGAGCTGGCTTCAGTTGCTCCTCGCTCAACATCCGAAGGTTGCCACAACAGTGGAAACCCACCTTTTTAACGGGTATCTCGGGCAGCTGGCGCAATCGTGGGAGAGTTTCAAATCAATTGGTCGAGACATTGGCATGGTTCGGTTGCTCTCGGATGACGACTTCTATGGCCTGTGTGCAGCGGTTACCGAGATAGTATTCGAGAAAATTGCCGCTACTCAGCCCGGCGCGACTATCATCCTTGAGAAAACGCCCGATCACGTGGGTTATGCACCGCTAATCCTTCGGCTCCTGCCCGAAGCGTCGTTTGTTCACATTATCCGCGATCCTCGCAGCGTCGTCAGCTCGCTCGCGATGGCCGCATCTTCCTGGGGCCGGCGCTGGGCGTCGACCAATGTCATTCATAATGCCTTCCGCTGGCGATCCGATGTCACACACGGACGTCAGATCGGAGCCCTCACTCAGCGATATTACGAAATCCGCTATGAAGATCTCTTGAGCGATGGGGCGAAGACTCTCGAAAATCTTTTCGCTTGGTTCGAGCTGCCCCAGGACCTCGCGTTCTGTCAGTCAGCGCTGGATGCGTGCGCCATAAACATGATGCAGGAGGGCGGGAAGCGTATACGCGGATACGAAAGTTTGAAGCGGACTCCGGCAGGCTTTGTGAGGAAGGGCCGGTCGGACGCATGGAAGGAAGAGCTCTCCTCTACCGCGGTCGCGACCGTCGAATACGTGACTGGTGACCTCATGCAGCAGTGCGGATATTCGCTCTCTGCCGGCAAAATCGGATCAGGGGTGAAAGCCCGGGTTGCCACGCATTCGATGCTCAACTACGTTGAACCACGGGTCCTTTGGAGAGTGGCCTCGGTCTTCAAGAAAGCGCATTCCCTCGCCTAACTCGGGATCTGTATTGAGATTCGCGCGGCATTTCCAAAATGAAGCCGTGTATTGGAGATGGGCATTTTCGCCCCTCATGGGGAGAGCCCGGGAATGTCGTACGCCTTACCGTTCGAGCTCGAGTTTCCCCTCCGCGCAGCCGTATGCCATTCCCGGCCATTGCCACCTGCCGAGGAAAAATAGCGCAGCGCCGGACGAAGGGACGGCGGCGACCAGCCGCGCAGGGCGAGGGTGTGGACCAACGGGCACGCCTGGAGCTCGGCTATTTCGAGCTCGGCTATTTCGTGCCCCCCTTGGCGCGAATCGGCCATCCTCGGAGCGTACGCACCAGGACGGTTTACACCAGGACGGTTTACACCAGGATGGCTTACACCAGGATGGTTTAGGATTTCGAAGAGTTGCGGGAAAGGTGCGAGTTTATTACAGATGCGGGTTTGGTACCAGATGGAAGAGAAGATGTGGGAGGAGGACGGAAAACCCGCCGGCGCTTTCGAGCTTGAGGATTCAACTCCCCCTGCCGGCAGCGGCTAAAGTCGTCAGGCGACCGAATTCACCTGGGGCGCGGCGTATCCCTCGGGATGTTTAAGCTTCCATTCCCACGCGCTCCGAATGATCGCCTCCAAGTTAGAACCACGCGCCTGCCAATCAAGTTCGCGCACCAGCTTCGCCGGGCTGGCGCACAAAACGGCCGGATCTCCCGCGCGCCGCGGCCTGAGTCGGACATCGAGGGATTTTCCGGTCACGCGTTCGACTTCTTCGACCACTTCACGAACCGTATAGCCTTTCCCGGTGCCGATGTTGTAAGCGGAAAATCCGGCATCCGTCGCTCGGTTCAGCGCGCAGAGGTGGGCAGACGCGATATCTGCGACGTGCACGTAGTCGCGAATGCAAGTCCCGTCCCGCGTGGGATAGTCATCGCCGTAGATCTCAAAGTACGGCCGCTCACCGAGAGCAGTCTCCAAAAGCAGGGGAATGATGTGGGTCTCAGGTTGATGGTCTTCGCCGATTTCCTCGGTCGCGCCCGAGGCATTGAAATAGCGGAAAGCCACCACATTCCAGCCGTAGGCTCGCGCGTACCAGTCGAGAACGCGCTCGAGCATCAACTTGGTTTCGCCATAGGAGTTGACCGGGGATTTGGGTTGATCTTCGTCGATGGGCAGCGATTGTGGATCACCATAAACCGCCGCCGAAGAGGAAAAGACGAATCGTTTCACGCCAAAAGGACGCAGGACCTCTAGAAATCCGATCGCTCCCGCCAGGTTCGCGTCAAAGAACCGGCCGGGATTCAAAACCGATTCCGGAATCAAAGCCTGGGCGGCGAAGTGAAACACCGCATCGATCGAGGCATGACGCAACAGCCGAGCAACCTCCGAGCGGTCGGCATAGTCGAGCTGATGGAGCTCTGCGCCCTCCGGCACGGCCGAGGCGTGGCCGGTCGAGAGATCGTCGACCACCACCACTTTATGTCCCTGATCGAGCAGCTGCCGGCAACATACCGAGCCGACGTAGCCGGCGCCGCCGGTCACCAGAACCGTCTCCATAGTTAGTAGGCTCCCACCCCGCGAATAACCACCAGCGGCGTTCGCAGCAGAATCTGGCAGTCGAGGCGCAACGACCAGTTCTGAACGTAGTAAAGATCCATTTCGACCCGTTGCTCGAACGGGACCTCCTGACGTCCCTGGACCTGCCAGAAACCAGTGAGGCCCGGTCGGGTGGTGCGGAAAATCCAAGCCGCGTCGCCGTAGCGTCTAAGCTCTTCCAGGGTGATCATGCGCGGGCCCACCAGGCTCATTTCTCCGCGCAGCACGTTCCATAGCTGCGGCAATTCATCGAGACTGAGTTTTCGCAGCACGGCGCCGACCGGGGTAATCCGCGGGTCGCGGCGGAGTTTTGAGTTGATCGCAAATTCCCGCTTCATCGCCGGATCACGTTCGAGCGCCGCCTCCGCATCCGCATGCATGGTACGAAGCTTGAAGGCATCAAACTCGCCATCGGGTCCGACGACACGCCGGCGGTAGAACACCGGGCCGCCATCCCGCAGTTTGACCAGGAGCGCGCAGACGGCGATGATCGGAGCCAGGAGTATAAGGAGAAGAACGGCGCCGACCAGGTCAAGAACCCTTTTGATAAGGCGGGTCTTCCGGCTCATGGTTTGAGTTGGCAGGCTTTCAACCGTTCCGCGGCTGCTTGTGGTGCTCTAGGCCATCCGTCTGCCGGATGAGCCGTTGCGTCCGCTGAGTTTCGCCCAGACCTGGTGGGCGACGGCGCGGGTTCTCGAGTTTTCGGGGGCGATCTGCGACCAGATTTCGGCGGCGAATTCCTTCTCCGGCGACTGGTTCTGCCTCCAGAGCTCGGAGGCAATAATGACCGTGGAAGCCAGACAGAGGGACAGCAGGGTTCCGAAGATGACGATAAAGGTCCGCGGAGGAAAGGATTTTCTTTCCGGCAACAAAGGAGCGTCGAGAACGTTGACCGTCGGAATCTCCTTGGCCTCCTGGACCTTGGCAAATTCGTACTCCTGGGTTAAGAGCTCATACACCGTCTCTTGGATTTTTGCCTCGCGATATAAGTTGATCCACTGGACGCCCACCAGCGGCAGCTTGCGGATCGAAGGAAGATCTCCGGCGATCCCGGGCTCTCCCGCGCTCCCGTCCGCTTTCGAGTTGCCGCTCATGGTCTCAATCTGCTGCTTCAGGCCGGCGATCTTGCCGCGAAGAGTGCGGACTCGAATGTTGTTGCCGGTATAGATCTGCTCCAGGCCTTCGAGCTCCGATTGGGCGGCAATCAATTGGCCTTCGAGAGTGGCTTCACTCTCGAGCATGGCGCGGCTTTGCGAAGAGAGATCGAGGGTAACATTCTTGCTTGCGTATTGGCTGAACTGCTGGGCGGCGACGTCGAGGTTTTGCTTGACGGTTTTCACCCTCTGTTCGAGAAATTGGCGCTCCCGGCGCGCGGAAGAAGTGGAAACCTCGGCCAGCAAGTGGTTCAGGGCTTCTACATACGCCTGCGCCATCTGCTGGGCGCGGGCGCCGTCTCCATTGGTCACCGTAATGGTAATCACTCCGCTCTTGCGGTCTTCCTTCACCTCGGTTTGCCGGCTCAGGTGGCGGCGCGCGTCCTGCCAATAGCGGTCGCCATAGATCTTCATCAGGTCGACTTTCTTGATGACCTGGTCCTGGACCGTCGATCCACTGAGCATGTCGACAAACAGGGCTCCCGAGGTCTTGAGCCCGAGGAGATCGCTCGCCATGCCGCCCAGGCCGCCCAGAGCCGAGCCCACCCCGCCACCCGAACCACCGCGGCCAACCAAAGCCGCCATCGCGGCCAGACCCGAACCCAGCTGCTGATCAGGAGGCATCAGACGCGCTTTCGATTGATAGGCCGGCGGAAGCAGGAAGGCGACAAGGGTAAACAGAAGGAACCCGGCGATCACCGCTTTGCGAAGAAATTTACGCTGCTCCCAGAACAGCCTCGCCCATAGGACTCGCGCGGAGGCGCTCGAAACGGGGACAAGTTCGCCAACGTTGCCGTTGGCTGGTTCGGTTTCTCGAGCGGGTGCAACTACATTGATCGGTTTGTTATTGGCAGGGCTCAATGAACTTGGATTAGAGGGACAAACGATTACCGGCCACGGCTTTCGGCTATAGCTTCGCAGCCTCACTTACAACGGTATTTGTGAGCTAACCGACTTTGAATCAGATATTTACATCGCGGAAACCCGGATCAGCCGACCCGGCATGTCGAAGGCGTTGAATTCCGCAGAGTATTTTTTGGATGATTCACGGATGGTCTCCGTTGTCCGGAGTCACTCGCCCGAGTAGCTTCGCAGATTGCGCTGAAAAAAGCTACTGCACCTTCGAAAAAGCCAGGCATGGCGCGCCTCCGGCGCCACCTGGCGTCCGCGCTCTCCGCGTCACCCGGGTATTGGCGAATCAAGCGGCCTAGGGGAAATGCTGTAGCGAGGACCTATGGATCTGTGGATAACCTGTTGAAATTGTGGAAGTTTCAGAGCCGCTCGACCGCCTGCCTGAGCTCTTGCGCGATCTCGCCCGGATCTTTGTCCGCGCCGAAGGTGATGGGGTGGCCGATTCTCACCTGGATTTGATAGGGGCGCGCCATTCGTTTCCCTGCTCGCTTCAGTTCGAAGAGCCCGTCTATACGCACGGGGACGACAGGAACTCCTAGGCTGGTCGCAAGCAAACCAATGCCCGCGCGAAAAGGGCGCAATTTGCCGTCGGTGGTGTGATGGCCTTCGGGGAAAACCAGAACGCTGTAACCTCGATCGATCGATTCTCCGGCAAAAGCAAAGCTGGCGCGGAAACCGGCTTCGCGCGGCAGCGGGAACAAATTCAGCAAGGACACACCCAGGAACCACTCCACCCGGTCGAAGGCCCGCTGAAAGAAGTTACGCGTCAGAGGGGGGGTGCGCAGCGCCTCGAGCGCCTCGCCTCCGGCTGCGGTCGCGAGTTTATGGCGGAGGCGAAAGGGCAGCGCCGTCTGCACCAACCCGACATCGACGTCGGCGATGTGGTTCGAAATCACCAGCACCGGACCCTTTACCCCTCGGAGACGGCTGCGGCCTTCCATTCTCGGCCAGCCAAGAAGAAAAACCGCCGGGCGTAAGAGCAGGTAGTGCACCGCGAAGCGGACCCAGGTGACGGGCCAGCGCTGTACCCACGCCGGGTAGTGATACACCACCCGCCCCGGAGCCCCTCCTGCGAGCATCCTTTCAAGATCCCCGACGGTCCTCACCGCGGAGAAGCGGGTTTCACTCACCTCGATCTGGTAGCGGTCCTCGACCGCGCTCAGGAGCTCGACGCGATCGAGCGAGCTGAGGTTCAGGTCGGAGTCGAGGTCGAAGTCTTGGTGAAGTTCCCCCGGGAAGCGCCGGGTGACTCTCGAGATCAGGTCTCGCAAAGGACGCCCGGCTTTCGCGCCGCTCCGCCCATCCCCGGCGGCCATCTCCCCGGCCGCCTTCGCGATTTCGGCGCGGCGCGGCTTCTGGGTAGAGGTGCGGGGAAAATCCTCGTCCGGCCACACCACCCAATGGCGAATCCGCTGAAACTCCGCCAGTCGAAGGTTTGCGCGGTCGATGACGCCAGCGGCGCTCCCACCAGAATCCTTCAGGATCAAAACCGCGCACGGCTCGGCGTTTCCGTTCAGCGCAAAGGGCACAACCACACTGTCTCGGACCTCTGGCTGGCGCTTCAGTTCGTTTTCGAGGTCCTCGGGATAAACGTTCATTCCGGCGGGGGTTACGATTACGTCCTTCTTGCGCCCTTTGAAGAAGAGATTCCCTTCCGCGTCGAGTTCGCCAACGTCGCCGGTCGGGTACCAGCCTTCTGTGGAGGAGACCGGCCGCAGCTCGCCCGCGCTCCAGTATCCGGATGCGACCCCGCCGCCGCGCACCAGAATTTCGCCATCGGCCGCCAGCCTGATGTCGCGTCCGGCGAGGACCCTGCCGATCGAACCGCGTCCAACTTTGAAGGGATGATTGACGCTGACGAGCGACGTCGTCTCGGTCAGCCCGTAGCCCTGAATCACGGCGAATCCGAGCCTTACCCAGAACTCCTCGGTTTCACGCCGAAGCGCGGCACCGCCGGAGATGAAGGCCCAAAACTTGAATCCGAACCGATGATGGATGCGGCGGAAGATCCACCAGCGGCGCAGGAAGTGTTTTCCCGCGGCGGCCGCGTATTGTTCGCGGAACGACCCGAGCCGGTTCTCGGCTTCAAGATCGCGCTCAATCTTTTCTCTCAGGGATTCGAGCATGCGGGGAACCGCGACCAGAACCGAAATCCGCTCGCGCCGTACGGTGTGAATGACGTCGCCGGGCTTGGCTGTCTCCTGAAAGAAAACCGTTCCCCGCACGAGAGGGGGTAAATACATGCCTAGAAATTGACCAAACACGTGACTCAGGGGAAGCAGGTTCAAAAAGCGCAGCGGATGAACCCAGTGCTCATGGCGCAGATACGGCCTGATCTGGTCTTCGAGGGGAGCGACATTGGCGAGGACATTGCGGTGCGAGATCACGACGCCTTTGGGTTCAGCCGTCGTACCCGAGGTGAAAACAATCTCGAGAGGGTCATCCGGGCTGATTCTCTCGCCGGCGAGCGGGTGGGTTGAGTGGCGCTCGACGAACTTCGGCAGGTCTTCCAAGAAGATCGTGGGGAGCTCGGGCTGAGCGTGATCGCGTGAGCAGACCAGGAGTTTCGCCTTCACCTCGTGAAACACTCGCAGGGCAAAATCCGGCGACGCGGAGTGGTCCATCGGAACCGCGACCACACCGCGACTCGCGGACCCGAGAAAGCAAGCCACCCAGGCGGCGGAGTTCGGTCCCCATAGCAGAAGCCGGTCGCCCTTCGCGATTCCCCGCGCCGCGAGTTCCCGGGCAAAGCGGAACGAGGTCGCCCGGACCTCGCCATAGCTTGAGCGCGAGAGACGATACCCGATGCGTTCGGCGTAGGCCTCCTCGTTCCCCAGACGTTCGAATTCCCCGAGATAATCGCCCACGCTCTCCCGCATCAGTCTCAGCCTAACGCATTTAAGCACCCGGCCGCGGGGGTCTCATCCGGGTAGCCGGCGCCGACGCCTGTGCCCGACCGAGCGCAAGCCGGGTAAATGCTCGAGAGTACTTGCACTCAAAAGAGAGTTGGCCTACAATCCTGGCCGTCTGTTCTTAGTCGTAGTCTTAGCCCAGCCGTTCATTGGCCGACAGATTCGTTCGCGGGTTCTCCCCGCTGCGGAGGATCGTCGATGAGCTTTGTAGCTTGGAAAATTCTGAGAAGAATCCCCCGGCCTCTTGTGGGAGTAATATTTGTACTCATGGCATCGGCGCGCGCATAGAAGCTTCGTTCTCCCAGAGGCTGGTCAAAATTCTGTCATTCTAATGTCGTCCAGAAGGCGATTGGCTCTGAAGGATCTCGATCCCGGCCGAAGACTCGAGCATCCCCGGGGCGAAAGCCGCCGGTGAATGGCATGGCGGGCGGTTGCGGCCCCTGCGCTCAACGGCCGGTGAGGTTCGCGGTTTTGTCTTTGCGCGCACGTTCCTGTACAACTCTCGTTTGAACCTACTGACTGGAATCGTTGCCGCGGCGACCGGCGCAAGTCTCGTGTATTGTGCACTGTGCATCTGGGCGGCGGCAAGGTTTCGCCGCCGCCCCCTCGTTCCCCCGCCGCCCGATTTGCCGCCGGTTTCCATTCTCAAGCCGCTCAAAGGCACGGATCCGGAGATGTATGAGAGCTTCCGTTCGCACTGTCTTCAGCACTATCCGGCCTACGAGATTTTGTTTGGCGTCGGCGACGCGGACGATCCCGCCGCGCAGCTGGTGCGGCGGTTGGAGCTCGAATTCCCCAACCGTCGAATCCGGCTGTTGTTATGCGGGGAGAAACTAGGCGCGAACGGCAAGACCAGCGCCCTCATCCAGCTTGCCCGGGCGGCGAACTACGACGTTTTACTGGTCAACGACAGCGATATCCGTGTCGCGCCCGATTACCTGCGGACGATTGCCACCGAGCTTGAGCCGCCCCAAACCGGACTCGTCACCTGCCTCTATCGCGGAGTTCCCGCAGGGACCCTTGCCTCGCGCCTCGAGTCGTTAGCGATCAGCACCGATTTTGTACCCGGGGTGCTCGTCGCCCAAGGGATCGAAGGCGGATTAAGCTTCGCGATGGGATCGACGCTGGCTTTCCGGCGGCGCCAATTGCAGTCCATCGGCGGTTTCGAGGCGATCGCCGATTATCTCGCCGACGATTACGAACTGGGAAGGCGGATCCGGGATCAAGGACTGAAGGTCGAGCTCTCTACGCGGGTGGTCGAGACCTTTCTTCCCGCCTACGGCTTCGCCGGCTTCTTCGCCCACCAGTTACGCTGGGCCCGGACAATCCGGGCTTCGCGCCCGGGGGGATATGTGGGTCTCGTGATCACCTATACCCTGCCCTGGGCGATTCTCTGTCTGGTCGTGGCCGGGGGCGCGGCCTGGGCGTGGTATTTGCTGGCCGCGGCGATGTCGCTGCGAGTGGCGGCGGCCCTGGCGTCGGCTCTGGCGGTCGGTGACCGGGAGGTGTTGCGCTGGCTGTTTCTGTTGCCCCTGCGCGACCTCGCGGCTCCCGTCATCTGGGCGGCGGGACTGGTCGGACAAAAGATTGTGTGGCGAGGCGAGAAATTCGATTTGGCCGGCGGGAAACTAAAGCGCATTGCCTAAACCATACTGGCAGCGGAGGGTACGCTCATCTTGCGGCTCTCGGGCACAATCTTGCCATCTTCGGTAAAACGGTAGACTTCCCCGCGCCAGTAGAAGGTGTGACTGAGGAAGCTCGCCACCCAGACGGCAAAGCCCTGAAGGTCGCGCAGCGGATAAAGCCAGCTGAACCCGAGCGCCCGCCGGTCTCCGAGGAGCCACCAGCCAACGATAATCGACTGGATGACCCGATTCAGGAAAGCGGCGGCGAGAAAAACCAGGCCCATGGCCGGCCTTTTGAGGGCGAACGCGGCGAAAAAGCCGAGTAATCCAAAGGGAATCGAAAACGTCAGGCCGGCCCCGATATGCCCCCAGGGGCGCGAATGGCGAGTGCTCTTCATCCACCGCAGCTGGTCGCCCAGGGTCCTCAAGAATGGCCGCGGGGTAAGCACGTGATGGATGAAGTGATGCGAGAAGGCGACCTTGTATCCGGCGGCCCAAATCTTATTGCCGAGAACATAATCGTCGGAATAGTAGTCGCGGGTGGCGCGAATGCCTCCGATGGCGTCAAGCGAATCCCGCCGAAGGGCGACGGCCGGGCCCAGCGCAAAACGGACTCCCTCAAGCATGTCGGCCGCGAGCACGCCCGACGGCATTTCAACCGACATTCCCAGCGCCTCGAGGAAAGACCAGAAATCCGAAGCCGGATCTCCCCGGTACAGGCACGTAATCAATCCCAGCCTGCGATCCAACAGCGGCGGGATCACGCTGCGCAGGAAATCCCGGTCGACCCGAACATCGCTGTCGGAGATGATGAAGAAATCGTTCCGGGAGAGCGCGATCATCTTGTCCAAAGTAAATACTTTGGCGTTCGGCCATTCCGGCGGTCCCGAGACCACGATGCGACTGGTGATTTCCGGATGGCGGCGGCGGATTTTTTCCGCTACGCGAATCGCGGGATCGTCTTCGCCGCGGGCCCCGATCATGATTTCGTAGTCGGGATAGTCCTGCAGGAAGAAGCTTTCAAGATTCTCCTCCAGCCGCTCTTCCATGCCGTGCACCGGCTTGAAAATGGTTACCGGGGGGAGAGCTTCGAGCGGAACCGCAGCCACGGTGTGCTGTTCCCGGTCGGCGCGCCGGCGGAAGCGAATCGACCCGATCAGGACAAGCGCCAGAAATACCGAGGAGCCCGCCAGCCCAAACCAGGAAATGGCAAGCCCGAGACGGCAGAAGAGATCTGTCATAGGCAACATCATCCTACTGGCCAGGCTTCCGGTTGGTGAAGACGGACTTCCCGCCCCGGCGCGCCAGCAGGTAGTGCGGCAAACCCGTGAGCTCGGGGGGCTGGTCCTGGTCGGTCCAGAGGAAGACG
>Ga0123356_10007134_pt1 | contig 11190 bp, 9 predicted proteins | sample TergutEmb28metaG_2_FD_92546 | JGI IMG/M metagenome (GOLD analysis project Ga0123356, IMG submission 92546) | Embiratermes neotenicus P3 segment gut microbial communities from Petit-Saut dam, French Guiana - Emb289 P3 | ecosystem: Host-associated > Arthropoda: Insects > Digestive system > Gut ... | reverse complement strand
GCTTTTGCGCGGCGGCTGGCTCGAGGCGGTGCTCGCGGGCATCGCGCTCGGCATGTCGATGCTGCCGGAAGAGGTTCCGGTCGTGCTCGCCGTATTCATGGCGATGGGCGCCTGGCGCATCTCGCGCGCCCACGTACTGACGCGCCGCGCCGCCGCCATCGAGACGCTCGGCTCCGCGACCGTTCTGTGCACGGACAAGACCGGTACGCTGACCGTCAACCGTATGTCAATTGCCGAGCTGCGCCTGACGGATGGTAGCGCCCATGCGATCAGCGACGGCAGCGCACTTACCCCTGACTTTGCCGAATTGGTGCGCTTCGGGGTTCTGGCGAGCGCGCCTGAGCCCTTCGATCCCATGGAAAAGGCCTTTCACGCGCTCGGGTCGCGGCTGGGCGTGCAGACAGTGGAGGGCGCAGCGCTGGTGCGCGTCTACGGGCTGCAGCGCGAACTGCTGGCCGTCACGCAGGTGTGGAGGGACAGTGAAGGGTTTGTGGTCGCGTCCAAGGGTGCGCCTGAGGCGATCGCTCGCCTGTGTCGCGAGCGCTCCGAGGAGCTGGCCCAAATCGAGGCGACGGTGGACACGATGGCCGCCGAGGGCTTGCGCGTTCTCGGCGTCGCGCGGGCGCGGTTTGATGGCGAGACCTTGCCCGAGGATCCGCGGGACTTCGTCTTTTCGTTTTTAGGCCTGGTCGGACTCGCCGACCCGTTGCGGGAGAGCGTGCCGAGCGCCGTGGCTGAGTGCCGCTCGGCGGGCATTCGTGTCGTCATGATTACCGGGGACTACCCGGCCACCGCACGGGCCATCGCCAGACAGGCAGGGCTTGACTCGCGGCAGCTCATGACCGGCGAGGAACTGGAGGCGTGTACCGACGATGACCTCAAGCGTCGGGTCCGGGAGGTGACGGTGTTCGCCCGCACGATGCCCGAGCAGAAGCTGCGCATCGTCAACGCGCTCAAGGCATGCGGTGAGATCGTCGCCATGACCGGCGATGGCGTCAACGATGCGCCCTCCCTCAAGGCAGCCCACATCGGCATCGCCATGGGCGCACGAGGCACCGACGTGGCGCGCGAGGCTTCGGCCCTGGTGTTGCTGGACGATGACTTCGGCTCGGTGGTGAAGGCAATCCGGCTGGGGCGGCGCATCTACGACAATCTGCGCAAGGCGATGGGCTTCATATTCGCAGTGCACGTCCCCATCGCAGGTCTGGCGCTGCTGCCGCTCGTCACCGGCCTGCCCATCATCTTCAGTCCGATCCACATCGCTTTTCTGGAAATGGTGATCGATCCGGTGTGCACGCTCGTCTTTGAAGCCGAGACCGAGGAAGAGGACATCATGCGGCGACCGCCGCGCCCGCCCGACGAACCTTTGTTCTCTGCGCGCCTCATCTGGTGGAGCGTGCTGCAGGGAGTATTCGCCTTTGCGGTGGTGGGCGCGATCTACGTGGCGGCCTCGCGCCGCGGCATGCCGGCGAACGAAGTCCGCGCGCTCTCTTTCTTCTCGCTCGTAACGGCGATCGTGGCGCTGATCTTCGTGAACCGAAGTTTCAGCGCTTCGATCATGGCCGCGTGGCGCCGCCCCAATCGGGCCTTGAAGCTCGTGTTGACGGGCGTCGTCGCCATGCTGACCCTGACGCTGGCGTGGCCGGTGGCGGCTGAGCTGTTTCGCTTCGGGCCGTTGCACGCCGACGATCTCGCCCTGACGGTGGGCGCAGGCGTGCTGGTTCTGCTGATCCTTGAATTCTTCAAGTCCCGTTGGGCAATGCCGGCGTGAGCTTCTCGAGCGGCTTGGGCTGCGGGCGCTGCGAGGGCGGCAGTTCCTCTGCGAGCTCGAGTTTCGGCAGCGACGCGAGCTCTTCGTTCTGCGGAGCACTTTGCGGCACATCGACCCAGCGCGCCCACGCGAAGTAGGCGAGGTTGGCGAGGAGCAGCACGAAAAAGACGATCCGCATGCGCGGAGTGTAGTTCATGGGCGCCGCGGGGGCTTCGGGCCTTGCGCGAGCACAGCGAGTCCGCGCAGCACCAGATCCGGCACGCCCACCCAGAGGCTTCTCACCAGGGGCCGGACCGTCGCTACCTCTCCTCCGGTCAGCACGACGAGCGGCCTCCTCACGACCAGCGCCTGGGCCTCCTCCACCAGTCGGTCGATGAGAGCGGCGGCCGCGTAGCGCGAGCCCTGCTCGACGCCGGCGCGTGTCGAGCGTCCGATGAGCCCCGCGTTGCCGGGCGGGCCGCCGCGCGCGCGGCGGCGGATGCCATGGGTCCTCGCGTACAGCGTATCGATCATGAGACGCGGCGAAGGGATGATGACGCCTCCCCGATGGCGACCCTCGGCATCGACGAGGTCGATGGTCATGGCGGTGCCGACCCCCACCACGCACACCGGGAGGCCCGGGAAGACCTGGTGTGCGCCGACCGCCGCGACGAAGCGGTCGACGCCGAGCCGCCAGGGCTCGAGGTAACCCACCGTCACGCCGCCCGCCTGGCGCGGCGTCTTTACGAACTGCGCCCGGACCCCGGCACGTTTGGCCGCGATCGCGAGCGCCTCTCGCACCTTGGGTCCTGCCACGCTCGAGACCAGCACGCGCTCGGGAGGCGCTGAGCGGAACAGGCGCTGCGTGTAGTGGGCGGCGCTCCAGTGCGAGTGCACGGCGGCCTGCCGCTTGCCCAGCCGCTCGCCGTCGAGCCGTGCCCACTTGATGCGCGTGTTGCCCGCGTCGACGAGGAGCACGCTCACGGGGACGTCCGCACGCTCACATCCCCCGCGACGAAGCGTCTGACGCCCTGGGGCGTCTCGACCAGCAGCGCGCCGTGCACGTCGATGCCGCGGGCGACACCTCGTGCGATCCCGTCCGCTGCATTCACGTTCACCGGCCGTCCGCGCAACGCATCGGCCGCCTGCCACTCCTCGATGAAGGGCTTGAGCCCGTGCCGGCCGAACTCGGTCAAACCCCGCACGCAGCCGCCTACCAGGGCGGCCGCAACGGCATTGCGTGAGGTCGGCGCGAGCCCGGCGTGCGCGAGATCCGTTGCGGCGGTGCCGGCCGCTTCGATCTGCTCGAGCACCGCCGCCCCAAGTGCCACGTTGAGCCCGATGCCGATAACGACGCAGGCGGGGCCTGCCGACTCGGCGCGAAGTTCTATCAGCACGCCTCCGAGCTTGCGCTCGCCGACGAGAAGATCGTTCGGCCACTTGAGGGCAGCGCCGGCGACGCCGAGCTCGCGCAGCGCGCGCAGCGCACACACGCCGACGACGAGACCGAGCGCGCCCAAGTCCTGCGGCACCTCCTGGAACGTCCAGCTGAGGGACAGGCAGATCGCCCCACCCGGTGGCGCGACCCAGGCGCGGCCGTGCCTGCCGCGGCCGGCCGACTGGTATTCCGCGAGCAGCACCTCGCTGGTGCCACTGCCTGGGTTAGGACGCTGAAGGAGCGTTGAGTTGGTGGAGGCGATCGACCAGACGGCCTCGATGTTGACTACACGGTCCCGCACGTCGCTGCCGAGGTGCTCGCGGATGTTGGCGGGATCGAGCGGCTCGCTGCCGTGCATGAGGCGATAGCCGCGGTTCTTCACCGCGTTGAGCGTCGCACCCAGCTCCCGGAGCGTCCGTGCTGCCTTCCACACGGCGCTGCGGCTGACGCCGAGAGTCTTCGCGAGCTCCTCGCCCGAGTGAAAGCGCCCGTCGGCGAGCGCGGCGAACACCCGCGCCGGAAGCGGCGCCCTCTCTTTTGGATCCGGGTGCAGTTTGGGGTCCGCCCGCGGTACGTCCGCGGCTCTCGCCGCCGTGCGCGCCATCAGGCCGGTCCCCCGCGCGCGCGGAACAGCCACAGCCGCCGCGCCCGGGACTCCGTGCCTGCGCGCATTCGCGCGATGTTGGAGCGGTGGGTGAAGAGGATGACGAGCGCGGCCGCGATTCCGAAGGTGAGGAGCGGGGCGCCAGAGCCTTTGAGCGCAATCGACACCGCGAGCGCCACCGCGCCCAGCATCGATCCCAAGCCCACGAAGCCCGTGAGCAGCACCACGATGAGCCAGGTGAGGATCATGGGTACGAGGAGTGCGGCGCTGATGCCGAGCACGGCGCCGATGAGCGTCGCCACGGCCTTGCCGCCCCGGAATCCGTACCACAGCGGATAGACATGCCCCAGCATCACCGCGATGCCGCACACCGGAGCGCACCAGGCGCGAAGTTCCGCCGCGGCGGGCGCGATCGCGGGTAGCGCCAGCGCAGCGAGCCACCCCGTCGCGAGCCACCCCTTTGTCAGATCGATCGCGAACACCCCGAGGGCGACCTTCGTTCCCTGGGTGCGCAGCGCGTTCGTCGCACCGGCGTTGCCGCTGCCGAGGCTGCGGATGTCCACCCCGCCGGTCAGTTGCGCGATGAGGAGGCTCCCCATGACCGACCCCAGGAGGTACGCGAGCGCCCCCTTGATCAGAAGCTCGGTCATGCCGGGCGAAAGACCTCCGCCAGCATGCAGCGCACACTCCCGCCTCCCAGGCGCTCGATGGTCGGAATGGGCACAGCGAGCACCGCATCCGTGCAACCTGAGAGTTGCGCGAACGCTTCGGGGTTGAGCGCCCGGCGCGCACTCTCCGACATCACCAGTACGCGCGAGTCCCCGAGCGCCTCGTCCCAGGTGTCGAGCTCGAGCATGTTACCGGCGAAGCGCTCGATCTCCTCGTGCCCGATCTCGATCACCTCGCGGCCATTGCCGGCGAGCCGCGCCAGCACCCGCTCCCGGTCGGCAGGCGCGATCGCCTCACTCCCCACGACCACGGCGCGCGCGCCGATGCACATGAGGACGTTGGTGTGATAGAGCGGGACTCCGGCGCGGTTGGTCGCGGTGAAGGTCACCGCCTCGTAGTTGAGGTCCCGCGCCCACTCCTCGACTACTTCGGGGTGCGTACGCGGGGAAATGCACGCGTAGGCGATGCGCGCCACGTTGTCGAGCACGAGGCTCCCGGTGCCTTCGAGGAACTTCCCCTCGCCCTCGTAGTAGGTGAGATCGAGCAGGTGCGAGACCTGAAAGCCGAGCTCCTTCACCGCCGCATCGATCACTTCCTGCCGCCGCTCCGTGCGGCGGCTCGTGCACTGCATCGGGTAGAGGACCAGCGTCCCGTCCTCGTGGAAGCTGACCCAGTTGTTGGGAAAGACGGCATCGGGCTTGGTGGGCTCGAGGGAGTCCTCCACCGCACAGACGCTGACCCCTTCACTTGCGAGCGCCCCCACCAGGTGCTCGAACTCCCGGGTGGCCGCGGCGGCCGTATCGGCGGCGTCTTGGCCGGGGGCACCTGAGGCCGGCGGGTGCTGCAGGGTGTTGGTGCGAGCGGTCTCGGGGTTGTAGGCGAAGGCCCTCGGGCGGATCATGAGGACGGCGTCCGCGCACTGCTGGCGCGGTCGGTCTTCCGGGGCGGCTGTTTCGGCCGAGGGCATACCCCATTCTCGCACGTCCGGATGACGAGTTCGGGACGGCTTAAAAGGTAATGCGGCAGCTGCTCCCCCGCTCAATCTCACAGCCGCTCCCCCCGGCAATCACCGCGTTCTCACCGAAGGTGAGGCCAAGAAGGTCGCGGTCGAAGCGAAACGTCCGCAGTACCGGTGCGGGATCCGCACCGGGGAGGCCCGTGATCTGATCGACCGCGGGGATCGTGCAGCGCACGCAGGGTTTCACCAGGCGCAGGCGGACCTCGCCGACCTCCAGCGTATCGATCCGATCCTCCGTCCAGGCCGGGAGCCCGCGCAGCACGACGTTCGGGCGAAAGCGCGCCATCGGAATGGCCTCGGGCATGCGGGCATTCAGGTCATCGAGCGAGGCCTGGTTGCACACCAGCACCGGGAAGCCGTCCGCGAACCCCATGGGCGCCGGCACCGGGCCGGCGAAGGCCGGATTCGCACGCCGCTCGGGGTCAGGCGGCACGCGCACCAGGCGCACCCTCTGCCCGAGGGCGCGGCTCAGCCACTCCGCAGCCTCACGCCCCAGATCGAGTCCGACGCACGGGTCGCGGTGCACGCGCACCGCGATGCGTTCCCCGCCACCCTCGAGCGGCACCGACAGCGGCGGCACGCCCGGGGCGGCAAGGACAAGCGCGTCGGCAGTAACCTCCGGCACGACGCGCGCGAGCTGTGGGTGCGTGCGTTGGCTGAGGAAAGTGCCCTGAGCGTCGATCGCCATCCACTGTCGGTCCCACTCGAAGCCAGTGCCGACCACGCGCACGTGCGACTTCGCGATCCCGCGGGCTGACTTCACCGGGTACACGAACAGATCTGTGATGGTTGCGGTCGCCGGCATGTTTTCTTTTCCCGAAGCGGTACGCGGGAGGTGGACACACTTTTCCCAATGGTTCGGCAATCACCGAACCATCGCTGGAACGATTCTGCAGAGTTCGAGCCTGAAGGCTACCACTTGGCCCGGGAACAGCAGGTTCGCGGCCTTCTCCCCGGCACCGGAGAGCGCCTCGGGCCAGGCATCGGCCCGGAATAACCCAGAGGCCTTGCGCGTGGCAGCCGCCTCGCTCAAGGGTCCGCTGCCCTTGACAGCACACGATGCACGTAAGACACCGTTCCCGATACAGGTTGTTGAAATACCAACGGGTCGACACCTCTCCCAACCAACAAAACGGGCGTTGTCGCAAACCAAGAGAAGCGGGGCGGCCAAGGTTGTGCCGAGCGTGACCTGTAACACATCAAACACAACAGAAAGCCCAGCCGCCAAGCTCGTGCCCAGCCAGGACTGAATCGGAGCCGTCCATCCTGTTAGTTTTGTTGGTTGGCGTGTTTATAACATGACGTATAATCCGTTCGTTGCTTGCACCGGGCAACTGCGATAGTCCGCACCGTGGCGCACCGTCAGAGGCCGGCCCTCATGGACGGACGCTCACGAACCAGCGCTCAACGATGGAGGATGAGCCAATGACACTCTTACAAGCGCGCACGACGAAGGTCGTGTTGTCTAAGGCACTCTTCTTGTCTGGTGTACTGTCGTTGGTGCCTTGTGGTTTCGCGGCCGACATCACCCTGGGAAACCCCTCGTTCCAGATTCCGCCTGTTGTCGGTATTCACGATCCTTGCGAAGGTACTGGTTGTTTTTTCAGCGCAGCCCGCATCCCGGATTGGGCAAACAATCCAGCTACCAGCGGACAGCTGATACCGTCCGTCAGTGGAGCGGGTCGAATCTTGGATTCGTTCGCACCCGACGACGGCAATACCAGTGCTTTCACAAACGGCAGCACAATCTCTCAGCTGGTCCGCCCGACGGTTCAAGAGGATGTACGCTACACGTTGACGGTTGAAATCGGCCACAGGAACGATGGCGTTTTGGCAGGGACGGCGGACCTTCTGGTGAGCGGCCGCCACTCTATGGAGACTGTAGATGCCACAGGTACTGACCCGGGGCCCGGCCACTGGGGTACCTTCACTGCAAGCTTCGTCGGCAACTCTACGAATGTCGGTGATGACATCACCATTCAACTGAACCGTAACGCGGGGGCATGCGTGGCCGGGGTAGCGGGTTGTCAAGGCAATTTCGACAGTGTGCGGCTAACGGCTACGCCGGTAACGGCCGCGGCACCCGAACCCGCCACGCTCGGCTTGATGGTTCTCGGGCTGCTCGCTGGTATCGGATTCGCCGGACGCAAACGCCGAAACTGACCGACCCTTTTGGTCGACACGAGAACGCCCGCCGCACGCGGGCGTTCTCGTCTGTGGAACGCTTTCGGCGCAAATCGCCGGCCAATGGTTCGGCAATCAGTCGACTATCCCTGGAGCAATTCTCGAGAGTTCGAGCTTGAAGCGGACAGGCCAGTCGCTCAAAGGCTTGTTCGCATCGCTTCTTGCCTGACGCGCCCTTATTGCTACCTTTTTGCTAACACTTGGCCCGCGAACAGCAGGCTCGCGGCCTTCTCGCCGGCACCGGAGACCGCCTCGGCCCAGGCGTCCGCGTACTGATTCACCGTGAACGGACGCTGTGGTGGCCTATGGTTTGGGTAAAGAGCAGCAGAAGTGCGGCGGTACTTGCGGCGAGCGCCACCTTGTTCTTAGCCTTTTTTTTCAGAACCCGACACAACAACCACAACGGAAAAAACTACCGCAAACTTTCCGGCCGACCAGGACCGCGATCGAGGCAGTAAAGTCTTGTTGGTTTTGTTAGTTGAGTTGGCTACGAACGTAGCATATACTCCGGTTCGTTGCCCGTTGCACCGCGCAACAACGTTGATAGTTAAGTCGCCGCGCCGCCGCGTCAGCCGGCGTTATGGAGGGACGTTCAACGACGAGCAAACCCTGATTGCTGCTACCCGAACCGGGCACTCTTGCGCTGTTGGTGTTGTGCCTGAGCGCTGGATCGGCTTCGGACGCAGCCGCGGGGAACTCAGGAGGTGAAGACACCATCGCGCTGAGGGCGACGGTGCGAAAAGTGCGGCTGCCTGCACCGGCAACCGGAGTTGTTAATCGCTGCGGCAGACGTGCCGTCAGCCGTGTACGGAGGCACGATCATGACGAAGAAACCACTTGTTCTTCTGGGTGTTGCGACCGCGCTTGCCCTCGCAGGCGCTCAGGCGAATGCGGCAACGTGCAGTAGCATGACCGTAACAGCTTTGCTCGCGAACCCGACTTTTAGCTGCACGGATGCCGATGGCGATACGATGTTCAGCGCTTTTTCCTTTGGCTCTAACGTCCCCGGCACCGCGACGCTGTCATTTCCCTCGGACGATGCGGTGAGGCTCACTGCCCCAAGCATGGCTGCTCCCGGACTCGGAGTCGGCACTAATTTGGATTACACAGCCTCCGCACTCGGGGGGACAACTTTTACCGGGTACAGCGTGGCAACGCTTCAGAGTGGCGGGACGGCCAACTATACATCAACGCATACCGTTACCGGCGCTACGCCTCTTAGCTTTACAAATCAAGGTAGCGGTAGTAGATCCTTGCCGGGCATAACCGTCGCTAGCGTAACCAACAGTACCTCCGGCAGCGGTTCTCGCGGGATCCGTGAGCTTACCAACACTTTCACGCTCTCGGCACCACCGCCGTCGGTGCCAGAGCCGGCGAGCCTTTCTCTCTTCGGCCTCGGCCTTGCGGGTCTGGCGTTAGCGAGGCGTCGGCGCTCCTGAGGGACTGCTGCTGTGGGGCTGCCCCGGGCACCGCGGGGGCTGCCCCGGGCAACGCGGGGCTGATGGTCGTAGGGTGAGTTGACGGCTCGGCAAGGATGTGTCGAGTGCCCGGTGGGAAGGGTCTGACGGATGGCCCCGTCAGACCCTTCCATGTCTTTGCACGCTGGCCGGACTTCCCCGGGTTCGGCCACCTCCTCGTGCAGATCACTCGGCGACCCTCGAGACCGCGGGCAGGCGTATGCGCTGCAGCCAGTGCGGGGCGAAGGGCGCCGAGGTCGTCGTGACAGCGATTCCGCGGCTTCGCGGGCGAGGCTTTCGGAAGTGAGGTAACCTTAAGCGGCGCCAGGGCTGTATCTTGCAGCCCCGGACGCCTGACCACAACCGATCATAGGGGGTTCGATCATGGCTGAAGAGACCGAAGCATTACTGCGGGTCAACCGGGAGCAGCGTGCATGAGCTCCTCCCGCCGCGAGTTCGCGTTCGCGTTGGGGAGTTTGGCGATTGTGTTGGGGGTTCTGGAGCTGACGGTGTCGGGGCACAGTTCCCTGCGGGGGCTGGGGTTCCTGTGTATCGGCGTCAGTCAGTTGGCGAGTACCATCGACTGGAATCGCTCCTTGCAGATGACGCCGGAGGAGATCTACCGCGACCGGCTGGCGGTGCGTCGCGGGGAGCACGCCGGGCCGCGCTGGCTCGCGATTTCAGTGCTTGGCTTGTTGGGTGTGGCGCTTGTTGCCTACTCGTGGTTTCACACGATCGTTTCGGTCTCGTCGGGATGGTTCCGCTAGGCACCAGCTTCTTGAGCGGTCGTTCCATATCAGTTCGGCCGTCGACGAACTATCGCTAGAGATGGTTCGGTGGTCGGCAAATCATCCTAGAGATGGTTCGCTCGCTACCAAACCATTGCGAAAACGTCTATCCAATCTCCCCCTTTCCCGCCCCGCGCCCGCACGCGTGCGCACCGGCGCAGTCTGCCATATGCTGCCCCTCGCCAGAGGCCGGGGGTTTACGCGCATGCCCACGAAGAGAAGCTCGAAGGACGGCGGTGGCGTGAAGGAACTCACCCGCACCGCGGTTGCGGCCATGGTCGGTGCCAGCATGTTCCTCGGCGGGCCGATGGCACAGGGCCGCACCCAGAAGCCGCCGCTCTACGGCCGGCACTGGATGGCCGTGACCGGCAAGCCGATCGCCGCCACCGCCGGCGCGAAGATCTTCGAGCAGGGCGGCAACGCAGTGGACGCCGCCTGCGCCATGATCGCTGCCACCGCGACCGCGTGGACCACGCTCTCCTGGGGCGGCGAGACCCAGGCGCTCATCTATAACCCGCACACCGGCAAGGTGATCGGCATCAACGGCCTGGGCGTCGCCCCCACCGGCGCGACACCCGAGTACTTTCGCAAGCTCGGCATGAGATACCCGCCCGAGTTCGGCCCGCTCGCTGCGGTGACCCCCGGCACGCCCGGCGGGATCATGACCATGCTCGCCGAGTATGGAACGATGAGCCTGGGCCAGGTGCTCGCGCCCGCGATCGAGATGGCGGACGGCTTTCCGATGGACGAGGCGCTGTCCAACACCATCGAGCACTTCAAGGAAAAGCTCAAGGAGTGGCCGGATTCCAAGCGCGTGATGCTGCCGCACGTGGGCGCGGCCCGTGAGGGCCCGAAGCCCGGTGAGATCTTCCGCCAGCCCGATCTCGCAGCGACGCTGCGCAAGCTGGTCGAGGCCGAGCGGGCGGCGCTCAAGTCCGGCAAGGATCGCAAGGCCGCCATTTACGCTGCCTACGACCGCTTCTATCGAGGCGACATCGCGCAGGAGCTGGTCGCGGCGGTGCGTGCCCAGGGAGGACTCTTCACGCTCGAAGATCTCGCCAACTGGAAGGTGAAGATCGAGGAGCCGGTGCACACTCGCTACAAGGGGATCGACGTCTACAAGCTCACCGCCTGGGTGCAGGGGCCGGTAATGCTGCAGGCGCTCAACATCCTCGAGAACTTCGACGTGAAATCGATGGGCTACGACAGCGCCCGTTACATCCACACGCTCTATCAGGCGATGAACCTCGCCTACGCGGACCGGGACTTCTACTACGGCGAT
>Ga0123356_10007133_pt1 | contig 11191 bp, 15 predicted proteins | sample TergutEmb28metaG_2_FD_92546 | JGI IMG/M metagenome (GOLD analysis project Ga0123356, IMG submission 92546) | Embiratermes neotenicus P3 segment gut microbial communities from Petit-Saut dam, French Guiana - Emb289 P3 | ecosystem: Host-associated > Arthropoda: Insects > Digestive system > Gut ... | reverse complement strand
TCCTGACCCGAACGGATGCCTGCGCCCGATACCCTGGCCACCGACGTATCCGCAGGCGCTGCGCGCCGCATTGGATAAGAACCTTGCCGACTCGAGTCCAGAAGAATATGCCGCGATAATTGAGAACTACATTTCCTACACGAAATCGATTGATTTGGACTCGAGGATGGCCGTCAACCCTCACCGCAACTATGGGAACATGCCTCTCATCGTTCTGACCGCCTCGGAATTCCTATCGCCGCCTGACTTTTCGGCAGCTGCGAAGGCTGAGATCCCAACGTTTCATGCCGAATGGGAACGCGCGCATGACGCTTATGCGGCGCTCTCCACGCGAGGCGTCAATCGAACTGTGGCGGGGAGTTCGCACGACATTCCGCAGATCAAACCGCAGGCTGTGATCGACGCGATCGACGAGGTAGTGGACGAGGTACGAGCCTCCGGTCGAACGAAGGGTCACACAAAAGACAGTGCGCCGTAACGTTGCGCCAGCTGCAACTAGGTCTCTTGCAGCTCAAGGCGGAAAGGCGCTCTTCGCGTTCCTCAGAAAATGCAATCCTGCCAGCGCGGCGAAACGATCTAGCGGATCCCCTCCCTGAAGCTGATGTAGGAACGTCCGTTATGCCCGGGTTGGCCGCAGGTCCTTGGGGCACCCGAATGTCAACAAGGGTCGAAAGCTGCCCCCGTCAACACAAGTTGTGTCACGGCCTTGGCCCGCTCAGCGCGCCTTCGCCGGGTGTGCGCGCAGCCAATCGAGAACGCGCCGCATTCCCCTGTCCTTGTTCGCGGCCTTGTCGGCGATGGTCCTGCCGTCCTCGTCCTTGGCGTTGCGATCGGCGCCCGCTTCGAGCAAGGCTATGGCGACATGCTCGTCGTAGGTCGCCAGCAAGGGCGTCTCCTCACCATTCCTCGCCTCAAGATCGGCACCCGTTGCGAGGAACAGACGTATCTCCTCCTGCGTCTCGGCGTGGAACATGATGGTCCGCGGAATTGGCGTGCCCGCGGCCAACAACAGCCTGATCACTGCAACGCGATCGGCTCGAAAGGCCGGGTCTTCGATCTTGCGGGCAGAGAGCGAGTTCGCGCCGAGGTGGTCCAGGACCCCCTCTCCCTCGTCGCCACGCGCATGCACGTCGGCGCCGTCCTTGATCAGCTCTTCCACCACTGCGGGCCACGCATCCTCGATGGCTGCGCGTAGCGCATCTTCGCGCATCTGATAGGGCGCATCCTTAAAGGCGCCAGCCGCGACCATCGCGCGTACGAGCGCAAGCTTCCCGCGACGCGCCGAGGTCGCGACTGCCGAATTGTCGCTGAAGCCGTTGGTCAACACCTTCTGATTGGCGGGCGCGCCCTGGGCCAGGATCGCCAACACCACAGAGTCCGGCGACAGGTTCGCAGCGCTGTCGAGCAAGACGGCGCCCGCGCGCGAACGGAAGTCAAAGTGCTCCGCCTGGAGCAAGGGCACGGTGTTCGCGTCGCCGACCAGGTAGCTCTGGGCCCCCGCCGCCTCGACGGCGAGTTCGAGCCGGGCTAGCGCCGGCGGTGCGCCGACGCGTACGCCGACACGCTCCTTCACTTTCTTGTGCTGGCCCGCTACCTCGACCTCCAGGGTGGATATCTCGAGCGCCGGCTCGTCCACCGTGTAGGCCGGCGCCAGCGACCAGAAGTCGGCGGTGTGAAACGCATCCATCAGGCACGCCATGGCGCCGGGCGCGAGGGGGAAACGGTGCTCGCCCTGCACCAGGACATCAAAGCGTTCGCCGCGATAGATCCCTTCGCCGTCGCCGTCCAGCTCGACGCTGCTCGCCAGTTCGCAATCGGCGCGGCAATAGGCGCGCGTGAGCTTGATATGCGTTGCCTCCGGCGGCGCTTCGGGCATAGGCGTATGGTGCCTGGTCGCAGGAACCTGCGGTGGGTTCTTGGGCAGGATCACCTCCAGCCGCGCAGCGATCTCAGGCGCCTTCGGCAGCGGCGGACACGTCTCGGCCGTGACGACGGTGGCCGCGCACAGGGCGATCACGGCTACGGGCGCCGCATAGAAGCAGTTCATCGCGTGACCCCGTGCGCTGCGAGGAACGCCAGCGTGTGGACCCACTTGCGATAGGTCGCTGTCTTGAACACGGTCTCGCCGCCGTCGCTCACCGCGTGCGGATCTGCGCCCGCCTGCAGCAGGGCCACGGCCGCGTCGTCGGCCCCTACCGCAAGCAAGGGCGTCGAGCCGAATTCATTACGCGTCTCGAGCGGCGCGCCAGCCTTGATCAGAAGGCGGACGAGCTCCGGCTCGGTGACGTAGTAGAGGGCGGTGTCGCCAGACCTGTCGCGTAGGGTCGCGTCGGCCCCCAGCGCTAGCAGCCGCCTGGCGATGGTGATTTGACGCGGGCCGTTTTGGGCAAGTTGATCGGGCTCTGTCTGATCGTCGTGCTGGAGCGCCATCAGCGCGGTCCTTCCGTCGTTGCCGCGCGCGTTAATATCCGGATTGGCGGCGAGTATCTCGACCAGGGTGTCTTCATCGAGGGTAGCCGCGGCGCCCAGATAGGCGTCGTTCTTGAGGTTCGCGTCGTCGCCCCTGAAGGCGCCCGCCGCGATCAGAGCGCGAACCACCCGAGCGCGGCCGCGTCCGGCCGCGGCGATGATCGCAGGCGCGCGTTCGACGCTCCGCTCCTGCGTAGCACGGCCATACACCGGCGCACCGGCGGCGATCAGATCGAGCACAAGCTCGTCCGGCCCGGTTGCCGCTGCGCCCGCCAGCAAGGCGCCGCCCGCTTCGCTTTGGAAGTTGAACTTCTCGGAGCGCAGGGCCTCGATGGTGTGGTCGTCACCCTCGACGAAGCGGTTGGCCGCAGCGACGTCGATTGCCGTTTCGAGTTCGGTGACTGTCGCGGGCATGCCGACCCACGCACCGACATAGTCGTCCACAATCTTGCGCCGCCCTCCGATTTCCAGCGTCACTTCGTAGAAGGGCGCACCGGTGATCTGGGCCTCATACTTCGGAGCCAGCGACCAGAAGTCGGCGGCGCGGAAATTTTCCAACAAGCACTGCACGATCTCGGGTGGCACACGGAAGCTGTGGTCCCCGCGGACCAGCACAGAGCCCTTACCTTGGAATGTTCCGGTCCCGTCGCCGTGTATTTCCACACGATAGGAAGGGCAGCTTCCCAAGCACTCGCCCCGTTGCAGCACTATCCGCACCGACAACAGCGGCCCGGTGGGGATTGGCAGATGCCGCGCGGGCGGAGGCACCTGCTTCATCTCGCCCATGATTGCGCCGGCCAGCTGACCGCTCGCGCGCGCGGCCTGGGGCGACGGAAAGGGCGGACAGGCCGCCCAAGCCTCGCCGCTTGCTCCCACCATGACAACTAGGGCCACCCCGGCAGCGCCGAGATCTCTCAACTGCATAACTGCTCCCCGCCGATGCTCGCACAGGTTAGGCGCACAGTTAAGGCTGAACAAGGAACAACGTCTAGCCGCGTGCCTCTTTCGACGACCGCTTAGCTGTCGCGCGCACTTATGCCCCGAACCAGACCTTCGAGCGGCCCATGTGCGCTACGGGATGTCGGCGGTCGCCCAATAGCAGCCGTTCGTGAGTGAACACAAGACGCTGGCATAGCTCGGGTCTTTCGGACAGATTTTCCGACCCGACAAGTGGGAAGGATCTGCTGAGTTGATTGAACACGATAATGCGTCGCTCGGCAACTCTTGATCTTGAACCTTACATCCTTTCAGCGGCGAAGCCGTAGCGAGTCTCACGCCGAAGGCGGGAGAAGTCGATGGCCAACCGATGCGTGAAACGCACGATGCCTGCGGCAGTGACGCTTGTCTGCCCACAGCGAGCGCTGGTGGCGGCAACGCAGCGGCTGCCAGTCCGCATCCAGGACGGGACACCACACGCACACTCCTTGAAACATCTATTTGCTATTTCGCCCGTGTCCAGTAGTCGATCCTCGTGTGCGGTGTGCCATCTGGGTCGTGCATTACGACAGTTTCGGTCATCTGCGCGCCGTCGTCTGACAGGGAGAACACCCGGGTGTTCGCAGGATGTCCCTTGAATTCCCCGCCCATCACCAGAATGCCGCGACTCGGCATGGTCATAGACACGACGTCATAGTCTGCGTTGCCCACAGCGGGAGACGGCGTGCCATCTGGCTTGAACGTGGTGTCTCCATGCATCTTTGTGCCGTTCTGATCGACAATGTCCACGGTCATCCTGTACCGACCCCCGCCGACGTCTGCCAGAACAATCGTGACGCTCTTTGGTGGGTTCGGCATGTGCAGCTTCGATATATCGATAGTCCACGTGCCGACCAGAAGGTGCCCCTTGTCTGCGAATGCCGGAGCGGTAGAGATAAGCAGTATCAGAAGACTTGAGGCTATCGAGTTGGCTCTAGACATGGTGACCGCCTATTCTGGATGACAGCTTGGCTTGGAGAATCGACATGCTGGTGGGCACACAACAGTATTGACACGCCTGTTAGGCAGTGACAGCGGTATATAGCGAATTGAGCGATGCATCCCACTCGGCTGCGTCACCTTCGTGCCAAAGCTCCTTTAGCTCCGACTGCTCGCCACGAATTCGCATCAGCGCGCGCTGTGCCTTCTCAAGCAGAGGGCGTGTAGGTTTGACGCGCACCCTCCTTATCCATTCGTCGACCTTTTCCGTGTACGAGTCGGACTGGGTACCCTTACCAAGCAGCTTCGCAATGACCTCGACGGCCGCAACGGCGCATTCGCCCTCGGGGGCTTCCACGAGCCATCGACCTCCAGCACTGCATCCAAAGCCGCTTCTACATACGACAGGTCTTCTGCATCTTCGAGCCCGTAAGCCCAGTCGTTTGCGCCATCGTTTCCGAATGGCTCGTGTGACCATGCACCCATCTCGATCCCCTTTGCCCTGAAATCCCGAGAACCTCCGAGCCACATCACATATCGTAGTATCGTAGCTTGGTAGCTGCTCGACAAGATGTAGTATCAGAGCAGTCGCGGACCTCCCCTCGGCTCCACGAGCAGCGTGGCACCGAGCGTCCACGCTTCGGGTCGAAGACGGCGCTCAACGGCCAAGAGCTGCCGTAGATTTCGCTACGCCGGCATGTTTCTTCGAATCTGCGCGGCTGTCTTCTGGAGCGTTTCGGTATCGACTCTGGCTCTCTGTCGTCTCTCATCGTCGGAGGCCGAGTCACTCATCGTTCCTGCCGCACGGCCCGCATCAGGAAACTTATGGAGCTGGGGAGGCCCTATTCCCCAATCGCTTCCGGGCTGTCTTGGCACGACGTGGAAATGGTAGTGTGGCGTGAGTTGGCCGCTATACACGCCATTGTTCTGAAAGGTGAGAATTCCGAGCGGCTTGTAGGTTGCCAGCAACGCCTGCGCCACTTCTCGCGCCGCCTTGATGACAGCCGCCCCCTCTTGGTCGGTCAGATCCAGCAAGGTGGCGACGTGGCGCCGTGTAACAACGGCGCATTGGCCGACCTCGAACTGCATTGGAGTAACGACGGTTACCGTAAGCTCAGACTCCGCGACTACCGGAACTGTGCTTCGCCCCGCCAGCGTTTCACAGATTTCACAAAGATCTTGTCGTGGCAGCTCGATCATACGGCGTCATTCAGCGGGTAACGGCAGACCCTGCTGTCTGAGAAACGACAATTCGTCGAAATAGCCTCGCTGAAAGACGATCTGATCGTGGATGACCTTAAAGAAGCCGCATCCACGCTCTAGAATCGCCCAATCGCCATCCTGAAAGATGCTTTCGATCTGGCACACCATCGTCGCGCGTCGGAACTCCCGCTCAGGCATCTCCTGTACGGCGTCGAGCGGCTTCCAGTTAACCTGATGATTGACGGCATCATTTGCATAGAGCTCTGCCATTGCTTCGGAGTTGGCACGGTTGAATGCCGACACCCAGTTTCTTATCAACTCGCGGGGCTCCATGGTCGTCATCCTAGTGACATTCGGGAAGTGTTTCAACGGCCGTTCGGGCGCTGAACGGCCAGAAGCAGCCACATGTGAGTGCTGCAGGCGGCGGGGCTTGATACAGTACGACGATCAACGGCATGAACCTGAACTGAGCAAAACATGGGCAAGTCACCTTCCCGTGCTATGCCGCGACCGCGGAGTTTTCGATCGTCAAAGGAGCTTCGCTCATGGATGGCGAGGGAGCACACCCGAGCCCCTGGTCTACTCCTGCGGATCTACAAGAAAGACTCCGGAGTTCCATCGGTCACGTATGCCGAGGCGCTTGACCAGGCTCTGTGTTTCGGTTGGATCGATGGGCAAAAGCTTCCGTTTGACGCAAACTCTTGGCTGCAGAAATTTACCCCACGCCGGGCGAAAAGCAGCTGGTCCAAGATAAACGTTGGGCACGTGAATCGGCTTGTCCAGAAAGGCCAGATGACACCTGCTGGTCTGAAGGAGGTAGAAGCGGCCAAAGCCGATGGGCGCTGGGCCGCTGCGTACGACTCCTCCGCTAACGCAACGGTGCCTCCGGAGTTCGTCAAGGAACTCGCACGTAACGCCAAGGCAAAGCAGTTCTACGCGACACTCAACAGGGCCAATCTGTATGCGATTGCCTATCGGTTGCAGACAGCAAAGCGCCCAGAGACAAAGATCAAGCGCACCAAGGAGATTATCGACATGCTCGCGCGCGGCGAGAAATTTCACTGAGGTCCATGCTTCGAGGCACTGCAATTCGCCGCCCCGCCCATGACCGTTTGTCCCAAGCTGCTCTCCGATGAGGCCAGCCGAACAGGCCGCATTGGGTCGGATCCTGCCGGCGCGCAGGCCGGCCGGGTCCCAGCACTTGATGATGCCTCATGGGTTCGTGCTGTGGACGGACGCGGAGTGCGGACCGTGGCCGCTTGCGCACATCGAGGGAGGGCACGAGATCGCTGCCGATATCGTGCCCGTCGGTGAGAGCGTACACTATCGATTGCACAAGCACAGCGACGTTGCTGGCACGCTACGCAGCGGCGAGCAGCGCGGAGGATGATGCGCGACATGCAACGCTCCACCCCGGCGACCCCAGCTTCCCCCGTACATGCGCCCACTGCGCCCTTGCCCACTTACTACGGCGCCGAGCAGCAGCGCGGCGCGTGGGTGCTCGAGCTGTTCGAGCGCACGGCCGCCGACTACGAGCGCATCGAGCAGCTCATGGCGTTCGGCTCGGGCTCCTGGTATCGACGCCGAGCGCTGCACTCGGCGGGCTTGCGGACGGGCATGCGCGTGATCGACGTAGGCACCGGCACCGGTCTGGTGGCGCGCGAGGCTGCGCGCCTGGTCGGACCGCGCGGTGCGGTGCTCGGGGTCGATCCCTCCCCGGCGATGATGGCAAATGGTGACATGGCAGGCGTGCAACTGGAGGTGGGGCGGGCCGAGTCGGTTCCCGCACCCGACGCGTGGGCCGACTTTCTCTGCATGGGCTACGCACTGCGCCACATCAGCGATCTGTCGGTCGCGTTCCGGGAGTTTCTGCGCGTACTGCGGCCCGGTGGCCAGCTCTGCCTGCTGGAGATCACCCGTCCGCACGGTCGGTGGCAGCGCGCGTTGCTGAAGACTTATATGCGGGTCCTGGTGCCCTGGGCGGCGCGCATGCTGTGCCGCGAGCGAGACACGCCGCTGCTGATGCGCTACTACTGGGATACCATCGATGCATGCGTGGCCCCGCCGCTCATCCTCGGCGCACTCGAGGCGGCTGGGTTCGAGCAGGTGAGCCGTCGATTGGAGCTTGGCATCTTCTCGCAGTACTGCGCACGCCGCCCTGTGCCAATCCTCCAGCAGCCTCCGGCCCAGGTCCCTCAGGCGACGATGCTATCTGGATCATCTCCATGACCTAGAACGAGTGATCCCCTGTTGGCGTGCAGGTGGTGCGACTGGTATCACCGAGGGACGAAATCAGCCAATGTCCGCCGACCTTGACCAGGTTGACGATGTCGGTTCCGCAGTGATCCAACTTCCCGTTCCTGATGAACTGGTATCGTGTCCAGATGATGGCGATGTCGTCGTCGATGCGGACCAGTGGATCGTACATACGCTCTTCGCGCGTATCCGTTCCCGGTGCGGACAACCGCTCCACAAACGCCTCGAAGCCCATCTGCAGTGGCTTTCCGTCTCGCATCAACGTAGCGCTACCGCCGGGCAGCAGCTGCTCGGTGAGCATGGCCTTGTCGCGCCTGGCGATCCCCTCCAGCAAGGCCTGGAGTCGGGCGGTGACTGCCTTCTCATCAGGCGAGACTTGCTCGGCGGCCGGCGCCGGAGCGGAAAGCGCCGCAGCCAGGACTGAGAAGACAACCGCGCACCGCAGCAGCCGGAAAGCCAGCATTTGCTTTACCTCCCTAGCCATTACGGTACGAGAGGTTAGCAAGAATCCGCCGCCCCGGGTGTCCTCGATACGTGCATTTGCAACTCTTAACGGTGCGGCAGGCGTGGCATACGATGTCATTGCCAGCCGGCTCTGTGCCCGCTACGTGTATTCGCGGGCGATTGCGAACGCAAAAGGCGCGCAGAGCGCGAGGGCGAGCGGGCGGACGAACCCATGCATGATAGAGCCTCTCGGGCGCCTGACGCGCGCTGTTGGAAGTCACGCGCTGCGTCGCTGGCAGCTGCAAACGATAGTCTATGACGTGCCCCGGACTATTGAGTCCAGTCCGCGCCGCGACTGGCCTGCTCACATACCGCGCGAATGAGATCCGCGTTGAGTTCGCCAAGATCGTCATTGACCGGCCGCCCTGGCAGCCCACGCCTTCGTGGCCTGACAGGTGTCCATGGCTCTCTTGTAAGCTTCGCGTCCTGCGGTTCGGGCCACATAGGCTCGCTCGACCTCGCCGAGGGTGACGCCGCCAGCCCTTTGGGCCAGCTGCAGGGCATAGGTCACCGAGATATCGGCCGCCGTGAACGTCTCCCCGGCAAGATAGGGCGAGCGCGCGAGCTGCCGGGTCACCAGCCCCAGCCGGCTATCGAAGACCCGCTGTGCGTGGCAGGCGCTCCAATTCTGCCGCTCGGCTTCCGGCGCGAAATTGCGGGCACCGACGACGAAAAAGATGGAGGCCGCGAGGCCGGCTTCACCTAGGTGAAGGAACTGCTGGTATGCGGGAAAGGCCCGATCTTGCGGGTCAGGCGCGAGTTGCGTCGGCCCGTAGCGGCCCATCAGGTACTCCATGATCGCAATTGACTCGACCATCGTAACGTTGCCGTCCTGGATTGCGGGGATAAAGCCGGCGGGATTGACGGCCAGAAACTCGGCGTCCTTTTCAACGCCGGCCAGCAGGTCCACCGGCCGCAGCCGATATGGGATACCCATCTCCTCCAGCAGCCAGACCACCCGGAACCCTCTGCCCTCGCCGAAGACCGTGATCATGTGCGCGACTCCTTCCTAACCATCGGCAGCTCGACTCCGGACGATCGCCTACGTGATACCCGGGAGGAGTCGTAGTCGTCAGGGCGCTGAATAGCGAGCAGATACCGTCTCATGACTGCTCCTGTGGCAACCTTCGTCGGCGACGCAGTCGCCCGGTCTTCAAGCTATGACGAACGGGCGGGCCGAATTTCGACATTCTATGATTTGCGGCCATGGACCGAGCGGCACGGGTGGTCCCCGGTCCAGATGGCGCTCGCCTGGCTCCGTCATCACGGCATCGCGGTCACCCCGATCCAGGGTGCGCGGCGCATGGAGCAGATTGAGACAGCCTCGAAAGCCTCGATCTGGGCCCGGAGCACCGCGCCGCCGCGATGAGGCGAGCGCTGTGCCCGACGGCAGCCTCTACACGAGGGAGCGGATCGTGACGAACGCCCACGGCGGACTGCGCGACAGCCTGAAGGCAGCGCGCCGCGCTGCGCGGGGATCATCGGTGGCGCGTGCCGCAGTGAATCCACCGAAATCGCGCCGCACTTGTCACTCCCAGGTCGGTGGATTCCGGCATCAATATGTGTTCTGACCGTGAGGTCTCGCTCACGTCCAGGCCAGAATGGCCACCCATGGGATAGATCGCCGTCAAGACCAAGGTCTCAACTGACCGCAAGGCGCACCGATGAGTTTTTGATCCAGGACGGGTTCTATCTACGAACGATTGCCCGCGACCTTGAAACGGACAGGACGCGGCCATGCCACGTCGGCGCGACCGGGGACGCTATCGGCACAAGAGCCGCGTTCAGCTCGAACGGACGGCGTATCAACCCTCTTGGATCGCAAGGGCAGCCTCGAAGCCGAGCATGTGTGCGCCGGCCGACCTCGACCGATGAAGACGACACGAGCATCATCAGAAGTACGCCCTCCAATCTATATCGGCAGATGGACTCCTCGGATTCTGTTTGCGCTCGAGCAAAGGCCCTATCGCCACGCGGAGCTGCGCCGCAACCTCGGAGGCATTTCGCAGAGGATGCTGACGAGAACTCTGCGCAATCTCGAATCCACAGGGCTGATCGGACGCCGGGTGACGAGAGCTAAGACTATTGCGGTGGAGTACTCCTTGACACAGCTGGGAGCGAGCATGATCCCGCCGCTCAGAGGCATGTGCAACTGGGCAAAGCGGTACGGCAAGGCCGTCAGTGCCGTGGTGCCGCTTGCAGCAACAGAAACATAGGGCGGTCAGCGAGGGTACATGTGTGTTCCTGATTGCACGCGCTTGCAGGGGCTGGCAAGCTCAGCCAGTGAGCTCGTGTTTGGAACACGAAGGAACCGGCCGACCGCATGAGGCAACCGCCAAGAATCTCGCGTGGCACCGATGAGTTTGGGCCAGCGCGGCGGTCATCAGGTAGATAGGCACTCGCGGCCCGCTGCGGCACTGCCTCGCATGGGGCCAAAACCTTGCAAACGGAGACAGGACACGATGCCGACACAGACCACGCCCGGAACTGCAAGCGGTGAGCAAGGGCGTCTCGCCACGAACAAGCCCCCGATCGTGTCACAGCAGGAGTGGGAAGCTGCGCGGCAGCAGCTCCTCGCCAAGGAAAAGGCCTTGACCCGCTCCCGTGACGCGCTGGCCGCCGAACGCCGCCGGATGCCGTGGCTGGCGGTGGAGAAGCAGTACGAGTTCGACGGGCCGAGCGGCAAGATGAGCCTGCTCGATCTGTTCGAGGGGCGCAGGCAATTGATCATCTATCGGGCCTTCTTCGAGCCGGGGGTGTTCGGTTGGCCCGACCACGCCTGCCGCGGTTGCTCGCTCGGCGCCGATCAGGTCGCCCATTTGGCCCATCTGAACGCTCGCGACAC
>Ga0123356_10007132_pt1 | contig 11191 bp, 8 predicted proteins | sample TergutEmb28metaG_2_FD_92546 | JGI IMG/M metagenome (GOLD analysis project Ga0123356, IMG submission 92546) | Embiratermes neotenicus P3 segment gut microbial communities from Petit-Saut dam, French Guiana - Emb289 P3 | ecosystem: Host-associated > Arthropoda: Insects > Digestive system > Gut ... | reverse complement strand
GTTCTGCCCCACCAAACGCCGGTAACAATGCTCTTGAAGTTATCGTCCACCAAAACAACGTCGCTTGCTTCTTTCGCGACTTCCGTGCCGGTGATTCCCATCGAAATTCCGACATCGGCAAATTTCAGAGCCGGGGCATCGTTTGTGCCGTCGCCAGTCATTGCCACCACTTCGCCCGTGCTGTGCATTGCTTTGACGAGGCGGAGTTTGTCCATCGGCGTTGACCGTGCCACCACTTTGAGATTCGGAATGATTGCGGCGAGTTTCTCATCGGAAAGTTCTGCGAGTTCTTCGGAGGTTAGTACTATGTCTTCCATTGTCCCCTCTCCCCCTGGGAGAGGGTTAGGGTGAGGGCGTAAAATCCCCGCCTGTCGGGCAATCGCTATTGCCGTCGGCTTCGCATCGCCGGTAATCATTTTGACATCAATACCGGCAGAATGACATGTCGCAACGGACTGCGGCACTTCGGGACGGATCGGATCGGAAATGCCGACCAATGCAAGCAATGTGTTGTCGCAGTATTCGACGAACCGCTCGGCATTTTCTTCACGGAAACTTTCCGGTATATCGCTTAGCGCAGTTTGCTTGACAGTAACGGCAATGACCCGCAGTGCGTCTTCTTGAGCGTGGACAAGGGCGGCATCAATCGTTTGCCGGTGTTGTTCTATTGGTTCGGATTGTCCATTGACAAGTACATGGGAGCAGCACTTTAAGAGCCGCTCCGGCGCACCTTTGGCGTAGATGACTCGTTGATCGTCCCCCCCTTCGGTAACTCTGTCGATGGCGACGAGCGACATTTTTCTTGCAGAGTTATGGCTTAATTCCCAAACGAGCGGATAGCGTTTACGAATGTCGCGGTAATCGACATTAGCATCGTGGAGTAACCGCAGGAGCGCAGCCTCCGTCGGGTTGCCGATAGTTTCCACATTACCATCGGTAAAGCAGAGCGATGCCTCGTTATTGAGGGCAAGGGCTTCGGCAAAAATAGCACCGTCATTCCCGAAAAGGCGGGAATCCGTCTCTTGTAAATCGGCAAAAAGCCATGTTACCGTCATTCGGTTCTGTGTGAGCGTACCCGTCTTGTCGGAACAGATCACCGTTGCCGAACCGATGGTCTCCGAAGCAACCAGTTTGCGGATCAGACATTTCTCCTTCGCCATCTTCATCATGTTGAGTGCTAGTGCAATCGTTACCATCATGGGCAACCCTTCGGGAACGGCAACGACGATAATCGCAACAGCAATCACAAAAGCGGTAAGCAATCCTTTTAGAAGCGGCAAAATGCTGATGAGCGTGCCGTCGAAAGCCCATTCAGTTCCCCAGAAGGCGAAATGTGCCATCACGAGAAAAATGAGTACCGCCCCGGTCATGCCCACCTTGCTAATGAGACCGGCAAGTTTCGTCAACTTTTCGACGAGCGGCGTTTTCGATTCGGAAGCCGCATCGCCAAGACTGGCGGCAATCTGTCCCAATCGAGTACGATCACCAACGTGAGTAACAATGAATCGACCGCGACCATCGGAAACCATTGTGCCGCGATAGATTTGAGATGCGTCGTGCGCCTCGCAGGGCGAGGCGGCTAATTCTGTCGCCGTCTTTTCAACGGGAACCGACTCCCCTGTCATCACGGATTGGTCGATGAGCAACCCGAAGGACTCGACGACAATACCATCGGCAGGGACTTTATCGCCAAGAGCGACCAGCACGACATCCCCGACGACAAGATCATGGATCGAAACTTCGTGGATTTCTCCGCCTCGCAATACTTTGATAAGAATGTCATCCTTTACTTTGTTAAGCAGTTCAAATTCTTTTGCACTTTTGAGTTCGCAGAAAAAACTGGCAAGTGTTGCGAGGGCAATGGCAGAAATGATGCCGATGGAGTCGATGAAACTGGCATCTTCATATTGAAGAACGAATTTTTCGAGTCCCGCCACCAAGAGCGACAGAGCGGCGGCAACGATCAGGATGATGATCGTCGGGTCTTTGAACTTTTCGCCGAGCAGTTTTAACCAATGGTCTCTCGGCGGCGGCGTGAGCGTGTTTGCTCCGTATTGTTGCCGGAATTGTTTTACTTGCTCGTCGGTGAGACCTTGTGTTAGGTCGATGGTCGATAGATTCATCCGTATTACATCAAGTGGAAGCCGGAGGCTAAATGACGGATAATTCTATACTGAAACAGACGACAGTGCAAGGATTCAACCGGTACGTCAACACTCTAACAGCCTACTCTACGGCAATGAGATTAGTCGGATCTTCGATGTTGTCTTCGATTTCAATCGCTATGTATCCCTTATGTTTTCCTGGGGCTGCCCAATATTTGGGAATTCCCTCGACACTCACCAAAAGTGGTGAAGAAGCATTCTTTTGTGTACAAATGACATCACCGACACGAAGATTGATGAACTCATGCACCTTCATTGTTGCTTCCGCTAGTTTCACCTTTACTTCGGCTTTCACGTTCCGAATAGTCTTGCTGATGCTCTTGATTGTCTGCGGCGTAGCCTGTTTTTTGCTACTGTATCCAGTCCAATTCGTGGAGGTCAGTTTGCTCGAAATCCGCTCGAACGAATTGTATGGAATACAGAGCGTAATGGCACCACGAACTTCAATCAGGGCAACTTCAAAACAAAGCACAATGACGACTTCGTTCGGCGGAACCACCTGAATCAACTGCGGATTGCTCTCGGTTTGAATTACTTCAAATTCGAGGTCAATCACATTTTCCCAAGCGTGTTTCAGTTCTTGGAGGAACATTCTTGTTACCCTCAAAACGAGTCGCTGCTCAATCTCGGTGAGTGGACGACGTGCCGTCATGGCGGGTTCTTTACCGCCGCCCAAAAGACGGTCAATCATTGGGTACAAAATAGAAGGGTTGATGTCGATAATCAAGTTTCCTTCCAGCGGTTCGGCTCGGAGAAGATTAAAACAGGTCGGATTGTCCAGCCCAAAAATGAATTCGCTGTACGCCAACTGATCGACGGTCGTGAGTTTTACATCCACCACCGCCCTGAGCATTGCGGAAAGGCTGGCGGCGAATTTCCGTCCGAATCCTTCATGCATCGTTTGGAGCGTTTTCATCTGCTCCTTCCCGACTCGGTCGGGACTCTTGAAATCGTAGGATGTAACCTTCTCCTTGGGCATCCAGGCGGGAGCCGATCCCTTGATGGCATTGCCTCGATCCACGATACCCAGCCCGGCATTGCCCACCGGAGATGATCGGGGACTTATGTCCGACGACATCATGCTCAGAAGGTTTTCAACCTCTGCCTGGGAAAGAACATCACCTGCCATAGCGGTTTTATGGGAAAAAACAGAACACGTACCCCTAACTTTAACAACATCGGCAAAACGTTGCAAGAGCGTTTAGGCGGTAGGATGCAAAGTTGCGAAAAAACCCCTCCACGAGGGGGAGGAATGCGTAAACTGCAGACGTGATTGATTGCAAAACCCCCATTGCCGTGTTACAATGCTCCTTTTCCTTTGTTTCTATCATTTCCCATGCCGAAAAAAGTTGCCAAAGCCAGCAAACCCGAAAGTAAAGCCGAAAATGTCTTCGCCAAGAATCCCAACCTGAAAAACGCCCTGTCGCAAATCGAAAAAGAGTTCGGCGAAGGGGCAATCATGCCGCTCGGGTTGGATCGCACGCCCAGCCTCACCGGCATTTCGACGGGAGCGTTGTCGCTTGACCTTGCACTCGGTGGTTTCGGTGTGCCGCAGGGGCGAATCATTGAAGTCTTCGGTCCTGAATCAAGCGGCAAAACAACACTTACGCTCCACATTGTTGCCAATGCCCAAAAGAAGGGCGGAATAGCGGCGTTCATTGATGCCGAACACGCTCTCGATCCCAGTTGGGCAAAGAAACTCGGTGTTGACCTTGATACATTGCTCGTCGCCCAGCCGAGCAGCGGCGAAGAAGCGTTGCAAATTGTGGAAAGGCTCGTCAAGTCCGATGCGCTGGATATTATTGTCATTGACTCCGTGGCAGCACTCACGCCCGAAAAGGAACTCAAAGGGGAAATCGGCGACTCGTTCGTCGGTCTGCAAGCCCGACTGATGAGTCAGGCACTCCGAAAACTGACGGGGATCATTGCGAAGAGTAAAACTTGTGTGATCTTCATCAACCAAATTAGGGAAAAGATCGGCGTGATGTTCGGTAGCCCCGAAACGACTCCTGGCGGCAAGGCATTGAAGTTTTACTGTTCCTGCCGAATTGATGTCCGTCGCATCGGACAGGTTAAAGAGGGAGAGACCGTAGTGGGAAGCCGTGTTCGAGCAAAGGTGGTGAAAAATAAGGTTGCTCCGCCATTCCGAGCGGCAGAGTTCGACTTGATGTACAGCGGCGGCATCAGTTACGAAGGGGATATTTTGGATTTGGCGGTCGCCCAAAAGATCATTACCAAGTCGGGAGCATGGTTCAAGTACGGCGACGAACAACTCGGACAAGGACGCGAAAAGACGAAGCAGTATCTCAAAGATAATCCGAAGTTTGTGGAGCAACTCCGGGACGACATTGTCAAGGCGGTTCACGAGGGAGGGACGGACATCTTCTCCGGCGATGGCGGTGGCGGAGAAGAGTAACAAAGAACCGGGGACAGGACACAGCGCAGTCCCCGGGTACCTTCATCCAAAAGCCATGAACCTCCACACCAAAGGGTTTGGCGAAAATGACGGAAAAGCCCCAATTTTGCCGTTGTAAATTGGGGAAACAATGGCTATAATCCCCACAGATTGCCGTTTTGTTTATACCATGCCACAATGGGTTCTATCTGTGCTTTTATTTTTTGTGCGTTACTCGTGCAAATTGAAGGAAACGCGGTGCAAAGACAGCCTGCCGTTTCGCCAACGCCGTTTGCTTTGCCCATCCCTACTGCACCACCGGTCCAGGCTGTTCCGATTGCCGAGCCGACCGTTGCTCCGCTACCGACCAATGTGAGACAGGCACGTTTCACCAATGGTACGTCAATGTTGCCGAGGCACAATCAAGCCGTGGTGTCCGCTCCCGAAAAGGGGATGTTGATGTCCTTGACCACTGAACGACGGGATGCCGCCGGGAACATCGTCCGAGACAGCGATGGCAATCCGATCATCGTTCCCATTGCAAGAGGAATGAACGTATTCCAAGGACAAGTGCTAGGCAAACTCGATGACCGCGAACTGCACAGCATCTTGAAAATCAACCAGGCACAGTTGGAAGTTGCAAAAGCCGAACGAGACAAAAAACTCGAAATTATCTATGCCGCCCATGGTGTGCAACTGGCAATCAACGAACTCCAAAGGATGCTTGTGGCAAACAGACAGATGTCAAACACATTTTCCGAACAGGATGTACAGCGTGCAGAATTAGCGCGTATACACGCCGAAGTCAATTTGGAATTACAAAAGTACATTATTGACGAAGTCAAAACAAAGGAAGTCATCGTTCGGGAGAGCGAATTGGATCGCACCGAGGTCCAGATAGGACTCCGGCAGTTGGTGTCCCAAATTGATGGCATGATTGTCCAAATCAATGCGGCGGAAGGAGAGTGGCTCCGAGAGGGACAGGAAGTGTTGGGAATTGTGCGGCTCGATACCCTTTGGGTTCGGGTGCAAGCAAACGTGAGTGAGTACACAACAGGCGATTTGGATGGCAAGCAGGCGGCAGTGCGTGTGGCATTCCCCGACGGCAGAATGGAAGTCTTTCAAGGCGTGGTCGTTTTTTGTAATCCGACAGTGGAAGTACCCGGTTCGGTTTTTGAAGTGTATATCGAAGTGCAGAATCGGCGAGACGGCAATTTTTGGCTCCTCCAACCGGGACGCATGGGTCTGGACGTGATCATTCAGTTATAGGGTAGGGGAACCGGGCAACAATCTATTTCCGCGTGCGACATATCACCGAGCAATATCGTAACAATACAGGAACGTGCCGTGTCGGATGTACAGACGCTTGCCGCAAACGATTGGATGCGCCCACGTCGGTCCTTCTCCCCCTTCCGGCAGAGCAAATTGGCTAACGACATCGTACTTCTCTGGATTTGGACGAATCAACAACACGTCCCCCTTTTCGTTGAGAAAATAGATCAATCCTTCTGCCCAGGTTAACGATCCTTTGCCGATGTTTCTGCCCCCCTCATATCGGGTTTCGCCGGTCTTCCAATCGACACACATGAACACTCCTTCTCGGTGCTGGTAGGAAGTTCCGTACAAAAAGCCATCGAGCAGAATGACGCTGTCGTGCAGGTTGTCGAAATTACTGTTACGCCAAACCTCATCAAGCGACACTTTGCCGTCAACAACGGTGAGTCTCAGCATCACGGCACCCTTTCCGACCTGCTCAAACGTGTTAGTCGTGAGGAAAAGATGCCCGTCGTGGTAAATCGGTCGGGTGCAATTGATGTCGTTACGCTGTTCATGCCGGAACCGGAACAACAATTCACCGTTTTCGGCGTTGACACCGAACATTCCCTTGGCATAAGTTGTTGCGATTATCCGCAGACCGCCATGTTCAAAGATGACAGGACAACCATAACTTGTTTTTTCTCCCAGAAATGGTGTAGTCCAAAGCGTCTCACCGGTACGCTTGTTCAAAGCGACGAAACTCGCTTTCGCACCGCCGGGAGAACAATAAAGCCGGTCGCCGTCAATGCGGATCGATTCGGAAATTCCCCAAGTGATGTTCTCTCCTTCAAAGTCCGTCAGCATATTTCGTCCCCAGACTTTTTCCCCATTTTCGACTTTAAGGCAAACGAGTTCTCCCATTGGAGAAAAATCGTACACGAAATCGCCATCGACCGTCGGCGTGCTTCTCGTGCCGGGGTAACTTCGAGTCCATGCTTGTCCGTTGTCGTATTCCCAAAGTGGTTTGCCACTGAGATCAAAACAATAGACGATTGACCGTCCGCCTCGATTGCCGGTGGTGAACAGGCGACCGTTTTGAATTGTAATGGAAGAGTAACCAGACACGTTTTCGCCAATCGTGCTGATTTTCCAGAGCAGTCTGGGTCCATCTTCGGACCAAGATGTAAGCAAACCGCTGTCTGACGACCGATTTTTGCCGTCCGGTCCGTGAAACATAGACCATTCAGCAGCAAAGGAAGTGCCTACAAACAAAAGAAAAACAAGCGTAGAAATTTTAATTGATATCGTTGCCATCGTCATCGTAATTCATCGTGCTATCTTTCCCGAATTGTACAAGTTTACGGGCGAAATTGCAAGAATGGGAGATTCTACCAGGCGAAATATCAGAACCGGAGCCTTGCGCTTGCCGAAAGACAAAAAATAGCGTAGAATTTTAGAAATGCCCCATTTTTAACAATGCTCTCCGTCGATACTGGTTTTATTTTTGCTTTGCGACAGGAAGCCGCCGGGATTTTGGACCGTTTGAAACATGCCCGAACAACTCGTGGCGATGGTTGGACGTTTTACACGGGGGAAATCGACGGCATCTCGATTGCCGTCATCCTGTCGGGTGTGGGACAGAAAAATGCCGAAGAAGCCGCAAAAAAATTGATTGACATCTTTGGACCGAAATCAATCTGTTCAGCGGGTTACGCTGGCGGGCTTTCCTCACGGCTCAAACAATTCAATATCTGCGTTCCCGAACAAGTTTTTCGGGAGTCGGATCAGGAAGCACTCGATTTATCAAGCCCAATCCCTCAAAAGACCTCGCCGACGTTCGGCAAGTTGACACTGATTACGGTAAATGACGTGGTGGAAACGCCGGAACAAAAACGGATGTTGCATCAACGAACCGGTGCAGAAATCGTCGATATGGAAACATTTGCCGTTGCCGACGTTTGCCGAGAACGCAAAGTTCCTTTTTTCTCGTTTCGGATCGTTCTCGATACGGTCGAAGACCAAATTCCCAAAGACATTGCAAAGATACTGGGGAGTTTGGACAAAGGGGTGTCTCGGCTTTCCGGTACGATTTTGGGCAACATTTGGTCGCGTCCCTCTGTGGTGCTTGACTTCGTTTCGCTCAAAAAACGTGCCTTTACCGCCGCAGAACGTCTTGCCCAATTCGCCATTGCGGAGTTATCTCGACAAAAATCCGTCGATCCGTCCCCTTTGTTGGAAAATTGACCGGGACAATAACGTCCACAGCCCCTCGGCAGAAGCCAAGGGGCTGTAGGCACCATTCCATCTAACTCAGGATGCGTTGAGCCTTATCGAAATGCATTCGGATCAGGCACAACAGGCGCAGCGACGGCTGCGCCGCCATGAATGGGAGCCATCGTTTCGGAGTTGAACGAGGGCATTGCACCCGCCGAGGCAGCGGAAGCATTCAACTGCCGCCTTTGCAATTCTGAAAGTTCATAATTGATCTGCATAGTGCTGCGATCAAAGTTCTGGAGTGCCACAATTTGCGGTCTGCCCTCAGGATCGAAACCCTGTCGAAGCAAAGCACCATTGGTCGTTGGTCTGTTGACCAAAGCGTGTCCACCGACACTTCGGATGACGACCTCGCCGCCTGCATCGTTCGACGCACCGATTTCGGCATAAAACCTCCACTGATCCATCGGCACCTGAACCAGATTGTCGGGGGTAACGAAAACCCGGTTCCCCACAATAGCGTGTCCTTGAAGTTGCTGTCCGACCAACTTGTTTCCGAGGATCACTTTCTCCGCCAGAATGGAACCATCTCTCATAAAGAGTTCGGGATTCCCCTGTTCGTTGAGAAGTACCGCCTGGGTCGTGATGGTCAAATTCGCCACCTGAAGGTTTTCCAATTCGAGGTTGTTAAGATCAACCTTGCTGCCGCCAGTGAAAAACACCACGCCAGCACCAATGACTCCGCCGACAACGGCGGAAATGACAGTATTCATCATTCCTTGATTCATCAATAAACTCCTTTTGTTTGAGTGTGAAAACTACGAACCGGCTTACTCACATACCGGCTTCGTCAATGTTGCGGGGAAGTCTAGTGATTTCTCAAAACCAAATCCAGAGCAATTTTGAGTTTTTTTGAGAAGGCTCACAACCCTAATCTGTACCTCGTCGGCTCAAATATGCGGAAAGGGCCGCATCAAGCGGCATGCCGGTGCGAAACAAGGTGTAATCGCATTGCTGTCCGATACATCCACGCTTTACTTCGTCAAGATAAGCGTTTAATGCTTCCAAATACCCTTTCCGCAACATTCGTGGATCGCACCGGATATGTGCCGATAGTTCCAATCCCTCAAACCGAGTCGCTCCGCCGAGCGTGAAATCAAGTTCCATGTCGTCAAGGACATGCAAAACCATGACATCGTGTCCATGACTCCGCAAGTACCGCAAGCCTTGAAATAATCCTTCTCGTTGCATAAGCAGGTCGGAAATCAGAACGACCAGTCCATTGGGACGGATTGACTCTGCCGCTTCTCGGAATGCGTCCTGCAAATTCGGTTGCGAACCTTCCGGGTTTTCGAGCAGTACCGACAGGTCAATGGTTTCAGGACGTTGCTCTTTGTGTTCGGCGGGCGACGAGCGAAACATTCGATCCACAAGGGCAAAGAGGTGCGACTGTTTCATTTTGGAAGGCAGTGCGCTGCGTGCATTTTGGTCGAACAAGATACATCCAACGGCATCTTGTTGCCGGAGTGCGAGATAGGCGAGCGAGACCGCCGCCGTGCAAGCGTAGTCGTACTTCGTCATTGCTCCGCTGCCAAACCGCATGCTTTGCGAAGCGTCGAGCAAAAGCGTAAGCCGCAGGTTGGTATCGACTTCGTACTGTTTGACGTAGAGACGGTCTTGTTTTGCCCAGACTTTCCAATCGACGCTTCGGGGATCATCGCCGGGAACGTACTGCCGGTGTTGTCGAAACTCAACGGAGTTACCGAAGTGCCGGGACTTGTGCAACCCGCTCAAAAAGCCATCCACAACATGCTTTGCCCGAAGGTCAAGCCGGGAAATCCGTTTGAGAGTCTCTGGATGAAAATAGTTCGTGAGCACGAAGTAAATTATAGACGGTCAATGTGGTTTTTGAAAGGACATGCGACTCGCGTCCGTTTTTTATCCAAACTGACATCGAGTTTGCCGAATGTGCCGATTTTTTCGATTATGTCGATTTTGCGGGAAAATTATTCAATAAAAATTGCTCTTGAACCGATTTCAAAAAGACATTAGAATCCCCCATCACTGGAAGGCGAGGGTTTGGTTCCCATCTCTTCCAGTGGCAAGGAAACACATCCCTAACTATTCACGGAGGAATACAAGTGAAAAAAAACCATTGGATCACACTGACCGTCGGCATTGCAATCGTACTGGGAATCTATGCCGTTCCCGCCATTACGCAGCAACAACAGGCTACACAACCAGCAGCACCGATTTATGTTGCTGTCATTGATGTTGCACAAGTCATGAAACTGCATCCCTTGTTCATGGAGCGGCAGGAAGCCCTAGCAGCGCAGATCAAGCAAGCCGAAGCCTCTTTTCTGGCACGGCAAGACACAATAGAGAACAAGCGGAAGGGGTTGGAAGCCTCGCAACTTCGCCCCGGCTCCCCGGAATACCAGCATCAACTTGATGCCATTGCCCACGAAATGTCAGATTTCGAAAGAGATGCCAGAACCTTGCAACGGCGGTTTGCTCTCGAAAATTCCAAAATTATGTACGAGACCTATCAGGACATCAAGGCAACGATTGCCAGATACGCGCATGCCAACGGCATTGCACAGGTTACGGACTATCGGGAATTTGAACCCAATCCTGCCGATCCGCAGTCGGTTGCCGAAGATATGGACCAGCGACTCGTTTGGTTCAATCCCAGTTTGAACATCACGCGGCAAATCATCAATCAGACGTATGCTGCACGCGGATTGCAACCGCCGACTGTACCGGCACCAAGCCAGACTGCGATTCAGCCCGGTCAACAACCGTTGCGCTAAGTCTCATCTACCCCCCTCTCCCTTCGGGAGAGGGTTGGGGTGAGGGCTGTTCGGAGTGTGAGAGAGAATAAAAAGCCCTCACGCTAGCCTTCTCCCAGAGGGAGGGAGGACGATAAGTTCTCTGCCCTCACTATCCCCCCTTCCCCCAAACATGTCATGTCCAACACTATTGATGCTCGTTCTTTGTTTGCCGGTAAGGAAACCGGTAAATCCTTTCGGAACCAAAACACGATAGCCGAAAGCGTTAGTCTTACGGGCTTCGGTTTTTGGACGGGAAACGATGTTACGATTCAATTCCGTCCTGCTCCGCCGAACAGCGGACTCGTCTTTGTCCGTAGCGATCTCTT
>Ga0123356_10007131_pt1 | contig 11191 bp, 7 predicted proteins | sample TergutEmb28metaG_2_FD_92546 | JGI IMG/M metagenome (GOLD analysis project Ga0123356, IMG submission 92546) | Embiratermes neotenicus P3 segment gut microbial communities from Petit-Saut dam, French Guiana - Emb289 P3 | ecosystem: Host-associated > Arthropoda: Insects > Digestive system > Gut ... | reverse complement strand
ATTGGGACTGGGAGATTCCTCCCGGCACCCCGCTGCCGGTCAGTCCTATGGGCGGCCCGGACGGACTGTGGACCGGCAACCAATCAACATTCCCGCAGATACCGGGGTCTGTCTCCGGCGCCCCGGCCCACTCGCCGGTCTCCATCAACATCCGCCAACTTGACATCGCGCCCGGACCATCACCGACGATGGAACGGTTGATGCGCCCAAGTCAGCTTCTGGACTAGAGTCGGCCACGAACTCGTTGGCGCCGACGCTGAATGCCTTCGTGCAATCAACATCAAAATTGACCCTTATCAGCGACGTGCTAAATCAGCGTCAGCGCGACGCTAATCGGCCAGACGTCGCAAATGAGGTCTTTTATTACTTTTCGCGGCAACACAACAAGCGTCACAGCACCACGCAATGCTCGGCCGCAAAGGAAACGGTCACCGCGCTGCCCTCCGCGAACAGGTCGGTCGGTGGTCGGCGCACCAGAAGCTGTCCGCACGGCCAATCTACCACGTACTGAATGAAATCGCCGTGGAACATGCGCCGATGGATCGTACCCGGCGTGGCGTTCGGGACGTCCGTCCGCCCCGGCGCGAAGATATCGACATAGGCGGCCTGCAATGCAGCCGCATCCCCTCTGGCGTGCGGCTGCCCGGCCGTCGCGCGTAGCACCGGCCCACCCACGGTCGCGAAACACACCTCACCGGCAACCGCCGCGCCCCGCGCCTGGCCGCGGATCACGTTGGCATTGCCCACGAAGTCAGCCACGAACAGCGTGCGCGGATTGCGATAGATATCTTCCGGCGTGCCGATCTGCTCGATCCGCCCGGCATTCATCACGATGACCCGGTCGGAAATGGCCAGCGCCTCCTCCTGGTCGTGCGTCACATACAGCGCGGTGATGCCCAACTCCTTCTGCAACTCGCGCAACTCCACCCGCATGGATACCCGCAGCTTTGCATCCAGATTGGATAGCGGCTCATCGAACAGCAGCACCTCCGGGGAAAATGCGATCGCACGCGCCACCGCCACCCGCTGCTGCTGCCCGCCAGAAAGTCTGGCGGATGGTCGGTCGGCAAAATCGCGCATCTGAACCAGATCCAGCACTCGCATTACGTTGGACCGGATGTCCGCGGCGGACATCTTGCGCACCCGCAATCCGTAGGCGACGTTGTCGAATACCGTCATGTGGGGCCAGATCGCATAGGACTGGAATACCATGGAAACGCCGCGCTTCTCCGCCGGCGTATTGCGCCGCTTCGATGCCGAATAGACCAGTGCGCCGTTCAGCGCGATCGATCCTTCGGTCGGATCCTCCAGCCCGGCGACTGACCGCAGCGTCGTGGTCTTGCCGCAGCCCGACGGCCCCAGCAACGTCACCAGTTCGCCGCGCCCGACGCCGAGGGTGATATCGTCCACCGCGCGGACCTCGCCATAGTCGACGACAAGATTGCGGATATCAATGCGGATATCGGCCTCGCTCACGCCGGGTCTCCCGAATAACGTCGTGTGACGCGCAGCAGGAAAATCACGGCGATGAACACTACGCCGGTCTGTACCAAGGCCATGGCCGCGGATAGCTCGGAGGACGCGGTCAACCACGCGTCCACGATCGCCGGACCGATCACCTTGGAATGCGGCCCCATCAGGAACAGCGAGGCGCCCAACTCGCGCACCGAGGAGATGAATATCAGCAGCCAGGCCGCGACGATCCCGGGCCGCATCAGCGGCAAGGTCACGGTCCGCATCTGATGGACCCAGGATGCGCCACACACGCGCGCGCATTCCTCCAGGCTCTTGTCGATCTGCAGCACCACGCCGGCCAGTGTCCGCACGCCCAGCGGCAGCAGCACCGTCAGGTAGGCCAGGCCCAGGATCCAAAGCGTGCCGTACAGGGTGAACGGCAACACCTGCCCGATCCAGAGCCATGCCCAAAGCAGGCCCAGTCCGAACACCAGGCGCGGTACTGCCTGCGGAAACATCACCACGTATTCCACCAGGAACCGTCCGGGCACGCGGGCGCGGAAAATCACCCAGACCAGCACGCCCACCAGCAAGGATCCGACAGTTGCCACGCCCAGGCCCAACAGGATGCTGTTGGTGAGGGCAGAGGCCACCGCCCCCTGGCGGAACACGGATATGTAATTGTCTAGCGTGAAGTGCATGTCGCCCACGATCACTGTGGCGAACTTCTGGAAGGACGTCATCAGTAGCGCCGCCATCGGCAGGAATACCGCAAAGGTCAGGTAGGCCCAGCACACCGCCACCATCGGCCAGGCCCTGGCACCCAGGCGCAAAGGGCGCGGGCGGAACGCCTTGCCGGTGATCGTCGCATAGCTGCCCTTGCGCAGCACCAGGCGCGCCAGGCCAATCGCCACCGCCAGGACCACGAACAGGCACAGCCCCATCGCCGCCGCGCGACCGTACTCGGGCGGGTAGGCCGAGGTTGACTCCCAGATCACCGTGGTAATCACGATGAACCGAGACGGGATACCCAACACAAAGGCCGCGGCGAAGGCGCTGAGCATCTCGGCGAACACGAAAATCGTGGCGCTCACGATCCCGGGCAGGATCATCGGCAGGGTCACGGTCAGCGCAACGCGGAACTTCCCCGCGCCCAACACCCGAGCACTCTCCTCCATGGAAGGGTCCATGGATTTCATTGCCGCGGACATCATCACGAACGCGACGGTGCCCTCGAACAGCGCCATCACCCACGCGATGCCCCAGCCGGAATAGATGTTCAGCAGATCGCTGTGCGTGCCCAACAGCCGTCCGAGCTGGTTCGCCAGTCCTGTCTTCGGCGCTGCTATCACGCCCCACGCCAATGCACCCACCAGCGGTGTCATGTAGTACGGCAACTCCATGAGCCGCTCCAGCCGTGCCCGGCCGGGAACCGCCGTGCGCGTCAGTATCCAGGCCAGCAGCAGCCCGAAGCCAACCGCCATGATGGTGGCCAATCCGGCAACGAAGGCCGTGTTCCACAGCACCTGCGTGTCGGACACCATGTCCTGGTAGTTGGCGAAGCCGATCTCCTCCGGCGGAAACGTGCCGACGTCACCGACATTGAGTGACTCGGCCACCAGAAAGACCACCGGGTAGATCACCAGCAGGCCGATGGTCGCCAGAATTCCAGGCACGACCAGGAACCGGCCCAACCTGCGGTCGGGACCACGGCTCGCTGAAGCGGTCTTCATCGCCGCCAGCTGCGCCTCAGCGCAGACCCGTCATCTTGTCCCACTCACGCACAAATTGCGGGCGGGATTTCAGAAAGTGATCCCAGTCTGACACCGCCAGCACCTTCATCTGACTGGTAGGGATCCCACCGGGCGGCGGTCCCATATCAGCACGTGCGGACGACAGAAAATGGTGGTTCTGCAGGGATGCCTGTCCAGGCTTGCCCAACAGCCAGTCCAGCATCAGCTTCGCCGCTTCCGGATGGGGGGCACCCTCGATCACACCATAAAAGGACGGGGCCACCACGACGCCGTCCGTGGGGAACACGAATTCCAGCTTCGCGCCCTTCGCCTTCAGCTGCAGATAAGCCGAATACTGCGCGGTTTGCACCAGCTTGTCCTGGCCATTCACCATGCGGTCGAACTGCTGCACGTAGCTGTCGAACCCGCGCGGCTGCTGCGTGGCGAACTTGGTCCAGTAGTCCTCTCCATACAGCTGGCGCAGCTTGTACCAGGCCACATGTTGCAGGCCGGAGGTGGACAGTTTGGTGTTCACCGCGCCCTTGAAAATCGGATTCAGGGCATCCGGCCAATTCTTGGGTGCGTCGTTGGCCGGCACCAGCTTAGGATTGTAGGCTAGGCCCGCCACAGTCAGGGCACCCCAGCCGAAATATCCCTCTGGTCGGCTCTTATATTCCTGCTTGTAGGCCGTGTATTCCGGCGACTGATACAGCACGTACCCGCCCCGCTTTTGCAGGTCGGTTGCGAAGGTCATCTCGGAGATCGACATGACATCGGCGACGTTGGTCCTCGCCAGACGCTCGCTCATCAGTCGCTGGAACAGATTGCCAGCCTGTAACCGAAGGAAGCTCGCCTTGATCTTGGGGAACGCCTTCATGAAGTCGTTCATCACTTCCGTCGTCGCCTGCGGCGGGTCGGTCGTATAAAATACTACCTCGCCTTCCTGCTCCGCTTTGGCGACGTCGGCGCACGTCTTGAACCCATCCATCTGGCGCGGATTGGGGCAGGATGCGGCATCGGCAGCCGCCATGCCCAGCGCGGTCGCGAAGCCAATGGCCAGCATGCAGACGGCCGCACGGAAAATCTTTCTCATCCTGCCAATTCCCTCCCCTGGTTTGCGCCATATTCTTGCGGCGCCCGGCGGACAGGCTTATGGGCTATTCCAGAATTTGAGGCAAATATCTGGAATCTGTCCTGACCCCTCGCGTTGACCGGAATTGTCCGAGGCCCCTCGTTGTCGCGCGGAACCGGGACGGCCAGCGCGATAGCGCTCGATCCGCTCAAGCTGAGTTCGCGGCCCCACATCCTCCAGTGCCTTTTTGCCATCTGACCGGGGTGACGCGACAGCAAATCCCGTACTACGTAAGTCAGATTCCAGGAGATTGCGGGGCGAGCGAATTCTCCTTCATGCCGATAGAGTGGTGCGTAAACGGGACGGGCCTGTCCTCCCCACCCGGCGGGTCAGCGCGGCGGCGTGTCTGGCGGCCAATCGACCACGCAAGCTGAATCTGGTGGTGCCTTGTGGCGCTTTGGCCGCGCGCCGTGCAGTCCGTGACGCAGGGGGTGATTGTCCGCACCACTTGGAGCGGCTCAAGGTTAATTCCTTAAGCGCGGACACCGCCACTGGCGGCTGGTGAATGCTACGCCGCGATCACCGCCGGCGAAGGACAGAAAGTCGCCGGTGAGAAGCCTGACGGCTCTGCGGCGAAAAAGGCGACGGCATTGGCGACACCCTCCGGCTGGCCTGCCGCTGAAAGCGTCTGTGCTTGACGGGACTTTACATCGAGCACCGGAAACGGCAGCGGCAGCCCCGCGCGATTGACAGCCATCCGCGCCGTGGCCACCGTGTCCAGAAGAATCCTGACACACAGGGGAAACGGAGTGAACCGTCGCCGGGCCTGGGTTTGCGTGTTCCTGTTCACGCTCACCACCATCAACTATGCCGACCGCGTTGCCCTGTCGATCGCCGCCAAGCCCGTCAGTGCCGAATTCGGCCTCTCCCACGTTCAGTTGGGGTATCTGCTGTCATCCTTCCTGTGGACGTACGTGCTGTGCCTGATCCCGGTCGGCCTCCTGGTAGACCGGTTCGGAGGTAAGCTGTTGAACGGCCTCGGGATCGGCCTGTGGTCGACCGCCACGGTTCTCACCGGTTTCGCGCCCAGCTTCCTGTTCATGATGGGTACGCGATTCGCCATGGGGATGGGGGAATCGACCAGTTGGCCAGCCTGCAACCGGGTGATCCGCGAGTGGTTCCCGGCCTCGGAGCGCGGCATCGCCAATGCGATCTTTGGCGCGGGTTCGGCATTCGGCCCGGCGATCGGGTCCATCCTGATCGCCTGGGTGGTGGCGCGGCTGGGCTGGCGGGCCGGCTTCTTCGCCGCCGGCGCCACCGGCTTCCTGTGGCTGGCGGCCTGGTACCTGCTGTTCGACCGGCCGGAACGGGTGGGCTGGCTGCATCGGGCGGAACGCGACCACATCCTGGCCCATCGCGATGGGCACGCCCCGTCGCGGCAACCCGACGTGACGGTGTCCTCGCTGGTCTACCTGCTGAGCCTGCCCAGCGTCTGGGGGCTGTTTCTGACCCAGGGGAGCATGGTTTATGGCGGCTACATGCTGCTGACCTGGCTGCCCAGCTACCTGCAGCAGGCGAAGGGGCTGAATCTGATGAATGCCGGCATGACGTCGGCCATCCCGTTCTTCGTCGCCGCGGTGGCGAGCATCCTGCTGGGCCGGCTGAGTGACGGGCTGCTGTCGCGCGAGGCGGTGCATGCGGGCCAACGGCGCAGCATGCTGGCCTTGCTGCTGATCGGGGCGGCGAGCGTACTGATTGTGCCATCGATTGACCAGCTGTGGCTGATCGTCGTGGTACTGGCTTTCGCGCAGGCGATGGGACTGACGGCGAGCGCGCTGAATTTCGCATTGGTCACCGACCTCGTGCGCAGCCGGACGGATATCGGCAAGGTGACCAGCATCACGGTGCTGGGCGGCAACATTTTCGGCCTGTCGGCGCCGATTATCACCGGCTACATCGTGAGCCTGAGCGGCAGCTTTGACCGCGCGTTCGTTGTCGCCGGCCTGCTGCCGCTGCTGGGAGCGGCCTCGACCCTCTTGCTGACGCGCCGGCCGATCGAGCCGCAGGTCGCACCAGAGCCCCGCTTCGCCTGACCACAACCAAACGGGGGCGCCGACGTTCGGAGCCGGTTTTCCGGAGGTTCATGTTGGACGCAGGACTTGGAGCCGCACTGCCGTTCTCCACATCACTCTGTCTGCGCCAAGCCATCGCTCTCGCTATCATCGGCCCGGGCTCTCGCACATGCGGGCGGCGCCGTCGACCACCCTGCCAGGAGCGGCGCACGATGTTACGGAAAACCGCTTATCAGAACCGACGCGACGCCAGTGCGACGGTATCGGAGGCGCGGTGATCATGATCAACCACAGGCTCATGTGTCCCGGTCGGTCATGCGATGCCCTTGCCGTATCGTCTCAAAATGGACGCCACGTCCTCCAGCACATCTGACAGTGGGTTGGGCCCGCTGAACAATTCGAGTTGAATGTCCGAACGGGAGAAAAGTGCGATGCACAGTTGTTCGGGATCGTGTCGTGAGGTGTAGGCAATTCCGTCCGGGTGATCTGGATGTGCGAACAGTGCGTCGGCCCATGCGCCGCTTGGGGCATAAGGGCCGGTACTCACGGCATTATCGGTGCCTACGGCTTGCAGTCCAGCGCCAAACAGTCTCACAAGCCGTATTGGACGGGAAAGGCGCAAGACGGACACCGCTCGTGTCATGATTTCGGACGAATCCACCAGGCGACGCTGGGGATTGCGCAGAATGGTTTCGGCAAATGCGCCCTCTAGGGACTGCGCGATGTAAAGGACACCAAAGGCACCGCTGGGGCTGTCGAAACGTCCAATTGGAGCATTTCCGCTACCCGGCGAAAAGAAGACAGGATCGTGTTTCGCCCGATGGATGCGGATGACGGATGTGGTTTGCGGAAGTTCCAGAACCGGAAGCCCCACGGTACTGAGCCAAGAGGGCGGGGGCGGAGGTGATCCTGTCGGACCGCGTCCGCGGCTCATCCGAACACGTCGGCCTTTTGTGCGCGAGCGATGCGGAGCGCCTCATTTGCGCGACGGCCGCCCCGTCGCAACGCCGCAAGCGGTGACAGCCCGCCGAGCGCGTCATCGTTGGTCAGCAGGAAATCCAGAACGGCCCATGGGCTGAGCTCGGCGAGAGCGTGGAGTACATCAGCGAGCCGTTCTGCAACCTCACCCGTAGCCCCAAACTGGGCCGCTGGGTAGCGCCAGTCATTCGCGACCCTGACGGCCAGCAACTGCCCGGCACGACGGCGCTTATCGACGGCTTGGCGGGTAATACCACCGAGGATTCGTCCTGCCTCTTCCGCGGATAGAAGTCCGTGCGCCATTGCCGCCAAGCGTTCGCGTTCGACCACGCCGCGCGCCAAGGCGTCGGCCAGGGGATCCAAAGGCACAGCAGCCGGGAACGCGGCGGGATCGCGCAGCGCCCGTGCGACAGCGCCAAAATCGGTGGAAGCGGCCAGCGCTTCGGCCAAAACCTCGACACTCGCCGACTTGGCGATCTGGTCGATGGCCTGTCCGGCGCGCCGCCTGAAGGCCTCTCGCATCGCCTTGCCTGGGTCTCTTCCTCGGGCTGGGGGGCCAGCCGGTGCTCCAGCGGCGCGTTGCATATGACCTGTGGCTCGTGGTTGCTCCTGTACTTATCTGTGGTTCTCTCGTACGACGCCAAGAGGCGATTCGGGTTGTCGCTGTTCGGATTACCGTTAGTGACGCGAGCGCCTGTCCCTCTATCTGCATTCTGGGTGCCCAGGAGCAAGCTTGCTTTGACCGCACTCGGCGCGACTGCGTTTGAAGAAGGTTCGACCTTTGGAATGCCTCCACTCTGAGCGTGTGCCCGGGCCTCGGCGCGGTCGCTCATGTCGATACCCATCTCGCCTTCAACCGCTGCCAACCCGTTATCGATAGCGGCAGTATCAAAGACGGCGATGAGCCCGGAATGCCGGCGGGTCATCATCCTCCGCCGGCAGCGGGGGGCGGGTCACGTCACGCTTTCGCTTGCGGAAGTCCGAAATACACCTTCATGGCCCTACGCGAGATCGGGCATTAGCGAGCCGCGAGGCGGCGCCCCTCGGCCAACCCTGGCGTGCTTCTCACCGGAGGAGCCATGATGATACGAAAACCTTGTTCCAGGCGCATGGCGACCTCATCAGCCGTCGCTATCGTCGCACAGGGGACGCCGAATTCTTTGCAGGCGGCCAGGACGCGCAGCACATTCTCCTGCACGGCTGGATGGCTGGCCTGCCCGCGCAATCCCATCGACACCGACATGTCTCCGGAACCCGCCCAGATAGCGCCGATGCCCCTCGCCTGACGCAAAATGTCGCGTATGTTCTGCACCCCCTCCACGTCTTCAACGATGCCCATCAGCAACATATTGCCCCCAGGATCCAGCGGCCAGAGGTCCGCGGCGTCATAGTATTCCTCACGGGTCAGGCCCCAGTATCGGGAGGCAATGCGATTGCCCCAGCCGCGTTCCCCTGCGGGCGCAAAATCTTGTACCCCGGGCACCTGGGGGTACCGTGCCGCCATGACTGCGGCTTGCGCGTCCTCCACTGTACTCAGGTGGGGTAACACCAGACCATACACGCCGCTGTCCAGGGCCTGCTTGATCACCCACTGGTTGCGTTCGCCGGCGTTCGGCGGAATCCGGACCATCGGTACCACGTCGGGTTGCAGGTTGCCCTTCTCGGCGATCCGCTTGCGGTTCAGCAGCACTTGCAGAGAGGTACGCAGGGTGGTGAAGCTAAAACCCTCGTGTTCCATTTCAATGATGACCGCGTCGTAGTCGGTATCGGCAATATAGGTCAGGTCATCCAGGCTACCGTTGGGGACTGTGCCGGTACAGAAAACCGGCTTGCCGTGCTCGAGGAGCTCGATGATCTTATTGTAGCGTATCTTCTCAGTCATGTTTGTTCATCCCGTTCCATTGTTCCAGCTTGGTCGTTGGTCTCTCCCTCTGCCCTTCCGCCATCATTGGATACCCGACGAACGGGAGGAGGTGAATTCGCTGCGGGTATGCTCGCGGTCGGTTGCTCCCCACCACACCTCCGGCTCGTGTATCCGTGCCCTGAGAGGTCTTCGAACAGACCGGGGTCCCCGGCGCAGAACCACGGGGTGGTCCCATAGCCAGTAGCGACCGCCATCTGGCCTCCTGAAACGGATATGGCGTACTGGCGGCGCGGGGCATCGTACCAATCGCTGAAACGGCCGGTCCGCGAACGCGTGAAGGTAATGCCGCGCATGGCCCGCTCGGTTGACCACTCCGTGTTCAGCGGGAGCCCGGCGCAGGCCCTTAAAGCGCAACTGGACAAGCGTGCCGGCGCCGCATCTGACCAACGCCATGGGCGTTCCTTCAGCCGGCGGGTGAAGGCAGCGCAGCCCACGGGGCTATACCCCGCCAGTGTTACGCGGATTGTCCAGGCACACAACGGCCGGGCACCCGCCTGGATTCGGCAACGAGGTTAGGGCGTCGGTCTGCATGGGCCTGCCGCGGGAGCGGGAGGGTGGGTAACCCTGAAGGGGACCCGTTAGTCAACATGGCGCGGCCTCGGCTTCAACCCGATCGTCTATGCGACGGACCCGGAATCAAGCGACAAACCAACGAACCCGGGTCTGTCCGTGATCTGGCTAACGCCAACTCACAACAGGGCGATGCCGTTCGGTGCCGCTCGCCCGCGGTCCCGCAGCGATCGTCGTCGACCCGCTGATCGCTTGAAGCGCGAGGCCCGGTTCAGAGATGACCTGAATGGGCTGGCAACCAAAGCGCGATGCCCGGAAATAGGATGACCAGGGCGAGCAACACGAACATGATGATGTGGAACGGTATCGTCCCCAACACCACGTCTGCCAGTCTGCCGTTCCAGACACTTTGAATCACGAACAGATTGATGCCGATCGGTGGTGAAATTTGCCCGAGCTCAACGAACATCACCAGGATTACGCCAAACCAGATCGGATCGATGCCGTAGCCGGCCAGTGCCGGGAAAATGACCGGCACGGTGATTACGATCATGCCAATGCTTTCGATGAAGCAACCCAGCACGGTGTAGAGACAGAACAAGGCGAACAGGAAGCCGAGCTGGCCAAGATGCAGGCCGACCAGCCAGGTCGTCACGGTTTCACCGATTCCGGCCAGGCCAATCGCGTAGGCGTAAATGTATGCTGCATAAATGATGAACAGGATGTTGCCTGAGATGCGCACACTCCGGTCGATCGTGCTCATCAGGCTGCGCCACGATAGATTGCCCCAGATCGCCGAGATCGCTATGGCGGCGACGCTGCCGACTGCGGCAGCTTCGACCGGTGTGGCAATGCCGAGATAGATCGAGCCCATTGTGCCGGTAATCAGCGCCGCGAACGGGAGCACGTCGGCAACGCCGACGAGTAAGTCGGCAAATGATGACGGACCATGTTCCAGGGGCGCGAGACCGCGGCTGAAACGGGTACGGACGCCGATGAAAATCATGAACATCCCGGCCAGCAGCAGTCCGGGCACGAGGCCGGCCACGAACAGCTTGGCAACTGACAAATCCGTGAAAGCCGAATAAATGATCATTGCAACGCTTGGTGGGAACAGGATGCCCAATGTACCGCCGGCAGCCAGCGAACCGGCGGCCATGCGCGGTTCGTAGCCGCGTTCGACAAGTTGCGGCAGCGCCACGCCGCCGATGGAAGCAGCCGTTGCGACACTCGATCCAGTCATGGCGGCGAACAACGCGCATCCGACGATGTTGGTCTGTAGGAGCCCGCCGGGCAGTGCGGAGACCAGCTTTGCGAGCCCGCTATAGATGCGCCGACTGACGCCGCTTTGCTGCATGATTTCGGCAAGGAAAATGAAAAGCGGAACGGCGGTCAGGGTGAAGCTGTTCATGCTGCCCCAGGTCGCCATTCCAATGCCGCTGAGAAT
>Ga0123356_10007129_pt1 | contig 11197 bp, 8 predicted proteins | sample TergutEmb28metaG_2_FD_92546 | JGI IMG/M metagenome (GOLD analysis project Ga0123356, IMG submission 92546) | Embiratermes neotenicus P3 segment gut microbial communities from Petit-Saut dam, French Guiana - Emb289 P3 | ecosystem: Host-associated > Arthropoda: Insects > Digestive system > Gut ... | reverse complement strand
TGTTACCGGTATAAACGTGCCGAACGCCTCGTTCACATTCCAAATACGGCAGGTTACCGATCAAAACGGCAATACCGAAACAGCCGGCGGTTATTCCGACACAACCACCGTCAACGGTGCGGGCGACTTCAACTTTACGGTTCCAAACCTGCCGGCCGGCACTTACTACTTCAGAATAACCGAGACGCCCGGCGCCGGCAACGGCTACGGCTGGACTTATGACGTAAGCAGGCTTGTAGTAAGGGTTGAAATAAGCGGGAACCCTCTGGTGGTCAGGGCGTTCTATCCGACAGGGCACAATAACAATGTTACGTTTACAAACAACTATGTACAACCGGAAGTAACGACACTGATATACGCAAACAAGGCTACGACGGATATGGCGATGAAAGAGGGGCAGTTCAACTTCACGCTATATGAGTCTGATGAATCCGGCAGGCTGGGTAACGCGGTTCAAACCAAAACAAACGACGCGGCCGGCATGAACAGCCCCATCTACTTTGACGGTATAAGGTACACCGCTACAGGTACGTATTATTACATACTGAGAGAGACGTCCGTAAATGACATCAACTGGGTAGTGGATACCAGGCAGTACCATATCAGGGTAACGGTTTCGGGCACTGACACTTTAACAGCCATTGTGGGTTGGAGGGAAGGTTTTACAGGTACTTTTTATCTCATGGAAGCGGAGAACCCCTCCTGTTGGCCGTCCTTTATAAATAAGTATTACGGCCCCAAGCTTCCGGATACAGGCGGCCCCGGCACCATTATATTCACATTGTTGGGTTTGCAGATCATGTTACTGTCTGTACTGGTACTGTTTATAGCAAGAAGGAAGTCTCCGAGAGGCTTCGGGAATCAATCTTATGTCAGTAATGGGCAATTAACGCCTATTATAGAGGGTATAGAGGGAAGACCCATCAAACCAGTTGGTAAAGGGGGGACAACTTCACAACCGTAACACATGCGTTTATCGCAGGAGAGGACTCTTACCCCAAAATGTTCGCACAATACAAAAACTATTTAAAAAAAAGGAGATGTTTTTAATGAAAAAGCTTACAAAGAGATTTGCAATGCTGCTTGCACTGGTAATAGCATCCTGTATGCTGACAACATCGGCGATGGCGAATAATGTAGTTATGAATCCGGGTACGATTGCTCAACAAGTTAAACAAACCCTAACCATCCATCCGCCGGCAAACGGCAGCCTGGTTATCAGCGGCACACCGTTTGTAGCGTACAAGCTTTTTGGAGTGGAGACCCATCTGCCTCCCAACCAAAACGAAATCAACAGATCTTATGCTTACAGGCTTGAACCGGCGTTTAATAACTTTAGCCCGGCATATATCACAACCGGAACTCTTTGGGATTATCTTTTCCATCGCGTCCACTTCGACAGCATCTATAACAGCATGACGGAACAAGAGCGCAGGGATGATGAAATTGACAGGAAACAACTGGCGATAGATCTGCAGGAATTCGCAAGCCGCAATGGTATAAACGGAATTAGCGGCACTTCTCCAACCGCGACCGGCTCTACTGTTGTGTTCGCCGAAATAGATCCGGGTTATTATCTGGTAATAGGCGGAGGTAAGGCTGAGGATGGGGGCCAGGAAGTAACAGCGCTCTATCATTTCATAACCATTGTAGATCACGAAGTAAAAACAAATCACCCGTTAGTACTTAAGGGCGACGCACCGGAAATTGACAAAAAGGTTTGGCATCACGAAGAAGACGAATGGCAGGATTGGACTGACGTCGAAATTGGCACGGAAGTTAAATATGAGCTGACCACCAATGCGCCCGATATGCGTGGTTATGAAGAATATACATTCAATGTGTATGATACCATGACAGCCGGCTTGACATTTCTTCCTGAGAGCCTTGAAATAACGATGGGTAGCACGAGGCTTACCGCAGGCACTCATTATGCGCTGGATGCTCCTTTTGATGGTCATACATTCAGAATCAGGTTCCTCAACTTTATACAGTGGAAGCCTGAACCCGGTGATGAAGACAGCGAGCAAAGCATAGCAAACAGGGTAATTAAAATAAATTACAGCGCTAGGCTCAATGAGGATGCAGTAATCGGCAAGATTAATGAACCAAATGACGGCAATAAGAACAAGGTTTATCTGGAGTACAGTAATAACCCCCAGACAGATGAAACCGGCAGAACTCCCGATAAGGAAACAACCGTATATACTTTTGAAATTGATATCTACAAATTCACGGTGAATGACCCCGCTTCGGAGTCTCCTCTCGCCGGTGCAAAATTTGAGTTGTACGACGATGACGATGAAGTAATACATTTCACAAATCTTGGTGTCAATACCGGCGGTGAGCAAGTGTATATGATTGATGTGGACAAAAAAGCCGCCAGCGTAACAACATTAGAAACCCCGGCTTCCGGCAAAATTAAACTTCAGGGCCTCGACATAGGTACATATTATCTGGAAGAAATCGAAGCTCCGTATGGGTATAACTTACTTGAGAATCAGCTGCAAATTATGCTTATACGAGTAAATGAAACTGATGGATCATTTGCGGGCAGATTTAACGTTCAGTACAGATCGCTTGACAATCCCGAAGCTGACCCATGCAACGGCGTCATCGGTGTAGAGAATAAAAAAGGACCGAAATTCCCCGATACCGGCGGTATGGGTACCACAATATTCTACATAGTCGGCTTTGCATTGATGGCCGGTGCAGTAATCGCTTTGATTGCAAGAAGGAGATTAAGCAAAACAACAGACATATAAAAAAATGACGATCGCCGTCCCCCTTGGTTCTTAACCAAGGGGGGAGGTGACAGAAAGTGGGGGAGGTTATGAGAAAGCTAATATTACCCGTAGGTTTTGCACTGATTTTTCTCATCGGCCTCTCAGTACTGTTATATCCTTTAATAAGCAGCACTGTCAACTCGATAACCCAAACCACCATCGCAAATAATTATATGACAGGTTTGAAAAAGTTTAGCGAGAAGGACTTGTCCGATGTACTGGAAGCCGCGCAAGAGTACAACCGCAGGCTACGCTTCAAGGATGACCGGTTTATGTTTTCAGACGAGGATACGAAGGAATACTTCAGATTACTCAACCCCAATAACAATGGCATTATGGGCGTACTGGAGATAGCTTCAATAAACGTCAACTTACCTATATACCACGGCACTGATGAAGGTGTTTTACAAGTAGGGGCGGGGCATTTCGAAGGTAGTTCATTACCGGTTGGGGGCCCAAGTACGCACTCGTCGATTACCGGGCATACAGGGCTGCCATCGTCTGTCATGCTTAACAAACTCGACACAATGGTCAAAGGCGACACATTTGTACTGAAGATACTCAACGATGTGCTGACTTACAAAGTTGACCAGATATTAATCGTAGAACCGACTGATACGGGTTCACTTGCAATTGAGACGGGTAAGGACTATTGTACACTTATTACCTGCACACCGTACGGCATCAACAGCCATAGGCTGGTTGTAAGAGGATATCGTATAGGCAATGCGGAAGAGTCAGAGTCAGATCCAGTGGTTTTGAGAAACCGGTACATAACAGTCCCATCCGAGGCTTCCAGGGCAAACAGCACACAGATAGCGCTTATAATGCTGTCCCCTGTGCTGATAATAATATTGATCTATCTGTTCTTTAAATACAGAAAGATATATGGAAGAAGGAATAGCATATGATAAAAAGAATTCTACAAACCTTATCCATACTGCTGTGCGTCGCATTGCTGACAACCGGCGTAAGCGCACTTGATCTTTCGTTCACAGATGGGTCGCTGGCGTTCGAGCTGATGTATGATGAAAAGCCGCTCGACAATCTAAAGGTGAGTATATGCAAAGTCGCCGATGTTGAGTTTGTCGACGTATACGGCTCAATGCTCATGCGCTATAATCTGGTTGATGCTTTTACCGGCGCGGTTATATATTGGGATGAGTTTTTAGCGGGAGAGGACGGCGACGGTTTAACCACCACAGAAATGGAAGAGCTGAGTATAAGACTTAACTCACATGCTTCGAGAAACCCTACAACAATAATACGAGATATAAAAACCACAGGCACAGACGGCAGGGTAATTTTTGAAGGTATGGGCTCAGGCCTTTACCTTGTGGCACAGGATGATTTAGCCTCCGCAACATATAGGTTTAGCCCTGCTTTAGTACGTCTGCCTCATCTTGGCCCCAGCGACGGTGAATGGAAAAATGAAGTTACAGCCTTACCTAAAACAGAAAAAAAAGTTGAGCAACCTGTACCTACACCTACACCTACACCAACGCCAACGCCTAATGGCTATGGCCCCCCCGGAACTTACGTGGAGCCACGGGAGTCGCAATCGTCTTCCGGTTCTACACCAACTCCACAACCAGAGTTCTACTTTGAAATACCCAACTCTGAGATAAGTTTAGCATTACCTTCTGTCGAAACTCCGTCAGGAGATTATGCCCCGGATCCGGAGATTGACGATTTGACTTTCAACCTGATCCCACCTCTTAGGGCATTGCCTCAAACAGGTGTGCTGCGCTGGCCGATACCATTTCTTTCAGCCTTGGGTAGCGCGATGATGCTGTCGGGCATGTTGGTTCATAGGAGAGATAAGAAACGTAGGAATATGGAAACGAGTGAGTAATTATAAGGTTTGATAATTATTTTAAATCAGCAGTTAAGTTTTATGTTTAATATGCCGATATATATGTATCCCCATCTAACAGCTGCTTGCTAACCGGATGGGGATAGTTTCATACTTAAACATAAAGGACTGATATGTAATGAAGGCTAGAAAAAGGGGAGTTTTTCTAATAGTTCTGGGAATGCTTGCTATAAGCTCGGCCGCAGGGCTATGGCTTTATAATATGTTTCAGGAGCTCGCTGTGATTGAGTATTCGGAGCAAAAAACCCAAGTTTTGCTTGCGCATATATCCAACAAGCCGGGTATCGATACAACAACAGAAATCCCCGATGACACATCCGATTTGGCCGATTTGGAAGAAATGAAATATATCGTGCTTGATGATGGGGAAGCATATATCGGGCTGTTGGGTATTCCGGCGCTAGATCTCCTCTTACCAGTCAACCGTACCTTAACCTATGAGGCGCTGAAATACACACCCTGCCTCTATAGCGGTGATATAAAGAACGATACCATAGTTATAGGGGCACATAATTACGCAAGCCATTTTCAGAATATATCCCATTTAGCAGCAGGGGAGGTTGTAACCCTGACCGATACGGATGGCAACGAAATAATCTACCGTGTCACAAAAACAGAAACCGTACAGCCGACGGATGTTGACAGCGTAGTTAACAGTGAGTATGACCTGACTTTGTTTACATGCACATATAACGGTCAGGCCAGGGTGGTTGTTAAGTGCATGAGGTTTGATAGGGACCAGTTGTTGTTAAGTGATGAGGGTAGATAGGGACCGGTTGTTGTTACTCCATCTCTTCCCCCACAAATTCGTCTATGCTTACGCCTGCCGGAACCATTGGGAACACTTTGTCGTCCGGGCCTAACTCAACGTTTATTACTACTGTCTTGCAGAGCGCTATTGCCTCCTGTAAAACCGGCACAATATCCTCTTGCTTTGTGACATTGAATGCTATAGCTTTGTATGCCTCCGCCAATTTAACGAAATCGGTGGTTCTTTTTTCGTTAAATGTTGTATGTGAATATCGCTTGTCATAGAAAAAGTTTTGCCATTGCCGCACCATGCCAAGCACATGGTTGTTCATAATAACTACAATCACCGGTACATTGTACTCAACAGCTGTCGCCAACTCTATGTTGTTCATACGGAAACAGCCGTCACCCGTTATATTGAACACAACCTTGCCGGGGTTGGCTATGCTTGCGCCAATGCTTGCCCCAAGGCCGAAGCCCATGGCCCCCAGCCCTCCGGATGTGATGAAATGCCGCGGCCTCTCGGGGCTGGCATATTGGCAGGCGAACATTTGATGCTGCCCTACGTCTGTTACAATTATTGCGTTGCCTTTTGTCAGCTCCCGTATTTTTTCCACAACATATTGCGGTTTCAATTGCCCGTCGTTCCGATATGTCACAGGGTTTGCCTGCTTTAATGCATATACCTCCTCCATCCAGGGGGAATGGTGCTGGTTTTTTAGCCGAGAATTTAGAATCGATAAAACTTCCGTTAAATCACCGACAATCGCGCTGCACGCTTTTGCGTTCTTGTTGATCTCCGCAGGGTCTACATCTAAGTGTAATATTTTTGCATTGCGGGCGAAATCTGAAGCCTTCCCCGTGACTCTGTCGGAGAAACGCACTCCGACTGCTATGAGTAGGTCGCACATCATAGCCGATAGGTTTGATGTGCGGCTGCCGTGCATTCCTATCATGCCTGTTAACCGCGGTCCGGACGATGGAAACCCCCCAAGCCCCATGCTTGAAAGCGCCACCGGAGCGTCAATTTTCTCTACAAATTCAGCAAATTCGCGATGCGCCCCGGAAGATATAAGGCCGCCCCCCGCCAGAACAAGCGGCTTTTCGCTTTGGTTTATCAATTCGAGCGCCTTTTCTATGTCATTTTCACGAATAAGCTTTGTTTTCCGCGGGATGGTTTCGGAGGCCTTGTGTGTAAACTCTGCCACCGCACCTGTTACGTCCTTTGTAATATCCACCAATACAGGCCCGGGGCGCCCTTCCTTGGCGATATAAAACGCCCGCCTTAGTGTTTCCGCCAGTTTATTTATATCCTTCACAATAAAATTATGCTTTGTAATCGGCATAGTAACACCGACTATGTCAACTTCCTGAAAGCTGTCTTTGCCAAGGAGCGGTGTGGCAACATTGCCTGTGATAGCGACTAACGGCACGGAATCCATATACGCCGTAGCAACGCCTGTCACAAGGTTTGTAGCGCCGGGGCCGCTGGTCGCCAGGCAGACCCCTACCCTACCCGTGCTTCTGGCATAACCATCGGCGGCGTGGGCGGCGCCCTGCTCGTGGGCGGTAAGGTAATGCGTGATTTTATCCCGGTACTTATGCAGCGCGTCATATATGTTAAGTACCGCGCCCCCCGGATATCCAAAAATGGTATCCACGCCTTGCTCCAGTAAGCATTCAACCAAAATTTCGGAACCGTTTAATATCATATAATTGCTCCGTTCTATTTTCCAGTTTCCAGTATCGCTCCCGTATTAGCGCTAGTAACCAATTTCATATATCTTGCGAGATAGCCTTTTGTCACCCTTGGCTCCGGGGCGCACCATTGTTTTTTTCTTTCTTTCAAAATTCCGTCGGCAACATCAAGTGTAACGGAACCGTTAATAATATCAATCGAAATCTTGTCTCCCTCTTGTACCAGCGCGATCGGGCCGCCCACGGCTGCTTCAGGTGACACATGACCGATACTGGCCCCGCGCGACGCACCGGAAAACCTGCCGTCGGTTATAAGCGCAACGTCCTTATCAAGTCTCATGCCAGCCAGCGCCGATGTAGGCGAAAGCATTTCACGCATACCCGGCCCCCCCTTCGGCCCCTCGTACCGTATTACCACAACATCTCCTTTTTTTATATGTTGTGCGTAAATAGCGGCAATGGCATCTTCCTCTGAGTCAAAAACACGGGCACGGCACGTTTTTACGAGCATTTCCGGTGCAACCGCCGACCGCTTTACAACACAGCCGTCCGGCGCAAGGTTGCCTTTCAACACTGATATCCCGCCTGTTTCGCTGTATGGGCTTTCTATCGGGCGAATTACAACAGGGTTTCTGTTGAATGCTTTTTCTATATTTTGGTTAATCATTTTGCCCGTCACAGTAGAGATATCCATTTTTATAAGGTCCTTTTTAGCCAATTCCTTCATGAGCGCAGGGATGCCGCCCGCAGCGTACAAGTCCTCTATGTGATGCTTGCCCGCCGGGGCAAGCTTGCACAGGTTGGGTGTTTTTGCACTTATCCCGTTAATTATTTCCAGGTCAATCGTAATACCGGCTTCATGGGCGATTGCGGGTAAATGCAGCACACTGTTCGTGCTGCATCCAAGCGCCATGTCAACCGTTAACGCGTTTATAAACGCATCATATGTCATGATATCACATGGCTTTATATCTTTTTCAATAAGTTCCATTATTTTCATGCCAGCCTGTTTTGCAAGGCGTATACGCTCCGCCATGACTGCCGGAACAGTACCGTTTCCCGGCAACCCCATACCTAAAGCTTCCGTCAGGCAGTTCATGCTATTGGCCGTATACATACCCGCGCATGAGCCGCATGTGGGGCAGGCATTGTCTTCTATTTCCTTCAGTGCATCCTCCGTAATATTCCCCTTTGCGTAAACCCCTACTGCTTCAAATGTATCGGAGAGGCTTACCATGTCGTATCCGCCCGCCGTTTTAACCCGGCCGGCCAGCATCGGCCCCCCGCTTATAAAAATTGCCGGGATATTAACGCGCGCCGCCGCCATCAGCATGCCCGGCACTATTTTATCGCAGTTGGGAATAAGCACCAACCCGTCAAATGCGTGCGCCATAGCCATAGTTTCCACAGAATCCGCAACCAGCTCACGGCTTGCCAGGGAATAGCTCATACCCTTATGCCCCATTGCAATGCCATCACACACACCAATAGCCGGAAACTCAATAGGCGTACCGCCGGCGGCAAGTATGCCGCGTTTTACCGCTTCCGCAATTTTATCCAGGTGAATATGCCCCGGGACTATTTCACTAAACGCGTTAGCCACGCCAATGAGCGGGCGTCTAAGTTCCTCGTCTGTATAGCCCATAGCTTTAAACAATGAGCGGTGTGGCATTCGCAATGGTCCGGCTTTTACTCTGTCGCTTAGCATTTTTTATCCCACCTACTTATATTTCCCTAACCCAACCGAATTTATCATCCAACCTTCCGAATTGTATACCTGTGATTTCATCGTAAATTCGTTTCGCAAGTTCACCTATGCCTCCATCCCCAACGGCAATTTTCTTACCCTGCCAGTTAAACTCGCCTATAGGGGAAATAACGGCCGCCGTGCCGCTTCCGAAAGCTTCCTCCAATAAACCTTTTTCATGTGCTTCGTAAAGCTCTTGAACGCTTATCTTGCGCTCAACAACCTTCATGCCCCAGCTTTTTGCCAGTTGAATGACCGAATCACGCGTAATTCCCGGTAAAATACTGCCTGACAGTTCCGGCGTGATCAGTTCACCGTTTATCTTAAAGAAAACATTTGAGGCGCCAACTTCTTCAATATACTTACGCTCTATGCCATCAAGCCATAGCACCTGGGCATATCCCATCTCCTCCGCCTTAACCTGGCCTTTCAGGCTGATTGCGTAGTTGGCCGCGCCTTTTGTAAAGCCAATACCACCCTTCACAGCGCGGACATATTCGTCCTCGATACAAATCTTAACCGGGCTCATGCCTTGCGGGTAATATGAGCCCACAGGCGATAAAATAATAATGAACTTGTACATGCCTGACGGCCTGACTCCGAGCGCAGCCTCGGTGGATATAACAAACGGGCGTATATATAGCGACGTCCCCTCCGCCGACGGTACCCAGCCCACATCAATCTTTATCAATTCAATTAATGCGTGAAGGGCCAGTTCCTCATCGATATGGGGAATGCAGAGCCTGCTGTCGGAGTTGTTAAGCCTTTCAAAATTCTTCTCCGGGCGGAACAGCTGAACACTACCGCCTGCTACGCGGTAAGCCTTTAAACCCTCAAAAACAGCCTGCCCATAATGAAATACCAACGCCGCCGGGTCAAGCATAAGCGGCGCGTAAGGCACAATAACAGGGTCATGCCAGCCCCTGCCCTCCGTATAGTCCATTGTAAACATATGGTCTGTAAAATACTTCCCGAAACCCAGGCTGCCCTCCGATGGTTTTTGTTTCGGGTTTTTTGTGCGCTCGACTTTGATTTCCGGTTTCATACGCTTTCACCTACTCCTTTGTAATTTTTTAAATTATCTCCTCTACAATTAGTCTGCCCATTTCCTTCGTCCCGACTTGCTTCATGCCGGGAGATATTATATCGCCTGTTCGAAATCCCCTTTGAAGAACGTTTATGACGGCATCCTCAATAGCTTTTGCCTCTTCATCTAATTTAAACGAATACTTAAGCATCATAGCTGCCGATAATACCGCAGCTATTGGGTTAGCTAGGTTTTTCCCTGCTAAATCCGGCGCGGAGCCATGTATTGGCTCGTACATGCCAAGTCCGCTCCCGCACAGGCTGGCTGAGGGCAGCATCCCGATAGAACCGGTGATTTGACTTGCTTCGTCTGATAATATATCTCCGAACATATTCGTCGTTACCAAAACATCAAAATGCTTTGGGTCGCGGATCAACTGCATAGAGGCATTGTCGACGTACATATGGTCCAGCTCAATATCCGGGTAATCTTTTGCCACCTCCAGCACGGCGCCCCTCCATAGCTGCGATGATTCCAGAACATTAGCTTTGTCTACGTTTGTTACTCGCTTGCTTCGTTGACGTGCAATATCAAACGCTGTAACCGCAATACGGCGAACTTCTTCATAGGCGTACATTTCAGTGTCCCAGGCGGCTTCGCCAAGTTCTGTCTGCTTGCGGCCGCGCTCACCGAAGTATATGCCTCCTGTCAATTCCCGCACCACCATGATATCAATGCCATTCTCTGCAATATCCTTGCGCAACGGGCAGGCATCCATTAGTGCATCATACAACACCGCGGGGCGCAGATTGGCATATAGCCCCAATTCACTGCGCAACCCAAGAAGCGCGCGCTCCGGGCGTTTATCTCCTGGCAGATTGTCCCACTTCCAGCCACCCACCGCGCCAAGCAGCACGCTGTCGCTCTCTTTGCACACATCTATAGTATTTTGAGGCAAAGGCCCTCCATGCTTGTCAATGGCAACTCCACCGGCATCCACTTCCGAAAACTTGAATCCATGCCCGAATTTCTCACCTATTCTAAGGAGAACCTTAACAGCCTCCGCAATAACCGCAGGGCCGATTCCATCTCCGGGAATTAACGCTATGTTGTAATGCATATCATTCCTCCCTTCGCTGCGGGCTAGAATTAGCTCCGCTCATGCTCTCCTATAGCTCAGGGAATGCCACCTTCCCTTTTTAGCCACCGGCAGCGGTCAGACGTCATTCCTTGCCTTTGTCATGTCATTCCTTGCCTTTGTCATGTTAATAAGCCCGTCCGCCGCAATGATCTTCTGCATAAAATCTGGAAAT
>Ga0123356_10007128_pt1 | contig 11198 bp, 9 predicted proteins | sample TergutEmb28metaG_2_FD_92546 | JGI IMG/M metagenome (GOLD analysis project Ga0123356, IMG submission 92546) | Embiratermes neotenicus P3 segment gut microbial communities from Petit-Saut dam, French Guiana - Emb289 P3 | ecosystem: Host-associated > Arthropoda: Insects > Digestive system > Gut ... | reverse complement strand
GTTTTGATATAAACTTTTCTATAACATAGACTAAAATAGGCTAAAAATCAATAATTTTACCAAAAAAGGTATGAGAAATTAGCATTAGCAGGACATTAAATAATTGGTTTCGATGTAAATTTTTACATAATATACACTAAAATTGGCTAAAAATTAATAATTTAGCCAAAAAAGGTATAAAACTCATATGGCTTAAAGATCTGATTTATTGGGGAAATCTGACATTAAGAGATGTAATCTACGGGCTTTTATGTGTTTCTTGTTGGAATGGTTGGCTAATCGGTGGCGAGGCTCTTTCAAAGCCCCATTGTGCTGGTAGGATTTGAATATTGCTCTAACTACCTCATTTATGCTCTTGTGCTTAAAGTACGGTTACGACATTCCTCGTTATACATCGTACGTTATTTCGCCAAAATGGACTGGATGCAGGCGCTGACGGGGCATTGCCTTAATGCAAGCGCGTTTATATTGAACTTCCTGACGATATCGTTTGTGTTTTCGCTGATACTGTTGTTATTCGCGATAATCATTAGAATCATAAGAAGGTTGACGGAGCATTGAGATTTTTGGTTTCTTCCTACCCCGCCCACCCGACATCCCACCACCCTTAATAGCCCGCGGCGAGTAGCTTTATCAACGCACACTCCACCCGCGGCCGCGTTGTTAACGCAAGAATTTTGCCCTCCCGCTGACACTAGCACGCTACGGTTTCCCCCAAGAAATGGCTCGGCGCCAAGAGTTACCCTCGTAGACATATAATCCCATAGTGCTTTTATCTTTTGACTTTATTATTACTACTACTTCGTCATAGTATAAATCGAAATCCCTACCGCCAGCGTCGTGGCCACAGTTGAAATGATAGGCAGCATCACCTGCGTCAGGAACTTGTACTGTACTGACGACGGCACCAGAATTACGCTTCCCGGCTCCACGCATTTCGGTTCGACGCTCTGCACTACGTCGCCGTATTTTAGGAATACCTGGACGTTCGACCTGTCGGCGTTGTTGCTGTAGCCGCCGGCCTGGGAGATGTAGTATTTGCTGTCGCGGTTCCTCAGGAACGGGTAAGCGCCGGGGCTTTTTACGGCGCCGCTGACGTAGACGAAGTTGTCCTTTTTGGGGATAAAGATCTGGTCGCCCGGTTCGAGCAGGATTTTGTCTGAGTTGTACTGTATAAGTTTGATGACGGTGTAGTCAAGTGACGACGATGCCATGGTAATTGAAGTTCCTTTTTCGGGTCTGACCGTAGCCATTTGCTGGGCGCCTGAGTTGAGGCGCTCGGGCAGGTTTTTTATGGGGCGGATGACTACTGCCAGATCCATGTTGGCGGTGGGTTTCGCGCCGCCGGCTTTTTCGATGAGTTGTTTGGCGGAGGTCGAATTTTCTATTATGGGATAGTGTCCGGGGCTTGCAACTTCGCCTGTTATGGAGACCGTGAACATGCCTGAGAGGTTTCTTCTTACGGGGATGGTTATGGCGTCAAGGTCGTACAGGGTTATGTCTAGGTCTGAGCTTGTTGAGAGTGTTTTGGTACTGTTGTCGGCGGCCCGGTGCAGTATGATGTTGGCGGTGTCGGCGTTGTTGTCGAACGTGAAGATGGACAGGAAACTTCGCAGGGTTTCGCCCTTTTTGAGGGGGTAAAAGTTTGGGTTTGGTGATTTTATGGCGCCGCTTATGAATACCCTGTCTGTTGTGGGGTTTATGCGGATTTGGTCTCCCGGGTATATGTATGGATTTTGCGTATTGTCGCCTTTGTGGAGGTAGTCCATGAGGTTGTAGGTTGTGACGTCGTCTCCGCTTATGTACACGATTTGGCGCAGGTCGGCGTCTGAGGCCATTGGCAGGTCGCCGTCGTTTGCCGAGCGTATGGCGTCTAAGAGGCGCGTATTGCCCGGGAACTCGTAGGAGCCGGGGTAGCGGATTCTGCCGGTGAATGAGACGGTCGCTTTTTTGGTTTGGATCAGCGTTACGTATATCTCGGACGGGTTGCGCATCATGGAGGTGATGTACTCGGCGATGATTTTTTTCGCATCTGCGTAGGAGGTTTTGCCGATAGTTACCACCCCTACGCCTGGTATGAAGGCTTTGCCGGTTTGGTCGACCGCGGCGGTGTATCTGATGTTGGGGGACTCTACCGCGGTGATGAAGAAGACGTCTCCGCTGCCGATCATGTACTCGTTTTCGTCGATTGAGTTATCGCTTGGGAGGACCGTACCGGATTGCTGTTGGAGTCTGGCTGCTGGTTGCGCGAATTGGCCGCCGAACCCGTCGGCGCCTACAGATGAGCCGGAAGCGAAGGAGGATGAGCCGGACGCTGCCGAGGAACTTCTCCCGGATACCTGAGAAAAATTGGGTTGTCCGAAGACGACAGTAAAAAGGGCTAATGCCAAGATCCATGTGATGGTCGGGCGGATGAATTTCTGTTGCATGCCAGTCCTTAATATTAGGGTCAACGTCAAAAACAATATAAATTTACATCATGCCACTGACAAATTGTATATTTTAGGATAATATAATATCTGTATCGGGTGTTGGGTACGATTTCTTTAAAAACGGGGCGGGTTAACTATGTTTGATTTTAGGCCGTATATTCTCTTGTTTTGGAGAAAACGGGTATTTTTGATCGTGAATTTTGTGCTTGTGGCCTCCGTCGCGGTGACACTGGCGTTTTTCGTGGTGAAGCCGGAGTTCGGCTCCCAAGCGACGTTTCTGCCGCCTTCACCCACTCCTGGTTCCATGCTTTCCATGAGCGCCAACCCGCTCATGGGGCTTCTTTCCGGCGATGAGGGGGGCGATAATATAGAAGCTGTTTTCAACAGCAAGGCCCTGAAACGGAAGATTATCGAGAAGTTCGACCTATACTCTTACCACAAACTGCACGACAGTCCGAACAAGTTCGAGCAGGCGGTTAGAGCGATGGGTAAGCAGGTAATGCTGACCAGTACGCAAAAGGGTAAGGGTATAGGCATGAGCAGGACCGCTTCTTACAGTGTGCTGTGTTTTCATGCGTCGCCCGATACTGCCAGAATGATGGCCGAGTTCGTCTTCGACTGCTTAGATACCGCGATGATCGGCATTAGCATAAACAAGGCCACCCGTAACAGGGAATTTATCGAGGAGCAGTTCATGGCTAGCCGGGTTAAGCTAGACAGTCTTCAGGAGGAGTTCAAGGAGTTTCAGGTTGACCACAAGGCGTTCGATATCAACGAGCAGATGAAGATGACGCTGAGAGTTTACGCCGATGTCAAATCGGCCGCGGTTATGAACGACCTGCGCCTCATGTCGCTGCAAAGGGAGTTTCGGGGTAACTCTCCCGAAGTTACGGCGGCTCTGAATGAGAAAAGGATTTTGGAGCGAAAGCTGTCTGAACTTGAGCAGAAGGAGGGGTACAGCGTCATGCCGTCGCTGAACCTGTCGTCGGAGCTTATGCCTAAGTACACGAACCTCTTTAGGGCGCTTGAGGTGCAGAATCAGGTCAATTTGATGCTGACCCGCGAGTTGGAACAGGCGCGTTTGCAGGAGGCGCGCGATGTGTCGCCGCTCGTACTCATCGATCCGCCATATGTAGCCGAATACAAGGCGCGTCCCAAGCGCGTTCCGATGGTATTTGCGATAACAGTAGGGTATATGTGTGCGCTGGTGTTCATCATACTGTCGTACGCGCTGTTTACAGACTTCCTCAAGAGCGGCTGGCTGCAGGCGAAGCCGGAGAAGTGATTGGCGGCGGAGACAACCAATATGGCCACAACGTCAGGCAGCGGTCAACCTTCGGCTACTCCGGAAGCGCGGATACAGTGTGATGGCGCTCATGTGCCGGGCAATGAAACCGCGCTTCACGACGGCGGTCGGCTCGGGGTAGTCATCTGTCAGTTTTTTGGACTTTTGGCCCTGGCACTCATCATCTACACTTTCTTAATGGGCGGAGACCGCCGCATCTTGCTTGTGGTTGCCGGCATGGCCCCAATACCCTTGGTCATTGCACGACCGAACCTGATCCTATATGGATTCATTTTGAGTTTTTTCATCTCTGTCGTAATTTTCCAGAGAGGTTGGATGTTCAGCGTAATGGCTACCGACCTCATATTTATAGCGCTGGTTTTCGCTTTTATTTCGCGCAACAGGGTTGATTTCAAGGCAGTACTCAAAGAGCAGCGTAACCTGTTTATGATATTGCTGCTGTTCATGTTGTGGACGATAGTCGGTTATGTTGTCAACCTTTACTCTCACGAGTTTTTTGTGAATGCTACCTCCGTTTTTTTCATATTTAATATTTTCCAGTTGGTTGCTATTGTCGTTTTGTTTACCCAGTCGCATTGGAAGCAGTATCGTGAGAAGGCTATTTTTTTCTATGTGGCCTGTGTTTTTTGCGAGATTGTCGCCGCGTTTGGGGTACAGATTCTTGGCGGCGCCTACTCCTTGTTCGGTTTTAAAAAGATGACCGGCCTGCTTGGCGTACATCACGGGTTGCTGGCTAATGTCATGGTTCTTTCTTTTGGGGTCTGTACCGCTGCGTACTTCGTGCTGAAAGGGCGGTTTGTGAAGCTGTTTTCCGTTTGCGTGGGTATAGCGTGTCTTGGGACGCTGCTCCTGTCTGGCAGCCGCGGCAGCATAATGGGCCTGATAATTGCCATGCCGATTACCGCGGTTTTGGGCTATCGCCTGAAGAGAAACACGCTTCTCCTCCTCGCACTCTCACTGGCCGTCGCGTTCGTCATATTTTGGTTGTCGCCGTTGAAGGAGGTGATCTCCATGGCGAACTTCCAGTCCGCCGACACTGCCGACAAGAGCGCCTACGGCAGAATCCTGATCTGGGAGCGCGTCTATGAGCACGCCCTCTATGGTCCTTGGGTGCAGAAAATCTTTGGAATAGGGATCGGCACTTTCAACACGCTGCAGTTCAGCTACCATCTGGAGGTGGGCACTTTTACCACAGGCGCTCATAACAATTTACTGCACGCTTTTGTGGAAACCGGAGTTGTCGGTCTGATGATATTTTCGGCTATTTTTGTGGAGATCGTGCGGAGATTAGTCGTAATGAGCCGACGCGGGAACAATGCGGCTAGATGCTTCTTAGTTGCCACGCTGGGGTTGCTCTTCAGTTGTCTAACCCAGGAAACATTCTGGCCTAACCCCTCTTTTGCCAGATTTATGCTTATGTATATGTTTACTTACGTGGCGCTGCTCAATTTTAGCGGCAAACCCTCGCCGCATTCTTAAATATCAAAAATCATTCCCCTATTGCGTCTAATATTATAGTATATTTATTATCTACACCAATAATTTTTTTAAGGAGAGAAGCGGATGGACACAATTCGGACCCTGGCTATTATCAAGCCCGACGCGGTGCGCGCCGGGAACGCCGGGAAGGTTTTGAGCATGATTGAGGGGAGCGGCCTGTCGGTTGACGCGATGAGGATGTTCAGGCTGACGCGGGAGGTGGCCGGGGAGTTCTACGCGGTGCACCGTGGTAAGGCGTTTTATGAGAAGCTCCTTGACTTCATGTCGTCGGGGCCGTGCATTGCGCTGGTTCTGTCCGGTGTGGATGCCATAACGCGGTGGCGGGAGTTGATGGGTGTAACGAACCCGGAAAGTGCCGCGGAAGGGACCATACGGAAACTGTACGGGACGGACGTTCAGTCCAACGCCTGCCACGGTTCGGACGCACCGGAGACTGCCCGGCAGGAAATGGCCTTTTTCTTCTCAGGCGCGGAGTTACCGAAAAGTTGAGGTTTTGGGGTGTATTGAGCAGGATCGGGATATGCGCGAGGGTGCGGTTCTGTGCCGTGCCCGTATTGTTTTTTTGTGTTTTAGTGATGTCGGTATATGCCGGTGATCAACCAGGAAAGCCTGACAGCGCCGTCGCAGACAGCCCTGTCAGCTCTACGGCCCTTGCGGTTGCCGATACCATCCCCAAGAAGTCCGGCAACGAGTTGGCCGACACCGTCCACTACGAGTCGGATTTCATCGATTATGACAACGAGGAGCGCGTTCTCCAGCTCTATGGCCGCGCGCGCGTCAGGTACCAAAACATCACGCTGCTGGCTGATACAATCGTATACACGGTCAGCAACGATCAGTTTCAGGCCCGCGGCCGGCCTACGCTCATAGAGGGTACCGACACGACCGTCGGCGATTTTATGGTCTACAACATCAAGACTAAGCGCGGGCGAGTGAGCTACGCCATGACGCGCTTCGACGAGACGTACGTTACCGGGAGCAACATTGTCAAGACGCCGGACAACTGCCTCTACATAGAGCAGGGCGACTACACGTCTTGTGAGAATCCGGAGCACCCGCACTACTTCTTCTACGGCCGGCACATCAAGTTCATCCCGCAGGATAAGGTCATCAGCCGCCCGGTGGTGTTCAACGTTGGCGACGCACCGGTGGCGGTGCTGCCGTACTTCATCATGCCGCTGCAGAGGGGCCGGCGCAGCGGCTGGCTTACGCCGTCGTGGGGGGGGAGCGTGGCGCACGGGGGGTATGTCGACAATCTGGGGTACTATTTCGCGCCGAATGACTATTACGACCTGACGCTACGGACGAAAGTACAGGAGTTCAACAGCTTCGTTTTCAACGCGGCGGGGCGGTATGCGCTACGCTATGTACTCGACGGGCAGATATCGGCGCGGTATGTTATAGACAACAGGTTAGAGAGCAGTTCGCAGCAGTGGGCGCTCGACTACCGGCACAACCAGTTCCTCACGCCCGACGGCAAGACGCGCTTGAGCGGGCAGGGGAGCATCCTGTCGACCAGTACGTTCAATCAGCTCTACAGCGACGAGACTTACGAGCTCGAGAAGCAGCAGTTAGACGCCAATATGTCTCTGTCGCAAAGGTTCGACGCAATTAACGCCTCAGCGAACGTTACCTGGCGCAGGAACCACAACCTGACGACCGACCGCATCATCGAGGATATGCCGTCGGTAGACTTCCGGCTGCAGAACAGGGCCTTTATCCCGTTCAAGCCGGGCGGGCCCAAAAGCGAGGCATCGTGGTACAACAACATCTACTACGGCTACAGCACAAAGGCAAACGTGCGCCGCGACGCCTACGGCAACGACACCATGCCAAGCTTTATCCGCCCAGGCATGGAGCACAACATCAACCTGACGTCGTCGCAGAAATTCATGAAGTATTTCGACATATCCCCGTACTTCAACGTGCGCTCGTCCATGTTCTACGGCGCCATAGACACGCTTGTCAGAGATACGCTGTACCTCAGAGATACCGTTACGTATCAGGTGAAGGATCCGGTCAGAGATCGGAGGTCGCCGTTCGACATCGTTGTGGATGTGGATTATTTTATCAATTCGCACGGCGACTTCGATACGCTGTACACGCTTATGAACATAGGCCCCGAGCGCCGGGTCTTCGTGCGCGACACGCTGAACAGCGAGTTCAACACGGTCAGCTCGTGGAACACGGGCGTGAATATGTCTACGCGCATCTACGGGCTGTTTCCGATGGGCGAACTCTTTGGGGTAACGGCCATACGACATACTATGACGCCGACTGTCGGGTACTCGTATATACCGGAGCACCATTTGGACAGGATGTTCTACCCGGTCGGCATCAACTACGAAAGGCCCCGCCCTAAGGCGCAGCAGCTGGTCAACCTAAGCCTGTCAAACAGCTTTCAGGGGAAAAGGATAGTTAGCGTAAGCGGCGGCAGAGCCGGCGGGAATAACAGTCCGGCCGGCCCAAACAATATAAGAGACAAAAACAACTCCGGCGGGATTGACGATGAGAAGGTCAGCGTAATAGAAGAGAGGCTTGACGAAGATTTGGACATTGATGAGGACACCACCGACGGAGTCAGCATTAGCGCCCCACGCCGGCCCGCGGAGCCGACCGATGATGATGCCGGCAGCGGCAATGCCGCCGACACCGCCGGCGCCAAATCTGCCCCAAGGGCAAAAAGGCAGGAGCAGAAATTTGACCTCTTGACATTTTCGCTTGGCACCTCCTACGATTTCGAAGCCGAAGAGCGCAAGTGGCGGGACCTGAGCCTTACCGCAAGCACCAGCGTAAGTATCCTGAACGTCCGCCACACGTCTAACTACTGGATGTACGACGAGAATGATGATTTGACAGCGCCGATTTTGCGCGATTACAGCGTTGATCTCACTTCGGGCCGCTTGGGCGCGTCCGGGAAATTCTGGGATGGGGATCTGCTAAACCTTGACCTCACAAACCCCGGCGAGCCCAGACTGAAAAACCAGTCCGGCGCAACGGCCTGGGATATGTATTTTTCGCCTAATTTCAGCTACAGGGCGCGGCGCAGCTCGCCTGCCGACATGTTTTTGCCTACAAAGTCGTTCAACGTAAGCGCCTCCGCAAGCATGAGCCTGACAAACGCGATGTCGGTGCGCTGGAACGGAAACTACGACTTTTCAAGTAACCAGTTCTCACACAACAACTTCTCGTTTTATGTAGATTTGGAGTGTTGGGAGATGCGGTTTACGTGGAGGCCGGAGAAGATTAACCCGGGATTTCACTTTGTTGTCAATATAAAGAAAATCCCGGATATAAAGTGGGAGGAGAGGGAGTCGAGGACTACGCGGGTGCTGTAGTCCTTATCCGTTGGCAAGTTTTGTAGACAATGCCTTCAGTTTTTCTAATTTATCCGCCGCCGCGCCGGAGTCAATCGCCTTCTCCGCCGCCTCTATCCCGTCTTTCGGATTTTCGACAACGGCCGCCGCGCAGAGGGCGAACGCCGCGTTCAGGACCACGACGTCTCTCTGGACGCCTTTCTTGCCCTCAAGGATGTTTCTTATTATCGTTGCGTTGTATTCCGGATCTTTTCCGACAATCGCCTCCGGTTTCGCCTTTTTGAGGCCGTAGTCTTCGGGGTATATGTCGTACGTTACTATCTCACTGCCTTTAATTTCCGAAATTCTGGTTGGCCCGCAGATTGATATTTCGTCGATCGGGTCGAGCCCGTGGACCACGAACCCCTTGCTGCTACCCATATTTATGAGTACCTGCGCCATCGTTTCGGTGAGGTTGGGGGTGAAGACTCCGAGGAGTTGGCTTGTCGTTCTGGCCGGGTTTGTGAGGGGGCCTAATATATTGAATATGGTTCTGATGCCTATTTGTTTGCGCGCCGACGCGGCGTACTTCATCGCGGCGTGCAGGGTTGGCGCGAAGAGGAAGCCTATCCCCAGGTCTTTGAGGCAGACGCTTATCTGTTCGGCGTTCAGGTTGATGTTTACGCCTAAGCTTTCGAGGACGTCGGCGCTGCCGCTTCGGCTCGACACCGAGCGGTTGCCGTGCTTGGCCACCTTGGCTCCCGCGCCGGCGGCCACTATCGCCGCGGCCGTGGAGATGTTGAAGGAGTTGGACCCGTCGCCGCCCGTGCCGCAGGTGTCTATCAGGTTCTGCCGCGTGCTCGAGTAGATCCGCGTCGCCTTGTCGCGCATGACGTACGCCGCTCCGGTGATCTCATCCGGGGTTTCGCCCTTCATCCGCAGGGCGACGATAAACGCCGCGATTTGCGCGTCGGTCGCCAGACCGTCCATGATGGCGGCGAAGACGTCCGACGACTCCGTGACGGTCAGGCTCTTGCCCGCCGTGATTTGTCTGATAGCATTTTGGATATCCATAGTCATATAAATTATATTATAACCAATTGAGGTATGGATAAAAAATGAATGAAACGCTAAAAAAGTTTTCTGTGCAGTTTGTACAGTCCGCGGCGCATTTCAGGGAACTGCCCGCCCCGGCGGGGGAGGAGTACGCCATTTTGGGCCGGTCGAACGTCGGAAAATCAACCTTTATCAACCACGCTCTGGCCTCCGGGGCGCTCGCCCGCGTGTCGAAAAGGCCGGGAAAAACGACGCTGGCCAACCTGTACCGGCTCGTGGACGGGCTGTTCTGGGTTGACCTGCCGGGGTACGGCTACGCCAAGGCGTCGGGCGCGGAGAAGGACCGGTGGAGCAAGCTGATCTACGATTATTGCAGCAAAAGGGGCTGCCTGGCGGGAATTATATGGCTGTTAGACATCCGCCACCCGGGGGTCGACGCGGATATGGAGGCGTACACCTGGCTCGGAGAACTCGGGCGGCCGGTCCTGCCGGTTCTCACCAAGGGGGACAAGCTGTCGCGGTCGGCGCAGATGAAGCACTCGCAGGAGTACTGCAAAATCTTTGGATTCACCGAATCGCCGATAGTCTATTCCTCCCTGGAGCACGGGGCGCGGCAGAGGTTTTGGGACGGGTTTGACGGGTGGCGGCTCCGAATCAGCGAAGTGTTGGGGCGGGGATGACCAGCGTACTGTTCAGCCCTATTGCCGGCGTTTGGTACAAGACCGTCAGCACCTGGCGGATGGTCTTCAGCATGGCCGGCCTGCTCTTCGACACGTTCTACGCGGCGGTGCGCAAGGGACGCACGCCCAGTCTGGCGCTTATGAGCCAGATCAGCCGGCAGATCCTCTATACCGGCGTGGAAGCGCTTGGGCTTGTGGGCGCCATTGCCTTTATGAGCGGTAGCGCGATTGTGCTCGTCGCCATGCTAAATATGCCGAAATTGGGCGTGGGGGAGTACTTCGGCAAGATATTGGTGTTGGTGATAGTCGGCGAGCTCGCCCCGTTCATCGCTTCGCTTGTGGTCGTTGGCCGCTCCGGTTCGGCCCTGGCCGCCTACATTGGCACCATGCGCGTGTCGCGGGAGATAGACGCGCTTGAGATGATGGGGATAGACCCTATCCAGTTTATCGTCCAGCCGGCGTTTGTAGGTATTGTGGTGTCTGTCATCTGCCTTAACGTATATTTCATTACTATAGGTATCATTGGCGGCCTTGTCGTGGCGCAGTTTGCGACGGGGGTGCCGCTCGGGATATTTTTCGGCAAGATCCTGGGGGCGCTGCTGCTTAAAGACGTGGTGTTTACGCTGCTCAAGAGCGTGTCGTTTGGGCTGATTGTAGCCCTCGTGAGTTCGTGGCACGGCCTGAACGTGCGTAATGTGCGCATGGTGCCTATCGCCGCGCTTAACGCGGTGGTGGCGGCAATGTTTTTCACGCTTTTTGCCAACGTGATTCTGAGTCTGGGGTACTATGTCCTATAAATTAGAATTACGCGGAGTGTCGTTTCGGCGCGGGGAAAATACTATATTAAATAATGTGAGCCTGACGGTGGCGCCGGGGGGCGTGGTAGTGTTTGGCGGCCGCAGCGGCTGCGGCAAGTCGGCGCTGCTTG
>Ga0123356_10007127_pt1 | contig 11198 bp, 9 predicted proteins | sample TergutEmb28metaG_2_FD_92546 | JGI IMG/M metagenome (GOLD analysis project Ga0123356, IMG submission 92546) | Embiratermes neotenicus P3 segment gut microbial communities from Petit-Saut dam, French Guiana - Emb289 P3 | ecosystem: Host-associated > Arthropoda: Insects > Digestive system > Gut ... | reverse complement strand
GTTCAAAGAGAGATACAAGAAAAGGGCAGACAAGCTAATGCTATAAAACAATAATCTTTCAAAAACTTCTCGTATACTTTTAAGGTACTTTCATTATACTTTTACGGTACTTTGCGTATACTTTTAAAATTTCTATCTGTGTGTTATAGTATCAAAAAGTATAGTTGAAAATTATTTTGTACCACAATTTTACCCACATTTATTATGCAGATACAGAAAAACATTGATATAACAGAGTTTATTAACTACCAGCATATATCGAGTGGGAGTAGGAAGGAGAATAACATGAATTTTATACAACATTCATTTCGTAATGCAGAAACAATATTCACCAATGATACAAGATATATCAGTCTTTGGAACGAACTTGTTAATACCATTACCGAAATAACTGATAATGATATAATTGAGCATTTCAACTCTAATCCCAGCAATTCAATGAAAAGTATTTCTGATGCAATCAACAAGTTAATCGACGCCAGACTTCATGCGTTAGGATGGAGTAGACAAAGTCCTATTTTTAATGATTTGGATTACATTAGCGGGAATTGGTGGAGTTTAGATTTTGCTAAAGATGAAATATCTGTTGAAGTGGCATTTAATCACAGTGGTGTAATCGCATGGAATCTTATAAAACCTGTTTTAGCAAGCGAACTAAACCACGTTGAAAAGGCTATTCAAACCTCCGCAGGAGTCATAGTTGCTGCGACTGATGCAATGAGAGTTGCCGGAAATTTTGATTCTGCTATCGGTACATATGAAAAATTTCTTAAATACTTGAAACCATTAAACAATATATTAACAGTTCCATTAATGATTATCGGACTAGAAGCTCCGAACACTTTTATAATTAATAGCAATACACGAAATGTTGAGATGATTTAACAGGCATCTTAAAATGCAAATTAAAGAAATAAGAGCAATGATAGCTTTTATTTCTTTGTTTTGATTGCTTTTCTATCTTTTATGGTTTGCAGTCCATACAATTGGACATATTCCATGAGAAACTTTAATTAATCGGATTTCTATTATTTATGCAGAATTATTTGCAAAAGTACTTGATCCATTTTCGATCTTATGATATACTTATGGAAGGTAATTGATATGACAAACGATAACATAAAAGTAGTTGAATTATTTGCCGGTGTCGGTGGTTTTCGAGTTGGTTTGGAGCGCAGCTCTAACCGGTTTGAGACAATTTGGGCTAACCAATGGGAACCAGATAAGAAAGTGCAGCATGCTTACGATTGTTATGTGAAGCACTTTGGAAACAGTCCCAATCATGTCAATAATGATATAGCTATAGAAAAGTATAACATACCTTCTCACGATTTGTTAGTAGGCGGTTTTCCATGTCAAGATTATTCTGTTGCCAGAACCGGAGCAAAAGGAATCGAAGGTAAAAAAGGTGTTCTTTGGTGGCATATACATGACATCCTTAAAGATTACAGACCCGGTTTTCTCGTTCTTGAAAATGTCGATCGTTTGTTAAAGTCACCAAACACTCAAAAAGGGCGCGATTTTGGCGTTATCTTAAGATGCCTTAACGACTTAGGATATGCTGTTGAGTGGCGTATTATCAATGCAGCCGATTATGGTTATGCCCAAAGGCGCCGTCGTGTATACATTGCAGCAATACACAATACTAAAGCTTCATATTCTGAATTATCACAAATTGCTCATTCTGAAGATGGTTTTTTCTCGTACAGTCGATTATATGATAAAGGTTTTTTCTCGTCAATTTTTCCTGTACAACCGGATGTTGATATAGATAAGCTTTCAGAGACATGGATTAACCAAATGTCGTTCGACGATCTTTTACAAGTTTCGAACACATTTTCAGCACCATTCTATAACTCCGGTATTATGGTAGATGGTCATGTTATTTCTAAAGAACTTAAGCCTGTAAGTATAAAGCCTACAATGTTGGGAGATATCAGACATACCGAACCTGTTGACGAGAAGTATTTTTTAAATGGCTCTCTTGAAAAGTGGGAATATCTCAAAGGTGCAAAAAAAATACCTCGTGTGAGACCAAACGGAGAACCATATTTCTTTAGCGAAGGTCCTGTTTGCTTTCCGGACTATCTTGATAAACCGGCAAGAACTATGTTAACTAGTGAATCCAGCATTAACAGGAGTACTCATGTCATCGAGGATGCTATTACCGGAAATTTACGTGTTTTAACACCAATCGAATGTGAGCGTTTAAACGGGTTTGATGACAATTGGACTAACACCGGCATGCCGGAAAAATCTCGTTACTTCACAATGGGTAATTCTTTAGTTGTTGATGTTGTAGAAAAAATTGGTAACCGTTTGTTGGAGTTGGTCTAACATGACCTTTACACAACACAATCATAACGGTGTTATATATATGACATCAGCGAATATTACAGCCACGCATGCTTTTTCGACACGGTTTGGAGGAGTCAGTAGTGGTATTTTTGCATCTCTTAACTTAGGTCTCAACACAGACGATGATCTTTTAAATGTCAAAGAGAACTATAGACGATTTTGCGAAGCAACCGGAATCATCACTGATGATATCGTCTTTTCAAATCAGGTTCATGGTACTCATATCCGCACCGTATCACGAGGCGATTGCGGTGCTTTATTTATACCCGGCAAACCGCAAGCAGACGGGCTTATCACAAATCAGCCCGGAGTAGCACTTTTGGTTTTCATTGCAGACTGTGTGCCGATACTTCTTCATGACCCTGCTCGAAATGTAATCGGAGCTGTTCACGCAGGGTGGCGCGGGACCGCTGCCGGAATAGTAAGTATAGCTGTTGCAAAAATGAAAGATGACTTCAATTGTAATCCGGGGGACATACACGCTGCGATAGGACCGTCTATATCCGGGTGCTGTTATGAGGTCGGAGAGGAAGTGGCTGATGCGTTTTGTGAGTTCAAAGAGTGCATTACCAAGTACAATGGAAAATACAAAGCTGACTTAAAAGAGTGTAATCGTATACAGCTTGCTAACGCAGGGGTCACATATATTTCAATATCCGATGAGTGCACCTGTTGCAACAATGAAAAGTACTGGTCTCACCGCTTCACAAAAGGAGAGCGCGGCAGCCAAGTGGCAATTATTTCATTATAAGCAGATGTGTTGCTTACATTTTATTAATATTTCTTGAATATTGTCACCTGTAGAGGTATAATCTTTTACCGATGTATTTTTGCGGTAAAGGTGGACTATAATGGCAGCCGAAATCATTTTCTTTTCTGTATCGCTTCTTATATGTTATGTTATTGCATACATACTTGGCTTGTTTTGGTTTGGAGACAAAAGAAACCGACAGGTACTAAGTATGTTTGTTTTAGGTGTCGGAGTTTTGGTCTGGATATTTCTGACCGCTGTCACTCAGTTTGTAAATCCGGCTTATTTCAGCTTTATTAACGGTCTGCGCTTTGTTATGGTTTGTGTAATACCATTTATGACTACGTGGTTTGTGTTACAGTTCATCAAGTCACCGCTTATAGAAAAACAGTGGTTCCAACTGATACTTGTTTTCCTCCCGGCTATTGACATCATGGCGATGATATCAAACCCTATTCACCATATGTATTTTATCGAAGTCACATACCCCAGGACAACTCCGGGTCCGCTTTTCTGGGCTCACGCGGCTATGGCATACGGCATTGCACTACTCATGTTTTTTGTGCTCCTGCGCCATGTAATAAAAAACGCAAAAAGCCATCCTCTTATTATCCTTACCGTAGTGGGTCTTATGATTCCCTATGCTTTAAATATGCTCTACACCTTTGAAATTTTACCTTTCAACAGCGATTTTGCTCCTATCGGCTACTGTGCTACCTTGCTTTTATTTATCTATGTTTCTTATCGTTTTCATATCCTGAACATAAGAAACCCGTCTTTATTTTTAAGCACAATAGACTCGATAAGCGATATTATTATCATTTTTAATGAAGAGCGTGTAATTCTCGATGTAAATCTCACTACACATACTGTGTTCAGCGATTTTCCGTTAACGGCAAAACACCCTGAGGGCAGAAGCTTTTTTAATTACCTTGAAGGCGTTATAACACAGTTCGAGCCCGAAAATTTACTCGACTCGCTAAAGAGCGGAATAGATGCCGAGGGTGAGTGTACAATTGAAACGAAATCGGGAGAACTGCGCACTTACACAATCTTACATCAGGCTGTTTATGAAAACAGCAAAGCTTGTTCAGGTTATATTTTTATGATGAAGGATGTCAGCGCCTACCGTAAAACACTCACTGAAATAGAAAACCAAAATCATGAGCTCTCAGAGCTTAAAACACAAGCCGAGCAAGCTTCCACCGCAAAGGGTATGTTCCTTTCACGCATGAGTCACGAAATGCGCACCCCGCTTAACGCTATTATCGGTATGACTGCAATAGGCGAAACTGCTGCAACCATTGAAAAGAAAGACTACGCTTTAAATAAAATCAATGTTGTCTCAAGCCATCTGCTTGGTGTTATTAACGATGTTTTGGATATCTCTAAAATTGAAGCAGGTAAGTTTGAGCTTTATAACGCTCCGTTTGATTTAAGTCTGCTTATTAAACGTGTTGTTGATATAGCAAACTATCAGGCTACTGAAAAAAATCATGTGTTTAGTGTTCATTACGATGAAAATATCCCGCAAATGCTGATTGGTGACGAACAGCGTTTAGCACAGGTTATAACAAACCTTCTTTCAAATGCTATGAAATTTACTACTGCTTATGGTTCTATTTCACTTGAAGTTATACTCCTTGAAAACAAAGATGATTTGTGCAAGCTCCAGGTAAAAGTGAGCGATACGGGTATTGGAATATCCGAAGAAAAAATGGCAAAGCTGTTTGAATCTTTTGAACAAGGCGACAATAGCAGCTCACGTAAATATGGTGGAACAGGGCTTGGTTTGGCAATCTGCAGGAGTTTGGTCGAGATGATGGGTGGTACGGTGTGGGTGGAGTCAGAGTTTGGCGAAGGTTCCGATTTTTACTTTACCGTACAGTTAACGCACGGTGACGGCGCAGTCAGTTATAACGAAGAAAGCGAAGATAATGTCATATATGATAATCAATTTGATGGTTACTGCATAATTTTTGCTGAAGATAATGATATTAACCGCGAGATTGTCCTTGAGCAGCTTGGACATACAAAACTTTCAATCGACTGCGCAAACAACGGCACCGAGGCTGTAAATATGTTTAACAACGCACCTGAGAAATATTCCATGATTCTTATGGATGTTCAGATGCCTGAAATGGATGGATTGGAAGCAACGCGGGCTATACGCGCACTGGGTAAACCAAATGCCGCTACAATTCCAATTGTTGCTATTACAGCAGATGTGTTTCGTGAGGATATCGAGCAATGCATTGCTGCCGGTATGAACGACCACATCGGTAAGCCTGTGGATATAAACAAGGTTATTGAGATAATCGGAAAATATATCAAGAACTGACCATACAGGTCAGTTCTTTTCGGAGCTAAAGAAAGGCATGGTCATTTAAATGAGTGAAGAATCTTTTAAATATTCCTTTAAAAATGATTACAGCGAACTGTGCCATCCACGGATACTGTCTGCTCTTTCGGCAGTCGGAGACAGGCAGTTTGAGGGATACGGCTACGATAACCATTCATTTAATGCGGCAAAACTTATACGCAATATTTTTGAGGCTCCGGATGCTGATGTGCATTTTGTATCCGGCGGAACACAAGCTAATCTTGTTATAATTTCATCTATCTTACGTCCGCACGAGGCAGTAATCGCTCCTCAGGCAGGGCATATTTTTGTGCATGAAGCGGGATCCATTGAAGCAACAGGGCATAAGATTTGCACACGCAAAGGTTTAAACGGAAAACTGTCTGTTTCAGATATAAAGTCAGTTATAGACGAACACTGCGATGAGCACATGGTAAAACCCCGTCTTGTATATTTGTCGCTATCGACCGAAAGCGGTACTGTTTACACAAAGACGGAGCTGCAGGAAATTTCCGGTTTTTGCAAAAACAACGGTCTTTATATACATCTCGACGGAGCAAGACTCGGTGCCGGAATTAACAGCAGCTCTTGTGATTTGACATATCCCGATATTGCAAGGCTTGTAGACGTATTTTACATTGGTGGAACAAAAACAGGAGCTCTTTTTGGCGAGGCTATTGTCATCTGCAATAATTCCTTAAAAAGCGATTTTCGTTTTATTATGAAACAACGTGGTGCTTTACTTGCCAAAGCTGCAGTTATCGGAATACAGTTTGAAACACTTTTTGAAATGACTTCCAAGCAAGACCTCTGTTTATATGACGAGCTTGCTTTGCACTCAAATAAGACTGCTAAACTTTTAGCTGACGGCATACATTCATTAGGTTATGACTTTTTATACCCCGCTCTGACAAATATTGTCATCCCTGTTCTTCCTGTAAATGTCGCAGAAAAATTGCAAAAAAGCTATGATTACCATGTATGGAAAAGCACAGACGATGAAGTATCCATACGCCTTGTAACCTCCTGGGCGACCGGGCAGGAGGTAATAAATGAATTTATCGAAGATTTAAGAAATATCTCCTAACATAAATTGGTTTCTTACTCTACCTTAGCGGCAAACACTAATATCCGCTCATCAGGATCCGGACTGCGTGTGCAGGTAGATAAAATCAGAAAATGAGTTGCATTATCGGGAGCATTTGGAAACGTTTCAGATGCTCCCGACGGATTTGTAAATGCTGCCTCATATGCCCGATCCCACGCATCTGTTTCTTTAGCAGCAAAAATTGCATACGTCAGGGTGTTACCGTCCGGTGTTGTTATTGTCAGTGTACTATTTCTTTGCAAATACTGTGGATTAAGATATCTTTCAAGCGGAGCAAACATTGAACCGTCGTATGAACGGTGTCCGTATAAAACACAAACCTCATCATCCCATTTGTTTTTATGACGGTAATCCATAAAAATTGTTCCCGCTGAGTTTCTTGCTCCCAAAAAAGTTGTGTTTATATATTTTTCGTTATCTCTGCCTTGAACAACCGGATATTCAATGAGTCCTTTTATGGAAAACCAGCCTATAAAATCATTGTTCATAGCATAAAGCTCATCGAGTGTCGGATACATGTCTTCAGGATTGTCTATTGTTTCTGCGGGGTCGTCAGTAACGAAGGTGTCAGGAGGTTGAACCGTTTCCCGCGTTTGACCCGAAAACATTGTATATAGCATTTCGTATTCATCCCTGGCTTCAGCTGCTTCACGTCTGTCTGCAAGTATATCCTGAATCCCTACTGTTATCAAAAATACGCCTAATGCTACCAGGATTATATAAGGTATGTACTTTCTTTCCATTTTCTCCTTAGTTTGCTCTACTTTGAAAACATTACTTTTTCACTGTTAAACATTTTTGTGAGGATAAATCCTCCGATTCCGGCATATAAAAGACTGCTCAAGCATGCTATAACAACGTTAAATGTTGAATAGTCAAGTGCGAATATACCGCTCATGCTTTGCACACTGCCGTATAACGGGATTAGATAATATGCGGGGTCTGTGGGCGCGCCACCGCCAAACATACCCGATACACCAACAACCATTACTAAAACCATAAGCGGGGTGGCGGCTTGACCTGCTTCTTTTACTGTTTTTGCAAATGCCGATACGATAGAGAGCATTGCAACCATCAGCATTAAAACAGATAATATTACAAATGCCAAAAGAACATAGTCTGCCGCACTGTAGATATTAACATCAATTATGTCTCCACCTGCTCCCATAAGGTTTGGAAGTGACAGGATTGTTGCAACTGCAGTAATTGAACCTGACAAAAATGATAAAACAACAAGACTCAGTATTTTACCTGCTGCCAGCTCGCTTCTTTTGAGCGGCGATACAAGCAGTGTTGCAAGTGTTCCGCGTTCTTTTTCACCTGTGATTGACTCGAGCGAAAGCGCCATACATCCCGAGTAGAGGAAAATCATAAGAAGCATAGGCATCATTGTGGATATCATTGTCGCCATAAAATCCTCCGAGGATGCAAGGTCAGAGCCTGTTACATTAAATAAATTAAAAATTGATGTTCTGTAGCTCTCGAGAAGGCCGCTTATAACCATAAATGCTTGATGCGAATTTGGCTCTGTTGAACTATAGAAGATTTCTATTCCCGGAGCAGCCGGTTTGGTTGATGCTGAGTCAGCAGATAAATCGCTTATCTGTTCTGATATCAGTGTGTCAAAATTTTGTGGAAACACAATTAAAAGGTCTGCTTCTTTTGAACTTATTTTCTCTTTTATATCTGCTATATCGTTAGCGTTTATATTTAGGATATTTATTCCTGAAGCAGATGCAACTTGTGTAATAGAATCCGGAGTATTAACTGAATAAATTACAGCTTTATGGTCAGCGTCCGGCGAAAATACATCACCAAGAATAGAGCCCATAAATGAGTAAATAACATAGATAAGGATAGCCGGCATGAGTGTCATAACAACCATGCGCTTATCGGTAAAAAAGCGTGTAAATTCCTTTGACATTACAGTTATGATATTTTTCATGCTACTTCACCTGCGCTTTCTGCATAGAGGTCAAAGAAAACATCCTCAAGCGGTTTTTCTGCAGTAAGGTTTGTTAATGTGTCACATAATACCATCTTACCGTCAATAATTATCCCCGCTCTATCACATAATTTTTCGACAAGGCTGAAAATATGGGTCGAAACAATGATTGTTTTTCCTTGTGCTTTTAACTCTGTAAGAAAGTCGGTTACAACCCTTGCTGTAAGAACATCGAGTCCATTGGTTGGTTCATCAAAAATGATAATGTTCGGATCATGGACTATCGATATAACAAGCGATGTTTTTTGCTTCATACCTGTTGACAGATTTGCAACCTTGACCTCCGCAAACTTATCAATACCAAATTTTGCAAACAATTCTTCTTTACGTTTTTTACTGATTTCAGGGTCGATATGGTGGATTTTTGCAAAAAAGTCAAACAGATAGTTTGGTGTAAAAAAGTCCTCCAGCTTTAACTCGCTTGTTAAAAATCCTATTTTTGAACGTACTGTATCCGGTTCGTCTTTTATGCTTGAGCCGTCAACAAGAGCATCACCTTTGTCTGCTTTAATCAGTGTAGCAAGCATACGCAAGGTTGTTGTTTTTCCGGCTCCATTTGGTCCGAGCAAACCGTAAATCTCACCTTCATATGCTTCGAATGACAGATTGTCAACAGCTGTAATCGTTTTCTTTTTTGTGTTTTGCAATTTTTGCTGCTTTGCCGACAATCGAAACGTCTTACAAAGCCCCTCCGTTTTTAGAATTACCTTCATTGATTGTTTTTTCCTTTCTTATGACTTTGTTGTTTTTTCCAGTAACAACAGCCTTTTTTTCATTTCCAATCCGCCGCCATATCCCGTGAGGCTTCCGTCTGTGCCTATAACACGGTGACAGGGAATAATAATCCATATCGGATTTTTATTATTTGCCATCCCGACTGCGCGGCACGCCTTCGGATTTTTTATTGCTTCAGCGATTTGCTTATAGCTTCTTGTTTCTCCGAAGGGTATATCTTGCAGTGCTTTCCAAACAGTTTGCTGAAACATGGTTCCCGGAGGCTTCACAGGAAGCTCAAACTCCCGGCGTTTTCCTGCAAAATATTCCTCAAGCTGTTTTACTGCCATATCTGTCAGCTTGTCGGTTTTGCACACTCCGGTTGAAATGTGCTTTTTTAATGAACCATCTGCTCTTTCGGACTTAACATGTGTAATGTTACTACCATCGGATACAATTATTATCTTTCCGAATGATGTTTCATATGTGTAGTAGTAGATATCTGCCATATTACTCTCCAATTTGATACATATTTTATCATTTTTTTTAGTCCATAGCAACTTGCGTTTTTTGCTTTGTGGTGGTATCATAGCTAAACATTATAGAAAGAGTAGGCAACTTTTATGTCGATTACTAACTTTTCGGAAGGTTCGGTAATTTTTCGCGAAGGTGACTCAATTGAATATATATCACAAATAGCTGATGGCGAGGTAGAGTGCACAGCCTTCGGTCACACTATACTGCTCGGGAAAACAGACGTGTTGGGTTTTTGCGACTTAAATCTGGGCGTTTATACGCGCACCTGCACCGCAACTACTAATGTATCAATGTATCAATATTTTTGCAACGGCGCTAAAGGTTTAGATGCTTTATTACAAAAAAATGCAGATATTTCATATTTAATGGTCAGCTCTGTGGGGCGTCAAATCTCAGAAATGCTTTATTACAGAGCACGCTTAAAAAATGAAGTGGCTAATGCTTTTGAAGTTTTAACCGACCTTTATGCTGAATACAGCCGTTTATGTAAAACCTATGCATCAGCTCCCAAAAAGCTCCCGCGACTGGAAGAGATAACAGCTTTTTCCGGTAGTGCGTTAATTGAAGATTGGGTTCACAATTATTACACAGAAGTAAGCGAACTTGGCACTGCTGCACATAAAGCATTTTTCCATGGAAATACCGGAATTGTTTCAGGTTTTCTGCATGGATGCATAAGTGATATCTCCAATGTAAGCAAAGATTGCGCTGAGTATCAAAATTATCTTAAGAATGTTTCAGCACTGCTCCTTGACAGTGGCGGTTTTGATTTATTTGCTTTGGTTAGTCAGCTGCACATGGATTCGATGAGAATTGAAGGTGCCGACTTTGCAATTGAAGCATTGATGTCACCACTTACCGAAGCGCTGTCAAATTTAGCCGATTTATCGACTATCAATGCAACATATTACCAGGAGCGCCTCGAAACGTATTGGGATTCACTTGAAAATAAAAGAAATGCACAGGCAGACGAACCTGCAGTTGCCGCACCACAGCATAAGGATCAGGCTGTTAATCAAAACCTGTTAAACTCACTTGGAGATATTTTAAAATATGCCGAAGCGGACGACGAGCTTTCAAATGCGTTTACCAAGAACATTCACGATTACACTGAGCTTGAGGACAGAAACAGCAGTGACGATCCGGTTCCGGATCTGAGAAGAGATATTACTAAGCAGTATTATCAGGTACATAAATTGGTATTTCTCAAATATATCAAAGACAGTTCACCACCAACAGTTATAAAAATGTTCCTCAATTTTGGATATGTAGACCCGACTCTTGCAGGATATGATAATGCAAACTTCTTATATTCTATAGCTGATACATTTAAGGGTGATCCGGAAAACAATGTGTTTACAGT
>Ga0123356_10007126_pt1 | contig 11199 bp, 8 predicted proteins | sample TergutEmb28metaG_2_FD_92546 | JGI IMG/M metagenome (GOLD analysis project Ga0123356, IMG submission 92546) | Embiratermes neotenicus P3 segment gut microbial communities from Petit-Saut dam, French Guiana - Emb289 P3 | ecosystem: Host-associated > Arthropoda: Insects > Digestive system > Gut ... | reverse complement strand
TACGTCGACGACGAGCGGCGGCCGGCCGTGCCCGAGTTGCTGGAGCGGTATCCGAATCTGATCGTGCAGCGAACCTTCTCCAAGGACTATGCGCTCGCCGGCCTGCGCATCGGCTACGGCCTTGGGCACTCCACCGCGATCGATGCGATCGAGCGAATCAAGCCGCCGTTCAGCGTCAACGCGGCGGCGGTCGCCGCCGCCCAGGCGGCGCTGCGGCAAGCTGCGTGGCGCGACTACAGCGTCGAGCTCGCGGTCCGCGAGCGCAGTCGGCTCGAGGCGACCCTTGATGAGCTCGGCGTCACCCACTTTCCAAGCCAGGCAAATTTTGTGACGCTCACGAGCCCCCACCTCGAGCGACTCGGCGACGCGCTGCACGAGGCGGGCCTGGTGGTCCGGGACGGTTCGGACCTCGGACTTCCGGGATGGGTGCGTATCTCCGTGGGGCCACCTCCGGCGATGGCGCGACTGCGCGCCGTCCTCAGGGGGGTGCTGTGAACGCCGGAGTCCAGGAGCGGCGGGTGGTCGTCTCCGGCGGGACCAGCGGTATCGGTGCCGCCTGCGCCGGCCTGCTTGCCCAGCGCGGCGCGAAGGTATGGATCTTCGGCAGCCGCCAGCAGACCGTCGACGCCGCCCTGGCCGAGCTCCCGGACCTGGCGGGCGGGAGCGCTTGCGACGTGACCGATGCCGAGGCGGTGCACACGGCCGTGGCTGCAGCTGCAGACGCGTTGGGAGGCCTCGACGGTGCCTTCGTCAACGCCGGCATCGACGGTGTCGGAAGGGGTGTGCTCGAGCTGACGGCTGACGACCTCCGACGGGTGCTCGACGTCAACGCGGTCGGTGCGTTCACGGTCGCCCGCGAGGCGGCGATCGCGATGTCCTCGGGCGGCGCGATCGTGTTCAACGCCTCGGTCAACGCGCTGCGCGCCGAGCGGCTGTTCGCCGACTACAACGCATCGAAGGCGGCCGTCCTGTCGCTTTCACAGACGATGGCGATCGAGCTCGCAGCCCGCGGGATCGTCGTCACCGCGATCTGCCCCGGATACATCCCAACGGCGATGACGAGGCCCTACCTGGAGGATCCGGCAACCGCCGCCGAGCTGCTGACACAGATCCCGGCCGGGCGGTTTGGAACCGCCGAGGAGGTGGCCGAGCTTGTCTGCTTCCTGCTGTCTTCGAACGCCGGCTACATGGCCGGAGCCGTAGTTTCAATCGATGGAGGACGCGTTGTCTGAGACACAGCTTGGGCCGCTCGCGGTGATCCGCTGGGACGAGGCCGACGATGAACGTCGGAGCAGACTTCTCCGGCGCGGGCTCGACAAGATCTTCGACCCGGCGCTACAAGAGAGCATTCGCGCGATCGTCGAGGATGTGCGCGCAAACGGCGACGCCGCAGTCTGCCGGGCGCTGAAGCAGTTCGACGGCTGCGACATCGCTCCCGACCGACTGCTCGTCTCCGACGCGGAGCTCGACCGAGCCGAGCGCGGATTGTCCGCGGACCTTGTCGCCGCCATGCGCGTGGCGATCGCCAACATCCGTGCGTTCAACGAGCACGCGACCCGGGAGCGCGAGTGGCGCACCGAGATCCGGCCCGGCCTGATCGTCGGCGAGAAGCTCACCCCGATCGTGAGCGCCGGGCTGTTCGTGCCGAGCGGCAAGGGCTCCTTCCCGTCGGTGCTCACTCAGCTCGGCGTGCCTGCCGTGGTCGCGGGTGTACCCGAGATCGCGGTGGTGGTCCCGCCGGTCCCCGGTAGCAACGGCGAGGTCGACCGGGCGGTTCTGTGGATCGCCCGAGAGCTCGGAATAACGCGCGTGTTTCGGGCCAACGGCCCGGCTGGAATCGCGGCGCTGGCGTTCGGCACCGAGAGCGTTCCGCGCGTGCGCAAGGTCGTCGGACCCGGCAGCCCGCCGGTCCAAGCCGCCCAGATCTGCTGCCAGCAGTTCGGCTGCCACACCCAGATGCTGTGCGGACCGTCGGAGAGCCTGATCATCGCCGACGACAGCGCCGACGTCCGATTGCTCGCCGCCGACCTCCTCAACGAGGCCGAGCACGGCCCGGATTCATCATCGGTGCTCGTGACGGACTCCGAGCGTCTGCTGGAATCGGTCCAGGCGGAAATTTCGGAGCAGCTAGCCGAACTCCCGCAGCCGCGCCGGTCGTACGCGGAGCTCGCGCTCGGCCAGAACGGCGGCTGCGTGCTAACCGCCGAACTCGACGAGGCGCTCCAGATAGCAAACGATTACGCGCCCGAACACATGCAACTCGTGGTCGATCCAGCGATCGAGGAGTCGGCCGTCGCGCGCCTGCAGCACGCCGGCGAGCTTCTGATCGGCCAGAACACCCCGATCTCCCTCGGCAACTACGTGATCGGCGTTCCGGCCGCGCTCCCGACGGGTGGGTTCGCCCGGGTCACGTCCGGGATCACGGCGGAGACGTTCCTGAAGCGCACATCGATCGCGAAGGCCGACCGCCAGGCGCTCGAGGAGCTCGCGCCCGCCGTCGTCTCGTTCGCGGCACACGAAGGGTTCCCGGCGCACGCGGCAGCGATCCTCGCCCGCACCCGGCGGGATCGGCTAGCGAGATAGCGATGCAGCTGAATACGAGCTGTCGCTGCAAGGGCTGGCAGCAGGAGGCGGCGCTGCGCATGCTCGAGAACAACCTCCACCCCGACGTCGCCGAAAAGCCCGACGAGCTCGTCGTCTACGGCGGGACCGGCAAGGCGGCGCGCAACCAGGCAAGTTACGAGGCAATCCGGCGGGAGCTGATGCGGTTGGGGAACGAGGAGAGCCTGCTGGTTCAGTCAGGAAAGCCGGTGGCCGTGTTCGAGACCCACGAGCGTGCTCCGCGGGTGCTGATCGCGAATTCGAACCTGGTTCCGCAATGGGCGACCTGGAAGCACTTCAACGAGCTCGATGCCGCCGGCTTGATGATGTACGGCCAGATGACCGCAGGCTCCTGGATCTACATCGGGAGTCAGGGCATCCTGCAGGGCACCTACGAGACATTTGCCGCGATCGCAAAAAAGCGGTTCGGAGGATCGCTGCGCGGGCGTCTGGTCGTCACCGCCGGGCTCGGCGGGATGGGCGGCGCCCAACCGCTGGCCGTGACGATGTGCGAGGGCACCGCGCTGTGTGTTGAGCTCGAGGTCGGCCGCATCGAACGTCGGATCCGGACCGGCTACCTCGACGAGCGCGCCGTCGATCTCGACGACGCGCTCGAGCGGCTGCGCAGCGCGGCATCTGAGGGACGACCGCTGTCGGTCGGCCTGCTGGCCAACGCCAGCGAGGTGCTGCCCGAGCTCGCTCGGCGACGCGCCGAAATCGACGTCGTCACCGACCAGACCTCAGCACACGATCCGCTGAACGGGTACATCCCCAGCGGGCTCACGGTCGAGCAGGCACAGAGCCTGCGCGCCTCCGATCCCGACGAGTATCTGAAGCGTGCTGGCGACAGCGCGCTCGCACACGTCGCGGCGATCCGGGAGCTCGCTCGGCAGGGTGCGGAGGCATTCGACTACGGAAACGCGCTGCGCGGGCTCGCCCGCGAGTACGGTGACGGCGACGCGTTCTCATACCCGGGCTTCGTGCCCGCGTACATCCGGCCACTCTTCTGCGAGGGCAAAGGCCCGTTCCGTTGGGTAGCGCTGTCAGGAGATCCCGAGGACATCCGCAGGACGGACGCGGCGATCCTCGATTTGTTCGGCGAGCAGGAGAGCGTCGCCCGCTGGATCCGGCTGGCGGGCGAGCGCGTCCACTTCCAGGGTCTGCCGGCGCGAATCTGCTGGCTTGGATACGGCGAGCGTCATCTCGCCGGCCAGCGCTTCAACGAGATGGTTGGCTCCGGCGAGCTCAGCGGGCCGATCGTGATCGGTCGCGATCACCTCGACGCCGGCTCGGTCGCCTCGCCGGAGCGCGAGACCGAGAGCATGCGAGACGGCTCCGACGCGGTCGCCGACTGGCCGATCCTCAACGCCCTGACCAACACCGCCTGCGGCGCCAGCTGGGTGTCGGTGCACCACGGAGGAGGCGTCGGCATGGGCAAATCGATTCACGCCGGCCAGGTGGTTGTCGCGGACGGCTCGGAGCTTGCGGCAGAGCGGGTCTACCGTGTGCTCAGGGCAGATCCGGGGATGGGCGTGGTTCGGCATGTCGACGCCGGCTACGAGCAGGCGATCGAGTTCGCCCGCACCACCGGAGTGCGGATCCCGATGCTCGAGGGCTGAACGTGGGGGGCATCTCGATCGCCAGGGCGGCGCAGATGCTCCGCCCGCCGGCAGATGGCCTCAGATACCTGCGCCACGACCGCGCAGGCGAGCTCAGTACCACACCCGGAGAGCTCACGGTCGACGGCACGCTGATCGCCGCCTTCGAATTCTCGCCCGACGTTCCGGTCCAGATCGATGCTTCCGGGTGCGCCGTCATCCCCGGCCTCATCGACTGCCACACCCATCTTCCGTTCGTCGGTTGGCGAGCGCAGGAGTACGCGCAGAAGGTCGCCGGCGTCGCGTACGAACAGATCGCCCGAGACGGAGGCGGGATCAAGTCCTCGGCGAGATCGCTGGCAGCCGCATCTGACGACGAGGTTCTCGCCCAAGCCGGTGCCGCCGCCGCGGAGATGCTCGCCCACGGCACCACCAGCTTCGAGTGCAAAAGCGGCTATGGGCTGTCGGTCGACGCGGAGGCCCGCTCGCTTCGACTCGCGGCCCAGCTCGCTGAACGAGTCGTGCAGACCACCACGTCGACCGCGCTGCTCGCGCACGCGGTGCCCGACGGATATGACCCCGACAGTTGGATGGCGACGATCGCGGCGGCGATGCCGGATCTGCTTGCAGCAGGACGACCAACGGCACTCGACATCTACGTCGAGAGCGTCGCCTTCAGCAACGACCACCTGCGCCAGATGGGCGCGTTGGCCCGGCGCCACGGCCTCGACCTCCGTGCTCACGTCGAGCAGTTCAACTCCCAAGGTTCCGTTCCGGTCGCGTTGGAGACCGGCGCCCGGTCCGTCGATCACCTCGCCTGCCTGCCACCCGACCACGTCGCGCCGCTCGCGGCATCGGAGACAGCGGCGGTGCTCTTGCCCGGCGCCGCGTTCCTTAGCGATGAACACCTGGAGCCGGGGCGCCAGCTCGCCGACGCAGGCGCGATCTGCGCACTTGCCACTGACTTCAACCCGGGGACCTCACCTGTCAACTCGCTGCCGCTGACGATCGGGCTCGCCGTCCGGCGGTACCGCTGGTCAGTGCTCGAGGCGCTGCTGGCGTGCACGCTCAACGCGGCCTGGGTGCTCGACCAGCCACAGGTGGGTTCGCTGGAGGTCGGCCTGCGGGCCGACCTGCTGCTCCTTGACGGTCCGGTCGAGCAGATTCCTTATCGCCTCGGACATAACCCGGTGGCGCTGGTGATCGTCGGCGGGGAAGTCGTCCACGTCCACCCGGATCACGCCTGGAGGGTTGCCGCGTGAGCCTCGCCGAGCGACTCGCGGGGCTCGACCCGATCGGGACTGGTGCCGGCGGCGTGCGCCGTCTCGCCTGGACCGACCAGGACCGCGCGACTCGCGCCTGGTTCGAGGAACAGGCAAAAACGACCGGTCTCACCGTCTCCCGAGACCCGGCCGGGAACCTGTGGGCGTGCCCGAACACAGCGCCTCCGTGGTGGGGCGTCGGTTCGCATCTCGACAGCGTCCGCGAGGGTGGACGGTTCGACGGTCCACTTGGAGTCGCGGCCGGCTTCGAGCTCGCCGACCGCGCCGGATTGCCCCTGGCGGTGATCTCCTTCGCCGATGAGGAGGGCGCTCGCTTCAACACCCCGACCTTCGGGAGCAAGGCGCTCACCGGCGTGCTCGACAGCGAGGTGTTGGCGCGTACCGACGACGACGGCGTCATGCTCGCCGATGCGATCAGCGCGGACGGACTGAAGCCGGACACGCTGCGGGACGCTCGCGAGTGGCTCGACAGGCTCCGCGGCTTCATTGAACTGCACATCGACCAGGACACGCGGCTCGCCGAGGCGGGCGCACCGGTCGGCATCGTCACCTCGCTGGCGAGCCGGATGCGGCTCGAGGTCAAGTTCACCGGGCGGGCCGACCACGCAGGCACGACGCCGCCGGCCCACCGCCGCGACGCGCTCGGCACGGCGGCGCGGCTGATGATCGCCGCTGAGGAGATCGGCGCCGAACTTGGTGAACTCACGGTCACCAGCTCACGGATCCTGGTCAAACCCAACGCGACGACCACTGTCGCCGCTGGCGTCCGCCTGTGGATCGACGCACGTTCCGTCGATCCAGAGAGACCGCCCCGCTGGCTGGCAAGGCTGCGGGAACATGCGGAACGGCTGGCGGCGTCCACACGTGTCGAGATCGCGATCACGATCGCCTCGCAATCTGCGGGCCAGGAGTTCTCGCCCAGGATCCGCGCGCACCTGCATGCCGCAGGTGAGGCTCTGCTGGGCAGACCGGTGCCAGAGTCGGTGTGCTTCGCCGGGCATGACGCCGGGGTGCTGGCTGCGAGGATCCCGGCGGCGATGGTGCTCGTGCGCAACGCGACCGGCATCAGCCATGCTCCTGAGGAGCACGTCGAACTCGCCGACGCCGAAACCGGGATCAGAGTGATCGCGCGGGCGCTCGGTGCTTTGATCGAGCAGGACAGATGAGCCATCGGTTCATCGAGATAGAGGCGATGCCGAACGTCCACTCGCATGTCTTCCAGCGCGGCATGCGGGGGCGTGCCGAGCGCGTGTCACCGGCTGCCGGCGACGACTTCTGGACCTGGCGCAGAGAGATGTTCGCAGCCGCCGACGCACTAACCCCCGAGTCGCTGATGACGATCGCGCAGGCGGGATTCGCCGAAATGCACGCGGCCGGCTATGGCGTCGTCGGCGAGTTTCACTACGTGCATCACCAGCGCGGCGGCATCCCGTACGAAGAGCCAAACGCCCTCGCCCAGGCGGTTGTGCACGGCGCACGAGCGGCGGGACTGCCGTTGGTGATCCTCCCGGCCGCCTACCACCGCAACGGCTGGGACGGTGGCGATCGCCCGCCGGTGGGTGGTCAGCAGCGGTTCTGCGATCCGGATGTGGAGACCTTCCTCGCCCGGGTCGACGCGTTGCGGACGTGGGCCAGCGACCGACCCGGGGTCGACGTCGGGATCGCCGCGCACAGCGTGCGGGCGGTGCCCGCCAGCTGGCTGGAGGCGATCGCCCGCTACTCGGACGAACAGGCGATCGTTCGCCACGTACATGCCCACGAACAGCGCCGCGAGCTAGCCGAGTGCGCAGCCGAGCACAGCTGCTCCCCGATCGAGCTGCTGGACGGTACCGGATTCCTGGGCGCTCGCGCCAGCGTGATCCACGGAGTGCACGTGACCGATGACGACATCTCGCGGCTGGCTCGGACCGGCACCACCGTCGTCTCCTGCCCCACCACCGAGGGAAATCTCGGCGATGGATACCTCCCGGCGATGCGCTACGCCGATGCGGGGGTGCCACTGGCGATCGGCAGCGACTCGCAGGTCCGGATCGACCCGTTCGAGGAGGCCCGCGAGCTCGAAAGCGGTTCGCGCCGGGAACGGGAGCTGCGCGCGGGACTGCTGGCCCACACCGGCGATCTGTGGGCCGAGCTCTGCCGCAACGGCCGCAACAGCCTGGGTGTTGGGTCGGTGCCGGTCGTGCGGATCGACCGCGAGCACTCGGACCTGAACGGCGTCGAGACAGTCGACCTGCAGCGAGCGATCGTGACCAGCGCCTCGGCCGCCGTGGTGGCCCGATGAAGCTGCGCGAGCTGGTCGAACTGAGCGGGTTCCAGCAGCCGCGGCCACGCGCCGCCGAGCGGCGGCTGGCGAGACTGCACAATCTCGATGACCTACGGCGGGCGGCTGCACGGCGAACGCCGCGGCCCGTGTTCGACTACGTCGAGGGCGGAGCCGACGGCGAACTCAGCCTCCACCGGAACATCGCCGCGTTCCGCCAGTGGGAGCTGATCCCGCGCGCTCCCCGTGACGTTTCGACGGTCAGCATCACGACCACGTTGTTCGGCGAACGACTCTCGCTGCCGCTCGTCTGCGGGCCAACCGGCTACACCCGGATGATCCACCAGGATGGGGAGCTCGCGGTCGCGCGCGCGGCCGCCCGGGCCGGGGTCCCCTACTGTCTTTCAACCGTCGCTTCGACTTCAATCGAAGACGTCGCCACCACCGGGAACCCGAACCTGTGGTTCCAGCTGTACATCTGGCGTGACCGCGACCTCACTCGGTCGTTGGTCGACCGCGCATGGCGGTCCGGTTACCGCGTGCTCGAGGTGAGCGTGGACGTGCCAGTCGCCGGGATGCGCACCCGCGATGTCCGAAACGGCTTGACGATTCCGCCGAAGCTGACCGCCAGCTCGCTCTGGAACATCGCGGTCAAGCCGGTGTATTGGCTCGGGCTTCTACGCAATCCGGTGATCACGTTCGCCAATTCGCCACCCGGTGTCGGACACGGCGGCGTCATCACGATCGAGAACATGACCTCGCAATTCGATCCATCGGTCGACCTCGACGACATCGTCGAGCTGCGCTCGCTGTGGCCCGGAACGCTGCTCGTCAAGGGGCCGCTCAGCCCGGAGGCGGCGGTGGCCGCAATCGCCGCGGGCGCGGACGGCGTCCATCTCTCCAACCATGGCGGCCGCCAGCTCGACCGGATCGCGCCACCGCTGGTGCTGCTCCCAGCGGTGCGTGCGGCGGTCGGCGAGGAGCCGGTGGTGATCGTCGACTCCGGTATCCGCGACGGGACCGACCTGGCAATCGCGATCGCCCTCGGCGCCGACGCGGGCGCGATCGGACGCGCATACCTGTACGGCCTGATGGCGGCGGGAGAACCCGGAGTCGACCTCGTACTCCGGCTACTCGACGAGCAATTCCGCCGAGCGCTGGCTCTCCTCTGCGTTACCTCGGTCGAGGAACTCCGCGAACGCGGCCCGTCCCTATTGCAACGGTCCCGTGACTGACTCGGCGGCGCTCAGCAGCGCGGAGCCGCGGACCAGCCCCACAGCCGACTCAATCTCCGGTGATAGATAGCGGTCGGACCCGGGGCCACCGACGGCCGTGCGAAGCTCGGCGAGGACCGCCGCGGTCGCCGGTCCCGGCTCAAGCGGCTGACGCAGATCGAGTCCGCGCCCGGCGGTGAGAATCTCGATCGCGAGAACCCGCGTGAGGCCGTCGATCGCCCGGCGCAGCTTGTGCCCGGCGGCCCACCCCATCGACACGTGGTCTTCCTGCATTGCCGAGCTCGGGATCGAGTCGATCGAGGCCGGGACCGCCAGGCGCTTCATCTCCGAGACGATCCCCGCTTGCGTGTACTGGGCGATCATCAGACCCGAATCCACGCCCGGATCTGCGGCCAGGAACGGCGGCAACCCTTGGCTACGGGCGGGATCGAGAAAGCGGTCTGTCCGACGCTCCGACATGCTCGCAACATCAGCAGCGGCGACCGCCAGGAAGTCCAAGACGAAGCCGAGCGGCGCACCGTGGAAGTTGCCGTTCGACTCGACGTTCCCGTCGAGCTTGACGACGGGGTTATCGATCGCCGCGCCGAGTTCCCGTTCGGCGATCAGCCGCGCGTGGGCCGCCGTGTCTCGGGCAGCACCGGACACTGCCGGCGCGCACCGCAACGAATACGCGTCCTGCACGCGGGTGTCCTCGGGTCCGCGGTGGCTCGCGACGATTGGACTCCCGGCCAGCAGCGCGCGGACGTTGGCTGCGGAGGCCAGCTGGCCGTGCTGGCCGCGCAACTCCTGCAGGTCGGCGGCGAACACCGCGTCGGTGCCGAGCAGCGCCTCGACGCTCATCGCCGTCGCAACGTCAGCAACCTTCAGCAGCGCATCCAGGTCGTGGAGTGCGAGCACCAGCATCCCCAGCATCCCGTCCGTCCCGTTGATCAGCGCCAGCCCCTCCTTCTCGGCCAGCATCACCGGCTTGAGCCCAGCGTCAACAAGAGCCTGCGCCGCCGACACCAGACGTCCCTGCGAATCGCGAACCTCGCCCTCGCCCATCAACGCCAGCGCGCAGTGCGCAAGCGGTGCGAGGTCCCCCGAGCACCCGAGCGATCCGTACTCCCGCACCACCGGCGCGATCCCGGCGCTGAGCATTTCACCGTAGGCGACGGCGGTCTCCTCGCGCACGCCGGTGCGACCAGTGGCGAGTGTTGACAGCCTCAAGCACAGCATCGCTCGCACGACCTCGCGGTCGACCTCATTGCCGCTTGATGCCGCGTGACTGCGAATCATGGAGCGCTGTAATTCGGCGCGCCGCGAGTGCGGGATGTGCCGTGTCGCAAGTGCTCCAAACCCGGTCGAGATGCCGTAGCGGGGGCGAGGATCGTGCGCAAGCGCCTCGACCGTGCGACGGGACGCGCGAATCTCCGTCAGCGCCTCGGGCGAAAGCGCCACGCGCCGTTCTCCGCGTGCCACGGCCACCAGCTCGTCGAACGTCAAAGCGCCTGTGCCGATTTGGACCGCCGGTTGAGCCATCGCGTCCATTCAACCCGACAGGCGTGCGCGTGTCAGCGTGGGCGCTCCGATTCATGTCTGGTATCTGAGACGTCGCGGTAGGTCGGATTGTTCGCGTACCCGTGCGTCGGCGCAGTCGCCGCTGCGACATCCGCAGTAGCCTGGGCATCCGTCATGTCCGCTGGGCACGTGCGATTCGCGATCTCGATCCCGCAGCAGGCTCGTGACAGCCACTTCGACGCTGACGCCTTCCGCGCGCAGCTGCGCCGGGTCGAGGAGCTCGGGCTGTTCGAGAGTGCCTGGGTGCTCGAGCAGGTACTCGGCGCGGCCGGTAGCCTCGCGCCGCTGCAGACGCTGGCCTACGCCTCCGCGTGCACGGAGCGGGTGCGGCTCGGTTGCGCGGTGTTCGTGCTCCCGCTGCATAACCCCGTGCACCTGGCGAAGGCGATCAGCTCGCTCGACTGCCTCAGCCATGGCCGCGTTGAGGTGGGCGTCGCGACCGGCGGCCGTCGGCGCCCGTTCGGCGCCTTTGGCGTCAACCCGGACCGGCCCGTCGCGCGCTTCAACGAAGCCCTGGCGCTGATGAAGGCGTGCTGGACCGAGCCTGAGATCGACTTTGACGGGGAGTGGTGGAAGCTGCAGGGTGCCTCGATGGAGCCCAAGCCGGTGCAGACGCCGTACCCACCGGTGTGGTTCGGCGGCAGCGCGCCGGCGGCGCTGCG
>Ga0123356_10007125_pt1 | contig 11200 bp, 5 predicted proteins | sample TergutEmb28metaG_2_FD_92546 | JGI IMG/M metagenome (GOLD analysis project Ga0123356, IMG submission 92546) | Embiratermes neotenicus P3 segment gut microbial communities from Petit-Saut dam, French Guiana - Emb289 P3 | ecosystem: Host-associated > Arthropoda: Insects > Digestive system > Gut ... | reverse complement strand
CGGGTAGCCTGTCCGCTCTATTCTGCGTATAATAAGCTGCATATCCATTACCAACAGCTTGGCATAAATGTCGGTAACCAGCGGCAGTGCAGTCTCCAGAACCTCTGCAAGGGCTTTATATTCCATCAGCCTGATGTTTTCCGAAAGGGTCTCGGCAAGAATCGGCAATGCATCAATAAACCTGTTTATAGCTTCATGAACCTCATCAAAGGGTGCATCCTGAGGTATAACAAGCTCTGTTATACTCATATAATAATATTGCTTATCCATTTAACTTTTCCTCCATGGCTTCAATGCTTGTAAGTGTGCTTTCATAATTAGATATTTCCAGTGAAAATAAAATCTTCTTTAACAATTCATCCGTTTCCGGGTCATATGAAAAATCAATGTATGCGGATAATAATTCCAAAGCCAGTAAACCGTCGTAGTTTTCAACGGCGGTTTTTAAATCGGCTATTATTTCATTAAGCAGTGATTTATCTGCGGTTTCTTTTACATCGGCGGACTCAGGCTGCAAGACTTTATCTAAATTATAAGATAGCTCAACGAGTCCGCTATGGAATGCCGTGAAATTATCGTTCAGATATGCTGTGTCATTTTCCAAAGCGGCACGCTCAAGCTGTGAGCAGGCGATACTCAGCGCATTTGCTCCAATGTTTCTCAAAACACTTTTAAAGCCATGTACTTCGACGGCAAAAGCTTCAATATCATTGTCCATTAACGTACAAATTCTATCTATTCTATCGGGCATTATCCGCGCTGTGATTTTAACGGTATCGATGTAAAAATCCTCCATGCCGCCAAACGCTTCAACCGCTGAGCCGGTATCAAGATTGCAAATGTCTTTTAGTTCAGAGATAAGAGTTGCAGCCGGTGATTTTTTGCCGGCTATGAATTTTCCTATAATATTTTCCAGTTCAGTTAAATCAAACGGTTTTGGTATGAAATCATCAAAACCGTTTTCGAGGCATAATTCTTTCATGCCTGTAACGGCATTTGCCGTCAACGCTACGACAGGATGTTTATAGCCTCCCTCGCGAATTATTTTTACTGCCTCTATACCGTCCATTTCCGGCATCATGTAGTCCATAAAAATAATGTCATAAATATTGCCTGCGCGAACCTTTTCGATGGCCTCATGCCCGCTTTCCGCCGTATCCGTCTTTAATCCGTACAGTTTTATTAACCCTTCGGCAACAAACAGATTTTCCGCAACATCATCAACAATCAGAACTTTGCCAGATGATAATAACATTCCCGGCTTTATTTGACTGCTACGGCTTGAATATTCAAAGCTGTTTAAACTATCTGCAAGCTCTTTACCGATTGGAGTCAGGTCTGCCGGTATCTGTGGAATGTAAATGGTGAAGGTCGAGCCGACACCCGGTTCGCTCTCAGCTTCGATTCTGCCACCCAGCATTTCAACGAATTTTTTTGTGATATTCATACCAAGACCGGTTCCTGCCGTCTTGCGGTTGGCTTTCTGATTAAACATTGAATATTCATCGTAAAGTGTTAAGAGCTGTTCTTTCGTTAATCCTTGCCCGGTGTCTTTTACTGTAAATATAATTGTTACACAGTTTTCGCCGACATCTGAATCGACAGCTAATGTAACATTGCCTTCATTAGTGTATTTTATTGCGTTGGAAAGTACATTATTCAATATCTGCTTGATACGCCGGTCATCGCCGTTTAGCACTGATGGTAAGGTCTCGGCGGCTTTTACGGCAAATTCTACGGGCTTATCGCCAATTAGCATCATATTCAATCGTGCGGTATCGTAAATGAGACCCGGCACATCGTAGTCAACAGGTATAAGCTCAAGCTTACCAGTTTCAACCTTGGACATATCAAGCAAATCGTTGATTATCCCCAAGAGCATCCTGCTTGAACAATTTATTTTATCGAATGCATCACGTACGTCCGGCCTGTGAGCAGCATTTCCAAGCTCGATCTCCGATATACCGATAATTACATTCATTGGTGTACGTATTTCATGACTAACAAGAGCAAGAAGCTTGCTCTTAGCCTGTGTTGCTTCGTTGAATCTGGATGCACGCTGTACTGCTGTGTACCGGGCTTGCATAACAAAAGCGACAAAAAGGCTTATGGACAATGCACCCAAAACAAGAAGCCATGTTTCAAGGTATTCATACCATACGGGAATCGGGAAAATACGGAAGTTCCATTCTGCATGGTGGATATTTATTTGTCTTTCTATGTACTCTTTGTCTGCATCCGGGTTTGCATTGTTGGTTGCAATAACCTGTCTTTCGTTTGTATCGGGATTTATCCGCCAAAGCTCATATGAGAGTCCCTGATATTCGAGCATGTTAAGACCTACATCCTCCAATGCCTCCGGGAACTTCAGCGAAACAGATACCAAACCCCAAAAAACCCTTTCCTCCGTTCCGGAATCAATATATACAGGATACCTGCCGGTCAGTCCTGTGATACCCTGCCGCAGCGTAAAAGGTCCCGCCATTACAAGTTCACCGGTGTCCCTTGCCAGTATTGCCTCTTTGTTGCCGGCGTGTCCGGCTTCATTAAAGAAGTCCAGGCCTATGACAGATTCGTTACCTTCCAGAGGGTAGACATCTGTAACGACCCCATCGGGAGCCAACAGAAAATTCGCGAGCATCGGTATATCTGTTGCGAGAACACTCGCTATTTTCTGGAAGTCCTCAACTGTCCCGTCACCTTTGATAACAAAAGCGGCAAGCGCTTGTGTTTTATACAACTGTTGAGACAGGACTTCATTAATTCTGTAACTGTGTTCAACAATAAGCCGCTCTATCTGCTCCTTATAAGCGGCAATTCTGTTTTGCACAGTAATAAAACCAATAAGGCTGCACAGTAAAAAAGTGATAAAAAAAGCAATTATTGTTCTTATTTTCAACATAAACTTACCCTGATTAAGCACATAAAAGTTACTCATAATTAATCTTGTAAATTGCACTCAGCTCACTGTAACACACCTATTTCGCCGAACATACAGCAAAATAACAGCAAAATAACAGCAAATAAAAATATTTTCTAAAAAAGGGCTTGCGGATGATTTTATATACTTTTTTACACCTTTCCGGGGAAAATATGTGAGAGCTTATAAAAGGGAACAGCAATAATTCACAGCAATGCACCATAATAATGAGCGGCGCAATGGACATGCGGTGATACTTGTGGTATTTTGAGTAATGCGAGTAGTTTGAAAGGATAATCATACAGGTGAAGCAATTAAAATTTGCCTTGTTATTTTTAACAGCGGCTTTGGCAGTGTTTTTTGCTGTTTCCGACACATCGGAAATATCGGAGACGGCTCACGCGGTGTTTGACGGCGGGGTTGTGTCTGACGACGAGGTTGCGTCTGACAGCGAGGTTTTGTCTGATGCCGGGCCAAATCCTGAGCTTACGCTGCCCGATGCCGGGCCAAATCCTGAGCTTACGCTGCCCGATGCCGGGCCAAATCCTGAGCTTACGCTGCCCGACGCCGGGTCAATCGTTGACTGGGTCGGTAAGGTCAACGGCTTTGATATTAATTTCAACTTACTGATAAGGCGTGATGCGGGCAACAACAGGCTGGTCGCGCTCCATGAATACTTCAATTCACTTGAACCCAGCGGGTTGAATGAGAAAACCGGAATTTTTCAAGGGTACAACCTAATCACTATCAGTGCCGAAGCCTTCACCCCTTATGTAATTTGCCCGGAACTGACGCCGACTTTATATAAAATGCAGCATGACGGGTTCTATTTTGAAAACTTCTATGGTATTTACGGGGGAGGTACCATTGGCGGTGAACTGAGTCTAATCACCGGTTTGGCTCCGGGAGGCGGTCACGGGTGGTGCAACAATGCGGCGAGAAAGAGTCTGCCTTTTTCTTTCGCCTCGCAGTTTAACACTCTGGGTATACAGCCTTACGCATATCACAACGGCACATATACATTCTATGACCGCAATATACTTTTCCCCAATCTGGGTTACTTTTTCAGAACCCGGAAGAACGGGCTGGATTTTCAGGGACCCGGATGGCATATGTCCGACAGGATGATGATAGAACATTCAATCGACCATTATATAGACAATGACCGGTTCTACGTCCACTATATGACACTTAGCGGGCATTCGCCCTACAGCTTCGAGGAAAACGGGGTTGCACGCCGTAATCGCGAGGCTGTGGCACATCTTCGATATTCCCCGCAGGTAAGAGCTTATCTCGCGACTCAAATGGAACTGGAATATGCAATGGAATATCTGCTTGAACGGCTTGAGGAAAAGGGTATTGCCGAGCGGACGTTGATTGTAATGACTACCGACCACTATCCTTACGGTTTGACCACCCGCGATGTTGAAGAGCTTGCGGGGCATCGTTTCGATTCTGCATTCGGGCTTCACAGGAATGCCTGTATAATTTATGTGAAGGGTATGGAGCCGGAGGTTGTTGAAGAACCTGCCTTTGTGCCTGACATTGTTCCAACGGTATCGAATTTAATGGGTCTGCGCTTTGATTCGCGCTTCTTACCGGGTCGGGATGTCTTTTCTGATGCTATGCCTCTGGTTTTCCTCGGCTGCGGTTTTATGACCGATGCCGGATATTATGAAAGGGGTCGCGGCAGATTCACTCCTTTTGAAGGAGCGGATATCCCGGAAGGTTATGTTTCGGAGATATTGGCTGTCGTTGATATGAAGAGGTTTGCCGTGGAGCGAACCATAGAGCTTGATTATTTTAAAAGAATAGCCGATTTCCTTAAGCCGCCGTCAGAACCCCCCAAAAGCGGTATATTCGAACCGGAGTAAAACAACAGGATACAGGCAAAATAACTATATGTTGTATAAAGAGCTAAAGTTAACAGGCAAATGTACCGATATTTCGAATAAGGAAAGAAATATGTCAAGGATGTCGAAAAAAGGAGCTCCCAAGGGTCCTTGTCTCCGTGCGTAAAACGCCGACAACCATTGACAAAACATAGTATGTGTAGTATAATATACCCTAGAGAAGTGTTCTCTTACGCAGGTATTATACGTTAAGAGATGGCGGGGAAATGCTATGAAAATATTAAAAGCAGTTTTGCTAACATTATTAATTTCACTCTGCGGTATAGCGGCAGTGGTTACTTTTATACATATACGCAGCGTCAACGACTCTGACGATGCGCAGATCAGCGACCATAATGCGAGCAGCGATATTTCGGAGCCGGGTACAGCCATTGCAGGTAATGCAGACAGTAGCATGTTCCAAAGCGCTTTGGTAAAGCCGGAAGACTCGGATTTTTGGCACTTTTACCCGACAATTCCCGATGATGCGGTTCCGGGGGATACGGTCGTATTGAGTGCGTTTGCTCAAGGTTTTCTGGGTTGGGAGGTTAACGGGGATTTTGCCGATGTTGACCTGTTCGGTCAATCGTCCGACGGGGGTCTGGAATATATCTCGTTTATAATGCCTGACGATAAAGTTGCTGTTCGAGCCTTGTATGAGAACATTCTCTTCTCGGATGACACGATATACGTTCAAAGCGAACCCCTGGAGTACGGCGATGCTTCCGGTATGCAGCCGTTTAATATTTCGTGGCCCTCGATACCGACGATGCGTATCGGTATGGTCGGGGTTCAGTACAATCAGACCATTACCTTGCCGTCCACGCCGGCGCCAGGTTTCTCATGGGTAGATGATCCGCCGGCCGTCAGAGACGGTTGGATTTTCAACTTCAACACCGGGCAAATTCAATCCGCTGACAATGAGGTTCCCCCCGATCCCGCCCCGCCTGCGGTACCGACACCGCCGACAGGTATAACTTTCGATTTCAGAATATGGACCACGACACCGGGTGAAGCTCCCGAAGATCCTCCGGTGTATTCGGAATTACCATATCCTATCACAATTATAATATTACCGCGTATGACATTCCCGCAGCCGGTTTTATACGACGGCGTAGTCGGGGTACAGTATAGTGCTCAGATCGAATCGGATAACACTCTGCCCGGCAGTCTATGGTGGGGTCTTGCAGCAGGTTCTCTGCCGCCGGGTCTGAATCTTAACAATAACACAGGCGCTATAACCGGCAATCCTACTGCGGATGGGGAATACAATTTCACCCTTGAGATAACTGCTTTGGATCCGGATATTTCAGCTTCCTTGCAGCAGGAGTTCACAATCACGATTTGGAAGCGTCCCGTGATTACACCGCGCTCCGATATACCTGATGGTATGGTCGGGCAACCGTATATCTACGGCAATATTATTGAAGTTACAGACGCACCGGTCAACCCGGCTGTCTCGCCATGGAACGTAAGTGTTCCCGGTTTGCCGAGCGGTATGAGCTTTGATTATTCATCCGCCGATGAACTAAAATTGATTAATACTCCTACCGAAGCCGGAGAACGCAGTTTTTACGTCAACTTTACCCGCAAGGATGATTCGAATCCAAACATACCGAATATGTCGGAAAGCTTTGATATAAAAATATGGCCGCGTCCCATTATCGATACACCGGCACGGCTTGGTGACGGCATGGTCGGGAAGGGCAGCTATAAATCCGGCGAGCCGCTGGACGATGATTATAAGGAAGTGATTGCAGCGCACCACCCGGATGGAACACCTACGGGTACTACATGGGCGTGGAGCGAAGAAACTCCCGGAGATTTGCCGGACGAGCTGATTTTCACTCCTTCCAACAGTACCATAAGTGGTCCGCTTACAACAGCCGGTGATTACTCTACTACCATCAGATGGACTGCATCCTCTTCGAACTTGAATATCCACGGGGCGTATGAGGAGGAGACATTCCTCATCAGGGTATGGAATCGTACCTACCTGTCTATTGATATGTTCCCTACAGCTCCTCCGACGGCTCCGGGCACGGTTTTGAGGCTTGAGCCGACACCCGAACTGAACGGGCAGTTTTTCGAACGTGCTGTTATGCCGGATACATGGGGTGAAATATATGCATTTCTCGGATGGGATGGATTTGTACGCTGGGAAACCACCTGCGATAAAGTAACCGTCGGTAATAATCACAGCTATCGCGACATACAAGTCGGCGGAAGCCCGACCAGAATTGCCTGGGTGCATATTCAAATGCCTACTGTCAACTATAGCACACCTGTGCCTGATCCCGGAGTGTTGGATGTAAAAATCTACGGAACGCAAGCGCCGAGGCCTACAATATCACCAAACCCGCTGACACTGCTCCAGGGCAGGGTAGGGGATGGTTATTCCGGAGCCTTGACTACATCTAATGTAGGTTCAGGCTACAACCCGAGTCAAAGGCTTGTGTGGGATATATCCGGGGATGATGCAGCCGGGTATTGGCCGGACGGGTTGCACCTTGATACCAGTACCGGTGTAATCAGCGGAGTCCCGACCGAGAAGAACATTATTACCAACCCGCCGGAATCCAGAAGATTTGATTTTGTAGTCGGTCTGACCCTTCCGGGGTCTATGAGAATAACAAATAACGACCCGTTCTTTACGAATCCGGCGACCTTCATAATTATAAATCCGCGGCGTCCTGATCTTGGGGATGTCAACGGCGACAGAGTTGTAAATCTTGCCGACCTTCTTTTACTGATTGAGTATTTTCAAAAACCGGTGTCGCAACGCCCTGTTATAAATCTGGATAATTCCAATATTAAAAACAATGGCTTGCCGCTCGGACCGGGCGAGGAGATAACAACATACGACTTATTCCTGCTATCGCAATTCTTTGCGAGACCCGGAGGTTTCGGACCATAACAAGGTAGACACTGTATACCCTGATATTACGGAGTACATACGATGAAAAAGGTTATTCAAATTGCATTTATTTTAATTTTCATACTGAGTATGGTTGTTCTGCCGCAGTCATTATTTGTATTCCAGCCGGCTTTGGCAACTGATTCGGAGCTGACATTTAAGGTCGGTCAAAGGCAGGCTCTGCAGGGCAGCACGGTCACCGTTCCGGTTTCCGTAGAAGGTAATGGCAGCCCGGGATTTGCAGCAGTAGGGTTGATGATTTCATATAATGCTGATTTACTGGAGCTGACGCTTGTAGAAGCAGCTCAGACTCCGCAACTGACCCTCAACCCCAACTGGACACTCACCACTATTCAAGGAACTCAGTGGATTTCCCTGATTAATACCGGCAACCCGATGGATTGGGCAGGAAACGGACCTATTGCAAATTTGACCTTTAAGGTCGCACAAAATGCCACCCCGGGGATTACCGATATTGCTATAGCCTTTACGGCTGCAGCCGACGGTACTCCGACTACCAAAAGCGGCACAGTATTAACGGGTGCGCAATTCGAGTTCGGCAGTATAATAATCCTTGCAACTGAGGACGGTACAGATCCGAATCCGAGCCCCAGCCCCGGCGGTCCGGGCACCAGCCCGAGTCCCGGCGGTCCGGGCACCAGCCCGAGTCCCGGCGGTCCGGGCACCAGCCCGAGTCCCGGTGGTCCGGGTACCAGCCCGAGTCCCGGCGGTCCGGGTACCAGTCCCAGTCCGGGCGGCCCCGGTACAAGTCCGAGTCCTAGTCCCGGCGGTCCCGGATCAAGTCCCAGTCCCAGTCCCGGCGGTCCCGGTTCTAATAACCCCGGCTTTGGCAATGTGCCGCAAACAGGCGTTTTTGACATCACCGGAACAGCAATTGCCATGTGTCTGTCTATATTACTTACGGTATATTTGAGTATTTGCTTGTTCTTACACGTAAGAGCAAAGCGCAGGCGTACAAAATCCGATTCCCGTCATGGCAAATAGAGTTTCAAAACCCGCGAAGGCATACGAAAAGCGCACAATGCCCGCGAAGGCATCCGATAAAAACGAAATACCGTTGAAGGCTGACGAATCAACCGAAGAGCCGGATATAAACAAAAAAAACACCTTTGGACGTTTTCAAAAGGTGTCAAAGACTGCTGCACTTATTGTCGCAATAATTATTTGCGGCAGTATTGCTCTTTTTTTGACTTTAATGGTTATGGGAAACGCATGCAACATAAGAGCATCACGCATCGAATATGACAGTCTGCGGGAAATAGCGGATGATTATGAAGCATCACGCGCCGAATATGAGCATCTGCGGGAAATTGCAGGTGAAAATATAGGCATGGCATATACCAGCGCATTTGATGAAGAAATGCGCAGGATTAATCCTGACTATATCTGCTGGATACGAATTGACGGAACGGGTATTGATTACCCCGTTGTACGCGGCAGTGATAATGAAAGATACCTTAAAACATCGTTTTCCGGGGAGGAAAAAATCGCAGGCACGATATTTATGGATTATCGCAACGTAGGGGAGTTTTTAACGTATAAATCAGGGGAGTCCCTGCAGCATATAATAATTTACGGGCATAATTTGCAACGCGGCGGGATGTTCACCGATTTGCGGAAATTCCTGAATGCGCAATTTTTGGAAGAAAACAATATAATCACCTTGACAGCAAATGACAGGACTGTTGAATTTGAGATTTTTTCCGCAAGGCTTTCAGATGTTAATGACCCTGCGTATTTCCTCAATTTTGACGCATCGCACTCCTTCCCGCGCTTTGCAAACAGAATAGATGCACCCCTTATTGCAACTCAAATAATAACGCTTTCCACATGCGTAAGCGGCGGCAGTGATGATGCAAGGGTAATCGTACAAGGTTATCGCCTGCTTGACTGATGCAATGTTTTTAAGCATCCCCTCTCAACTCGTCCTGCCCTCCGTAAACAGGTATGGTAAACGTCACAACCGTACCGCATCCGTGCCCGTCACTTCCGGGTTTCCACTCTCCGCTTTCGGCCTTTATCGTGCCACCGTGGGCTTCAATTATAGTTTTACTTATAGATAAGCCGTAACCCTTGCCGCCTTCGCCGGAAACACCGCGTTCAAAAATACGGGGCAGTAGTTTGGGGTCAATGCCATCGCCTGTGTCCTTGATAGTGACGGTGATATAATTATCAAAAGCCGATGCTTTGATGATAATTTCACCGCCGCGTGTATTGTTATTTGCATTTTCCAGAAGGTTTGCGGGTACGCGGGAAAGCTGCCCGGCTTCTGCGTGGACATATGGTAGATCAGGAGCTATCTCTATGCTCAATGTGTTCCCGTTCTGCTCCGCCAGCAGCCGCGCCGTTTCCGCTGAGTGGTTCAGCATTGCCTCAAAATCAACCTTTTTCCGGCTCGTCTCCATGCCTTCCGTTGTTGCAAGCTCCACCATGCCGTTTATCATGCGACCGAGCCGTATAGCTTCATCTTGTATTATTTGCAACGCTTTTCGTGCGTCCTCTGTTCTTTTTCCCGTATCAATGCACAGATTAATATAATCGGTACGCATCGATATAACGTGCAGGGGATTTCTCACCTCATGCTTAATGTCTTGCAAAAATTCAGTTTTCATTCGTGACAGCTTCCGGAGCGCAGTGTTGTTCGCAACCGCTTCCCGTTCCCTCAGCTTGGCTGTCTCAACTTCGTCCATTGTAGAGAGGAATACAGCAGTCGCTTCACACAATGCAAACATCAGTATTGTTATGTTTGTTACATCTATACTCATGATGTTGATATAGTTTAAGTACCCGGCGGCGTCAAATATACCGGAGAGGAAAAAGAGCACCATTCCAAGTAAAAAGAATCCCTGTCCCGTATTGATATTACGAAGCCTAATCACAAAGCAGGCTGTTATGTACAGTATGGTAGCGCCATATACGGCATAAACCCCGAGGAGAGCATAGCTCATAAGGAGGGTGTCGGCAAACAGGAACAGCAGGATATATAGTGCTGAAAAAACGTAAAGTACGCGTAAAACAATCTTATGCAGAATCCCCGGGAACAGCGTATCAATGATAGCAAGGGTCAGCATAGCCACTGCGGGGATGGCGATGTATTCAATCCGGAACTTCGTGTACCAATCCATCCATGGTAAAAGGAAGGTGAAAGCTTTTCCGTGCGTTACGCCGGCCCGCATAAACCACACAAGGCAAAACAAAGCGAAATACAATAAAGCACGGTTTTTCCGGAATACAAAAAACAAAAGGGTGAAAATCAGGAATAACACAAGAAAGCAGCCCATAATAAGATTGGTGCGATAATCATCCGCCCGGAACTCGCTTTCCAGGGTTCTGCCGGTGCCGACATACCAGTGTATATGTTCCCCGCTTTCGCGGTGGACGAAGTTTGACGACTGCTGGATAATCTCGATAATGCCATTTACAGCTTTTGCTGTGAAAGTGATGCGTCCG
>Ga0123356_10007124_pt1 | contig 11201 bp, 7 predicted proteins | sample TergutEmb28metaG_2_FD_92546 | JGI IMG/M metagenome (GOLD analysis project Ga0123356, IMG submission 92546) | Embiratermes neotenicus P3 segment gut microbial communities from Petit-Saut dam, French Guiana - Emb289 P3 | ecosystem: Host-associated > Arthropoda: Insects > Digestive system > Gut ... | reverse complement strand
GTTTCAGCTAAGCCGTCGCTGTACCCGATGAGGTTCCCTACCGCATTGTAGGAGAAGCGACGCTCTACTCCGTTCTCGTCGGTTACGGCAATCACTCTGTCCAGGGCATCGTAGACGAAGGTTCGGCTGTGTCCCAAAGCATCGGTGATCTTGGTAACTTTGCCCTTGAGATCGTAGAGGTATTGGGTAATCGCTCCATCTTCGTTGATGACTTGCGTTATCCTCCCCATGGAATCATAATTGAGCACGACGCTGTTCCCTTCAGCGTTGAGCTTGCCGGTCATCCTGTTCACCGCATCATAGCTAAACTGGGTGGCGTAGCCGCGAGGGTTTAACTCTTCGATCAGATTGCCGTTCTCATCGTAGAGATACTGCCAGGTGTTGTTCTCCCCGTCGGTATAGGAGACCAACCAGTTATTGAGGTTGTAGCCAAAGAGCTCACTGCCTCCATCGGGGTGATGGATGGCGATGAGATTGCCTACGGCATCGTAGTCGTAGGAGGTTACGTTGCCGTTGGCATCGCTCGATTGCACCAGTCTGCTGTTGGCATCGTAGCTGAAGGATCGATCATATCCTTCGGGATCGCTGAGACCGACGATGCTGCCATTGCCATCGTAGCGCCATGAGGTGCTACCGGTGTTGGCATCCACCATACTTAAGAGTTTACCTCCGGGGCTGTAGGTATAAGTGGTTAGACCGAGTTCGGGATCGAGGGTGGAGATCAGTCTGCCCAGGAGATCGTAGGTATAGACCCAGGTGTTGCCGTTCTCGTCTGTGTAGGTGAGCAGTCTTCCCTCATGGTCGTAGCTGAAATAGGCATGACCCAGTAAGGGATCGATACGCTCAATCAATCGTCCCATCGCATCGTAACGATACTCGGTAGTGCCCTGCTCGGGGTCAGTCGTCGCTACTACTCTGCCTAAGCCATCGTAGGTATAGGCTATGCTGCCTCCATCAGGGTTCCCCTGAGCGATGCGGTTGGCTACCTTATCGTAGCTGTAGCTTGTTGTATCTCCAAGGGCGTTGGTTACGCTGAGCAGGTTGCCATCGGCATCGTAGGCATAGGTGGTCGCGTTCCCTCGTGCATCGATGGCTTCTACCAGACGGTTGAGTTCATCGTAGACATAAACCTTCTCATACCCTTCGGCATCGATGAGGGATACTACGTTCCCATTGCCGTCGAAGCGATAGTCGATGATTCCACCATTGGCATCTTGGTGAGCGATCACTCGACCGATAGCATTTACAGTGTAGCTGTTTGTGCCTTGCAGAGGATCTGCATCCCCGATGAGGCGATCTGCGGCATCGTAGGAGTACGACCAGGTATTCCCTCGGACATCGGTATAGGATACCAACCGATCTTGGGCATCATAGGCATAGGTTACGGTATTGCCATCCTGGTCGGTCTGACTCACTAAGCGATTCAGCAGGTCGTAGCTTTGCAAAAGTACCTCGTTAAGTGGATCGAAAGCCTGTACCGGATTGCCATTGGCGTCGTAGGTGTATCTCCAGACCCCGCCCATAGTATCGGTATACACCGTAAGCTGATGGTTGAGATCGTAGGAGAAGAGTTCGACTCCTCCATCGGGATGGGTGATGCGGATCAGGTCGCTGTTGCTGTTGTACTGGTAGAGGGTCTCCCCTGCTTCGGCATTCACCATGCGCACCAAGCGTCCCAGGGCATCATACTGCATTACAGTAACGTACTGTTCGGCATCCTTGGTGCCGGTGAGATTGCCGATGAGGTCGTAGCTATAGATCGTCGTCCAGCCGTTGGGAGTGGTGGAGGAAACCAGGTTGCCGGTAGGGCTGTAGCCGAAAGTAGTGACCCCCAACAGTGCATCGGTAGTGCCGGTCAGTCTGTCCTCAGCATCGTAACGGAAGGTGGTTGTATTGCCTCTGGCATCGACCATGGAGATGATGCGACTGTTGGCATCGTAGCCATACTGCACCAGATACCCTGCTGCATCCTCTACCCGAACGAGACGGTTCAGGTTATCGTACGTATAGAGGGTTTCGTTGCCTAAGGGGTCGATCTGCTTGCTCAGATTGCCGACGGCATCGTACTCCTTATAGGTCGTACTGCCCAGTTTGTTGCTGCTGGAGGCCAGATACCCTACTTCATTGTAGCCGAAACTCATGATCTCATTATAGGGATCCTTAGTCTGCACCAGCCGGTTGAGTTCATCATAGGTATACTCGTAACGTCGGTTCATGGCATCGACGGATGCGATGAGATTGCCGGCTAGGTCATACTCATATCCTACGATCTGTTCTAGGGCATCCTCTATTGAAGTCTGTCTGCCCAGAAGGTCATAGCTGTACTGGGTGAGACTTCCACCAGCTGTGCGATGGCTCAGCATCCTGCCCAGGGCATCGTAGCTCATCTGAGTCTGTTGTCCCAGAGGGTCGATGGAGGCGGTCAGTCTCCCTTCAGCATCGTAGGAGAAGACAGTGCGATTGCCCAGTTGATCGCTGAGTGCGATTACTCTGCCCATAGCGTCATACTCATAGGAGATACTGCCGCCTTGAGCATCGACGCTCTGGATCAGTTCTCCGTGCAGGTTGTAGCTGTAGGTGGTGGTATAGGACAAACGATCCGTGATGGCGATGGGTTGGTTCATGGCATTGTATTGAGTGGAGGTGATGTTTCCGATGAAGTCGCTTTCACTCGCTACATAGCCATTGGGGGTATGGGTATAGTTCTTTTGCTCACCTTCGGCATCGCTGACGCTGAGCAGCTTGCCTCCGGTGGAATAGGAGAAGAGGGTGTTGTTCCCTTTGGCATCGGTCTGCTGAATCAATCTGCCTACACTATCATATATATAGGAAGATACTTGATTGAGTGCATCGCTCTTGGTGAGGCATAACCCTCTGCTGTCATAGGTATAGGTGGTGCGTTCCTGTAGTGCATTCACTTCGGCGATGAGGTTGTTTTGGGCATCGTATTCGAAGCTACTGCGATTGCCCAGTGCATCGACCGTAGCGGTGAGGTTCCCTCTGTTGTCGTACTCGTAGTGCAAGAACGAGCCATCGGCACGGGTGATCTTCGTCGCCTTGTTGAGCGTATTGTATTCATAGGAAGAAACGGTTCCGTCAGGTAGAATTCTGCTGAGCAGGTTGCTTTGGGCATCGTAGACGCTCAGAGTCTCTTGTCCCAAGCGATCGGTCTGGCGCACGACGCGTTTACCGTTGTCGTGTGTATACTCGCGTATCCCTGCAGCATCCTCTTCCTTGTAGATGAGGTCATCCTCGTCATACCAGATGGTGTGTTGGTTGCCATAGGGATCGGTGGTGAAGTTTACTCTGGCTTGTGGGTCGTAGCTAAATCCTGTGGTTCCTTGTCCGGCGATGTACTGTAGGGTCACTCGATTCTCTTCGTCGTATTCGTTTTGCAGGTAGACTACTCCGTTGAAGTCCACGATGCTCAAGAGGCGATGATGTTCGTCATAGCTGTAGAACAATCTGTCGCCATCTGCGTTGCAGACTTGGTAGAGATCTCCTACTCCATCGTAGGAGAAGTGGATTGATCTGTTTGTATTGTCCCGTAAAAGAATAATGCGCCCATCGTCATCGATCTCGAAGCATAAGCTGCCGCTGCGGTTGCTTACTTCTGCCAAGTAGATGATGACTCTGGGCACTTCGATAGGATCGCCTGTAACGTTATCGTAGACGATGTCGATGACGGTCTTGCTGTCGTAGGTGAATGTGGTGGTCTCTCCGTTAAGCAGGATGAGTTGGGTAATTCTACCTTCGGAATCGAAGAGGTACTGGGTACCGTCGCGATGCTTCATGGTGTCACCGCTTAGGGTGTACAGCGATCCTTCGGGTGCTGTTCCTCCGGGAAAGAGAGCGAAGTTGCCGTCGGGGAGGTAGACCCTTACATCCCCACTGCCATTAGGGTCTTGCTCCATCCTGTAGTTGTAGTTATGTTGCCAGCCATAGCCCAAGGGTTCGGGATAAGCCAGATCTGCTGCTGCAATCTCGACACTGTAGTGACGTGCGAAGACTAAGGGACAGGCTCCTTCTAAACGCAGATCGTTATAGCTCCAGGTCAGGTTTCCGGTGCGCAGGTCTACCGGGGCATTGACGATGACCTCTTTGAGGAGTGCATACTGCAGCTTGGAGAATCCTTTCCATTCCAGCCAGGGGATGATCTCGGGAGGGTCTTCTGCTGACCAGATGACGTTGAAATCGACGGAGATGGGATCTCCGATGGTAGGAGTGGCTACTAGGGTGTAAATTCCTTCTTCACAGATGGTCTCTACCATGTCGTTGCGGGTGAGGTACTTTCCTCCCCAGCCGAGGACGGTGCTCACGAAGTTGCGGGGCATATCTCTGTTGAGCAAAAAGGGTTCGAGATAAGGGTCGGGAACGTAATTCTCGCCATAATGTCCCAGTAGAGGGACAGCGTTTAGGATGAGTGAGGCATCGGGAGCTTGGTCTCCGTTAGGATCGACTGCCTCTTGCATTGCGGTTGCTACGCGAACACGGAGATCGTCCTCGGTCAGGCTTAGGGGTGCATCGTAGGCTACGCCGATGATGGTGCCCAAGACAGTGTTTCCTTGTTTGACTACGAAGTTGCAGGTTGTATCTTCATCCACTGCGATGCTGATGAGGGCTATATCGGTATAGGTGTCGAATGTGGTATTGCCTAACGCCTTCACCGGATTCTCTCCCGGACTCTGCAGCGTCACACCGAAGAGCGCTGTGGTCTGCAGGTGATCTAAGCGCATCAGTTGTCCTTCTGGTAGTGGTTCGGGGGGTTCTTCGATCTCAGCTACATCGAAGGAGAGGTAGCTGTAGTTGCTGTTGCTTGCCGGTTCGAAGACTAGGAGGTAGTTCTTACCTTCTTCTACGTGGAGTATGGTGCCACTTGGGGTCTGATATTGCCCTTGCCAACCGAAGACATTATGAAGAAACTCCGGTTGATCCGGAGCGGGTACGTAAAATAGAGGTGCCATCTGAGGCACGTAATTGACACCGGTATGTCCATACCAAGGGACGTTCTGCATCAGGGTGGGAGTGCCGTTTAGGAGTGCTAAGACATTCTGTCTCAGGGTCTGTGGTGGGATGGGGATGTTATAATAGATGCCGTTGTTCTCACCGATGTTGCCGTAGTAGGGATAGCCTAACAGGATTCCCAGCAGTGCTCCTTGGTTACTGCTGTTGGCATAGTCCGTATTGGGGTAGTTACCCAGATACTCGTATATCCGCACCGAGCCGCTCTGGTTGTTGGTCAGTCCGATGGAGATCATGATCTTCTCATCTGAGGTCAGCATGGGGGACGCATGCATGATGGCGTCGATCCCTTCGGGGCTCGATCCTGCTCCGCCATAGTTTTCATAGCTGATGAGTCTGCCTTCGGGCAACGACTCCATCTGCATATACTTATACTCGCTCGGTTCCTCTGCTTGGATGCGTTGAGGGATGGTTATGCTGCTGCATAGGATAGCGACGATGAGCAGAAGTCCAATGCTGCGCTGATAGCTTCTCTTAAGCACGGGGACTCCTCCTTTGGTTTTGGGTGATGCTGCCCTAAGTGGGCAGTCTGCCTTTTGGTGAGATGATGCGTCCTGATCGTTGCAATGTTGCTATGGTCAGGACGACAGGAGCGATCTGCGTTGTACAATGGAATCAGATCCTTTCATGCTGACGCTACATCTCCCGCGGTTGTCTCATGCAATCTCTTCAGTTAGCCCGAGTATGGAGAACCGGGAAGATCACCCTTGGCGTGTCTCGTCTGGGTCGTCTCGATTCTCCCGGATACTCGTAGTCATAGCATAGCAGATTTCTTCGTGAGGCGAATACACCCAAAAGGGTATATTTTTGATCCTTTTTTCGTGTATTTCTGATGCCGTGTCTAAAATGTACTGCTCTGCTTGATGATATCTGTACGACAGATTCAAAAATGTAGCTTGGTCGGGACGAGGACTTTTTTGAATAGTCGTTGTGGCTGTACACAGAAGAACCCCCTCCTGTTCTTCGATAGGAAGGGGATCGATGGGAACGTCTGGAGTTGTCACCAAGATGAATTTGGAAGTTTATCTATGAAGATACTCTGCTTCCGTAAGCACCTGGGGTCGTTTCAACGCAAGATGCTGGTACTCCAAATTTAAACTTTTACGGGTCGTGTTGACGGGAACGTTTAATGTGCGTTCTTCGGCATACTCAGCATACAGGCTCGCAGTAGTTTCCATGCCTGATCCATCGTTTTCTGCACTTCACGGATGTCTTCGTCGTAGACATTTCCGGTGGATTGTATCCTCCTGACGATCTGGTTGATGTTCACTCCGATACGATTTAACTCGGCGGCGACCGACTTCATCGGTGAATAATCAACCTGTAGGACATAGCCGTCGATGAGCATCTTTCTCTCAAAACCACTGAAGTTGCTCATGTGACAGAGCCTCATCTTTTCTTCGATAAGTTGCTTATCGTCCTCTGAAACTCGAATACATAGATTCACCATTTTCGATTTTGAGTTCAATATGGCACCTCCTATTAGTTGCTGCCTAGAGGGTTTGGGAGTAATCCCAAGAATAATAAACGACTAAAACTGTCATCGGCAGTGGAAGTCGTTTGAGCGATGTGCATGCACATCGCTATGCTTGCTACACTACCTAGAGAATCTCTCTACGGGCATCCTGGCGCTTCGTTTTTGGGGAACATACTGGCATTTGAGGTGAAGAGAACAACCGTCACAGACTGTTCTTTTCCTCTTGTCGAGAACCAGAAATAACAGTATAATATAGGCGATGGGAGATGAAGCTATGCCCAATAGTGTTTCTCTGAAGCCTCTTGACGATACGGTGATCTCATGGATCTTCTCCAGTATCGACGATGGTATGGATATAGCCGCCTGCGAGTTGATCAATGCCGTATTGGGTAATGCCGGACAGTCAGGGATCGCTCAAGTCATCGAGTTGCGAAGCCAGTATGGCATACCCGGCTTCGAGCCGAGTGGAAGAGCGGTGCGTTTAGACATCTACGCTAGGAGCATCGAGGGAAAGATCGTCAATATCGAGGTCACCCTGGGTGACAATCGAGATCATAACGATCGCAGTATTTTTAATGCCAGCAAGCTCATGGTGCAGGAAGCAGCGAAGGGTTCCGCTATCCATCTTCCCAGAGGATACGAAGATGCACCCGACAGAGATGAGTACCTTTTACGAGCCCATTATGCCTATTCACCTCAAATTATCGCCATCAACATCCTCAACAGAGTCCTACGCCATGACCACGATGGCTTTCATCATCCTATGGGAATGTGCTACTTACAGGATGGAGTCTTAGCCTCCGATAAGATCCTGATCCACAACATCGAGCTGCCACGCTTTGCACAGGTTCTCAAAGAGAGGGAACCGAATCTCGACGACCCGTTGGAGTTGTGGTTATACTCTATGACCCAAGCCTATACAGATACGAGCATGATAAAGGAGAGGATGCAGATGAACCCCGGGCTCAATGCATTTATGCAAAAATTCGATCGCGCTGCCGCCGACCCTGATCTTTTGCGCTGGCGCGAAAAGGTTCTCGAAGGTGAATTGGATCAGCTCGCTCGTTTGGCTTCTGCTCGCGAAGAGGGTATCGAGGAAGGAGCGATTAGGGGGAGAACCGAGGGCAGAACCGAGGGCAGAACTGAGGGAAAATTGGAAGTAGCCAGAAACCTTCTAGCGTACCATGACATCCCAACTGTCGCCGCTTTCACAGGTCTATCTATTGCCGAGATCGAAGCGCTTAAGATATCTAAACCACAATAATCCATCCTTCTCCAAAAAGACCACCCGGAGGTTCTACTTGTGTAGCAACCATAGCCGGATGGTCTTTTTATTGGTGAGTTAAGTATCCTTAAATATGATAAGGACAAAGCCCCAAGCCATACCCTCCCTTTGAACTGAGGGACACTCTTTCGTGACACAAGTGCTGTATCATTATAGGAGCACCAACCATATGCTTACAGAAAGAGATGCACATGTTGGTGTTCTCCAATAATACTCTCCCGAAAATAGTTCAGACTCAGGCAGTGGTCGACTACAGAGTAATACTTCTCTGTACTCATGGGTATCCTCCCTGATTCAAATACTATTATGCCACTTCTTTGACCACGATCTCCTCGACCTTGCCGTCCTTAAGACGCACTACCCTATGGGCGTAGCGTACCAGGCTCTCGTCGTGGGTGATGATGATGAAGGTCTGTCCTTCGGTCTTGTTGAAGCGCGAGAAGAGGTCGATCACCAGGTCGCGGGTCTTGCTGTCCAGGTTTCCTGTCGGTTCGTCGGCGAGGACGACTGCAGGGTGGTTGACCAGGGAGCGGGCAATGGCGACGCGCTGCTGCTCTCCGCCGGAGAGCTGGTTCGGCTTGTGGTGCATGCGCGGTCCTAAGCCCACTTCTTCGAGCAGGAAGGTAGCCCTCTCGCGGACTTCCTTGCGGCTCTTGCCGGCGATGGACATCGGCAGCTCCACATTCTCCAAGGCGCTCAGATGGGGGATCAGGTTGAAGAACTGGAAGACATAGCCGATGGAACGGCGACGCATCAGCGCGAGCTGATCCTCGTTGAGGTTGATGATCGACTTGCCGTCGATGAGGATCTCTCCGGAGATGGGGCGATCTAAGCCGCCGATGAGGGAGAGCAGGGTGGACTTACCGCTGCCGGAAGGACCGACGACGAGGCAGATCTCTCCTTGCTTGACCTCGAAGGATACGTTGTTCACCGCATAGACGGCTTCACCCAGGAAAAAGGCCTTGTTGAGGTTTTCAGTCTGTAGGATAGTCACTTCAGGCATCGTGGCACCTGCTTTCTGTGCATTTATGACAAGTGGTCTTCCCATTCATGCTGAAGAAGATCATATGATCATATTTCTGGAGCTGTCACCTATCTATCTATAAAGACTATTCTGAGGTAGACACACCGCCTTATCCATATTAAAAGGGCCGTCTTCACCTTTATTTGTGCTACATCCATTATCCACCTTTGATAGAGATATGACGCTTTTACTCTGAAGCAAGCCTTTCCCCCAAGTACCCTATGATGTCTTTTACAACAAGAAAACGATTGAAATCTCGATCCGGTATGACTATGTTAAACTCCTCTTCGAGACCCAGGGCTAGATCAACGACATCTAGGGAAGAAAATCCAAGATCAATTAAAAGGTTGCTATCAGAGGTAATTTCTTGGTATTCCATCCCCACGACAGATGAGATGATGGCTACCACCCTATCAAACATACTATCTCTCCTTGCTCAGCTTCCTACAAACCAATAAGAAAAATGGTCTCAGCTCTTCCCGCACAGAGCATATGTAATTATTGATTATTATACTCCAGCCAGTAGTCTTAGTTCTTCTTTTCTTTCTCGCCATTCATGTGACAAAATCGAGAAAAGACTTTTGTCCCAGAAACGGTCACCACGATAGAAGCTCTCTCTAATTACTCCTTCGAAGGTCAGACCAACCATTGATAGAAGCAAAGTAGATGCCCTATTATATTCATAAGCATTAAAATAGACACGATTGAGTCCCATTCCCTCAAAACATATTCTTACTAACTCGTAGACGATCTTTGATGCGTACCCCTTGTTCCAATAGTCAGTGTTCCCAATCACGATCCCAACTTCAGCTTTCCCGTTTAGTCGATCAATGGAATAGATTGTCCCCAATCCAATAGGTAATTCACCCACTAACGCTAATATGCCAATACGACTGGATGAACGGTATGCTCCCTTAGAAATATCACCTCGAATTTGCTCAATGGAATGGGGATATATCTTCATGTTAGAGCCAAAATTGACTTTATCATCATTGAACCATTGGCATAATAACGCAGCATCCACAGGTTCTATAGCTCTATATATCATCGGTTCAGTCATCAGGTTCCACTCCATTCTTGAAATAACATCGAATATAGTTTACGATCCCAATATCGCCCCAATCTAAAAATACATTCTCGTTCAACGGTCTCTAGCACAGCACCCAGTTCGGAGTATAAGTTTTCCATTTCAGGAGAGTGTTCATATGCATATAAGTATACCCTGTGCATTGCCAACTCGCTGAAACACATACTTATCAATCCACGACCTATAGAGAGCCATGTAGCTTCTCTTCTTGGCAAGTCATCACTCGCCACAATCGTTATCTCGCAATTGCGTCTCACCCTGTCGAGCGAAGTAATAAGCCCCACACCCAATAATTGATGATCTCTCTCGAATATTAAGTAGCAATCGGTATCATTACTATATGCTCCCGTTTCTATTGCACACCTAATGGAATGCGAGGAAAGATAAGGTGCTCTAAAATTATTCTCTCGACAGATATATGCATCATTAAACCAAGTATAAAGAATGATAGCATCATCAGGCTCGACAGATCGGTAGGTTATATTATCCATGTTGATTGCCCCTTCACCATTTTCTCCCTTTTCTGCTAGGTAGCAAATATGTTTTTCATAAGCAGAAAACACAATTTGCTACATAATTACCCGGTTGCGTTTGTCGTGCACATACATCTTTCATCCATCCGTCTGCTTCGCACTGCTCTCAACAACATGGACAGAGCGACGCCCCAGCTCCACACGTTCCAAGTGTTCCTGTTCCTGCTTGATTAACTCTTTGGGATAAGAGTAAAATGTCGCATTAAGATCACTAGGCTTAACCACAAAGATTCCACCGCTGCCAAACTCGACTACTGTGCCATCACACCAGGCGCTCCACTCGGTAAGCTGCAGCCCTCCGTTACCCTCTAGGGTAGCGACAACCTCTCCCGCTTTGACCGAATCTCCCTCTTTCTTAAATGCGATGAAACCAGGAGGGTTATCCCAGATCGGAAAATGGAGAATGCGCACATTATCTCTCTGTTCACGGAAGATCAATCCTTTTTCCTGATAGGGGAGCGTGTTGATTCGTCTCGTTAACCAAGGGATCACCCGTGCAAAGAGCAACTGGTTTACTGTGGCTACCCTGGCGGTTGTCGTCGGAAAGAAAACTGCCAACATCAGGACGAACACTGTAGCAAGGATAGCTTGTATACCAAGAACAGCTAGAACCGAGAGCGGCACTTCCTTGAGCCATGCCAGATTGCTGTGTAATACTCCGAGCAGCAACGGACCCACAAGGAAACCTGCTAAAGCACTATATCCATATTCCAAGCTCAGTACAGTCGTGATCTGCTCGTTGGTTATTCCGACGGACTTCAGAGAAGCAATCT